>ORMF012046814.1_pt1 | contig 176185 bp, 164 predicted proteins | sample 1779871 | NCBI WGS metagenome assembly ORMF01 (sample SAMEA104232316, study PRJEB22302) | groundwater metagenome | biome: forest; feature: aquifer; material: groundwater | place: USA | collected 2011-08-07 | depth 5.4 m | reverse complement strand
GGGGGGGGGGGGCGCGCCCCCCCCCCGCCGGGGCGAGGGGGGGGGGGCGGGTGGGGGGGGCGAGGACACCCTCGCCCCTACTGACTGATGACAGCACGCACGATCAGCCCGGGAGCGAGGCAAAATGAAAATGACGGTCGCGCAGGTCCTGAGCCGCTATCTGGCCGACGCCGGCGTTCACAAGCTGTTCGGCGTCAGCGGCCACTCCCTCTTCGCGATCACGGACGCGATTTACCAGGAGCCAGGCCTCGAGCTAATCCCGGCCCAGATCGAGATCTCCGCCTCCTACATGGCGACGGCCTACTCGCGCGCGACCCGTGGCTTGAGTGTGTTGCTCGTCTCCGCCGGCGCCGGCGCGACGAACGCGGTGACGGGCGTCGTCCAGGCCTGGAAGGAATCGTCGCCGGTCCTCGTCATCTCCTCCGAAGTCGACACCGAGATGATGGGCCACGACCGCGCCTCGTGGCACGAGATCCCCCAGGAAGAGATCTTCCGCCCCATCACGAAGTTGAGCACAACGCTCCGTAAGGGCGACGACGTGCTCCGACTGCTCCACCGCGCCACAACCGAGGCCTTGAATGGCCGGATGGGGCCGGTCTACCTCGGGATTCCGCGCGACATCCAGGAGGAAGAGGTCGACGTCCCCGCGCCACCGTGGCCGATGGCGCGGCGGCCGGCGGCGACCGGCGTCGACGCGGCGCAGCTCGACCGCGCCGCGGACGTGCTCGCGGGGGCGAAGGCCCCGATGATCATCGCCGGGGGCGGCGTCTACTGGTCCGATTGTGCGGACGCCGTGCGCGAGCTCGCCGAGGTGCTCCAGGCGCCGGTCGGCACCACTCCGCAGCAGAAGGGGCTCATCTCCGAGGAGCACCCGCTATCCGTCGGCCACATCGGTTTCGCGGCATTTCCGTTCGCCAATGCAACGTGCGCGGCGTCAGATGCCATTCTCGCGATCGGAACCACCTTCAGCGAGGCATTGACGCTGGACTTCGGACACCGAGTCATCCCCGCGAACGTCCCCATCGTCCAGATCGATCTCGATCCGACCGAGATCGGCCGCCAGTATCCGGTCGAGGTTGGCATCGTCGCGGATGCCGGCGTCGGGATTCGCGAGCTGATCGGCCGGCTGCGCGACCACGCCCTGCCCGCCGAGCGGCAGGCGCGAGTTGAGAAGCTGGCCTCCGAGAGGTCGGCGTGGCGCGAGCAGCTCGCGAAGCGCGGCGCGCCCGCCGGCGGCATGAACCAGTGGCAGATCTACCACGCGTTGAAGGGGACACTCGACCCGAGCACGCGTCTGGTGGTCGAAGGCGGTACGAGCGAGTTCATGCGGCGCTTCTTCGCGGAGACTCCGGTCTACACGGGCGGAGACTTGCGCCCCATCGGCCACGGCATCTCATCCGCGATTGCGCTCAAGCAAGCCGAGCCGGACCGCCCCGTCGTCTGCATCAGCGGCGACGGCGCATTCATGATGGAGGTCGGCGAGCTCGCCACCGCCGTGCGCGAGGGGCTGCCGATCGCCTTCGTCGTGATCCGCAACAACGCCTACGGCAACATGAAGCGGGACCAGGTTCGCAACTACGATGGCCGCGTGATCGGCACCAACCTGCTCGTCCCGGACCTCCGCGCCTACGGCCAGTCCCTCGACATGCAGGTCGCGCGCGTCGACCAGCCAGCTCAGCTCGCCGGCGCCTTCAAAGCCGCCTTCTCCGCCGCCGGCCCAAGCCTGATCGACGTCGTCTGTCCCATCGAGGATCTTTGACCTATTGAGCCTAGAGCGGCGAGTCACGGTCTAAGTCTCTCAACGCAGCCGCCTGAGTGACCCACTCCTCAATGCGCGCGCAGGAGATTCAGGTTCAGCCAGGTTTCCCGCGAAATGGGCAAAACCGGGGCGCTTCCTCCACTCGCTTTAGGGCAGGCGGCGCAGCGGCCCTTAAAGGCCGTACAGGGCGCGCGCGTTGTCGTCCACGATCTTGCGGAGCACGCGCGGATCGACGTCTTCCCGCGCCTGGATCTCCTTCATCGCGTAGAGCTGCGTCGCGGTATCCGCGTGGCCGTAGTCCGTGCCAATGACCAGGTTGTCCTCGCCGGCGTACTCGATGACGTGCGGCAGATCGTCGTCAATCTGGCAGGTCACGAAGACCCGATTGTCGGCGAGCGGGTTGCCGTTCATGGTCTGGCCACGGTGGGCCATGCGCTTCCGCAGCTCGCGGACAACGTAGGGAACCCAGTCGGAGCTCGCCTCGACGAAGCCCCAACGGAGCTGGGGAAACTGCCCGGGGATGCCACTCATCAGGATGGTGTGACAGGCGCTAATGACCCCGATCTTGAACTTCAGGAAGGCGCCGCCATCCGGGGGTTGGGAGAGAAAGTCGAACATACGCTGGTTCCCGATTGAGACGTGGACGCATACCGGCATGTTGAGCGCGCTGGCCTCTTCATAGAGTGGGAAGAAAAATGGGTCGCAGAGCATCCGCTCCCCCTCGAGGCTACGCAGGAACACCCCGCAAGCGCCGTGGTCCTTTGCCCAGCGCAGCTCCGTACACGCGGCGTCCATGCTCGTGAGCGGCACGCGGCAGACGAAGCGCAGTCGGCCATCGCTCTTCGCGCACGCGTCCGCAATCCAGCGGTTGTAGGAGCGCCACATCGCGCCTTCCACCTCGGGCCGCTCAGCAATGGTCGTGAGGATAGACGGGTACAGCACCTGGAGATCGACGCCGAGCTCGTCCATGTGGCGGATGCGTCCGGCGACGTCTTCGAGCTCACGGTACTCGCGAGGCGTAGCCTTGCCGACGTTGAATTCGGGGCGCCGCCCCAATGCGCCGTCGACGATCCAATAGGTCCGGTCCGGGTCCGGCCCATCGCGCTCGCTGACGATCATGGGCTTGAACTCGCCGTCCGAGTCCTCGAAGAATTCCCAGGTGCGGTCGCACTCGTGTACGTGTGCATCCGCGTCGATAACGGTCATGGTGCGGACTCTCCCCCACGCGCGTAACGAAACCGCCGGTGTCCATCGGCTGGCGCCCCAGTATAGACCCGCTCCGACTCGCTGGAAGGTCGGAGCTTTCTGCCACGATTCCTTTGCCCAGCCGATTCGCAGGTCAGGGAAGGTTGCGGTCGCGCTCCCCGGCGTAGACCGAAAGCGGCCGGATGAGGCGGTTGTCGGCCATCTGCTCGATGACGTGGGCCGTCCAGCCAGCGCTCCGGGCGACGGCAAACGTGGGCGTGAAGAGCTCCGGCGGGATGCCAACCGCGTGGAGGACGAGGGCCGCGTAGAGCTCCACGTTGGCGTGCAGATCGCGGCCGGGCTTGAGCTCGCCGAGAACCTTGACCGTGCTCTGCTCCAGCTCGCGGGTCAGATCGAGCAACGCGCGGTCGCCCTGCTGCGCGGCGATCCGCTCCGCCGCGGCACCTAGCACCTCGGCCCGCGGATCGCGCACCTTGTAGACGCGGTGGCCAAAGCCCATGATGCGCTCGCCGCGGCCCATGGCGTCGCGCACCCACGCCTCAGCGCGATCGGGCGTGCCGATGTCGCGCAGCATGTCGAGCACGGGACCAGGCACGCCGCCATGCAGCGGCCCCTTCAGCGCGCCGATCGCTCCCGTGAGGGACGACACCATATCGGAGCCGGTCGACGCGATGACGCGCGCCGCGAAGGTCGAGGCGTTCATTCCGTGGTCGATCACCGCGACCATATACGTGTCGAGCGCCGCGGCGCGGGCGGGGTCGGGCTCCTTGCCCTCCAGCATCATCAGCAACGACGCGGCGACGCCGAAATTGTCCGGCGGCTCGACTGGCGCGAGCCCCTGGCGGAGGCGCCAGTGATGCGCCACAAGCGCGGGCATGCGTGCCGTCAATCGCATCGCGAGGCGACGGCTCGCCGGAATATCGAGCGCGTCGACGTTCGGCTCGTCGATCGAGAGCGCGGCGGCGGCCATGCGCAGCGCGTGCATCCCCGACGCCTCGCGCGCTGGGCCGCGGAGGAGGTCCATGATCGGGCCGGGCAAATGGCGGGCGGCGCCCATGTCCGCGTACAGGATCGTCACCTCTTCATAGGTTGGCAACGTCCCGAACCAGAGGAGGTGGGCAACCTCCTCGAAAGTGAACTTACCCGCGAGCTGCTGCACGTCGTAGCCGCCGATGATCAGGCGCCCTCGCTCGCCGTCCACGTCGCTGAGTCGCGTCTCATGGGAAACGATGCCTTCAAGCCCACGGGCAATGGTGGGGTGTGCAGTCATCTTGGCCTCCTGCGCGCCGACCGGGTAGGGACAGACTAATGCTACGGTTCTTACCCGAGGTTAGCGCACGTCGATTGTCTGGCCGCCGTCGATCACCAGCGGGTGGCCGGTGATGTACGACGCTTCGTCCGAGGCAAGAAAAAGGACAGCGTAGGCCACCTCCTCTGGCTGCCCGAGGCGATGCAGCGCCCGCACGGCGCTGGCTTGCTCCGCCCGGGCCTCGGGACTCATCGGGTTTGGTCGTGGTGGCCAACCTCGGATCATCGCCGTCTCGATGGGACCTGGGCAGACGCAGTTCACGCGGATCGTCGGTCCGTAATCAATTGCCATCTGCCGCGTGAGGTTTACGATCGAGGCCTTGGTTGCGCAATAGACCGCATTCGCTTCGCGGCCAAGGATGCCATGCGTCGAGGCAGTAAAGACGATGCTCCCGCCTCCCGCCTCGAGCATGTGTGGAATGACCGCCCGCACCCCGTGGTACAGGCCGTACAGGTTGAGCTGGACGATACGGTCCCAGGCTTCGTCCTCGATCTCGTGGATCTTGCCGCGGGCCGCGCCGCCGGCGTTGTTGTGCAGGACGTGCAGCCCGCCGTACGTGTCGAGCGCGGTCGCCACCGTCCGCTGCCAGTCCTCCTTCTTGGTGACGTCGCCCTGGACGAAGACGGCCTCGCCGCCGTCCTCAATGATGAGCTTGTCGATGCGTGGCGTCCCGGACTCCCAGATGTCCATACACACGACGCGTGCACCCTCGCGGCCGAAGAGTCGCGCAGTCGCCCGCCCGATCCCGCTGTCCGCGCCGGTGACGATCGCTACCTTGCCCTGTAACCGGCCCCGCCCGGTTCCCATCAGAGGGTGCTCGTTGTTTCTCGTCCGGTCCGTGCTCATGCCCTTAGCGCCAGGACCACCCGTAGATATTGGCGTGCCGGGTGGTTTGGAGGCCGCGAGTCTTCGGGCCGGTGATATCCGCGCTGTGGGCGAGAACGTCAGGCGCGAAGTAGAGCGGGATGTAGGGAAGCTCCTCGCTCGTGACCCGGGCGATCTGCATGAGGATGCCGCTCCGCTCGTCGCGGTCGAGGGCCTTCGACCACGCGTCGAACAGCCGGTCGTGCTCCGCGTTGCTCCATCCCATCTTGTTGGTGCCGCTCCACCTGTTCGCGGGCGTCGCTGCGCGGGACCCCAACATGCGCTCGGCGGAAAGGCTTGCGTTTGGCGACGTCTGGTTGGTGCGGAACGCGGGGTAGGTCGCCTTCATCTCGTCGTTGTCTTCCATCAATACCGTTGGCACCAGGCGCAGCCGCGAATCGACGTTGACGCGCCGCAGCAGATCGGCGACGATCGTCGTCTCCCGCCCCTCGTCGCCCTCCGCGATGCCGAGCACCTCTGGACTGAAGGTTCCCAGCGTCGCGCTGGTGTAGAAGCCATCCCCACTCTTCACATAGCCGACGTCGGCCATGAGCTGCTCCGTGCGTCGGAGGTCATACGGATACATCCTCACCGCGCGGCTGATCGGCTCGTAGAGGCTCGCCGTCGGCGGAACAATCGTGTCCGCGGGCATGCCCTCGCCCTGGAGCATTGCGTCCGCCACGTCCTTGCGGTCGATGGCATGCGCGATGGCCTGCCGCACCCGAACGTCGAGCACGGACGCTGGATTCGCGAAATCCGGCCGATGCTGCGTTGCCAGGAAGCGGATCCAGCCGGGGGACGACTGCACGACGCCGGCACCCTTCGCTACCCACTCCTGGCGCAGCATGACCGCCTCCTGCGCATAGATCGAGCGGTCCAATGTGACGTGCGCGTCGCCCGAAAGGAGCCGCGCGACGATGGTGTTCGGGTCGCCGCTCCAGGTCACGCGAACGCGCTCGATCTCGGGCTTTCCGAGCGCAAAGCGATCGAACGCCGTCGCCTCGATGTACGCGCCGGGCTCCCACTTCACAAGCTTGTAGGGCCCCACGCCGACGTACTCGCGGGTCCAGTACGGATTGGCGCCGAGGAGCTCGGGCTGCCCGGCGTCAAGCGTCGCCTCGAGGATGTGCCTGGCCACCGGCCGAAGCTCCGGCGCCTCTGCGTTCGCATAGGGCTGCTTCCAACGAAAAACGACCGTTCGCGGATCGGGCGCGGTAACCGACTCGATCGCGCGGTGTTCGACGGGGGAAATCGCGCTCACCGAAAGGCCCCAGTCCATGCGCGCCGCATTGACGCGTTGGGCGAACACCATGTCTTCGGCGGTGAACGGCGTTCCGTCATGCCAGGTCAGGCCCTCGCGGAGGCGGTACGTCGTTTCCATCTTCCCGTCGGGAAACACGCGCCAGGTATCACTGTTGAGCTGGGGGGCGGCCTCGGCGAGAACGGGGTACGGCTCGTCGCGGTCGTCAATTTCCAGCAAGCCCGCGCCGAACATGGCCGGCGAAATCGAGTTTCGCGATGAGGCGCTGTCGATCAGGTCCGGCGGCTCGTTGCGCAGCACGATGATCATGGGCAGGGCCCCTCGCGTGGCCGCGGCGGTCCTCGGCTGCGCACCGGAACGAGCGGCTCGTCCGCCAGATGGCGCACATGCCAGCATGGCAGCCGCGAGAGCCAGGATGATAGCCGCGAGCTGCCGTTTGGACACTCAACTACCTCCGTCGCACTGGGCCACCAACTTGACAACGTGGAAAGCAAAGGCGGCTGGCCCTTTGGCCACCCCAATTCGAGTCCAGACTAAGGAGCCTTTGGATCCGTGTCAACGGCATCGTTCGGTATCATGAGCCCACAGCCATGAGGAAGCCCTTCGGGTACTGCGCCCTTCGCCCCGCCCCGTGAACGCCGCGTCTGTCGCGGCGCAGGTAGCTGTGCTATACCCAACTGCCATCCTCGGCCCCCTCCTCATCCTGTTTGGAACCATTGCGCTCGCCCTGACCGAGCCGCGCGTGGGGCCTCTGACGATTCGTCGGCCCGCTGCGGCGCTGCTCGGTGCGCTCGCAAGCATCGCGATCGGCGCGGTTTCGATCGAATCCGCGCTCACTGCGGTTCGATTCCTCGTCGAGCCCGTCACGACGATCGTCAGCCTCATGCTGATCACCCTGGTCGCGGAGCGCGCCGGCTTCTTTCGCATCCTCGCCGCCGGCCTCGTTGTGGCGGCGAACGGAGATGCCCGCCGGCTCTTCACCTTGATCTTTCTCGCCGGCGCCGCGGCCGGCAGCGTCTTCACCAACGACGCGGTCGTGCTCATCTTCACGCCCACGATCGTCCGGCTCATCGGCGAAATCGACGACGGCACGTGGGTGCTGGAGAACAAGATCCCCTACTTCTTCGCGGTGCTGTACGTCGCCAACCTCGTCGGAGGGCTGGTGATCTCCAACCCGATCAACATCGTCGTCGCGAAGTTCTTCGCGATCAGCTTCCTCGAGTACGCCGCCTGGATGATCGTTCCGGCAATCGTCAGCATCATCGCAACCTATGCCGGCCTCCGCGTCGCCTTTCGGCGCTCGCTGCCGCACCATTTCATCCCGCCCTCCGCGACCCTGATGCCCCGCATCACCCACCTCACGACCACCGCGGGGGCAATTCTCGTGGTAGCCCTCTGCGCGTTTTTTCTCGGCGAGCCTCTCGGCGTCGCGACCTGGATCGTCGCCGCGAGCGGTGCGGTGACGTTACTGACAGCGACGGCACTGCTCGACCGTCCGAGCCTGGCGCCCGTCGTGCGCGGCGTCGGCTGGGACGTCATTGTCTTCGTCACTGGAATCTTCATCATCTCGGTCGGTCTGCGGAACGCGGGACTGACGGCGCTCCTCACGGCTCGGATCAGCGCCGCAGGAACGGACCTCTGGGATCTCACCGGGACGGCGGCGCTGATGGCAGCGGGACTCTCCGCCGTTCTGAACAACCATCCAACCGCGAATCTGATGGCGCTGGCGATAGACGAGCTGCCCGGGGCCTCGCAGCAAGTGAAGAAGCTCGTCGCGCTCTCCGCGCTCATCGGCGGCGACCTTGGCCCGAAGATGCTCCCCGTTGGCTCCCTCGCCGCGCTCCTCTGGCTGCGCCTGCTTGCGGCACGCGGCATCACGATCCCGGTCTCGCGCTACGTCGCAATCGGTGTTCCGGTCACCCTGTTCGCCTTGATGCTCGCCGTATGGACGCTCAACCTCGAAATCGCGGTCGCGAGGGGCGTTTTCGGGGTTCGCTAGGCTCGGGTCTAACGAACGTCCCACTCATGGGCATTTCTGCTGTACGTCCCATAGGCACGGCCGGAAATCGGCTCAGTCGGGAAGGTCGTTCAATCCCCAGTGGACCGGCACCGTCCCGTCAGTGGGCAAGGCGAGCCATGCCCACCCGGAGAGCCCCAACATCGCGGCAATGAGGACGCCGCTCCAGAGGACGCCGCTCCAGATGATGGGGCGCCTGTTGTCCACTACCGACCTCTTACCCTGATAGGCCGGCCCCACCCGCTTCTGTGGACACGCGGGTGGGGTCGGCGCCTATCGGGCCTCGCCTATGCCTCGATGGTCTCCAGGAAGTTGTCGAGCTCCTTGCGAAACTCCGGCGAGTCCGCGTGGCCGTGATCCCGCACCGCGTGGGCGGCCGCGGCTTCGAGAAGGTCTCCCCGTTGGTCTGCGGGGGCCATGATCACGAGTTTGCAACTCTTGTCGCTCGGGAACTTGCCGCAATTCGCGACGACCCACTTACCCTGAACGCCGAGATCACTGAGATTCATGGTGCCCCCCCTAATAACGCGCGGCTCCGCGGGCCGCGTCCGTTGTGAGTTTGCGCCTCAACATTGCAAAAGCGCAAGGTCGCGTTGCTCCATCCAAATTCCGTTCCAACGCCGGGCAAGGAGCCTCGATCACGGCGAGGTCTCAGTTCAGTTGCCACTCCTGCACATTCCACAGCGTGCGGGCCTTGGGACCCGAGATCGCGGCGATGTGGGCGACGACGGAGTAGTTGAAGTAGAGGATAAACACGGGAAGCTCCTCGTCAACCACCTGCGCCATCCGGACGAGCAGGCGATCCCGCTCGGTAAGCTCGAGAGTGGTGTTGTAGAGGCCCCACAGCCGATCGTACTCCGGGTTCGACCACCCACCGCGGTTCGAGCCGCCCCAACGGTTGCTGGGCGTCCCAATCTGCTCCGAAGTAAACGCTTCCTCGCCGCCGCCGACGGACCAGCCCAGCCCCGAGAACGTGTGCCGGGCCTGGCCGTCCCGCACCTGCGCATTCGGCAGAATCGCGGGTCGCGTTTCGATACCACCGCGCCGCCAGGTATCTGCCATGATCGCCTGGGCCCGTTCGGAGGCCGCGCCGGCAAGCGCGGTGAATTCCGGCTGGAAACGCAGGCCCACCGAATCAGCGAAGAGCCCCTCGCGATCGCGCGTGAGTCCCGCCTCGTTCATGAGCTGCTCGCTCCGTCGGGGATCGTAGGCATATTTGGCCAACGCCGGCTCCAGCGCGCGATAGTACGCGCGATCCGATGGGATGTGGCTGTAGGGAACCGTGCCCGCACCCTCGAAAAGGCCGTCGAGGAGCGCCTGCTTGTCGATTCCGTAGACCAGTGCCCGGCGCACGAGGGGATCCAGTAGCGCCGACGTCTTTTGATACTCGGGTCGGAACTGGACCAGCACGAACGTGCCGGCGTTCGGAGCGAGAAGTACGGTGCCGCTCTGAGCGGGGCCCCACTCCCGCTGCAGCACCTGCGCATGCTCGAACCGGAGGCAGTACTGGTAGCAGAGCTGGACCTGGCCGGCGAGCATGCTGGTGAGGACGGAGTTCTCATCGGACATGAACCGAACGACGATGCGGTCGATCGCCGGCTTGCCGAGCGCATACCGCTCGAAAGCCCGCAGCTCCAGCGTTGCGCCGGGCTCCCAGCGTTCGAATCGGTATGGGCCCGCGCCGACGAATTCCGACGTCCAATACGGCTGATTCAAGAACTGCTCGCGCCTGCTGGCATCTGCTTCAAAGGCCGCGAACCCCTCCGCGAGCAGATGTCGGGGCAGTGGCGTCAGGTCTTCCTGGTTCAGAATCGCGGCGTCGGGGTAAATGGCCGTCCAGCGAATCAGGACCGTCGCCGGGTCCGGCGCGGCGACCTCCTCGATCCGATCCTGCGGCTTCGGCGAGAACGTGCCGAGTCCCGGGTGCCGGTAGATCTGCCACGCGAAAACGAAATCGTCCGCTGTCAGCGCAGCACCGTCATGCCAGCCCAGGTTGGGCTTGAGGCGATAGCTCGTCTCCATCCGCCCGTCGGGCAGGACGAGCCAGCTCTCGGTATTGAGCTGCGGCACGCGCTCGGCGAGCTGGGGGCGGCTGGCCTCTTGGTCATCCACGAGCACGAGGCCGGCATTCAGAAGCGGCTTGATGGACCCGCCCGCCGCCGCCTGCGCGATCTTCGGCGAAAAATCGGTGGGCTCATGGCGGACCGCCATGGTCATCACACGGCCTGGGAGCGTCTGCGTGCCCGATTCGCTGGATCCGTCAATCGCTTGTCGGGGCGCGGGACGCGCGCACGCGCTCAGGAGTAGAACGAAGAAGAGCGTGAGACTCGTCGTTCCGGTCCGCCGCACGGCGCTCCCCGCTTGGGCAAAGATGGCGTGTGGAATAAACACCAAGCTCGCCCACGGCGCAAGGGCTACAAAGCTACGACCAGCGCCGATCCTAGCTGATGATGGCCAGGACCTCGGGCAGCAGATGCATTCTCGGGGCGTCAGGCTGCAGCGGAGGTCCAAAATTCGCCGGACCCGGCGCGGCGCCCCCTCGGTTCGAGGCAATGCGCCGCTCGGCCACCAGTTGTGCGAAATGACGACCGTCGCGGAGCGCATCCTTCAACTCTTGATATTCGAGCCAATGCACGTCACTCGGTTGATCAATCGAGCCAAGCTCCACGAGCCCCTGGCCGACACGCTCGAGCGTATCGGCGAGCAATGCGCCGCCCCGACCGCGGATCAGTCCGAGCGCCTCGTCGACGACGGCGCTCGCGTCCTCGGGTAGAGGCTTCCCCCCCGATGCCAGCATCGCCGCCGGCGCGAAAACCGCACGCGTCGCCGCGAACCACTGGTTCCCGCGCGTGCGGCGGAGCTGGGTCAGCGCTTCCGCCACCACGCTCGCGGAGGAGCCCGCCGCGGGAAACGCCGCCATGATGTCGTTGTCTTCCTCGACCTCACGCTTGATGGCCCGCTGCCAGGTTCCGGGGATGCTCTTCGTGAAGCGGAGGCCCGAGTCGCGCATGCGCTCGAGCTGCATCTCGAGGTCCCGCTCGGCAAACTCGGACGGGACCGAGGCGAGATACAGGCGCCCCTCGACAAGACGCGTGCGAACCTCGTACAGCGGAAAGTAGAGGCTCTCGAGCGCGCGGGTGACACCCCAGGTAAGGGCATAGATTTCGAACGTGTAGTCCAGGGGGCGTGGGCGTTCCGCGAGTCGCCCGTCCGCACGAAACCAGCTCAACTGGTCGTCCGCAGGCGCCCGCCAGACCGCGGCGCTGCTCATCGGTGGCCTCGCCGGCCATCCTGATGAAGGGCTCCCATCAGGAAACCGTGACGCAGAGCGTCCGGACGGGAGCCGGAGCCTCGTAGACCTTCGTCCAGGTGTCCCCCAGGTCCACCGTCGTCCAAACGTCGCCTGCGCCTGCCTCCTTATCGACCATGTGCGGCACGTAATCTCCCATGCCGGCGTACAACCGCGATGGGTCCCCGGGGTCGCCGACGAGCGCCCACACCATGCGCTCCGCGCTCGCCGGCAGCCCGCCACCAAGCTGGCGCCAGTTCTGACCGCCATCATCGCTTCGGAAGATCGCCGCCTCGGCCTTCGTGGGGCGAAGCCAGGCCGGCGGCGTGCCGTTTCCCGTGGTCATGAATAGCGAGGTTTGAGGACCGGGGCGAACCAGAAAGTCGTGCATGTAGTCGCGGGTCAGGCCGTTCTCAGACAGAACCCAATCGCGACCGTAGTCCTCGCTTCGGTAGAAGGCGCGCGCGGTCGCGGCGTAGACGAGGTTCTGTTGTCGCGGATCGCTCGCCACCATGTGGATGTCCAGGTATTCGATGCCATCCGAGAGGTCGACCCAGGTTGCGCCTCGGTCATCGGTACGGACGATTCCGCCGTGTTCGAGTCCAAGGTAGATCACGCGATCGTCGGATTCGTCGACGTGGATGCTCAGCACGTGCCCGTCGTGCGGGTAGACCGGGAACCACCATTGCTCCTTCACGTCGTCGGGCATGCGCTGGAGCCCTTCGACTTCTGACCAATGGTCCCCACCATCGTCTGTGCGGAAGAGGTGGATTGGCTCCGTCCCAGCGTACAGCGTCCCGCCGGCGGGATCAGCCTCCAGGCTGCGGACGTCCCCTTCGAAGGAGCGATCCCAGGTCCGGCCGCCGTCGCTCGACGCGTACACCCCCTCGTACGGAACGGCAGCGTAGAGCGTGCGCCCGTTCCCGGGCGCGATGAGGGGGCCGATCGGCTTTCCGTCCAGGCTGGTGCGCTCCTGGCGCCACGTTTCATCATCCTCGGCGAGCACAATGAGACCAGACTCAGTTCCGACATACATGTGACGAACGTCGGCCATGGAGAAGCTCTTTCTTTCAGCCCCCACCCGCTGTGCATCACGCGCGCCCAGCCAGGGCATTTCGTCCTTATGTTACTCCGCGCCTCCGGTGCGTTGGCTGGACGGTCTAGACGAGTTTGGGCACACGTTACGTTGACACGAGTCGCAGGGAATGGTAGCGTTCGCCATCCCCTTGAACGAGAGCCAGGACTGGATATTCCGAGGCGAGAGGACCGGCCATGAGCTTGCGAACGCGCATCCTCTTGACCGTCATCGGGCTGGTCGTCGCCGCCGTCGTTCCAACCGTTGTTGTCCTCGCCCTGACCACTCGCCAGGCGATCCTCGATCAGACCGAGGCTGACGGCACCCGCACAGCTCGCCTTCTGGCCAACAGCGCGGCCGTGGCCGTGCAGGACCCAGCGGCGGTCACCGCGGGAACGCCGACCCGCGGGAGCGCGCGCCTCACCCAGCTTGTGAACGAGCTCGTCGCGGGAGGCAGCGTCGCCGCGATCTGGATCGTGGATGACGAGATGCGAATCATCGCCACTGGCGCTGGCGACGAAGTCGACGTCCCGCGCCCGCTTGGACCGGTCGATATCAACTCGCTTCGCAGCGTCATGATCGCTGGGGGCACGGACTCGTACCCCGAGGGTTCGTTCTTGAAGGCGAGCGCGCCCATGTACGCCCCCGACGGCCGGGTGCTCGGAGCGACCATGGTCGCGCTCCCAACCGAGCACATCCAGGAAATCCTGGACCGCCAGCGCCAGCTCGCCCTGATCGTCGCAACCTGGGCGCTCGGCATCGCGCTCCTCGTATCGATGATCCTCGCTCGCCGGATCACGGGGCCCGTCGCCCGCCTGACCGCGGCGTCCTCGGCCGTGCTGGCAAACCGTTTCGAGCCCGACAGCCTCTTCGACGTAGCCATGCGGAAAGACGAGCTGGGTTGGCTGGCCCACGTCTTCCAACGCATGGCGTTGGAGGTCCGCGGGCGCGAGATGCACCTCAAGGATGCGGAAGAGGCGCTCCGGCGAGCAAATGAAGAACTCGAAGCGAAAGTCCAGGCCCGGACCCGCGAGCTGGCACGAACCGTGTACGAGGTCCAGGGACTCGCGGAAGTGGGTCAGGTGGTCAGCTCAACCCTCGACCTCGATCGCGTGCTCGAGTCCATCGTCGTCCACGCTGTGCAGCTCTCCAACGCCGATGCGGGCACGCTGCTGGAATTTGACCCTGAGCGCGAGCGCTTTCTCGTGCGCGCCAACCACGCGGTTACGCAGACGTTGGCGCGAGCCCTCGAGGGGGAGGGTGGGCTCGCGGAGCAGAGCATCATGCGACGAGCCGCACTCGGTCAGCAGATCGTGCAGGTCGCGGATGTCCTGGCCGACGACCTGCTCGCGGAGGGCGAGGTCCGCGTGGAATCCAACTTCCGCGCGCTGCTCGCCGTTCCTCTATTGCGAGAGGACAATATCGTCGGCGGCCTCATCGTTCGGCGCACCGACCCGGGTGAGTTTCCACCCGATAGCATCCGCTTGCTCCAGATGTTCGCGGCGCAGTCGGTGCTCGCCATCCAGAACGCGCACCTGTACCAGGAGATCGAGGAGAAGGGTCGCGAGATCGGATTGGCGAATCAGCACAAATCGGAGTTTCTGGCCAACATGAGCCACGAGCTGCGCACACCGCTCAATGCGATCCTCAGCTACAGCCAGCTCGTTCAAGAAGAGCTCGAGGACATCGGCAACACGGAGTTCGCAGCGGATCTCCAAAAGATCCACTCGGCCGGCCGGCACCTCCTCGATCTCATCAACGAGATCCTCGATCTGTCAAAGATCGAGGCGGGCAAGATGACGCTGTACCTGGAGAGCTTCGACGTCTCGTCGCTCATCCAGGATACAGTGTCGCTCGTGCGACCTCTCACCGAGAAGAATGGAAACCTCCTTCGCGTGGACTGCCCGCAGCAAATTGGATCCATGCACGCGGACCTCATCAAGGTGCGGCAGACGCTCTTCAATCTGCTGTCCAATGCCTCCAAGTTCACCGAGCAGGGTACGATCTTCCTCACCGTTAAGCGGGAAGTGGAAGAGGGCGAGCCGTGGATCACGATGGCGGTTGAAGACACGGGCATCGGCATGACACCCGAGCAGCTAGCCCGGCTCTTCGAGGCGTTCACGCAAGCCGACGCGTCCACGACACGGCGATATGGCGGCACCGGGCTGGGTCTGGCGATCAGCCGCCATTTCTGTCAGATGATGGGCGGGGACATTACGGTCGATAGTCGGCCTGGCCATGGATCGACGTTCACGGTGCGCCTGCCCGTTCACGTCGAGGATCCGACAGCCACCCCGACGGCGCCGCTCCTCGCTAAGCTCGAGGTCGCTACGGATGGACGTCCTACGATTCTGGTCATCGACAATGACCCGACGGTGCACGAGCTCGTAGGGCGCTTCCTCGAGCCAGACGGCTATCAGATTCTCCACGCAACGGATGGGGACGAGGGATTTAAAATCGCCCGCCAGTTCCATCCCGCGGCCATCACGCTGGATGTGCTGATGCCGGGGACCGACGGTTGGGGCGTACTCTCGGCTCTCAAGTCGGATTCGGACTTGGCCGGGATTACGGTGATCATGATGACAATAGTTGACGAGAGGCCAATGGGATATGCCTTGGGCGCATCCGAGTACCTCTCAAAACCCATCGACCGGGACCGCCTGATCAGCGCGCTGGCCAAGCACGTTCGCAGCCGGGGGCCGGTCACCGTGCTGATCGCTGAAGACGATCCGGGGACCAGGGAGATCCTGCGCCGAACGCTCGAGCCGTCGGGATGGTCCGTCATCGAGGCCGGCGACGGGCATCAGGCGCTGGCGCGTCTCGAGGAGCAAACACCCGACGCCATCGTCCTGGACCTGATGATGCCCGGAATGGACGGCTTCGAGCTGCTCTCAGCCCTGAAGGCTCGCCACGAATGGGCAGGGATTCCCGTCATCGTCGTGACGGCGAAGGACCTCACGAACGATGATCGGAGTCGACTTCAAGGAAGCGTCCAGGCGATCGTGGGCAAGTCCACCGCGGGCGTCGAGACTTCGCTCGTCGAGATCCGCGAGCTGGTAAATGCCGTGACCGGCCGGACCCGCGCAGCCACCTCTTGAGCCATTAGCGATATCCGCCCGAGGAGACTTCACGTGGCAAAAATCCTCCTCGTCGAGGACGACGAGATGAACCGCGACTCCCTCGGCCGCCTGCTGCGCCGGCGAGGCTTCGAGCTGGTGATTGGCGTGGACGGCGGCGAGGGCGTCGCGTTGGCCCTATCCGAGGCGCCGGACCTCATTCTCATGGACATGAGCCTCCCCGTCATCGACGGCTGGGAAGCAACACGCCAGCTCAGAGCGCAGCCCGATACTAAGGGAATCCCGGTTATCGCCCTGACTGCTCATGCCATGGCGGCCGACCGGGACCGGGCGCTCGCCGCGGGCTGCGACGACTACGATACAAAGCCGATCGACCTGGAGCGGCTCCTCCCCAAAATCAACGCCCTGCTCGCGAGGGCAGCACCGAGTTGAGGCAACCGATCGAGCGCCCTGCACCGCGTGGAATTTGCCCCGCAGGTTGGCCTGCGACGCGATGATGCACTACGACGCGGACGGTGCGAATTGGGAAGAGTACCGCCGGACGCTGCGCCATGATATGCGGACCCCCGTCAACCACATCCTGAGCTATGCCGATCTCGTGAGTGAAGACGCGGCGGATCGTGGCATGACAGGCCTGGTGGCCGAGATGGGGCTCATCCAGGAAGCGGGCAGAACTTCGCTCAAGCTTGTGAGCTCATTCCTGGAGACCCGTCCGGATCCCGATTCGGTTGGACCCAACGCGACCCAGATCGAGCTTGCCGAGCTCATGCGCAACGTGGCGAGTCGCATTGCGCGGGTTCGACGCAGCCGGGCGGTCCAGGCCGCACCCGAGATTGGCGCTGACCTCGAACGAATCGAGGCTGCTGCCCAGCACCTGCTGGCGCTCGCCGTCCGCCAGTAAGTCTCCGGCTGCCCATTCGAGGGCTGGCGGGGTGTTCGGGCGTCAGTGGCCCACGGGCATAGCAATGCCCTCGGGAAGGCCCCGGCCATTCACATCGTCGGGGCGAAGGTCACCCGCCCGGCGGAGGATCGGCGCTCGACGGGCGGTGGCTTCACCGGCCGAGTCGCGACCTGGTAGAGCACGAGCCGCTCCGTGGTGTCATTACAGAGCTGGTAGTAATGGCCCGGGTTGACGTGGAGGAACTCGCCCGCTCGAGCGTGACCTCCTCACCCTCGTTGATGCCCCGGACGGTGAGCATGCCCTCCCAGACCAGGAAGGTGTGCTCCGAGTCGGGATGGCAGTGCATCTCGTCGCGTCTCCCCGGCGGGTAGACGTTGATCACCACCTGGGCGCCCTTGTTCTGCGTCATTCCGAAGAACGTGCGGGGCCCGTGCTCGCGGGTCGTGTCCGGAATACTCCCCGCCTGCCAACTCCGCGCGGTGAGCTTTTGCCGCTCCGCGCGATCTTCGAAGCGATATTGGTCCTGCTCCGCCGCGCGCTGCCCGCCCTGCTCATGCTCCGCTGCCACGGCACCCGCCTCCTGCCCCACGTCAACGCCAATCATGACTGATGCTCTTCAAGTGAACAGGGCGTCGAGGTCGACGGTCACGTTCGGGAGCGCGATTGGCTGCACCACACCACCATCGTACGCAGTCGCGGCATACGAGCCGTCCGGCTGCCGGCGCCAGGCAGTCAATGTCCGTTCGTACGGATGAACGCGCCAGATTTCGATGTCGCCCCGTCGTTGGTATTCGGGGAGCTTCGAATCCACGTCATAATCGCCCGTAGATGGCGACCAGACCTCTACGATGAGCGGAAGGGGGGCATCGTAGGCGTCCAGAACATCTGGGCGCCGCCGGTACGGTCGCACCAGATCCATGGGCACCACAAACACGTCAGGGATGAAGTAACTCTCAGGCGAGCGACGAACGCGTCCGTTGTTCGAACGCACGGCAAATCGCTCTTCATCCAGTTGTGTCGCGAGCTGGACCAGCAAGCGGATAGTGACGTGGCTATGCTCAACGCTCATCGTTGGCTTTTGTCGCAAGTCTCCGCAAGCCAGCTCCCAATGGCCTTCTGGATCCTCCAGCGCGAGCTGGCGGTAGGTCTTCTCGCTCACCGGCAACGCTCATCTCCGATCCGAGGCTCCTGACATTCTATCCGCGAACAGGCCAGGAGGTCCGGCCCGGGCCGGGTACCCGCTAACGGGAGCAATCGCCTCAGGTTCGAGGTTGGAAAACTCGATCCTCCCAAGGTGCTTCGCGCGCCGCAACGATCAACCGCGACGGCGATCCACGATTTCCGATAGACACGTCGCGCCAACGCGAGTATCCTTGCCTTGAATCGTCAGCTCACAAACCCGTCGAGGAGTGAACGAACGTGCCGATCAACGTCGTCGACATGGTCAAGAAGGCGCATGATGAGCCCGGTCGCCACATCTTGCTGAACACCCAGCGGATGCACGCCTGGCTGCACGTCTACAAGAACCCGGGCGATCACGACGAGATGCATTGCCACAATGCGGACCAGACCTTCTTCTGCATCGAGGGCGAGTGCACAATGTCCTTCCCGGACAAGCCGGCCGCGGTCCTCAAGCCGGGCATGGTCGCGCTCATCACCGGCGGCTCCTTCTACCAGCTCGAGAACTCAGGCGACGGGCCAATGGTGCTGATGGGTAATCGATCGGGCTCCTCTGAGGGCACGGTGAAGATCGACTACGAGACCCGGCTCCCGATCGGCGAAGGCGCGGAACACGTGCGCGGGGGCCGGGTCGCGGCGGCAAGCCACTAGCACAGCTCGTCGCAAGAGCACCAGTGGTTGGGACGAGCCCGGCCGCCCCTCTCCTGCCGCAGTTACCCATGACCCTATCGGGTCGTCACCGGGGGATGAAAATCCTATTTTCACGGCAGCGGGAGAGGCGGGGGGGGGGGCCCCCCCCCCGAGGGTGGTGGTTCCGTCCGAGGAGGAGCCCTCACCTAACCTCTCCCATCGCGATGGGAGAGGGACAATTGACCCCACCCACGTTTGCCAGCAACCCATGACCTACTTCCGCCTCAAAGTACTAGCGCCCGCCCTCTTCAGGTGGCTTAACTCCCCGGAACGTGGCGTAAATGCTCAGGTCATAGATGACCTTGAGGCCCCCGGCCACGAGGAACGGCAAGCCGAGGGCGGGGACCGCCAGCGTCGCGCCTGCGAACGCCGGCGCGATCCCCGCGGCGGCGCTGCGGGCGACCGAAAGAATCCCGGCCGCGCTCGCCCGCTCCTCGGGGTCGATGATCGCCATCGTGTAGGACTGCCGGGTTGGTACGTCCATCTGCGAGAGCAAATGTCGAGCCAGGAGGAGTCCAACCGCGAGCTCGAGTGTCGGCATGAGCGGGACGGCGAGCAGCATGAGATTGGATGGCAGGTGCGTGAACACCATGGTGTTCAGGAGCCCGATCCGCCGAGCCAGCGGCGCCGCGGCGAGAAATGAAAGCGCGGCGCACAGGTTGATACCGAAGAAGATCCCGGCCAGGGCGCCGGTATCGGCGTCGAACCGGAGCGACAGCCAATAGGCCATGAGGCCCTGCACGATGAACCCGCCCGCGAACGCGTCGACGCCGAACAGGATCCCGAGCTTTGCCACCATGCCCCGCGACCGGCGTACCCCGGGCCGCCGCACTTCGTCTCGTCTCCTTAGCGGAGCTTCCGCGGCTGGCGAGAGCCGGGCGAACAGCCCCGCGAGCACGAGCGCGGTCCCGGCGTAGCCCCAGATGAGGAGCTGATAGCCCACGAGTGGGGGGAGCCCCAACAACGCCGGCACCCCTACCGCGAGCGCCCCCAGGGCCGTCGCGAGCGACGCGACGAGGTTGTACGCCGCGAAGAGATCGGTCCGATGCCGCGCATCGACCGTGCCGGGCAGCACAGCCTGTTCGATCGCGAGGAAGGGCCCGACATCCTTCCCTGATGGGCTGATCGTCCCAACGATCGCCGCCAGGAGCAGCCAGCCAAGCTGATCGGTGATCGCGAAGACCACGCCCGCAAGCGCCATGAGCACGGAGCCGACGACGAGCAGCCGGCGCCGCCCCCATCGATCGGCGACGCCGGTGAGGATGATCGTCATCAGCGCGCCGCCGATCAGCGCCGCGGTAAACACGGTTCCGATCGCCGTGGAGTCGAGCCCGAGCGCAGCCAGATAAAGGCCGAGCACGATGGAGAGGAAGCCGTACGCGAAGTTTCGGACGGCGCACGTCACGAACAGGAGCCGCCCGTCGAGCGAAAGCAAGAGGAACACCGATCGGGACCGGGGCAGCGTCTCGGGCTGTTTCATCGGCCAATGGTATCCGCAGGCGCTGGCCAAGGCCCCGAACCGCGCCTACAATTGGCGACACCCGCCGGCAGGGACAACCGCCGACGGCCGCAACCCGCCGGGGCCAGTCGCGGCCAAACCCGGCATCGCTGAGGTGAGGCCCATGTGCCGACTGCACGCCACGTCGCTACTCATGCTCGTGCTCGTTGTCGCAACGACCGCCTGTGCAGGTCCGGCAAGCCGTCCCACGGGCCAGCAGCCCGCGGACACCGGCACGCAGCCCCGGGCGAGCACGCCCAAGCGCGTCACCCTCGCGATCCGCGGCAACCCACCGAACCTCGGGCGCGAGCGCACCCATCCGTCGGGTTCCGTCTCCAGCGTGCCGGGGCTCGACGCGCTGACCGAGCTCGTCCACGCGGGTCTTACGCATCCGAACGATCAGGGGGTACTCCTGCCCCAGCTCGCCGAAGCTGTGCCGACGGTCGAAAACGGGCTCTGGAAGCTGCTGGCCGACGGCCGCATGGAGACAACGTGGAAGATTCGGCCGGCCGCGAAGTGGCAGGATGGGCAGCCCGTCACGACGGATGACCTGACCTTCACGACCCAGGTGGAGCAGGACAAGGAGCTCCCGATTCCGGCCAACGCGATGTACGAGATGATCGAGCGGATCGAGACGCCCGACCGCCAGACGGTAACGGTCACCTGGAACCAGCCCTTTATCGAGGCGGACCGGCTCTTCAGTTATGCCGCGGCGTTGCCGCTGCCCAAACACCTCCTCGAACGCCCGCTCGGCGAGGACAAATCGACCTTCTTTGGCATCCCCTACTGGACGAATGATTTCATCGGCGCGGGCCCCTACAAGGTGAAGGACTGGGCGTTGGATAGCCACGTCGTTCTATCGGCGAACCCCGACTACGCCCTGGGCCGGCCAAAGATCGATGAGCTCGAGGTCCGCTTCATCGCCGACCCCGCGACACTCATGGCCAACGTCCTGGCCGGCGTGGAGCTGACGATCGGACGCGCGCTTTCGCTGGACCAGGCGCTGCAGGTCAAAGATCAGTGGCGAGAGGGCAGCTACCTGTTGCGCAGTCGCGCCTGGACGCCGATTAACGCGCAGTTCATGAACCCGACGCCGGCCGTCGTCGGCGACCAGCGCTTCCGTCAGGGATTACTCCATGCCATCGACCGGCAGCTCCTCGTCGACACGATCATGGCGGGACAGACGAGCATCGCCCATAGCTGGGTGAGCCCGGAGACGCCGGAGTACAAGCCGATCGAGAGCAGCATCGTCAAGTACGAATTCGACCCCCGCCGCTCGGTCCAGATGATCGAGGGGCTGGGCTACCGCCGCGGTGCAGACGGCTTCTTCGTCGACAACAGCGGCCAAAAGCTCACCGTCGAGCTTCGCACGACGGTCCAGAACCCGATCCACGCGGCGACGACGGCGACCGTTGCGAATCTTTGGGAGCAGGTCGGCGTGGGGGTGGAGCAGAATCTCGTTTCGCCGCAGCTTGCCCAGGACCGCGACTATCGTGCCAACTTCCCAGCCTTCGAGCTCGTCCAGACCGGGAATGGCCTCACCACCCGCGACGTGCGCAAGTACCATTCGGGCTCCATCGCGATGGCGGAGAACCGATACACGGCCAGCGGCAACAACTCCCGCTACGCAAACCCCGAGATTGACTCGGCAATCGAGCGCTACGTCACGACGATCCCGTTCAACGACCGCATGCAGGCGCTTGCGCAGATTGTCAACGTCCAAACCACCAACCTCAGCGTGATGGGCCTGATCCTTTCCACCGAGCCAACGATGGTGGCGAATCGGCTGAAGAACATCACGCCCCGCTCCGAGCGAGCCACCGAGGCCTGGAACGCCCACGAGTGGGACGTGAAGTAGCGAGCGACGCGAAAGCGCGACGCCCGGATTCCTCACGGGCGGACCAAGATTCTACGCCAACTCACCGCCTTCGTTGCGGAGTAGGAGCGTCCCTACAACTATCCCGACAACATGTTCGACATGTCGATCATGGCCCGGCACCTCCTGGAGCCCGGAGGGAGCGGCCTGTTGGGCGAGCGCAATGCCGATCTCGGATAAACTCGAAAGTGCGAGGTTGCCGTTATGCGAGGATGGTTGGTTCACCCGGTGCTTCTTCTCCTGGCCACGGCGTTGGCGGCGTGCGCGCCCGGTCCGCGTCCTGCCGACCAGCCCGCGCCGCCCGCGCGGGAGGCGTCACCCTCCTCTGGGGGCCGCGCGCTCGTTATTGCAGTCCGCTACGAAGCCACGGAGCTCCACCCGAAAATCGTAGCGGGTGGCCCAGGCTACGCGACAAAACGAGCCTTCAATGCGAACCTGACCTTGATTGACGCCGCGGGAGAGACGCGTCCGTACCTGGCTGATTCCCTGCCTCAGCTCAACAGCGAGAGCTGGAAGGTGTTTCCCGATGGGGGCATGGAGACGACCTACCACCTCAAGCCGAATCTCGTATGGCACGAGGGGACCCCTCTCAGCGCTGACGACTGGGTCTTTGCGTACCAGGTGTACACGACCCCTGGGCTGGGCTCGTTCACCTCCAAACCTCAGGATCTCATCGCGGAAGTCACGGCACCGGACGAACGCACTTTGGTGATCCGCTGGCGAAGTTCGTACCCCGCTGCAGGCCGCCTCAACTACCAGGACCTGGAGCCGCTCCCGCGCAGCATTCTTGAAGCACCCTTCACGGCATACCAGCAGGACCCGACCAGTCAGGATGTCCTCATGGGAATTCCCTTCTGGACCACCGAGTACGTCGGCCTGGGCCCCTTTAAGCTCGAGCGCTGGGAGCCGGGCATCTCCATTGAAGGGTCCGCCTTCGATCGGCACGCCCTGGGCCGGCCGAAGATCGACCGCATCATTATCAAAATCATTCCAGATGAGAACACCGCCGTGACGAACCTGCTGACTGGCGCGGTGGACCTGGCTACTGATTTCACCCTGCGCTTCGAGCACGGCATCGAACTGAAGCGGCAATGGGATCCCGGCCAACGGGGCGTCGTCATCATGCGACCGGGTACCCGGCACTACATGCTCGCGCAGTTCCGGCCCGAGTTCCTCCAGACCCAGGCGCTGGCCGACGTGCGGGTTCGCCGCGCGCTGGCGCACGCCATCGACCGGAACTCCATCAACGATGCCCTTTTCGAGGGGCAAGGATTGATCAGTGACCACATGGCTTGGACGGGCATGCCATACGCCAAGGATGTCGAACGGGCCATCACGCACTACCCGTTCGACCCGCAGCGGGTCGAGCAGCTCCTCAACGAGGCGGGCTTCCGGAAGGAGGGGGCCGGGTTCGTCACTGCCGCCGGGGAGCGGTTCCGCCCTCACCTGATGGTGGACAGCGCAGCACTCTTCGAGCGGGAGCTCAACGTCGTTCAGGACTCGTGGACCCGCATCGGCATCGACGTCGACCCGTTCATCTTGCCCGCGGCTCAAATTCGCAACAACGAGCCGCGCAACACGTGGCCGGACCTCTACCTCACCTCGGGCGGCGTAAGGGAGGCGGACATGAACCTCCTAACCACCTCCGAGATCGGGACGGCCGCCCGGCGGTGGGCCGGCAACAACCGCACCGGCTGGTCGAATCCCGACTACGACCGGTGGTGGGCGGCTTTCAACACGAGCCTGGAGCCAGCCCAACAGGGCCAGGCCGTCGTGGAAATGCTGAAGGTCGTGAGCGACCAAGTGCCGCTGGTCTTTCTGTATTTCAACATCATCCCGATCGCGCACGTGGCCGCCTTGCACGGGCCGGTGCTGGAAACACCCGAGAGCTCGCCATTGTCAAACATCCACGTGTGGGAGTTCCGTTAGCGCGGCTGCCGCCGATTGCTGTTGCTCCGCCGTAACGGGAGCGCCTGTGCGGGAAGCGGCGTGGAGCCCGCGAATTGGGGGGAACCTCCGATGCCTGGCTCGCTGCTGGAAAGTTGGTGAAGCCAGGAAGGGCGAATACGTTCCGATTGGGAATGCGGACAAAATTGGTCCCGTCGTCGACCACGGTCGTTCCCCAGCCGCCGGCCGTCAGGTACTGGCCACATCGCTCGCGTCCGGGTTGCCCGAGCAATCCGTCGGAGCTGCGCTCCCCGAACGTGGATTCCCAGAACACCGGCACTGACGACGAATAGAGGCCAGCGACCAGCATGACCCGGTATCCGGTAACCGCGAGTGTCACCCCTTGAGGGATTCGGTTCCAGGTCGCGGTCACGGTCTGCAGCGCGGTGGAGCGGGTGGCGCCGGTATTCGCGTCGTTTCCGGCGCCGGGATCAACCCAGATGTCGGTGAGGGTCGGAGAGCCGATGTCTACACCAGCGGGGTCATGCTCTGGGCATAGAGGGGGTTGGCCGGTCGAGCGGGAGGTAGGAGAGTCAGCAGGGCAAGATCGGCTACCGCGCCAAGCGAGATGATCGCGCCTCCCGCGCGCATCCCCCACCAGCGGGTGGCATGCGGGGTCGTGGTGTCGCGCGGCTGCGCCCTATTCACCATGATGCGGGTGATTTTGCAGCGCCTTGCACGTCATGTCAGGCCAACGGTGAACAACCAACGTTCAGCGCAATGCAGGCGGCCAACGCCTGGCACGTCCACGGCCAGAGTCACCACATTTCTGAGTAAATTCGACGAACCGGCTCGGCACGCATAAGTATTTGCTTATGGAGTTCTTAAGAAAAGCTTATTGGACGGATACAGACGTGTAGACGCATGATTACCGCACGCGGGCGACTAACTGAGAGCGCGGAAAGCAACGGCCGTTTTGGAGCGGGTCGGCGGCTCGGCCACAGCCCGTAGTTTCTGCCGATTGGGGGTGTGTTGTGAACGGTCGTTCCGTAGTTCGCCTGGGGTTGCTTCTCACCCTCGGCTTGGCAGCTTGCCGCCCAGCGCCTCCTTCTGCCATTCAGCAGGCCGAAGGGCAGGTCCAGCCAAGAGCAAGCTCACCTCAACGTACGCTCGTCATCATCGTCCGAGCCGAGTTGCCGAGCCTGGCGGCAAAGCCGCTGGTGGGGTTCTCCGGCTCATTGGACCCGCCAGTCCGGCTCTTCAACGGAATGTTGGATTACGTCGACGAGAACGCGGTGCCCCATCCCTATCTGGTCGAGGCCTTGCCGAAGCTCAATACCGACACCTGGCGCGTGTTCGCCGACGGGCGCATGGAGACCGTGCACCGGCTGCGACCCAATCTCAGGTGGCCCGACGGCACGGCGCTCACCGCGGAGGATTTCGCGTTCGCCCTGCGGGTCTACGCCAAACCGGAGCTCGGGGTGGCCGGCACCAAGCCGATAAATCTGATGGAATCGGTCGCGGCGCCCGACTTCCGCACGGTCGTCATCAAGTGGCGGCAGCCCTTCCCAGACGCCGACCGGATGGATTCGGGGTTCCAGGCGTTGCCTCGCCACGTGCTGGAGGCCGACTTCCAGTCCGTCGCGGAGGGGGACGCGCAGGGCTTCATCAACCACCCGTTCTGGACCTCCGAGTACATGGGGCTTGGGCCCTACAAGGTCGAAAACTGGGAGCCGGGCGCCTTCCTCGAGGCAACCGCTTTCGACGGGCACGCCCTGGGTCGCCCCAAGATCGACCGACTCCGGCTGGTTCCCATGAGCGACCGGAATACCGCGCTGGCGACCATGTTGAGCGGCGAGGCGCACTACATCGTCGATTTCATCCTCGGCTTTGATGAAGGCGCGTCGCTCGAGCGCGAGTGGGCGACCTCGGCGGCGGGCACGGTCTTTTTCGCTCCGGTCCTCTTCCGCTTCTCCCAGATCCAGCGCCGCCCCGAGTACGTGCGACCCAAGGCGCTTCTCGACGTCCGGGTTCGCGCGGCGATCGCGTACGCCATCGACGCGCCGGGCGGCCTGGAGGTGATGACCGGAGGCAAGGGCGATCTGACCTGGACCATCACGTCTCCCCGCGCAGACTACTATCCGCTCGTGGAGCGGGCCATCACCAAGCGGCCGTATGACCCGCGCAAAGCCCAGCAACTGCTGGAGGAATCGGGGTTCGCGCGAGGCTCGGATGGCTTCTACGTCAGCCCCAGTGGCGAGCGGCTGGAGCTGGAGATCTGGAACACCGGAGGAACCTTCGAGACTGAGAACAGGATCTTTGCGGACAGTCTGCGGAAGGCGGGAATCGATGCAACGCCCCAATCGCTGGGGGCCGCGCGGCTCCGTGACCAGCAGTTCCGGTCCCTCATTCCGGGGCTGTTCACGGGCGGGGCGACGACCCTCGAATCGCGGCTCAACCAACACAGCATCGAGCGGATCGCGCGGCCGGAAAACCGGTGGACGGGGAGCAATCGGGGGGCCTGGACCAACGAGGAGTTCGAGCGCCTCTACCAGGCCTGGAACGTGACCCTCGACCCCACCGAACGGATCCAGCAGATCGTGGAGATGGATCGCCTCGTCAACGAGGATGTCGGAAGTATCCCACACTACTTTACGGCCGTCGTGACTGCCCATGCAGCCAACCTCAAGGGTCCGGCGCCACGGTCCACGCCGGAATCGCCCCTCGGGATCCACAACATCTGGACCTGGGAATGGACCTCGTGAGCCCGGGCTTGTCGTCGTCACGGTCCGCGCGGAACGGCGCCAATCAGATCACTCGCAGAGGAGTTCAATGATACGACTGGGCCCACCCCTCATGCTGTCTGTCGCGACCATTCTGACGTTGGCCGCATGTGCGGCGCCGGCGTCGGCCCCTTCGGGCGTCCCTGGCCGCCCGGAATCGGCGCCAACAGCGCCGCAGAGGACGTTGGCCATCATCATTCGCGGCGAGCCGCCGAGCCTGGCCGCCAAACCGATCGTCGCCTTCTCCGGTGCGTTGAACCGGCCAAGCGCGCTCTTTAACGCCACGCTCGACTACCGCGATGAGCGCGAGGCCCCCCAAGCCTACCTCGCAGAGGCGCTTCCGCAGCTCAACACGGATACCTGGCGCGTATTCCCCGACGGGCGGATGGAGACGACCTACCGGCTCAAACCCAACCTGACTTGGCACGATGGGGAGCTCCTGACCGCGGAGGATTTCGTCTTCGCGTGGCGCGTGTATTCCACCCCCGACTTTGGGGTGGCCAAGTCCCCTCCCATCGTCTACATGGAAGAGGTCGTGGCTCAGGACCCGCGCACCGTCGTGATTCGTTGGCGACAACCGTATCCCGACGCAGGGGTCACGGAGGGAGGGACGGACAGCGGGGCCGGATTCCAGGCGCTGCCACAGCACATCCTGGGGGAGCCATTTCGGGAGCTGGACTCCAAAGCTTTCGGCGGGCTGCCCTTCTGGACCTCCGAGTACGTCGGGCTCGGCCCCTATAAAGTAACCGGCTGGGAGCCCGGAGCCTCAATCGACGGAGCAGCCTTCGCCGGCTACGTGTTCGGGCGTCCCAAGATCGACCACATCAGGGTCGCGATTATCTCCGATCCGCAAACCGCAGTCGCAAACATCCTGGCGGGAGAAGTCCACTTCATCGCCGACCCCGTTCTCGCCGTCGCCGACGGCGAGGTGCTCGAACAGCAATGGGCCGAGAACAGAGGTGGGGTGGTTCTCTATTCGCCGATCGCGCTGCGCAGCAGCCTGTTCCAGTTTCGACCTGAGGTCGTCGAGTCCCCAGCGCTTCTCGACGTTCGGGTGCGCATGGCGATCGCGCACGCCATTGATCGGTCGACGGCGGTCGAAGTGCTCACCGCGGGAAAGGGCATTCCCACGGACACCCTGACGTCGCCCCGGGTTGATTACTATCGTGAGATCGAACCCGTGATTCAAAAGTATCCTTACGACCCTCGTCGAACTCAGCAGCTTATGGAAGAAGCCGGTTTCACGAAGGCTGCTGACGGATTCTTTGTCGGAAGCGATGGACAACCCTTGCGATTCAGTCTGGCATCCTCCTCCGGCACGAAGAACGAGACCGAGTCGGCGACCTACGTGGACGGGTTGAGGCGCGCAGGCATCGACGCCTCCCAACGAGTGGTTTCCGCGGCCGACATCAAAGACCCGAAGAACCGGGCGCTCCTTCCCGGGATCCAGGTCCGCGGCGGAGGGAACGAGCTTCGTCGTTACACCAGCGAGCAGATCCCCCGGCTGGAGAATCGCTGGCACGGCGACAATCGTGGGGGCTGGAGCAACCCCGAGTACGATCGCTTGAATGCGCTTGCGCTGATCACGCTCGATCAGTCCGAGCGAGTCAAGCTGGTCGTGGAGATGGAACGCGTTCTCACGCACGAGGTGCCGCTCATCCCGAACTTCTTCGGCGTGTACACGACCCCCTATGTCGCCGCCCTGGAGGGACCTGTGGCTCGGCAGACGCCGGATTCGGGTGGCCCGTTCCTCCACGTATACAAGTGGGAGCTGCGCTCTTAGCTGCCGAGCGGACGATCTCAGTCACTGCAAAGGAAAGGCGCCGCCGGTACCGGTCTCAGCCGCCGGCGCCGCCTTCGAGCACCATCGAACGAAAACGTCACCCGGAGGCATGCATGAGGAATGGTCTGTTTTCGGTCCTCCCGTGGACCGTCGCGCTCATCGTCGCGTCGTGCCAGCCGGCTCCGCAGGCGGCGCCGGGCGGCCAGACTCAGGACCAGGCTCAGCCTGCGGTGGCTCAAACGGGCCGCACCCTCCGCCTCGTTATTCGAGCCGAGCCCGCCTCTATCGCCGGCACGATCCTGATCCCGACGGGGATCAGCACGGGCAGTCAACGGAGGATCTTTAACGCGGGGCTGCTCTTGGAAGATGGGGACGGGGTCTACCAACCGTACCTCGCGGAGGCAGTCCCTCAGCTCAATACCGAATCGTGGCGGCTGTTCCCCGATGGCAAGATGGAGATGACCTACCGGCTCAGGCCAAACCTCACCTGGCACGATGGGACACCGCTGACCGCGGAGGACTTCGTCTTCGCGCACCGGGTGTACGAGAGCCCCCAGTTCGGCGTCTCCAAGGCGCTCCCTCACGTGGCGATTGACGAGGTGACCGCCCGAGACTCCCGCACCATCACGATCCGCTGGAAGCAACCCTATCCGGGGGCGGCGGAGCTCGGGCCGGAGGAGTTTGCGGCCCTCCCTCGGCACATCCTGGAGGCCGCCTTCGACCGGGAAACCGAGACGTTCGACAGCTTGCCTTACTGGACGACGGAGTATGTTGGTGCGGGTCCCTTCGCAATTGAGCGATGGGAGGCAGGCGCTTTCATCGAGGGAGCAGCCTTCAAGGGCCACGCGCTCGGCCGGCCGAAGATTGACCGCGTCAAGCTCACGTGGAACGCCGACTTCAACACGAATCTCGCCGTGCTGCTGGCCGGTGAAGCAGATATGCCGCTGGACGATTCCATCCGCGTCGAGCAGGGGCTCGTGCTCGAGCGGGAGTGGACGGCGCGCAACGCGGGCACCGTGCAATACCGACCGCATCTGCCCCGCTTTATCCAGGTCCAGCATCGCGCCGAGTATGCGAACCCGCGGGCGGTACGCGACGTCCGGGTTCGCCGCGCGCTCGCCCACGCTATTGACAAGGGCGCGATCAACGAGACGCTGTTCGAGGGCAAGGGCATCACCAGCGATACGCTCCTCTACCCGACGCTCGGCTACTACTCGCTCGTCGACCAGGCGGCGGTCAAGTACCCCTTCGACCTGCGCCGGGCGGAGCAGCTCATGCGGGAGGCGGGCTTGGCGCAGGATCGCGATGGATTCTGGGGCAGCCCAACTGACGGTCGGTTGAATCTCGAGGTGCGGAACATCCAGTCAGCCCAGAACGACGCGGAGCGCACCATTATCGCGGACGGCTGGCGGCGCGCAGGCCTCGAGGTCACCGAGGACGTATTCACACCTGCTCAGACGCGCGATGGGCAGACCCTGGGCACTTTTCGCGCGCTTTCCATCACGAGCGCGGCCGCGGTGCGCGAGGGCTTGAAAATCGAGGACTACACGTGCGCTCGCATCTCCGCACCCGAGACGCGCTGGTTCGGCCAGAACCGCGGCGGTTGGTGCAGCCCCGCGTACGACCAGGCGGCTGATACGTTTCTCACGACGCTGGAACCAGAGAAACGGGGCGCACTGGCGGCGCAGGCCATCAGGGCGCTCACCGAGGACCTTGGATTGATCCCCCTTCACTTCAATCCCCAGGCCATCGCGTACGCCCGCGCCGTGCAGGGCGTGCAGGTGCGGGTCCCAGCTATCGATATAAGCTGGAACATCCACGAGTGGGAGAACCGGTGATACGGAGAGCCGCCGGGGTTTTCTTCGCCACCGGCGGGGGCCTCATGAGACGCCGAGCGAAGAAGCCCTGACCTGCACGCGAAGACCCCCGGCCTTTTTCGGCTAGGTCCCGGGCCCAAGCGCTTCGTGGCGCATCCGCCAAGTGCGCGCAGTGAGCCACTCGATCCGAGTGCTCATATCTGACATCCTCACCGGTCGTCTACCCTATGCTGGTTTGGGCACCCCGAACTATTTTTCGGGCAGCGAAGCGAAGGATCGGGTCCCCGGGCGACGGATTCTTCGCCCACGCTCAGAATCGCAGGCTCGTCGGTCATAGCTGAGGTACGCTGAACTTGGCGGAGACATCACTTCGGGTTGGGAGGCTGTCATGCAAGAGTTGGTGGGCGGCCCGGACGCACCACGCGGACAGGCAGGCTCGATGCGGGTCAACTTCCTGGTCCAGGTGGCGCATGCCATGTACACGGACCGGAGCACAACCGAGCGGCCATATGCCGACATGCGCGTTTCACTCGGCGCACTGCCTGACGCAGCCGGCTTCAAGCCGGCGCTAACCTTCGCGAACGGCGACTATCAGCTTGCATACAGCGTTGCTCGCGGCGACCTCGATCTCGCCTCGATCAACCCCTCGTCCTACCTGACCATGGCCTACCGGGGGACCGGGCCTTTTGCCGAGGCGCTCCCGGTCCGCATTATCGCGACGATGCCCACCCATGACGTCATGCTCTTCGCTGTCTCACCCAGGACGGGCCTCACCTCGCTCGCGGACATCAAAGCAAAGAAGTATCCGCTCCACGTCTCGATCCGGCGCAACGAAGCCCATGGCACCCGCTTCGTCATCGATGAAGTCCTTGCCGCCAACGGCTTCTCGCTCGCCGATCTCGAGTCCTGGGGCGGTCGCTTCCATTATGTCGAGGCGCCCAACACCGAGGACCGAATGAACGCGATTCGGGACGGCAGCATCGACGCGGTGTTCGACGAGGGCGTGAAGGGCTGGGGCTACGTCGCCGAGAAGGCCGGCATGCGGTTCCTGGATCTCGATCCGGCGTCGACCGAACGGCTCGAGACCACTGGCTGGGCCATCTCGCCCGTGCAGCCGCTCTTTCCGGCGCTACCAGCGACCATGCGCGCGCCGAGCTTCAGCGGTTGGCCGGTCTTCACGAGGGCGGACCTGCCCGACGATGTCGCCTACCAGATGGCGAAAGGCATGGAGACCTCATGGTCGCGCATGGTCTGGGACTGGGATTCGCCGGATCCCGTTACGCTGGCCGAAGTGAGCGAGGGCACCGACGCGGCGCCCCGCGATGTCCCGCTCCACCCGGGCGCGGAGCGGTACTATCGCGAGCGCGGCTGCAAAGTCTAGCGCAGCGGCAGGCTGATGCGATCAGAATGCCAGCCCCCGCGCCCAGGGGGGCGCGCCCAGGGGGGCTGGCACATCCCGCCGCCGGGTTGACGGCCCGCGTCGTTTCCCGCTACCGTCTCACGCGTTTGCGCCGATGCCCGCGTGTGCACCGGTCGTGGCGGGGCGAGCACAAATCGATTTGGGAGAGATTCGACATGGCGAAGTTGACCGTCACCTCGCTGCAGCAGATGAAGCGAGATGGCCAGAAGATCATGGCGGCCGTCTGCTACGACTACCAGCTTTCCAAGATCCTGGATAAGGCCGGGGTCCACCTGATCTCCGCGGGAGACAGCGTCGGCTACACCAACTTTGGCCAGCTCAGCCGCTACGGGACGACGATGGACGAGATGGTCATCGTGTGCCGGGCCGTCGCCCGGGCGGCGGAGCACGCGGTGGTGAACGGCGACCTGCCGTTCGGTCCGGTCCAGGAGGGACCGAAGGAGGCCACCAAGGCGGCGATCCGTTTGATCCAGGAGGGTGAGGTCGACACCGTCAAGCTCGACAACGCGGCCGCGAACATGGACGCCGTCAAGGCGATCGTGAGCGCCGGCATCCCGCTCTGGCCGCAGTTCGGCTTCTCGCCCCAGAGCTCGATGTCGATCGGCGACTTTACCGCTCGGACCGACGACATGGTCGCGCGAAAGAAGGATCAGATCGTGCGCGAGGCGGTGGCCCTGGAAGAGGCCGGCGCCTCGCTGCTCGACCTCACTGGCGTGACGCCGGAGATCTACGCCGAGGTTGCGAAGGCCGTGAAGATCCCAGTTCTCGGCGGCCAGGCGACTTCCGTAGCGGACGGGCGCATCTTCACCAACTTCCAGCTTCGGGCAAATCAGGCTGACAATGAGCCCGGACCGAACAACATTGGTCGCTTCGTCTTCGACTACGTCACACGAACGCTCGAGGGCGTGAACGCGGGCAAGTTCTAGGCGAGGAAGTGCAGGGGGCGGCCGCTGCTCCCTGCACTCCCGCGGGACAAACATGATGAAACCCCAAATTAGCCTGATCACGCTCGCCGTCGCCGACCTGGAGCGCTCGCTCGCGTTCTATCGGGATGGACTTGGCCTGGCGACCGAGGGCATCTTCGGCACAGAGTTCGAGGACGGCGCCGTCGTGTTCTTCAACATGAACCCGGGACTGATCCTGGCACTCTGGCCACGGTCATCGCTCGCGAAGGATGCGCGCGTTCCAGTCGGCGAACCATCCCCGACCGAGTTCACCTTGGCCCATAACGTGGACTCACGTGAGGAAGTCGACGCCCTCATGCAGCAAGCCGTGGGCGCGGGTGCCCGCGTCACGAAACCCGCCGAGGACACGTTCTACGGCGGCTACGCGGGCTATTTCCAGAACCCCGACGGCCATCTCTGGGAGATCGCCTGGAATCCGCACCTGGTGTTGCCCACGTAGCAGGGCCGAGGCGTATCCTCTGAGTATTCCGCCCGTGGAGGACTGATGCCTGCCCCCGAAGCCGATGTCGCGGCGCTCTACGAGAAGCTCAATCCCGACGTCCGGCCCCTGATGGAAGCTCTAAGGGGGCTCTTCGCCGAAGTGACGGCCGAGGCGACCGAGCGCGTCAACATGGGCTGGAGGGTCATCCAATATTCCGGGACCAGCTCCATGCGGGACATGGTCGCCGCGCTTTCACCTCAGCGAGCGTACGTCAACCTGGAATTCGCCGACGGCGTGGAGCTTACCGATCCCGCCCACAAGCTCGAGGGCACCGGCAAGCGTCTTCGCCACGTCAAGGTCCGCAAGCCCGAGGACGCGCAGGACCCCGCCGTCCGCACCCTCCTCGAAGAAGCCGCTCGCAAGCGCGGGATGTAACGCGTATCCCAATGCTGCCGTGACTGGCCAGCAATGGGCGTCCAGCATCTGCCCGATTCACCGAGGCAAGGGTCGCTATACGAAGGGGCCAGGGGATAGCCGGATACGTCCTGGCTGCACGACTGCAAAGGCCCCTTTCAGGTCCGGCGCTCGCTCGGTCACGAGCGCCATGAGCGTCTGAGCGACGGCCGCGCGGGCTGGTGCCCGGTACCGAAGGTAGATGACGCCCGCGGTTGACTGCGCGTAGGCGAAAACGAGCGCACCGAAATCGCGGTCCTCGGTGAGCAGTACTCGCCCCTCTTGACGGGCGAGCTCCATTACGACCGCGTCAGCCGCGCCAGACGACGTTTCGGCCACCGACAAGACGTCATGCCCGGCGGCGCGCAATGCGCGCACGAATCCGAAATGACAGCTTTCGTCGGCCAGAAGCTGCACAGCCTTGCTCTACGTGCCACCCCGTGACGCCTAGACCGTCAGGATCTCTTCGTGGGCGACCATATCCGCTGCGTATCGGATCGCGGCCTTAACGTCGGCTGATGTCAAGGTTGGGTACCCATCGATGAGCTCGACCTCGCTCGCTCCTTCGCTCAGTTTGCGGAGGATGAGCTCGACGGGCACACGCGTCCCCCGAATGACCGGCTTTCCCATCATGACATTGGGGTCCATCAGGATTCGCTCGTGAGCGCCTGCCATCGCATTGCCTCCCGCCAAATATCCTGGTCGCCACACAGCGCAAGCCGTCCGATCTGGTCTGTCGTACATCATAATGGCACCGCTACGTCAGGATCCGCACACCCGAGGTCGCGCAGGACCCTGCCGCCCGCATCCGCGTCAAGGAAGCCGCCCGCAAAGCGCGGGCTGTAGTGCTTGGGGGAAGGTACGCCGCGTTATCCCGCAGCGTCGCTGCCTGTAAGATAGCCGGCACCGACCCTTCGGTGGAGGCAGCCGAGTTGGCCGACACCTCGCGGCAGCCGCGCTCCGCGCGCACGAAGCCCATCGAGCAGTACGAGCATGCCGAGGACACGCGCAAGAACAACCCGCCGGTGGGCTTAGTCACCCCGCAGACCGACCGCGACGCGGGGAAGCAGCGCTACGCCTACGACCCCCACATCGACCCCGCCCTTCACTTCGATCCCCAGGGTGCCGAGGTCGAGCGCATCATCGACGATGGGCTGGCCGCGGAGTCGCTCGACGCGGCGAAGGCCGCGCTCGCGGAGCTGAAGCGGCGGCGCGAGCCATACCTCAACTGGGCGGGCAAAGCCGAGCGGACCAGCTTCGAGGTCCCGACCGTCAGCCTCCACGTCCACGAGCGGATCGACCCGAAGACGATCATGGAGGCCGTGCGGAAGCGGAACGGCGACGCCAGCCTCCAGCAGCTCGGTCTCTTCGAGACGCCGGGCGCCAACCCACCGCTGCGCGATGCCCTCGACTTCTACGGCCACGATCAGGCCTGGACAAACCGCCTCATCGCCGGCGACTCACTGCTCGTCATGAACTCCCTTCTCGAAAAGGAGGGCATGGCGGCCAAGGTCCAGATGGCACATCGACCCGCCCTACGGCATTCGGTACGGCTCGAACTTCCAGCCCTTCGTGAACCGCCGGGACGTGAGCGATGGACGCGATGAAGACCTAGTCCAGGAACCTGAAACGCTGCGGGCGTTTCGCGACACCTGGGAGCTAGGAATTCACTCCTGGCTGGCATACCTACGCGACCGTCTACTCGTTGTGCGCGATCTACTCCACGAAAGCGGTTCGTGTTTTGTGCAAATCGGTGATCAGAACCTGCATCTAGTGCGCAGCGTGTTGGATGAGATATTCGGCGCAGATAACTTCGTTTCTGTCATCCCATTCCGGAAGAAAACCATGCCCTTGGGCACCACCCTGCTTGAGCAGATGTATGACTTTGTTGTCTGGTATGCAAAGTCCAAGCCTGCAGTGAAGTACCGTCAACTTTTCGTCCGACAGAAGACGGAACCCAATAGTGATTGGTCTTGGTTTGAGCTGGAGGACGGTAGTCGCCACAAGATGACGCGCCAGCAAGTCACCGGCGCGGTCCCACTTCCGGAAAGAGCAAGGATTTATCGCCTCAAGTCGTTAGAGCCTTCTGGGATTAATCAAGCAGGATTCTTCGAGTATGAGCTCGACGGCAGAACCCACAAGCCACCACGCCGAGGCTGGTCCACGGACCCATCTGGCATGGACGCATTGAAGGGTGCACACCGATTGCAGCCAAAGGGTGAACTCCTCAACTACGTGCTCTTCTTGGACGACTACCCCGCAACGGCACTAACTTCCCCATGGACCGACACCGTGGGGCCACAGGACAAGAGATACGTTGTTCAAACCAGTGATGCCGTCGTCAGTCGCTGCGTGCTGATGACTACTGATCCTGGCGATCTCGCGCTGGACCCGACATGCGGGTCTGGCACGACGGCCTTCGTCGCTGAGCAGTGGGGCAGACGCTGGATCACTTGCGATACCTCGCGTGTCAGCATTGCCCTCACGAAGCAACGTCTAATGACCACCAGCTATGACTACTACGAGCTTGCGCATCATGAGGAGGGCGTGAAGAGCGGCTTTTCGTACAAGACGATTCCCCACGTAACGTTGAGCTCGATTACCAACTCCGAGCCGCCAAAACAGGAGACGCTCTACGACCAGCCGAAGGTCGATAGCGCGAAGGTGCGCGTTTCGGGCCCCTTCACCGTTGAGGCCGTCCCCGCGCCGATGGTCCAGCCGCTCGACGGCGCCGCCGAGCCGCCCGCTAGCGACGCTTCCGTTGCGCGCTCGGGCGAGACGCTCCGTCACACGGAGTGGCGCGCCGAACTGCTGAAAACCGGAGTGCGCGGCAAGAGCGCGCAGATGATCACCTTCTCCCGCGTCGAGCCACTCGCGGGGACGCGCTGGCTCCACGCGGACGCCGAGACGATCCCGAACGGCGCCGGCGCGGATCACGTCCGGGAGGTTGGACCATCGCGGGCCGGCGCCCAGCGCGTCGTCGTCTCGTTCGGGCCGCCCCATGCGCCGCTCGAGCAGCGCCAGGTCGAAATGGCGTGGGAGGAGGCGCAGCGCCTCGCCCCGCGCCCCGCGATCATCCTCTTCGCCGCATTCCAGTTCGACCCGGAGGCCGCGAAGGACATCGACGAGCTGACCGTCGAGAAGACGGGCATGACGTTCCTCAAGGTCCAGATGAACACCGACCTGCTCACCGACGACCTGAAGAAGCGGCGGGCGAGCAACGAGTCGTTCTGGCTGGTCGGCCAACCGGACGTCGAGGTTCGAACGTTGAAGGATGGCGAGCACGCCGGCAAGCTCGTCGTCGAGGTCTTCGGCTTCGATTACTTCAACACGAAGACCGGCGAGATCGAGTCGGGCGATTCGCGCAAGATCGCCATGTGGATGCTGGATACGGACTACGACGGGCGCAGCCTCTACCCGCGCCAGGTCTTCTTCCCGATGGCCGGCGAGACCGAGGGTTGGGCGCGGCTGGCCCGCAGCCTGCGCGCGGAGATCGACCCGGACCTGATCGAATCGTATCGGGGCACCGTCTCGCTTCCCTTCGCCCGCGGCGACCACCGCCGGATCGCGGTCAAGATCGTCGACGACCGCGGCATCGAAAGCCTGAAGATCGTCGAGGTATAGCCGTGATGGAGCGAGTTGTGCAGTTGCCCGCGGTGAAGCTCCCCGTTGACTGGAATCGCGTCGCGGACCTCTGCCGGCGGTATCACATCCTGAAGCTCTGGTTTTTCGGATCGGTTCTACGAGACGACTTTCGTCCAGACAGTGACGTGGACATCCTCGTGCAATTCGAGGAGGGAAAGACCCCTGGATTTGAGTTCGTGACGCTCATCGAAGAACTTGAGCGCATTGTGGGACGCCCCGTCGACCTGATGACCGAGCCCTCGCTTCGAAACCCCTATCTCAAACGGGAAATTCTCCGCACCCGACAGCTTGCGTATGCGGCCTGAAGAGCGAGATCCAGCCCACCTCTGGGACATGGTTGAAGCAGCGCGCATCGCGCAACAGATCGCGTTACAGACCACCTACGACGATTTCCTGACCGATCGCGTGAAGCAGCTCGCCATGGAGCGCACAGTCCAGATTATTGGGGAGGCTGCCCGCCGAGTCTCGACGACGTTCAAGCAGGCGCATCCCGAGATCCCCTGGGCTGCTCTCGTGGCGCAGCGAAACGTTATCGTTCATCAGTATTACGGCATCGATTACGGCCTAATCTGGCGCGTCGCTGCAATCGAGGCTCCGTTGCTCATCGAGCGCCTTGAGCCCCTGCTTCCGCCATTGGACGATTGCTGAATGCAGGCGACGATCGATCGGCTGATCCTGAACTCGCCCTTCGAAGAGCCGACCCAGCACTGGCAGTACCACCCGGATCAGCACGCGTTCAGCCGCGTCGACGGGCGCCGGCCGGCGGGCTACATCAGGGCGACGCCAGGGTCGCGCGCCTTCGACGATCCAGGCGTCTTCATCGAGCTGCCGCTCGTCAATCAGATCCGCGGGCGCGTCGCGGCGTGGCGGGACGCCGGCTACCCGGGCGCAACTGGCATCACGGAGCGCCTCCTCTCGTACTGGCGAAACCCCGAGGAGCGCGGCGACCGACGCTTCTTCTTCTGCCAGCTCGAGGCGATCGAAACCCTCATCTGGCTCGCGGAGGCGCCCGCGGCCGAACGGCAGGGGATCGAGATTCCCGACGACGGCGGCGCGTTCGCTCGCCTCTGCGCCAAGATGGCGACCGGCTCCGGCAAGACCGTGGTCATGGCGATGCTGATCGCCTGGCAGGTCATCAACAAGGTGACCTATCCCCAGGATCCCCGCTATTCGAAGAGCGTGCTCGTCATCGCGCCGGGCCTCACCGTGAGGAATCGCCTCCAGGTGCTCGTCCCGTCCAACGCCCCGAACTTCTACGAGGACTTCCAGGTCGTGCCCCTCGGCCTCGTCGAAAAGCTCAGGCAGGGCCGGGTCCTCGTGCGCAACTGGCACGCGCTGAACTGGGAATCGGACGAGCAGATCGCGAAGAGACGCTCGGTCGACAAGCGGGGCGCCAAGAGCGATGAGGCGTACGTCCGCGAGGTGCTCGGCGAGCTCGCGTCCGCGCGGCAGCTCCTGGTCATCAACGACGAGGCCCACCACGCCTGGCGGCTTTCGCCCGACGCCAGCGTGCGCGGGCTGGCGAAGGACGACGTCGAGGAGGCGACGAAATGGATCGGCGGTCTCGACCGGGTCCACCGTGCCCGCGGCATCCTGGGCTGCTACGACTTCTCCGCCACGCCCTTCGTGCCCTCGGGCCACCAGGCGTCCGAGGAGTCGCTCTTCCCCTGGATCGTCAGCGACTTCGGCCTGAACGACGCGATCGAGTCCGGGCTCGTCAAGACGCCGCGCGTGGTCATCCGCGACGATGGCAAGCTCTCGACGCAATATCGGTCGCGGCTCTACCACATCTACATGGATCCGGATGTGCGGACCGACCTCAACCGGCCGGCCGAAGAGCACGTGCCACTGCCGGACCTGGTGACCACGGCATACATGCTCCTGGGCAAGGACTGGCGTGAGGCGGCGGACCGCTGGCGGGATGCAGGGCAACCGATCCCACCCGTGATGATCACCGTAGCGAACCGAACGGAGACCGCCGCGCGCATCAAGTACGCATTCGACCGCTCGCGGATCGAGGTGCCCGGGCTGGGCGACCCGGACCGCACGCTGCACATCGACTCGAAAGTGCTGAAGAAGGCGGAGGAGCGCGAGGAGGCCGCCGAGACGGACGCGGCGTCCGAAGGCGAGAGCGACGACGCCGAGCCGGCGCCGGTGCGGAAGCTCACCGCGGATGAGCGCGCCGAGCTGCTCCGCAAGATGGTCGATACCGTCGGGCAGCCCGGCCAACCTGGCGCGCTGGTCCAGAACGTGATCTCGGTGGGCATGCTCTCCGAAGGCTGGGATGCCCGCACGGTCACGCACATCATGGGGCTGCGAGCATTCACGAGCCAACTGCTGTGCGAGCAGGTCGTCGGCCGGGGTTTGCGCCGCACCTCCTACGAGGTGGATCCGGAAACGGGCCTCTTCGAGCCAGAGTACGTCAATATTTTCGGCGTGCCGTTTTAGTTTCTCCCCCACGAGTCGAAGGATGGACCGCCACCTCCACCGCCCCCTGCCAAGACCCGGGTCGAGGCCGTTCCCGACAAGCGCGCGTTCGAGATCCGTTGGCCGAACCTCGTCCGCATCGACCACAGCTATGAATCGAGGCTCAAGCTCGACCTGAACAAGGTCACGCCGCTGCTTCTCAACGCGAGCGACACGCCAACCCTGGCGCAGCTCGCGCCGGTGGTCGACGGCAAGCCGAATGTCGAGCAGATCGAGGAGATCAACCTCGAGGAGCTGGGCCGCCAACAACGGTGGCAGCGCATTGTCTTCCAGGTAGCCCGCGCCGTGCACGATGAGATGCAGCCGGGCTGGCCCGGCAACCGCGAGGTACTGCTCGGGCAGGTGGTACGGATCGTCGAGGCTTTCGTCCGATCGGGGCCAATTCAGATCACACCGGCGCTCTTCAACAGCCACGACCTACGTCGCCGGATCCTGCTGACGCTCAACATGAACAAGCTGGTCCAGCACGTCTTCAGCGCGATCGAAGCCGAGAACAGCACGGCGCTCATCCCGGTCTTCGACAGCGAACGCCCGATTCGGAGCACGGGCGACATGCTGCCCTGGTACACGGGCAAGCCATGCTGGGCAACCGACCACACGCACGTCAACTTCTGCGTGTTCGACAGTACGTGGGAGGCGAGCGAGGCGTTCCACCTCGACCGCAGCCCACACGTCGAGGCGTGGGTCAAGAACGATCATCTTGGTTTCGAGGTGCTCTACCTGTTCAACGGGGTGGTGCATTAGTATCGCCCGGACTTTCTCGTCAAGCTCTCGAATGGCGCGATGCTCGTGCTCGAGGTGAAAGGGCAGGACAGTCCTCAGAACCAGACCAAACGCCAGGCGATGGATGAGTGGGCGCGGGCCGTGAGCAGCCACGGCGGCTTCGGCACGTGGACGTCCGACGTGTCTTACGACCCAGCGGACGTCGTTGACATCCTAGCCAAACACATCGCTGTTTGATTCAAAACGGGAGCTCGGCGCCGATGCCGCGCGCGCGGGCACGCTCGTAAATCAGGCTCGCCGCCGCGACGTCCTCCAGCGCGATGCCCTGGGACTCGAAGAGCGTGATCTCGTCCTCGGAGCGGCGGCCCGGCATGAGGCCCGCGACGATCGGCGCCAGCTCGTAGACCTTCTCCCAGGACATCAGCCCCTTCTCGATCGGCCAGTTGAGGTCGCCCGACTCGAGCTTTGCCGCCTCGACGTCGTCCGCGGCGATCGTACCCGCGCGCGTCACGGCGACCTCGTCGAGCTCGCGCTGGATGCGGACGTTGCCGCCAGCCGCGTTGATATGCGTTCCGGGCTCCAGGACCTTGCCGTCGAAGACGGGATCGCTAGCGTTCGTGATCGTCACGACGATATCCCGTCCGCGCACCGCCTCGTCGGAGGATGCGACCGGGCGGACCTCCTGGTCGAGTAGCTCGCTCATCTTCTCTGCGAAAGCGCGCCGCCGTTCGGGGTCGCGGCCGTAGACGTGGATCGATTCGAGCTTGCGGACCGCGGCGATTGCCATGATCTGCGTCTCGGCCTGGTGGCCCGTGCCGATACAGCCCAGCCGTGACGCGTCGGCGCGCGCCATGAACTTGGTCGCCACGCCCGAGGCCGCGCCCGTGCGGACCTGGCCCAGCCGGCCGGACCGCAGGAACGCGACCAATCCTTCACCTTGCTTGTAGAGGACGACGTCCTGACCGCGCCCCGCGCCGTAGGCCTTGAACCCGAGATAGCCGCTCTCCTGCAGGCTGGCCGACATCAGGTGAAATCGTCGCCCCTGGAACGGAAGCCGCCGCCGCGGTTGATTGGCAGCATACCCGAACGCCTTCTCCCGGAAACCCGCCTCCAGGGCGGCCAGGCAGGACTCCATGTCGAGCAACTCGTCAACCTGCTTTTCGTCGAGGTAGATCGCCACGCGCTTCGCTCCATTCGTCGAACTGCCGGCGGTTCGGCCAGCAATATTCAAGTTCGTTCGTGGCTGGACTCAGCGCGGGGCCCCCGCGGGTTGGGCGCGTCCGCGGCGCATTCGGACGAGCAGACTCCAGACCGAAACAAGCGCCCAGACACCCTCCAGCAGCAGGAATCCCCATTGCTGGGCGACCGCGGCCAGCCAGGCCAGCACGGCCGAACCGACGATGTTGAGAAGGAGGTACACGTACCCCTGCTGGTGGAGGAATCCGGCCTGGCTGCCCGCGTACGCGGTCAGGATCAGGATGGCCCCCAGGATCTGCACCGCCTGGTCCACTACGCCTCCTCGAACCCCCCCATTTCACGGCCCACACGCGGCGGCAGCCTCAGCTCGCGGCAGGCCTCGTGACGCTCGGCAACACCGAGTATGACACGCGAGCGCTGGCCCGCGCCGAGCCGCCGAGCGATACTTGGAGAAATCCACGGGGCGGGTTGCGACCCGCGAGGAGGGAACGCCGGTGCTGACCGAGCAACAGAATGCGCTGCTGACCCAGGTCGGACCGGGGACCACCGCGGGCGAGTTCCTTCGCCGCTACTGGATGCCCGTTGCCCCGATGCAGGACCTCACGGACGAGCAACCGACGAAGTTCGACCACTCGATCCGCGAGTATTTCGGCAAGCCCCGCGCCACCACCCCGGCGCGTTGACACGCGGCCGGGCTTCCAGCGAGTAGGTCAGAGTCACGATGGTTCCCATTGAATCGGCTGCGGGTACGAGTAGCGGCGGGACTTGTCCCGACCGCCCGGCGAACGCACTCGGCGGCGTACGGCGGGCGAGGCAAGCCTCACCCCTACGGAATCACCGCTCTATCCCTGCGGCCGACGCGCAGAACCCGTTCGCGCCGCTCAACCACATCGTCGTGATCTACCAGGAGAATTGGAGCTTCGACGGCCTGTACGGCCGCTTTCCCGGCGCGGACGGCCATGCCAACGCGGACGACGCCATTCGCCAGGTGGACCGCGACGGCGTCCCATATGAGCTGCTGCCCCAGCCGATCGATACCAGCCAGCGGCCACCCGCCCCCGATCCCCGCTTCCCCGCGGACCTCCCCGTCGCACCGTTCGACCGGACCAGCGAGCCGGCGACCTCGTTCATCGCTTCTACGAGGAGCAGCTCCAGATCAACGGCGGCCGCATGGACAAGTTCGTCGCCTGGAGCGACGCGGCCGGCCTTGTCATGGGCTACTACGACGCGAGCTATATGCCCGAAGGGCGGCTTGCCCGCGAGTTCACGGCACCGACCAATATCGATCCACCTTTTTGAACTGAAGCGACGGATGGCGGGGATTTTCCTTCAACCGGGCGAAGGCTTGATCCGCAAGCTCGCGGATGTGCCGCGGCAACGCATGGTAGCGCTCCCAGAACTCGGGTAACGCGTAGTGCGTCAAAGAGGCGTAGTACGTCCTTCGGCATGTTCCTTACGGGCCTTATCAGCAAGAGCATCGAGCCACCCAAGCTTGCCCTTCTTAGCGTCCGTCTCGATCTGGCGATCCCACTCCTGGAAATCAAAATCCCAGAGCATCCCCTTCGCTGCCGGACTGAGCGACCCACCCATATGGGCCCGCGAGGAAGGAATGAACGGAGCATGATCCTCCTCAAGAGCCCTTCTAACAACCCTTATTGTGGTTCCCCCACGGGACACAGCGCCACTCCGTCTCCGGCTCGCTCGCTCATGGCCGCACCCACCCAGGGTACGGCTGGCGGCGGCTGTTGCAAATACCTTTCTTTTGGGGCAAGTAGCTCTTCAGCGGCAAAGCCCCTTGTGGGGGAGGGTTGGGGCGGGGGTTCCGCCCACATCATTCTGGGGGCTACTCCCAGAGATCGGCCTGAAGTCCCGGCCGATCCGGGTATTTCTTGGCGATCTCCGCCACCTTTGGATGGTCCAGCGCTGACGGCCGGCCGTCCTTCCACAGGAACTTATCGCCCACCTTGAGGGTCGCGCCGCGGATCTCCGCGGTCACGTGCATGTGGTAGGGGAACTCCTTCTTGTTGTGGCTGTTCCCGAGATGCACGTGCTGGCTGCTCCAGTGGTGGTGCTCGATGAAGTCGCGGTACCCCGCGTCCGGGCACTGCAGGTCGCTGAGATGCGCGTACGGGTGGATGCCGCCGTGGGTGCCACGGATGTGATAGACGTCGTCGCCCAGCTCCTCGGCGAGCGCGGCGTAGCACTGGCGGTACTGGTCCGCCTCGCGCCCGCCCTTGAACTCCTTGATGTGCCCCTCGCGCACCGTGAGCTGGACCGGCTTCTCGAAGCTCGACGGAATACCGAGGTGGCGCGCCCAGATCGGGTTGGTCCCGGAGAAAACGAGGTCGCCCTCGGCATCGTTCGCGGTGAGCGCCGGGAAGACGCCCTCGGGGAACGGGCGGTAGAGCCCCTGTCCATCGGTCCGGCGGGAGGCGTACTGGGCCGCGGACTGCGCCTCACGGACCGTGCCCTCGAGGTGCGTGCCGTTCGGGTGGGTCAGCGTCCAGTGCTGGCCGGGCTGGATCATCGCCGCGGTCTGGAATCGGATCTCGGAGACCAGCTCGTACGGGGTGAGCGCCCAGATGCTGCTCAGCATGGCGGAGGTCGTCGCCATGTTGCGCACCATCGGACAGTCGTACTCCTTGCAGAGGTCGCCGACCTCCTTGAGCTCCTCCTCGAACGACAGGTCGACGCAGTGGTTGATCCAGAAGTCCGCGCCGGAGAGCGCGCCCTTGAAGATCGGCGGCACGCGCCAGCCCTCGATCCGGCCATTGCTCCAGACGGACGCCGGCCGCGTCGGCATGTCCAGCCAGAGGACCGATGGGTAGGCGCCGCGGTCCTGCACCGCCTGCTGAATCCACGAGATGGCCTGCTCATCGACGACGTTGCGACCGCCGTACAGGCCGTCGTACGCCGCGACGATGAGCACGTTCTGGCCGGGCTGCATCTGCGCACAGTTCTCGAGCATGTCCGCGATCGCAATCGACGCGGTCCGGGGAATCACGCCGGAGTTGGACATGAATTAGGCCTCCCTAGTTTTTTGCCTCGTCCAGGTGAAAGAACTCGATCGCGTTGCGGCAGGTCAGGCGGCTCTTATCCTCGGCCGACACGCCCGCGAACATCTCGTCGAGGATCTCCAGCGAGTGGGGCCAGTTGCCAGCCGAATGCGGGAAGTCATTGCCCCACATCGCGTTCTTCAGCCCAACCTCGTTCCGGATCTTGACGCCCCACGGGTCGTGCAGGAAGCCCCACAGGCAGTGGCCCTTTACGTACTCGCTCGGCTTGCGCTTCAGCGGCGGCAGGCCGTACTCGCGTAGGGCGTAGTGGCGGCAGCGCTCGTAGATGTCGTCGAGCTGCTCGTAGAAATAGGGGATCCAACCGATCATCGTCTCGGCCCAGTAGATGCGCAGCGTCGGGAAGCGGTCGAAGATCCCGGAGAAGATCATCTGGATCGGATTCTGCGCGACCCCACCGCCGAAGCGGGTGAGGAGCTTGACGGGATCGGTCCCAAAACCAAGGCCCTTCGGGCTCTTCGTGTACTCGAAGACCTGGCCCTCGCCTCGACCGATGAAACCGATGTGGACCGAGACCGGCATGTCGTTGGCAACGGCGGCGGCCCAGAACTTGTCGTCCTCAGCCGTGGGGTACCCCTTGCCGCTGGGGAACGCGCTGAGCGCGATCCCTTTCAGGCCAGCCTTCTTGCAATACTCCAGCTCGGCGACCGCGTCCGCCACACCGGTGCTCGGCATGACGGGCATCGCGAGCAGCCGGTCGCGGTCAACGGCGCAGTACTCCTCGGCGAGGAACTCGTTGTAGGCGTGGATGATCGACCGGTACGCCTCGTCGTTCCCAACGCCGCGCCAGAAGCCGCCGTTGCCCGCGGAGGTGTACATGACCTCGGCGTCGACGCCGTCCAGATCCTGTTCGCGGATTCGATTCTCCGGACTTCCCGTACCAGGTCCTTCGCCGTCGCCGTAGCGGATCCCGGAGAGCTGGTGCTCCTCGAACGGCTTGCCGGTCACCGCGAGGCCGAGCACATAGAGCGGTCGGTTCTCCACGATGACGCCGTGCCCGCCAGACTCGAGCTCCACCAGTCGTGGAGCGTGGTCCCGGTGCTTTTTTGGCACCCGATCGGTCCATCGGTTGGGCGCGATCTCGAGATGCGAGTCCCCCGAAATGAGCTTGTATGCGCGTGCCATACCCTCTCCTTTGCCGCGGTCTCGGGCGGAAACCGCCCGTTGACCGGCCCTCAATGCGTGCGTCAGTCGATCACTGGTACTCGTTCTATCCCCCGCGAGGGGCGCTCGTCAAACGCGGTTTGCTGGTGGCCCTGCCTGCCCCGAACGTGCCGTGGTAGCATTCTCGCGCTACCAGGAGAGAGAGCAGACCGCGCGGCAGCGTCCGTCGCGGGGTCGCGCCTCGCCCGTGGGCGCAGGCGCAGGTATGGGGAGAGGAAACAGCATGCGAGGTGTTCGTGTGGCGCTCGTCCTGAGCGCGCTCGTGATGTTTGGCTGCGCGGCACCAGCCGCGCCGAGTCCTCGTGGGGGCTCCGCGAACCCGACGGGAAACGCACCGCCCGGGCCCAGTCGGACAATGACGATGGTGGTTCGGTACGAGGTCACCGATCTTGCGGGCAAGATCCCCGGAAGCAGCAGCCCGGTCGTCACCAAACGACTCTTCAATGCGGCGCTGGCGCTCATCGACGGCCAGGGGAATGCCCGGCCGTATCTCGCGGCGTCGCTGCCGCAGCTCAACACCGATAGTTGGAAGGTCTCGCCGGACGGGCGCATGGAAACGACGTATACGCTGCGTCCTGGGCTCACATGGCACGATGGACAGCCGCTCACGGCAGGTGACTTCGTCTTTGCCCAGCGCGTCTACAGCAATCGCGCCTTCACGATCTTCACCGCCGAGCCCCAGGACCGGATCGAGAGCGTGGCCGCGCCCGATCCGCAGACACTCGTCATCGAGTGGAAGCGCACCTACCCGGGCGCCGGTGCGCTGATCTTCTCGGACTTCGATCCATTGCCGCGCCACATCCTGGAGCCCGCCGTCGCGGCAATCGAGGACGGGGCACAGGCGGTCGATTCGTTCGTGAACTTGCCGTTCTTTACGGCTGAATACGTCGGCGCGGGGCCATATAAGCTTGACAGTTGGACACCCGGCTCACAGCTCGAGGCGACCGCCTTTGCCGGCCACGCGACCGGCAAGCCGAAAGTCGAGCGGGTTATCGTCCGCATCATCAACGACGAGAACACCGTGCTGAGCACGGTCATGGCCGGCCAGGCCGATTTCACCGCCGACTACACCCTCCGTTTCGAGCACGCGATGGTGCTGAAGCGCGAGTGGGAGTCCCAGGGCAAGGGAACGGTCGTGCTGAAGCCAAGCGGGCCGGTCATCCAGATGCTGCAGATGCGGCCGGAGCACGTCATGCACCCCGGCCAACTGGACGCCAGAGTCCGCCGGGCCCTCGCCCAAACCATCGACCGCCCGGGGATCATCGACGGTCTCTTTGAGGGGCAGGGCGTCTCGACGGATAACTTCGTCCCGCCAACGGTGCCGTATTTTCAGGAGGTCGACCGTGTCATCGCCAAGTATCCGTTCGACACGCGGCGGGCCGAGCAGTACATGACCGAGGCAGGCTTTGCGAAGGATGGCGAAGGCTTCTATGCTAGTCCGACGACCGGCCGTTTCAAGACGGACGTCCGCGTGACGGCGGGGCCCGAATTCGAGCGAGGGCAAGCGATCGTCATGGACGCCTGGCGGCGCGCCGGCGTCGACGTGTCGGGTTCGATCCTTCCCGCCGCGCAGGCCCGCGACCGCGAGGCGCGGCAGACCTTCCCGGGCATGGCGTCCCGTGGCGGAGGGCTCGAGGAGCGCAGCTTCACGACCGCGGAAATCGGCTCACCGGCGAACCGCTGGACGGGCGACAACCGCGGGGGCTGGTCCAACCCCGAGTACGATCGGATCTACAACGCCTTCACCGCGACGATCGACCAGGTCGAGCGCACCCGCAACACCGTCCAGATGCTGAAGCTGCTCGGCGAGGAGCTCCCCGCATATCCGATGTACCTGGCGCTCCAGGTCAACATACAGGTCGCTGGCCTGCAGGGTCCGGAGCCCGGCACGTCCGGCTTCGGCGCGATGACGCCGGGCACCCTCCCCTACTGGAACATCCAGGACTGGGAGCTGCGCTAACCAACAAACGAGCGAACCGCAGAGAACGGGTCCGCCCGCACCGCCTGAGCCGCCACTAGGGCCCGTTCTGCTGTACGCTGATGGGCTGGTGGGCGTATCCCCCGCCAGGAATCGTCTCTCTGGGGCGGCCGGTCGACGTGTAAGGTAACGGAGGCAGGACGGTGGCGCAGCTCGAGTTCGGCATCTTTGACGGTTTTCCGCATCTCGAAGGCGAGCAGACCCCGGCGGACATGTATGACAACCATTTCAAGCGCGCCCAACTCGCCGAGCGGCTCGGGTACCTCTACTACTTCTTCATCGAGCACCAGAACGCGCCGTTCGCAGACATCACCGCGCCGAACGTCTACCTGGCTGCGCTGGCGCGCGAAACGACGACGCTGCGCTTCGGACCGATGGTGTACCAGCTTCCGATGCACCACCCGATTCGCCTCGCCCAGGACGCCGCGATGGTGGATCAGCTTTCGCGCGGGCGGCTGGAGTTCGGGATCGGCTACGGGATCCACGAGCACGAGTTCCTCCGCTGGAAACTGCCCTTCCACGAGCGCCGCGAGATGGGTCTCGAGATGATGGACATCATCAAACGCGCCTGGACCCAGGAAGAGGTCACGTTCGACGGCGAGTACTGGAGCTTCGACGAGGCGCTCCCGAAGCCGAAGCCCTACCAGCAGCCGCATCCGCCAGTCTGGCTCGGCGCCCACAGCACGACCTCGCTGGACTACGCGGCGGAGCAGAACTTCCACGTCGCGCAGAACATCGACACTGACACCACGATCGCCGAGAAGTTCGGCTACTTCCGCGAGGCGTGGAAGAAGCAGGGTCATGCGGGCCCGATGCCGAAGACGCTCGTCGCGCGCCACATCCACGTGGCCGAGACCGACGAGAAGGCCCGGGAAGAGGCCGAGCCGTACCTGCTCCAGGGCTTCTTTGGCGGTGGGGGCGGCGCGGCAATCGCTCGCACGCGCATCGGCTGGGGCAGCGATCAGCGCGGGACCGGCGGCGAGCGCAACCCGGACATCGTCGAGCGCGGCCGCGTCTTCCAGGAGATCATGAAATCCTATGATTTCTGGATCGACAACGGGCTCGCCATCGTCGGCAGTCCAGAGACGGTGATCAACCGCGTCAAAGCGCAGCAAGCCCTCGTTCAGTACGACGTCCTCTGCTGCCAGCACCAGATCAACGACCTACCCGAAGATCAGGTCATGAAGTCTCTCCGCCTCTTCGGCGAAGAAGTCATCCCCGCCTTGCGCTAACGAAGCTCCCACTCGTGGACGTTGGAGTGGATGTAGGCGTCGATTCCGTCCGGGGGCGGGCCGAGGAGCGCGCTGGAGTGGGCCGTGACGTCGATGGTGTGGAAGAGGAAGAGGACCGGTAGCTCTTCGCTCATCAGGCGCATCATCGCGATGCCGAACTGGTTTCGCTCGGCGCGGTCGAGACTGCTGTTGAATGAGTCGTAGAGCCGATCGTACTCGGCGCTCGCCCAGCCTCCCCGGTTGCTGCCCTGCCAGCGATTCGCGGCGGTGCCGATGCTGGCTGAGGTCCAGGTGTTGAAGTTCTTCTCTTCGCCGCTCTGGCTTGCGCCGTACAGCGACGGGAAAGTAGATCGCGTCTGACCGTCGCGGTGCTGCGCCGCCGGCAGCACGCGGGGCTGGATGTCGATGCCAGCCCGCTGCCAGGTTTCGGCCAGAATCGCGAGCTCTTTCGCCTGCTGCCCGCCGGTTGCGCCAAGGAAATCCGGCGCAAAGCTGTCCCCGTTCGCGCCGACGAACATGTTGTTGCTCCCGCGGACGAACCCTGCCTCCGTCATGGACTGTTCGACTCGACGCGCGTCATACGGATACTTCTGCAGTGCGCGGTCGATGTCGCCGTAGTACGGCAGGAACGGCGCGGCGAACGTGCTGGACATCACCCCCTCACCACCGAACAGCCCCTCATTCAATGCATCTTTGTCGACGCCGTACGCCAGAGCCCGCCGTACGCGCAGATCCTGCAACGCCAGCGGCCGGGCGTACTCGGGCCGAAGCTGGATGTGGATGAAGCGGGCCTGGATCGGCGTGAAGATCACCGACCCCTTGCCGTTCCTGACCCAATCCTGCTTCAGCAAGGCGCCCTGCTCGAAGCGCAGCGAGCGATCGACCGCAAGCTGCACGTTGTAGGAGAGAAGATTCGCGAGCGCCGTGTTCTCATCGCTCGCGAAGCGGACGACCACGCGATCGATCTTCGGTCGGCCGAGAACATGGCCGTCGAACGCGACCGCCTCGAAGTACGCACCCGGCTCCCAGCGCTCGAGCTTATACGGGCCGAGGCCAACGTACTCACTGCCCCAGAACGAGTGGTTGACGACCGGGTCGGATCCGCCCGTCTCGAAGGCGGTCCCGAGGATATGGCGGGGCAGCGCCTGGAAGGTCACCCCCATCGCCTCTGCATCCGGAAACAGCCGCTTCCAGCGGACCACGACTGTGCGGGCGTCAGGCGCGACAACCTCGTCCATCAGATTCTGCGGCGGGGTGTCCGAGATCCCGAGTCCAGGCGCGGAATAGACCCGATATGCGAACACGAAGTCCTCAGCCGTGAGCGGCGTCCCGTCGTGCCAGGTCAGGTCAGGCTTGAGTCGATACGTCGTTTCCATACGGCCGTCGGGAAAGACGCGCCAGCTATCGGTGTTGAGCCTGGGCAGACTCTCAGCGAGGTACGGCTGTGGATTCGCCCGCGCGTCGAGCAGATCCAGGTGCGCGTTGAAGAGCCGTGTCGCAAAAGCGATCGAAATGCCGGTCGACTGGAAGGGCTTTGCGGCGAGGCTGACCGGTTCGATGGACATGACCGCGGTGAGCGTCTGTCGACTGGCGGAACGGCCGGAGCACTGCCTCCCGCGGTGTTGTTGCCGGGTGCGGTGCCTGCGCACGCGCTGGAGAGCAGCACGACTCCCAGAATCAGGACTCCCACTGTCCGACGATTGTGCACGGCCACCTCCGCTCGCGATCCGGCCCGACTATTGGCGCTGTTATAGCACCGCTCCACGTTTGTTCCCTTCGGCAAGGAGCGCTAATATCAGCCCGCCCCGTATGGGCACTTCGGCCCATCGCAAACGACGGAGATCAGCGTGGCGGCCGCTCGCTGTGCCGGCCGCGCCGACGAAAGGATGTCCCATGGCGATCCAACGCGCGGTGCGCCGGCCCCGAACCATGCGTTCCCGCCTCATGCTCGAAATTGCGTCCGAGCTCGTCGCGGGCGAAGTGCCCGGCCTCGAGGGCGAGTGGCCCTTTCACCAGGTGGAGATCAAGCTCCGCGAGCAGGGCGGCGAGGATTGGCGCCTCTGCTTCTATGCCAGCGACGGCCCGGACTCAGTGGACGCGGTTATGAGCGGCGCGGCGACCTTCGCGATCTGCAATCCCGGCGGCGTCCTGGCGATGGCTGTCCGGGGCAAGGGCCCGTACAGCGAGCCGCTGCCGCTCCGGACCATTATGGTGCTGCCCCAGTTCGATCAGCTCGGCTTCGGTGTCGCGGCAAAGACCGGGCTGGCAACCGTCGCCGACGTCAAGCGCGAGCGCTACCCGCTGAACATCTCGCTTCGCGGCCAGCGCGACCACTCGGTCCACCTGGTCACGAACGAAGTCTTCAAGGTCCATGGCTTCACGCTCGACGACATCGAATCATGGGGCGGCAAGATCCGCTATGACGAGGAGATGCCGAACGGAGACAGCCGCCTCGGCGCGCTCGAGCGGGGTGAGATCGACTGCCTGATCGATGAGGGCATGCCGATGTGGGCGGCGAAATCGATCGACTTCGGTACTCGTTTTCTGGAGATCGACGAGGAGCACCTCCGGCAGCTCGAGGCGATGGGCCTGCGGCGCCAGGCCATCACCAAGGACGAGTGGCCCAAGCTCGAGCGCGACGTCTGGAGCATCGATTTCAGCGGCTGGCCGGTGTTCTGCCGTGAGGATGCGCCGGACAGCATCGTCCGCGCCTTCTGCATCGGGATGGAGAACCGCAAGGACCGCATTCCGTGGTACGGAACGGGCCCGCTGCGCACCGACCTGCTCTGCAAGAGCTCGCGCGAGGGACCGTTGGACGTCCCGCTCCACCGTGCGGCGGAGCAGTACTGGCGTGAGCTCGGCTACCTGTAGCTCTCGGCCCCATTTCGTTTGACAGCCATCCGGGCCTGGGATATACACGCAACAGCACCCAGGACGGGTGCAATGCATCTCGTGGGAGGGGAGACGATGCCGAGCGCGGCCGAAGTCGCACCGATCGTCGAACGTATCGACCCCTACGAGGATTGGCGCAAGGGCGAGGGTGCGCCGTTGCTCGGGGGAATCTACATCCGCGACATGAAAGCCGTGGAGGTTGGGGATTGGCCCCGTAAAGGGGTGAAGGGCTCCATCGTCTACCTCGACGGCGAGGACGAAAACGACGTTCATGTCGTCGAGATCCCGCCCGGGGGCGAGACCATCCCCGAGCGCCACATGTACGACGAAGCGATCCACGTCGTCTCCGGCCGCGGTACGGCGAGCGTCTGGTACGACGAGAATCGGAAGCAAACGTTCGAGTGGGGCGAGGGCAGCTTCTTCGTTCTACCGACGAACATCAACTTCCAGTTCTTCAACGTGAGCGGATCCCAGCCGGCGCGCTACTTCTCGGTCACCAATCTGCCGGCGATCATGCGCCAGTTCCACAACGACGATTTCATCTTCAACTGCCCATTCGCCTTCAAGGACCGCTACGGTGGCGACAGCGACTACTTCAGCGGCGAAGGCAAGCTGTACCGGGGGCGCCTCTGGGAGACGAACTTCGTCCCGGATATCCGCAAGATGAAGCTCTTCGAGTGGAAGGAGCGCGGTGGGGGCGGCACGAACGCCTTCTTCATGCTCGCCGGCGGGACGATCAACTCGCACGTCTCGCGCTTCCAGCCCGGCACCTACAAGAAGGGCCACCGGCACGGTCCGGGCGCGCACCTGTACATCATCCAGGGCGAGGGCTACGTGCGCACCCAGCCAGTGCGGGCAGATGGCAGCTTCGAGGACGCGATCCGCTGCGACTGGAGCGAGGGGAGCCTGTATCTGTCCGGCGCCGGCCCGGGACTCTGGCACCACCAGCACTTCAATGTTGGGTCGACGCCAGCGGCGTACCTCGTGCTCGGCGTCGGCAAGTCCCGGCGCTACGCGTCCAGCCGCTGGAACGCCGCCACCCGGACCGACAAGAACCAGGCGGACGTCAGCGTGAAGGACGGCGGCTGGCAGCTCGAGTATGAGGACGAGGATCCGGAGACCCACAAGATCTTCGAGACCGAGCTCGCCAAGCGCGGCGTGCAGTGCCGCATGAAGAACCTGGTGCCGTGGTGCACCGGCGTCGAAGGCCCCAGTACCGCGGGTGAATGGGGCGACGAACACTAAAGACCTCCGTTGGGGTGGCGCCACTGGTGGTGGCGCCACCCCAACGGGTATCTGCGAAGGCCGGAAAGATGGGGGTCCTATGAGCCGTGTGGCTGCACCGAACCGTGATTCGCTGACTCCTGAAGCGCAGGGCATCTGGGACCGCATCGCCGCTGCCCGAAGCGGTGGCTCAATGCGCGGCCCTTCCGCGGTCCTCATGAACATCCCGGAGCTGGCGAACCGGGTGATGACGCTCGAGAACTACTTCCGCACGGACGCCGACCTGCCGGCCGCCGATCGCGAGCTCGTCATTCTCGCGACCGTGCGCGAGATGGGTGCGCGCTTCGCCTGGGCCCGGCATGAAGCGCGGGCCCAGGAAGCGGAGACGCGCCCCGAGGCGGTCGAAGTCCTGCGCAGGCAGGCGCCGCTCGACGGATTGACCCAGCGCGAGCGAACGATCGTCGAGTTGTCCCGCACGTTGCTTCGGACGCATGCGCTGCCCCAGGACCTTTACGACCGGGCGAAGCAGGAGCTCGGCGAGAAGCAGCTCATCGAAGTCATCGTGCTCATGGGCCAGTACAGCATGATCGGGCTCATCATCCAGGGCTTCGCGATCCCCGAAGACGGCAAGACGTTCTAGCCGCGCGAGGCGCCCGAAAATGGAAGACCCGTTCGCGGTCGGCGAGTACGACCCGGCATTTGACGACGAGGTCCATGGGCTGTGGGACCTCGACACCATCGCGCTGACGAGCGTCGGCATCGACGTCGGCACCGCGACGTCCCAGGTGATGTTCTCACGACTCGTGCTTAAGCGCATGGGCGCGGAGCTTTCGAGCCGCTACGTGGTGACCGAGCGGGAGACGCTGTACCTGTCGCCGGTGCACCTGACACCGTATATGGCCGGGCGGGAGCGCATCGACGACCAGTCGCTCGGCCGGCTCGTCGACGCCGCCTACCGCGAGGCCGGGCTGCAGCCGGGCGACGTCGATACGGGCGCAATCATTCTGACGGGCGAGGCGATCCGCCGCGACAACGCGCGCGCCATCGCGGACCTCTTCGCGGCGCAGCGCGGCGACTTCGTCTGCGCCACCGCGGGCCACCACTTCGAGGCGTTGCTCGCGGCCCACGGCTCCGGGACGATTGCCCTTTCGGAGAATCCCCCGCGGCGCCTGCTCAACATTGACATCGGCGGCGGCACAACGAAGCTGGCCGTCGTCGAGGCGGGGCGCGTCGTACAGACCGCGGCGCTCCACGTCGGCGGTCGGCTGCTCGCGACGGATGGCGCTGGGCAGGTCAAGCTGCTCGAGCCCGCGGGCCGCACGATCGCTGAGCAGTGTGGATTGACGCTGGACATTGGAAGTCAGGTCACGCCTGACGAGCTCGACCGCATGGCCGCGTGGATGGCAGACATTGTCTTGAGCGCCGTCCGCGGCGATCCGCTACCGGCGGACAACGCGAGCATCTTCCTCACCGAGCCCTTGGCCGTCGCCGCGCGGTACGACGGTGTCCTTTTCTCCGGCGGCGTCGGCGAGTATGTGTACGGCAAGGAGCCGAAGTCGTTCGGCGACCTTGGCCTGCCGCTGGGCCGGGCGCTCCAGGAGCGGATCGGGACGGGTGCGCTCCCCTGGCCTGTACTTGCCGCCGCCGAGTGCATTCGAGCCACGGTTATGGGCGCGTCGCAGTACAGCGTCCAGGTCAGCGGCAATACGATCTACGTCTCGAACCAGGAGAAGCTGCTGCCGCAGCGCAACCTGCAGGTACTCCGCCCCGACTGCGATCTGGCGGGTAACATCGAGCCAGCCCGGGTAACCGCCGCGATCCGCGATCATTTCACGCGCTTCGACGTGGTCGAGGGTGAAAGCAACGTCGCCCTCGTTTTCGCCTGGGAGGGCGACGCCTCGTTTCAACGGCTGGACCACTTCCTGAGCGGTCTCGTCGGCGGGCTCCCCGCGACCATCGAGCAGTCCCGGCCGATCGTCCTCGTTCTGGACAACGACGTGGCGGGCGCCGTCGGCGCTCTCCTCAAAGAGGAGCGCGGCATCGCGAGCGAGGTTCTCGCGATCGACGGCATCACGCTGCGCGACTTCGATTTCATCGATATCGGCCGCATGCTCGAGCCCTCAGGCACGGTGCCCGTGACGATCAAGTCCCTCGTCTTCCAGATGTAGGGACCTTAGAGAGTTACTGGTTCGGAGTGCTCGCCAGCTTGGGACGCAACGGATGCGTTCCGTGCTCCTGCCGCCAGGTAATCACCTCGGGATCCCAGAGGTTGGAATACGTCAGCGCACGCGGGCAGTGGGTGTACGCCTCCTCGATCTCGACGACGATGCCCTGCAGCATGTCGCGATCGCCGAGCGGGCTCTCCATGCGGTCTTCCACGGCCTGGCGCTCGAGCTCATCCTTCGTGACGATGCTGGCCCGACCATTTACCCGCACGACCTCCGGAATGCCCGGAATAAAGAAGATCAAACCGACGTGCGGGTTCGCATCCATGTTGTTGTAGGACTGGAAGAGCTTGTTGCCGGCCACGTCCGGCACCAGGAGGTGGCCGGCGTCCAGGACCCGAACAAATCCGGGCTTGCCTCCCTTGGGCGAGGCGTCGCAGCGCCCCTCGGCGTCACAGGTGGACATGACGAGGAACGGCGATTCCGCGATGAAGTCGCGGATCGGATCGGGGAGCTGCCCCCTGATCTTGTTGCGGATCTTCTCGACCGGCATGCCAAACGCCCGAGTGAACCGATTGTCGAACGCCGCCTCGTTGGTGTCCATGCTGTCGCCCCCTGCCCGTCCGCCGCCCAGAGCTAGCGTTCCTGGCTCCATTGCCGCAAGCATACGCCTGCGCGCGTCCGGCTGCCACGGAGGGCTCGCAACGCATTGGGATCACGGAATTCGCCTCGCCGTTGAACCCGGCGTATCATCGGCTCGTCTCGGCCGCCAACCCATGGTCGCCCCATGCGCTGGTTCACCCCCCAACGCAGCACAGGAGGTCCCCTCTGGTTCCCCCTCTCCATACCGCAAACGTGCTTCCACACACTCGTGGCACCCGGTTTGAACCGTGACTGAAACCGCCACGCCCACGCGGCTGCCGCGGATCTTCCACTCTCTCGCCTACCGCGAGTTTCGGCTGCTCTGGCTGGGTCAGCTCTGCCAGTCTTCCGCTTCCTTCTCGGAGCGGGTGACCCGGAGCTGGCTCGCTCTGGACCTCACCGGCTCAGCCTTCCAGCTCGGCGCGCTGGAGCTCAGCCGCGGTCTCGCGTCCATGGTCTTCGGGCTGTGGGGCGGTGTGCTGGCCGATCGCTTCGACAAGCGGGCACTCCTCATGATTACCCAGTGCTGGACTTTCTCGTTCTATCTGCTCATGGTCTGGCTGGCGATCACGGGCCAGCTCCAGATCTGGCACCTATATGCCAGCACGATCGGCCTCTCCCTGAGCTCCGCCGTAAACCAGCCAGTCCGCACGTCCCTGATCCCTTCGCTCGTACCCGAGAACCTGGTCGTGAACGCCATCTCGCTCAACTCGATCGCCACCAACGCCAGCCGCATGGGCATGCCCGTCATCGCGGCGGTCTTGATCCAGATCAGCGGAAATGGAGGCTGGGGCTACGTCATTTGCGCCGTGCTCTACGCCATCGTGTTGCTGGTAACCCACCTTCTCCGGATCGAAGACGAGCCCGATCGAACCCGACGCTCGATGTTCGGGTCTCTCGTCCAGGGTTGGCAGTTCGCAGCGCACCATCGCCCGGTGCTGGTCCAGCTCATCATGGGCATCGGACCGCTGACGATCGGCTTCATGTACCAGGGGCTGCTGGTGGCGTATGCAAAGTCGACGCTCGATCAGGGCGCCGCCGGCTTTGGGACGCTCTATAGCTTCGCAGGGCTCGGCGCGCTGTTGGGCGGGTTGGCGGTCGCCTCGCGCGGTGCCGGCATTCGGCGCGGTCGACTGCTCGTTTTCGCCGGCAGCCTTAACGGAGTCGCAATGCTCGGCATGGGCGCGCTGGGGTTGCTTTCGACGACCTGGCCCCTCTTCATCCCAGCAGCGCTATTACTGATGTGCGCCGGAGGCTCTCAGACCTCGTTCCGAGCCGCGAACAACGGGCTCATGCTGGCCAATACCCCGCGTGAGCTGCGCGGCCGAGTGACCGCCTTTGACGAGATGTTTCGCTCCGCCGGCACGATCGCCGCGCCCGCGCTCGGTGCCCTGGCCGACTTCACGAACCCCGCGGTCGCCATGGCAACCATCGGTGCTGGCTCCCTGATCTTCGTCCTCGGCGTCTGGGCCTGGCAGCCCCATCTTCACAAGCTCTGATTGACCCCGGCCGGCTGGCCGGGCTAGGACGATTCGGTGTCGGTCGTCGGCGGCGCCGGGGTGTCACTGGTCGCACCCTGAGCCGACGAAGCCACCCATCCGATCCATCCATCGGACGTGCGAACGCGAAGCCACGCATAGCCGTCGGCGAACTCGACACCGTCGAGAACTTCGACCCGCGTCCCGTTCGCGATCTTCGTCAGAACCGAAGCGTCGAGCGTCGGACCATCCCGCAGGACCCGCACGTCCCCACCGACCTCAGGCAGCGCGGTTGGTACAGCGGCGGGTGCGGTTCGGTCCGGCTGCGAGGTCGCGGTTGGAGCGAGGGCGCCGGCCCACAAGGCACCCAGGAATCCGACCGTAACGAGAAGAAGTGCGACGACGACCCCAGCCAGCATGGGAGAACGGGATGGTCTCGCCCGAACCGCGTGTTCGGGAGGTGGCAGGCTCGCCTTCTGCTCCGTGAGAGTCGCATCGACCGGTAGGCTGACACGCACGGGCGGCTGACTCGCGCCAAGATCGAAGACCAGCGTCAGGCTTCGGCTCGCGCCAGCGGTCTCAGCCTCCGCCGAGTCGGGCGGGATCACCCGAATCGACAGGCCGTCGGGTCGGTGGGTTGGGGCGGTCCAGGGCTGACCTGCTTCGGGACCTGCCGGCGTGAGCAGATGCCCCCAGGGCGGTGCAGCTCGTGCGCCCGCGCCATGATCGCCCGCGGTGCCCGAATTTTCCCCATCTGCGTCTTCTGCTTCTGGGTCGACCATTTCTCGTTCGAGCGCGATCGCCTCCTGCATCATCGCCTGGAGCTGCGACCGGAGCTCGACGAGGGTTGTTTCGATCGCCGAGCCAGTCGCCGAGACCTGATCGCCCGACTGCGTGGCCACCGTGGCGGAACCATATTGGGCCGCCTGCTCCAACCGCTCAATCTTTTCGAGCAGATCGATCATGTGTCGGTTCAGAAGCCGACGCTCGCGCGGCCGAGTGCTTACTGGGCTGGAGTACATCGTCACCCCGCCTCTTCTGGCTGCCTGCAGGAACCTACGGTCTCGCAAAACCGGAGAAATACGAACACCATTCGGGGCGCCATTGGGAGCATTACACCACGACCCGCACGACGCGTCGGGCCGGGCCAAAGCGCGCGACGACTCCCGGCCGGAGCGGCACTGACCCTCCTGGGCGAACGGTATCGTCGCGCTCGCCCACGGTCCAAGGCACGGTGCTCGTGTTAACCAGGCGGTGTATCGCCTGACTGGAATCCCAGATGGTGTCGCCGACAACCGGGATCCCCCGCCGATTGAACGGAGGAAGAGCGCCCAACTCGAGCGCGTCGCCGAAAAGCGGCTTTCCATGCTCGAGCACCAATGAGCGGACGGGTAGGAGCCCGCCCGCGGCGGTTTCCTCCAATAGCTCGACGACCACGGGGAGCCGGCCGTCTGCGCTCGAGCCACAGAACGGGCATTGGCGTCGTTCTGACGAGGCATCCGGACCGGGATAGCACCGGGTCTGGTGGCATTGCTGACAGGTAGCCACCATGTCGACTGCCTCCGCAAGCGCCTGCTCCCACTCGGCAGCATGGGGTCTTTGTGCGGGGTCGTGCAGGCCGTCGATGAGCGCCCGTTCCGTGAGCTGCTGCAGTCCCAGCGGCAACATCCGGTATGAGAGCAGGCCACCCCGATAGAGCGGTGCGCCAATCTGAGGCATCCAATTCCGCTCATCAGTGGCGTTTTCGCTGAAGCAGGCGTACGTGCCGTATGCGAGCTCGTCGTTGTGGGCCGGATCGACGTCGTCATATCGGCGCCGGGGAGCCATGACGTTGCGAAAGAGCAGCGTCCAGAGAATAAGGACAGCGATGCTGTGCCGATCGGAGAGCTCGCTGGGTTGCGCCTTGCCCATCACGACTTCTGGCGCGATGAATCCCGGCATCCCTTTGACCTGGGGTGGCAAAAACCCTTTGACGACGAGGCCATCGAGGTCGATCAGCACAACGTCGCCGGAAACAGCATCCACGAGGAGGTTCTTGTAGTGGATGTCGGCGTGCGCCATCCCCTTGCTGTGAATCGTGCGAACGGCGGTCGCGGCGCCCCGAGCAATCACGAGGTAATCCAGCCAGCTCCAGCCCTGCTGGAACTGCGTGGCGGCGTTCTGCGGCGTCGCGATCAGTCGCTGGAGCGGAACGTGCGAGTCTGGAACACGCTGGACCACGACGCCCGTGCTCGGATCGCCGTCGAGCCGGCGCACGATGGCAAGCGGCCAGGCAAGGAAGCGCTCGTCCATCCCGAGGTTCGTGCCGAGGTGAACGATCTGTTGGAGCAAGACTTCGCGGTCGGACCCTGGCCGGTGATAGATCTTCACGATGTATCGCCCGTCACGGGTCGGGTAGATACAGGCTTCACCGCCTTCGTGGGTCGGACGCGTGGCTATCGTGAGCTGGCGCGGCAAATTGTGATCGTTGGGCAGGAGGTCGACGACGCGCATCAGCTCCACTCCATCCGGCTGGTCATCGCGGCCTCACTGGGCCCCAAGACGTAGGGCGGGAGCCTCAACCACGAACCGCTGGACCAGGATCTGATTGAGATCACCGCTGACAAAAATGCCGGTCGCGCCCTCGACCAACATCGAGTCCTGGACGCTGGCCACTTCGACCCCATTGATGACAAAGGCAAGGCGCTGTCCGACTGCTCGCGCGACAAGCTCGTTCTCCGCGTTGTTCGGATTGACGGCAGAAGACGTCGTCTTCGGCAGAAGCTCCACCCAGTGGTCATCCTCGCGACGTAGGACGCCAACCTCGCCGACGTCGCTCACCTCGAACAGATAGAAGCGGCCGCGCTGGTTTCGACCATCGAGGGGGGAATCGTTCGAGCTCCGCACGATGAGGCCGTAGGCGCCACCCGGCGGCCCACCGGTCTTGCGGAAAACTGCGGTCAGGGCGACGTCCCGAAACGACGCGGCGATCGGCGCACCAATGGCGACAAACTGACCGGGCTGCCGGGCAAATACCTCATAGCCGCCCGTCGACTGCGGGCCGGTGGCGAACCAGGCGACCCCCGTCGGATCATGGAGCCAGCTCGACCGGCTATCGCGAAACTGCTCGTCGAACACGATCGGCATGACGGCGGAGGCTGAGAGCGGCTCCGCCGCCATTCCCAAGTCGCTCGAATCGAACGCACGAGCTGCGAGTCCAGCCACCTGAGGGCCCAGTGTAAGGGCGAGCACCACCGCGGCGAATGCTCCGACGAGCGGTCGCAAAATCCACGCACCTGGGCTGAATGGCACATCTGGCGTCGGCCCCGGGGTCGGTGTGGGTGCGCCCACCGCTAACTCACTTGGTGACCGAGGGGGAAAGTCGCGTCGTGTCGCGGCGCGCGATGCGCCTTGCAGGGGCATCGATTCCCGCCTGTCAGCGAAACGGGACTCTGGCTCCGGAAGAGGTGAAGCTGGTAGGGCAGGTAGCCCGCGATTTGCCATCGCCGGGCGAACCGCGCCAACCCAACGACGATGAACGGGCTTCCGTTCTCGGGTTGCCAGGAGTACAGAGAGTGACGCAAGCGCCCCAAAGAGGACGATGACGATCGCGCCGCGCCTCCCCGATTCGGCCCGGTCCGCGCTACTCTCGGCGGACGCCGTGTCATCCTGGTCCACGATCGCGTCCATCTGTCGGTTCCCGAGCCCCGCCGCGTTCTGGGCAAGCGTCCAGATGCTCGCGATGACGTTGCTGGGTCCCTCGTTCTGAGCAACGTCCGCGGCCTGATCGTCCACCCCCGCACCGCCAGGCGTAGTGAGGACGGCATCGTGGCAACCGCCGATGACGAGGCCGTACAGATCTCGCACGACGCCAAACGGAGCGACGTGCTGACATCCGGCCTGTCCCTGGGCGAAAGTCCAGACGGCGGCCATCGCCAGCACGATTGCCAGAAGAGTTCGCATCCGCGTCATCGAGCGCCTCGCGTCATGCCCATGCAGGCTACGTGCGATGCAACGCGCGCGACGCCCAGAGCATTGGGCTGGTCGGCCCAGCTTCCTGATCGGCGTGCAATATGTTGGCCTGAAGCAAGGGACGGGCGCCGCGTTCGACGTAGAGATCACGCTTGCCGTTGCGGCTGCATCGATTGCGCGCTGCCTTGCCCCCCGCGCTCCCGAAATACGCGAGCCCCGTCCAGCGGTTTCGCTCGCAGACATTGGTGTCGAGCGTCGGGCGCGCCTGGTCACCCACGTAAATGCCGTGATGGGCGTTGCGCTTGCTGTTGTTGCCCTGCGCTGTGCCCGCACCCCGGCCGAAGTACGCGATGCCGGTGTCGTGGTTGTCGCTCACCACGTTCGTAGTCAGAAGCGGACGGCTGTCCTGAGCGACACAGATCCCATACTTGGCGTTCGCCGTGCACTCGTTGTCGATGGCTGCGCCACCGCTGCTCCCCGCATAGCTGATGCCACTATCCCGATTCTCCGCACAACGGTTCTCCTGGAGAACGGGTTGTGACTGCTCCCGAACGTGGATGCCGCTGTGATGGTTTCCCATGCAGATGTTGTGATGTACGGTTGCATCGCTGTCGCCGGCACATCCCACGCCGCTCCATCCGTTGTCCTGACAGATGTTCCCCTCGAGCAGCGGTAAGGCAGCATCCTGGACAGAAATTCCGTCGTACCCATTTGCCACGCAGGTGTTCGAGCGCGCAGTCCCTGTCGCCCTGCCCGAGTAACGGATTCCATGGCCGCTATTCTCGCGACAAACGTTGTCGTCCAGGGTGACGGAAGCGCGATCTTGAATCGCGATCCCCGCGCCGTTCGCCTCCAAGCGGCACGATCGAACCGATCCAGCGGCCATCCCCGTGAAAAGAAGACCAGCGCCCAGACCCGCCGACTCGGCACCCAAGAAGCGGCAGCGCTCGAAGTGCACCTCGCCGTCGCTCACGGCGACGACACTTGCCACAACCGACGCCGGGCCGGCCCATCGAACCGTGAGATCGCGGAGCTCGAAGAGCCCGCTTCGCTGGTGAGCCAGCACGAACTGGCCCTGGTGCGCGACGAGCTCCGTGTCTTCTGTCCCCTCGCCGAGGAGGGTGACGGGCTGTTTGAGGAGATATCCCCGCTTCAAATAGTGCACGCCACGCTTGAGCAATATCGTTGCCCCCGGCCGCGCTGCATCGAGCGCAGCGGCGAGGCTGTGGTGCGTACCCGTGCCATCACTCGCTACGACGAGCTTCGCGCTGTGACCTAAGCGCTCGGGTCCAAACGCGCGTGGCGGCCAGGGATCGACGCTTCCGCTGGTGCCCGATCTCGAGCCGTGGACCGGCGGAGCCTCGTCAGCAACATGGGAGATCGCAGCGGTTGCGGTCGCAACGGCGAGTACCGCGGATGCCTCGGAGACCCCGCGGAGTGTCAGCGCCTCCACCGTATCGGTGGCCACGGTTTCGACTCCGCGAGCACGGGCATGACCCAGCAACGCACTCCACTGCTCCAGCTCCGCGAGCAGCTCAGGCTCCGGTTCGAGCCCGACGTCCCGCAGCAGACGCTGGAGCTCTGCTTGATTCAAGGATCGGCCGCTGGCTACGCATCGAGCCATCGTACCGAGAAGCGTCGTCATCTGTTCGAGCTCGTCGAGCAGCAACATCCCTGCCATGTCTACTCCGCCAGTGGCGCCACAAACCTGTTGCGAAAAAATCTGCCAGGTCCGGCTGGGTGATAACCTTGCCCCCCGCCCCCAACGAGAAAAAGGTTACGTCAAGCGTCAGAGCTCTCGGTAGAGCCAGCACGCCTCCTTTGTGCCCAGCAATCGGGTTGTGATGGAACTGTGCCGGCCAGGCAATAGGGACTGGTACTGACCCCGATAGGGCACGGGCCAACCAGGCCTGAATTTGCGGACTCCTTCTGCTCGTGTGTAATGTGGGCGAAGGACACGCGGCTGGAAGGTGAGGATGCCGACTATGATGACGATCGATTCGGACGCACACGTAATCGAGTGCGAGCACACCTGGGACTATTTGGACGGCTCAGAAAAAAAGTATCGGCCGACTATTGCGACCGAGACCGCGGAAGACGGGTCGCAGAAGAGCTACTGGGTGATCGAGAACCGGGCCCACGGTCAGGGCAATGTGGGGCTCAACACGTCCAAGGAATCCCGGGAGCTCGCGGACATCGAAGCCCGGCTCCGCCACATGGACGAGCTCGAGATCGACGTCCAGGTTCTCTATCCGTCGCTCTTTCTCCGACCGCTGACGAGGCGTCCCGAAGGCGAGCTCGCCCTCTGTCACAGCTACAACCGCTGGATGGCGGACATCTGGAGCCGCTCGAACGACCGGCTCCGCTGGGTCGCGGTACCGCCGATGCTGAGTCCCGACGAGATGGTGCGCGAGCTGCGCTGGGCTCGCGACAACGGCGCTTGCGGCGTTTTCATGCGCGGCATCGAGTACGACCTGACGCTGGATAACCCGTTCTTCTACCGGCTGTACGAGACGGTCTCCGAGCTGGACATCCCGATCGGCATCCACGCCGGCAACAACAGCTTTTTCTGGAACGACATGTTCTTCGACGAGGGCGGTTACTCCCGGGCGAAGTTCCCCGTGATGAGCGCCTTCCATTCGATGGTCATGAGCGACCTCTCCACTCGCTTCCCTAGCCTGCGCGTCGGCTTCATCGAGGCCGCGTCCCAGTGGATTCCGGGCGCGATCCACGACGCCGCGCGGCGACTCGAGCGGCGGCAGGGCAAGCAATACGACCGCTACAGCGTACTCCGCAACCATCGGCTCTTTGTCACGTGCCAGACGGACGACGACCTGGGCTACGTCCTGAAATACGCGGGCGAGGACAACCTCGTCATGGGGACGGACTACGGCCACAACGACACGGCCACCGAGATCGATGCGCTCCGGCACATGCGCCACGACAGCGGCGTCAGTGCAGGCGCAATCAACAAGATCCTGGATGACAACGCCCGCGCGCTCTACGGGCTTTAAGAAACGTGGCGCGGCCCGTGGCGCCGGTCGTTCGGTGAGGCCTATGCGAATTGGTGTGCGACTGGCGCTGCTGGTGCTTGGCCTCGTGCTGGTCGCGTGCTCTGCACCCGGCGGCGCTGGCCGCCAGGCCAACGGCGGCGCCCCAGAGCCCGCCCGCAAGTCGCCAAAGCGGATCACCATCGCGCTTCTGACCGAGCCGCCATCGCTCCACTACAACCTGATCCCAAACCCGATTCGCGCCAGCACAGGCTCGATTCAGGAGCTCGTGCACCCCGGTCTCGCCGTCTCCGACAATGAGGGCACGTTGCGCCCTGTGCTGGCTGAAGCCGTGCCGTCAATCGAGAACGGCCTCTGGAAGCTGCTGCCCGACGGCGGCATGGAGACCACCTGGCGGATCCGGGACGGCGCGATATGGCACGACGGCACACCCGTTACGTCGGGGGACCTCGAGCTCACGGTGTCATTGACGAAGGACCGTGAGCTCGCGGTTTTCCGCGATGCCGAAACGGACGAGATCGACCGCCAGGCTCTCGCGGACAACCTCATGGCCGGCCTGCTTCCTATCTCGGAGAGCCCGCTCTTTCCCGATACGCCGGAGTACAAGGCGACCGCGCCGAGCATCGTCCACTACGCATATGCCCCCCAGCGTTCGGTCCAGATGATCGAGGGGCTGGGTTACGCGCGGGGCTCAGACGGTATCTTCCGCGACGCCGCCGGCCAGAGGCTCAGCTTCGAGACCCGAACGACCGCCCAACGGGACCTCCATCTAAAGACGATGCTGCCCGTGGTCGACTCCTGGCAGCGGCTCGGGCTGGAGGTCGAGACGCAGGTCATCCCCGCCGCGAGGGCGACAGACCGTGAGGAGCAGGCCACGTTCCCCGGGTTCCAGGTGCTGCGCCAGCCAGCCGGTGTGGATCGCCTGGTCCGCTACCACAGCAACGAGGCGCGGACGGCGGAACGCAACTTCACCGGCAACAACAACGGCCGCTACATGAACCCGGAGCTGGATCGGCTGATCGACCGACTCAACGTGTCGCTGGAATTCACCGACCGCATGGTCGTCGCGTCGCAGATCATCCAGCACGTCACCGATCAGCTACCGGTGTTGAGCTTGTTCTTCGACGCAACGCCTACACTGGTCCACAACCGCATGCGCAACATCACTCCCCTGAGCGGGCACGAGGATGCCCGGGTCGGCTGGAACTCGCAGCAGTGGGACGTCCAGTAGCCCCGGCCTACTCCATCCGCACGTTCTTGGTGAAGTCGTAGCTGGTGGAACGGTCGCACTCGAAAGACCATTGGATTCGATCCGACGGATAGCCGCCGCCGTGGACGCGCTCGAGGAAGCCAACCAGCGTCCCCCACGCGCTCTCTGCTTGGGGGCGCCGGTATCGGCCCGGCATCGTGTCGTTCAAGTAGCCGTGCGGCGCGTTCGGGAAAAGCCTGATCTGGTAGGAGCGTTTCGCAGCCTCGATCGCATTGCGCAGCCGACAGACGTCCTCGACGGCGATCAGGTTGTCCAGCTCGCCGAACACGCCGAGAATCGGTGCCTTGGAGCGCTGGATGAGCGGGCTCAGCGTGTCGTTGGGGATCCACTCGCGCTTATAGGCCGCGCCGTAAAAGACCACGCACGCCTTGACCTCGGGCCGGGCTGCCGCGACGACGAGCGGGTGGCGACCGGTCGCGCATACCCCCATCAGGGCAAGCTTGTTCGCAACGTCTGCGCCATCGACGCCGCGCAGGAAGTCGATACAGGACCCGATGTCATTCGTCACCTGCTCGTCGCTGACTTGGGCTTGCGCCTCACCACGCTTGAGCTCTTCCTGGTTTGGCTCGCGAAAGTACAGGTTCGGGGCCAGGGCGACGTGCCCCTCGGTCGCGAAGCGAACGGCGAGGTCCATCGTGTGCTGAACGAGCCCGTACCGCTCGTGCATGAGGATGATGATCGGATGAAGGCCGGGGGTCGTCGGCTTCGCGAGGAAGGCATCGCCACCATTCGGGAGCTGCACCGTGGACTGCTCGACGCCCCGGATATCGATCTCTGCCAGCATGGTTAGCCTCCAATGTCCCACTTGTGGATGTCCCAGAGCGTGACTTCGCGGGCCGTGACGTCCTTCAAGCGGCCGTTCATGACCGTGAACTCCATGTCATAGAACAATCCCATCTGGTTCAGGTTGTCTGAGATTTGGCGCTTGATCTGGCGCAGGAGCTGCATGCGCGGCTCCCACGGGATCGTCGCGACAAACTCGTCAAGCAGCGTATCAAACTCGGGGTTCATGTAGCGCGCGGAGTTGCTCCCCGCGAAGCGGTTCGCCGCCGTGGGTGTCTGCTGCTGTGCATCCGACTGACCTGGATCGTGTCATTCGGCTGGCGCATCATGCGGAAACCGGGGAAGTTGGCCACGTACTCGCGGTCGGTGATGCGCTGTGGCGGGACGAGGTTCGGCTCCGTCGCGACGCCGAGCCGCGTCCACGCGTCCGAGACCGGCACGATGGTCTTCTCGGTGATGCGCTCGCCGTTCGAGCGCATCTCGACGGCCAACCGCTCGCCGGCCGCGTCCCGGAACATGCCGTCGGGTCCGCGGGCATAGCCGATTGCCTCGATGAGCTGGACCGCGCGTCGCGGATCGTATTCGTAGCGAACGACCGCGCTTTCCACCTCTTTGTATTCCGGGAAGACCGGGTTGATGAAAAGGTGGGCGACGGGCGTCAGCCCGGCCTGAAGCGTATCCACGAGCTCCTGGCGGTCGGTCCCATACATCAATGCTCGCCGAAACTGCACATCTCCGATCACCGCCGGACTCGCCCCGATGAATTGCGGGTTGATGACGACCCAGCTCCGTGGGTTCGTCTCGAGTTTCCCCTCGCGCCATTGCTCGCGAACCTGAATCGCCTGCTCCACCGTGAACCCGCGCCCGAGCGTCAGGTCCACTGTGCCTGTCACGAGGTTCGTCATGAGCGTATTCAGGTCCAGGAAGACGCGGATCTCGATTTCGTCGAGCTTGGCCCGCCCGGGCGCGTAGCCATCGAACGCGTGCAGGATGATCGACGAGCCGGCGACGTGATCTTTGACCGTGAACGCGCCCGTACCGACGTACCCCTGGTTCCAGTAGCTCAGCGTTATGAATGAGGCCTTGTCGTTGAGATAGACCTCCTCGAGTAGGTGCTTGGGCAGGGGCGGGACCACCCGCGCCGTGAAGAACTGGTCCACCTCGATGTAAGGGCGACTCCACAACACCCGCACGGTCTTCGGATCTACCGCCTCGACGGACTCAACCCAGTTGTAGGCGGGGTTGCGCGGGATCGGCAACTCCTTGTCCAAATCGACGGTCGTCGTGAAGACGAAGTCGGCCGCGGTCAACGGCGTACCGTCGTGCCAGCGGGCATCCTGGCGAATCTTCCAGACGGTCTCCATCCGCCCATCCGGCAGCGGCCGCCACAATCCGTTCTCTAGCGTCGGCACAGCCTCCCCGAGCTGCGGGTGTAGGCGCCAGGTCCCATCGAGCTCGGCCAGCGAGCCATTCACGAGCTGCTCCACCGCGCTCGCGCCAGGCGGCGAGATCTGGGTCAGGCTGAGTCGGCTGACGAAGCTCGTGATCTCCCCCATGATCGAAGCGGTGATCCGCTTCGCCCGGGCAGGCTGGAGGCTGCCAACCTGCCTGGCGCCTGAGGTAGGGCTCGTAGTCCCAGCCGGAGCACAACCAACGAAAAGCGCCGCAACCACGAGGACCAGCATGAACTTGGTGCGAGCCACACGCCCCCCACGAACCAATGTGCGCAGGAGCGTAACCCTGGGCCAGGGTCATGTCAATCGAGGAAATGACCGAAGCCGGGGGGCCAAAAGATGGGCAAAAATGAAGGGACCGGCCGCAACTAGCGGCCAGTCCCTTCATTTTTGCGTTTGATTGACAGTCAGGCCTATCGAGGGAGGAGGAAGTCCGGGCCGCGCGTGCCCGGGCTGCCGCCGGCCTGCTCGAGCGCGGCGCGGAACTGCTCCGGCGTTACGCCAAGCTCGCTCGCGATGCGCTGCATCATCTGATCGGGTGACAGGGCTGCTCGGTCCACGCCCGGCGGTGGTAGCGGCGCCGTCGCGCGGACCGCGTCCACGAGCTGCTGGGCCGTGATCCCGAGCTTCTGGGCGGCCTGCACGTACTGGGGATCGGTCGCGGAACCCGGGAAGCGAATCATGAACCGATCGGGGCAGGTGGGATCCGCGAACGCCTGCCGCACCTGCTCGACGCTGACGCCGAGCTGCTGCGCGAGCCGCCCCATCGGATCGGGCAGCGGTCCCGTGACCTGGTTTGCCTCGCCGCCGAAGAACATGACGTTACCCTGGGCCCCGGCCGCGCCTGGGGCCGGCGCTCCCGCCTCGAAAGGAATCCGCACTGGCTCAGAGCCAGCGGCAGGCGGCGGCGCGCCCGATCCACCACCCGGTGGTGCAACCCGAATGGTCCGGAGCTGCATCGCCTGCCGCACGCGCTCGCCGCTGACGCCCAGAATCTGGCCAACGCGATCGGTGAGCTCGGTTGGATTCACAATCGGCTCGCAGCCGCCGGTCGACTCGGACGACGTCATGACGCCTCCCTGGACCTCTATCTGCATTCGATCGAGAATCTCCGCCGCGGTCACGGAGCGAGGCCGGGCCGCGTCGAGGACTGCCGATCCACCGATCGCAACAACCACCACGGCTGCTGCCATCGCCCCCCAGGCGAGACGTGGCACGGTGCGCACGCCCGCGCTCCGCGGGGGATGGCGCTGGGTCAGGCGGGCCCGAATCGCGGGCCACGGGTCACGCCGATCGGTTGCCGGCTCCTCGGCGAGCTGCTGGAGAAGCTTAGCTGTATCTCGTTCGTTCATGAGCGTACCTCCGAATCCTGTTGCAGTGGCTGAAGGAGAACGCGCAAGCGCCCACGCGCAGTGTGGAGCCGCGACTTCACCGTGCCCGGCGGGCAGTCCGCGGCCCGCGCCATCTCCGCCTCGCTGAGTCCCAGGTAGTAGCGCTGGACGATCGCCGCGCGCTCGGCGGGTGCCAGCGCCCCGAGCGCCGCCATGACGGCGTCGGCGACCTCACGCTGCGCCCAGAGCGCGGCGGGGCCAGCGTCCGGATCGATGACCTCGGGCATCGACGACGGGCCATTTCCATCGGGCCGCGGATCGAGCTGAACGTGCCGGGCGCGTTTCGTCGCGGCCTTCACCGCGTCGCGCAACACGCCTTTCAGGAACCAGGGCCCGAACGGTCGCTGCGCGTCGAACTGCCCGATGTGCTCGTACGTCTTCAGAAACGCGGCCTGGGCAACGTCTTGCGCGGTGTCCAGATCGCGGGTCACGAGGTACGCGCTGCGCACCGCGCGGCCGTGGTAGAGCCGCACCAGCGTCTCGAGCCCACCAATGTCGCCCTGCCGCAGCCGCGCGATCGCCTCGCGCTCGTCTAATTGCATCGTGTCCTCCGCCCGTGTCCTCCGCCAGCCCTGCAGGGTCTGCACAGCTAATAGCCGCCAGGGACGAAAAAGGTTCATTCGCGGGAACATAACCCAGGGTCCGCGCGTAGAATTGGAGGATACGCCGCCGGCAATCGAGGAGGTGGAGCATGGCCCAGGCAGTGGAGACGAAGCCTCGCGAGCGCGACCCGAACCACAAGGTCGAGGTGGCGCCGAGCCCGCGCTGGGTGCGGGTCATGTTCAACGGCGAGACGATCGCGAGCAGCAAGCGCCCCATGCTCCTCGTCGAGACGGGTCATCGCCCCGTCTATTACTTCCCACGCGAAGACGTCCGCATGGACGTCCTCGAGCCAACTGCCACCCGAACGCACTGCCCGTACAAGGGTGATGCATCCTACTGTTCCATTCGCGTTGGCGATCGCGTGTCAGAAGATGCCGTCTGGAGCTACGAGGAGCCCTTCCCGGACCAGCAGGACGTCCGCGGTCACATCGCGTTTTACTGGGATCGGGTTGACGCCTGGTACGAGGAGGCGGACCTCCTCCACAAGCATCCGCGCGACCCGCGTCATCGGGTCGACGTGCTGGAGAGCTCGCGCCACATCCAGGTGGCGATCAATGGCCAGACCGTGGCGGACACCCATCGGCTCCGAATTCTGTTTGAGACGGGCCATCCAACGCGCTACTACATCCCGCCCGAAGACGTCCGGATGGACCTGTTGGAACAATCCGATTTGCACACACGCTGTCCCTACAAGGGGGAAGCATCATATTGGACAGCGCGCATCGGGGATCAGGAGCTCAAGGATATTGTCTGGGGCTACCAGGACCCGATCGCGGAATGTCCGCGCATCAGGGGCCACCTATCCTTTTTCAACGAGAAGGTTGACGTCACCGTGGATGGCAAGCCCGAAGCGCGCCCTATCACGTCGTGGTCCTAGCACCCTGCGCTGGCCGCGAGCCAGCTCGATAAGGAGTGAAGATGAGTGGAGTACGGGTACTGGTTGGGACCCGCAAAGGAGCGTTCGTCCTAACGTCAGACGGCAAGCGCGAAAACTGGGATGTGAGCGGCCCCCTCTTCGCAGGCTGGGAGATCTACCACCTGAAGGGGTCGCCCGCTGATCCGAATCGACTGTACGCGTCCCAATCCTCGGGCTGGTTCGGGCAGATCATCCAACGCTCCGACGACGGGGGCAAGAGCTGGAATCCGGTCGACAACAAGTTCGTGTACGACGGTGTAACCGGCACGCATCTCTTCTACGACGGCACGCCCCGCCCCTGGGAGTTCAAGCGCATCTGGCATCTCGAGCCAGCGTTGAACGATCCGGACACCGTGTACGCGGGGGCCGAGGATGCGGCGCTGTTCCGCACGTCGGACGGCGGCCAGACCTGGGAGGAGCTCGCGGGACTGCGCCAGCACAACACGGCGGCCGCCTGGCAGCCTGGCGCCGGCGGTCTTTGCCTGCACACGATCCTTCTCGATCCGAGCAACCCTGAACGCATCTTTACTGCTATCTCGGCAGCGGGTGCCTTCCGATCCGACGACACAGGCAAGACGTGGCAGCCAATCAACCAGGGACTGAAGTCCGAGGGCATCCCGGATCCGAACGCCGAGGTCGGGCACTGCGTTCACCGCATCGCACTGCACCCATCCCAGCCGAACGTGTTGTTCATGCAGAAGCACTGGGACGTCATGCGCAGCGACAACGCCGGCGAATCATGGCGGGAGGTCAGCGGCAATTTGCCCACCGACTTCGGGTTCCCCATCGACGTGCACGCGCACGAGCCGGAAACCATCTACGTCGTCCCAATCACGAGCGACTCCGAGCACTTCCCTCCCGACGGGAAGCTCCGCGTGTTCCGGAGCCGGACGGGCGGAAACGAGTGGGAAGCGCTGACGAACGGGTTGCCGCAGCGCGACTGCTACGTCAACGTGTTGCGCGATGCGATGTGCGTCGACGCGCTCGATCCATGCGGCGTGTACTTCGGCACCAGCGGCGGCCAGGTGTACGCCTCGCCCAACGGTGGTAACAACTGGGCCCCAATCGTCCGCGACCTTCCCGCCGTGGTGTCCGTGGAAGTGCAGACGTTGCCATGATCCGTGTCGTGCTGCCTTTCCATCTGCGGACGCTCGCGCAGGTCGACCGCGAGGTGGCGCTCGACGTCACGGGCCCTGCCACGCAGCGCTCGGTTCTCGACGCGCTCGAGGCGCGCTATCCGATGCTGCGCGGCACGATCCGCGACCATGCCAGCCAGCAGCGTCGAGCGTTCGTGCGGTTCTTCGCCTGCGGGGAGGATCTGTCGAATGAGCTACCGGATGCCCCACTTCCCGATCCAGTCACGACGGGTGCGGAGCCGTATCTGGTCGTCGGCGCCATGGCCGGCGGTAGCTGAGCACGGCTGATCAGAGCGCGATGAGGCCGCGGCGGGCGGCGCGGGTGACAGCTTCAGTTCGGCTTGCAGCGCCGAGCTTGCCAAGGATCGAGCCGACGTGGAACTTCACGGTGTGCTCGCTGATGCCGAGGCGGCGCGCGATGGTTTTGTTCGGCAATCCGAGCGCGAGAAGCTCGACGACCTCCCGCTCGCGCTCGCTAAGTGCTTCGCCGGGATCTCCATCGGCAGGCGTTGCCACGGGTCTCTGCCTCGCGAGGAGGGCGGCGATCGGCGGGTCCAGGACGAAGAGCCCCTCGCTGATCGCGTGCAGCGCGCCCGCGATCTCTTCGGGTGAGGCGTCGGCCATGATGACACCGCGTGCCCCAGCGCCCTGAACCAGGTCCGCCACCTCGCGCGGCTCGGGCGCGTCGCTCAGCAAGAGGAGCGGGGTGCCAATCGGCTGGAGCCCACGTGCCAGGGCGAGCACCTCATCGAGCTCGCCCGCTCCCCAAGAGGTCATCGCCGCGTCTGGGTTCAGGCGCTGGGCCAGATCGACGGCGTCGTCAATGGACGCCGCCTGGCCGATGGCATACACGTCTTCCCGTCCCGCCAGCAGCGAGCGCAGCCCAGCCCGCGCCACCGGCTGGCGCGCGACGACGAGCACGCCGACCCGACGCCACGGCGTGGCCGTAACGTCGGGTGGCGCGCTCGCGAGCTCCTCTTCCACACCGGGCATTGTAGGGGGAGCCTCGCGCTGATCGATCAGGCCGCCGCGGCCGCGATGTCGAGTCGGCGCAAGGCGCCAGCCCGGACGATCGTCAGCGTGCCGCCGTCACCCGCCGCGGCCGCCTCGATCTGCGCGATGAGGTCGACCGCACCGGCGCGACCCGCCCGCGGGGCGACGACGACGTCGCCCATGGCGACACCGGCACGCTCGGCGCGGCCGCCTGGCGACGCCTCGAGCACGAGGAGCCCGAGCGATGCCGTCAGTCCCAACCGTTGAGCGACGGCCGCTGGCACATCGACCCAGCGTCCGACGATGCCGAGCGGCTGCGCCGCCGGACGGTCAGCCCGCTCGAGCATGCGCTGGACGACGTGGCTCGGCACGGCAATCCCGAGCCCCCGTCCCACCACCATGTTGGGAATCCCGACGACACGACCGGACACGTCGGCCAGCGCACCGCCGGAGTTGCCGGGCCGCAGGGTAATGGCCGTGCGGATCACATCGGGCTCGTCGCTCGCCTCACCCCGAGGCGGTCCGCTCACGATTCCAAGCGTCACCGCGCGTCGCTCCCCCACCGGGTTGCCAACGGCGATGACGAGCTCACCCGCGCGCAATAGTCGCGCGTCGCCAATGTCCGCCGGCGTTAGACCAGCGGGCACCTCGCCGCTGAGCTGTAGCGCGGCAGCGTCGTGACGCTCGGAGCGTGCGACGACCCGCGCGGGTCGCCATGTGCCATCACCGAAGTCGATCGTCGCCTGCTCGCGCGGTGCGACGTGGTGGTTGGTTACGACCAGGCCCGCGTCGTTCCAGACGACACCCGCGCCGAAGCCCGCGCCCTCGCCCCGGATGCCGACGACGCTCGCCTTGACGCGGAGTGCGAGCTCCGCCAATTCCTGCGCGAGGTTTCCGGTCCGCGTCAGTGTTTCGATCACATTGGTCTCCTTACTCGCGCTCGGCTGGGGTAACGGAGAGCTCCTGCCGCTGCCCGCCACGGATCACCGCGACGCTGAGCGGCTGGCCCACGGCCGCGCTGCCCAGAGCGTCACGCAGCTCACCCGGGTCGGAGACATTTCGGCCGGCGATCCCGATCAGGATGTCGCCCATGAGGACTCCACCCTTCTCGGCCGGGCTGCCGCCCTCGACCCCGAGAATCATGAGGCCGACTTCCTGGCTCAGTCCGAGCTGTTGGCGCACTGCCTCAGGAAGCCGCACGGGCTGGGACGTGACACCCAGGTAGCCCCGGCGGACGCGCCCTTCACTGAGGAGGATCTGAACGATGCGGCTCACCGCGGCCGCTGGCAGTGCAAGCTCCTGGCCCCGGGCGAGGTACCAGCTATTCAAGCCGATGACTCGGCCGCCCGTGTTGACCAGGGGCCCGCCCGAGAAGCCCGGGTAGAGACTGACGTCCGCCCGGACGTAGCCCTCCACCGTTCCCCCGCGGGCCGTCCGCCACTGGCCGCCGATCGCGCTCACGACGCCAAAGCTTGCCATTGGTGAGCCCGCTCGGGGTCGCCCGATCGCGAGTACCAGGTGACCAACCTTGACGTCTTCAAGTGCCACCGTCTCGGCCGCCGGGAGTGCGCCGGATTCCAGTTTCAGGACCGCCAGGTCGGTGCCAGGGTCACGACCGGTGACCGTTGCCTTGGCGGTCGCCCCATCGGGAAGCGTGACGGTGATGTTTTCGTCGGGCTCGATGACGTGGTCGGCGGTGACCACGACTCCGCCGGTCCAAACGGTCCCGCTCGCCGCCGTACGCGCCCGCGCATCGACGGTGACGACGCAGCGGGCGGCCTGCTCGACCGCCGCGGCGAGCTCGTCGGATAGCGCAGCAAGCGTCCGGCTGCCCCTTTCTGCTTGAGTCATGAGAGGGTGTCTCCTTGGTTCGTTTCGGCCCCGCGGCCGTCTGAAGAAAGGATAGGGAGGCCTCGGGTTGGCCAACATCCCCCACCTGACCAGGGAGCCACCTGACCGTTCGTGCAGGTGGCGCGCGGACGGAGCTTTGCATCCGCCAAGGATCGTGCCAAACGGGCTCGCAACAACCGACATGGGCCGTTTAGCATTCCCGGTCGGGAACCCCGTGAAGAACATGAAGAAGAACACGAAAAGGAGGCGAGCTTTGGCTCAGCTCAAGGCCGGAGATCTGGCGCCGGACTTTACGGTTCAAAACGACCGGGGCGAGACAGTACACCTTGGTGACTTCCGCGGCAAGCGGGTCATCCTCTACTTCTATCCGAAGGACAACACGCCCGGGTGCACGACGCAGGCGTGCAACTTTCGCGACAGCTATCTCGCCATCACGGGGAAGAACGCCGTTGTGCTTGGCGTCAGCCCAGACAGCGCCAAGTCCCACGGCAACTTCAAGTCGAAGTACAGCCTGCCGTTCCCGCTGCTCGTCGACTCAGACCACGCGCTTTCTGAGGCCTACGGCGTGTGGCAAACGAAAAAGATGATGGGCAGGGAGTACATGGGGGTCGTGCGGAGCCATTTCGTCATCGACGAGAACGGCCGCCTCGCGGATGCCCAGTACAACGTCAAGGCGCCCGAGAGCGCGGCGAAGGCGCTGAAAACGTTGGGCTAATACCTCAGTCGTCCTTGCGGGGCGGCGGCTGCCAGCCGGGCTCTTTCCAGTTCAGGAATTGCTCCGCCGCCTTGGCTCCGCACAGCAGCATGGCCACGCCCAGGATGAAGAGGCAGGCGATAAAGCCCCAGCGGCTATGCCCCGAGAACCCCGATACCCCCACGGCGACGATCAATGCGACCGCGAGAGCGACGGCCGCTGCCGCGCCAGCGGCCCAGAGAAGTACCGGGGTGAGGCTGGGGCCGCGCTTGGGCGTCGACGGCGCTGCTTCCACCGGACGACGGCGCGTCTCCGGTCGCACCCGCACCGACCGTTCCTTGTGCCTCGCCACGACTCGCCTCCCCGGGGTCTTTCGCCCCGCATCGTAAAGGATACGAAACAGGCCTTATCGCACCCGAGCTTCGAGCAACTGAGCCCGTGGCGCCACGGCCTCGGGGGCGATTGATGCTTGCCCGGACGATTTCCCCGCCGCCATCCGAATCCGAGTTTGTCCGCGAGCCCGGTCCTTCGTAGACTCCCATATGTAACTCCGTTGATCAACGGCGAGGCAAGGAGGGGACCGCAATGGCGCAGGACGACGCGGATCACGCCGTCATTCTGAGCGCGTGCCGCACCCCGATCGGGAGCTTCGGCGGCGTCTTCCAGGATGTCGGCGCGGTCGATCTCGCGAGCGCTGCGATCGCGGAGGCCATCACCCGCGCGGGGATTGATCCGGCGGCGCTCGACGACGTGATCATGGGATGCGTGCTACAGGGGGGCGCAGGCATGAACGTGGCTCGCCAGGCTGCGCTGAGGGCGGGCGTGCCGGTCGAGGTGCCCGCCGAGACCGTCAATCGCGTTGCGGATCGGGGTTGCAAGCCGTGGTCCATGCGGCCGACGGCATTCGCGCCGGCTCAATGGACCTGGCCGTGGCTGGGGGTACCGAGTCGATGAGCGGCGCCCCGTATTTGCTACCGGGCGCCCGCTGGGGCCAGCGCATGGGGCACGGGGAGCTCATCGACTCCATGCTGCTCGACGGCCTGACTTGCGCGCTCGCGGATTGCCACATGGGCATGACCGCTGAGGAGGTCGCCCAGCGGTACGAAATCACGCGCGAGGAGCAGGACGCCTTTGCCGCGGAGAGCCAGCGCCGCGCCGCGGCCGCGGCGAGCCAGGGTCGCTTCATCCGCGAGATGGTTCCAGTCACCATTCCGCGCCGTGGCGGCGCACGAACGATCGTCGAAGCCGACGAGTACCCGCGGCCGGACACAACCGCGGAGAGGCTCGGCGGACTTCGAACCCCGTTCAAGGCGGGCGGGACGGTAACGGCGGGAAACGCCTCGGGTATCAACGACGGTGCTGCGGCGCTGGTGGTCGCATCCAGCGGCAGGGCGGAAGAGCTTGGCTTGAAACCCGTGGCTCGCATCCTGTCCTACGCAACGGCGGGCGTCGACCCGATCGTCATGGGCCTCGGACCGATCCCCGCGATCCGGCGTGCGCTCGCCCGGGCAGGGCTAGGGGTTGGGGACATCGACCTCTTCGAGCTCAACGAGGCCTTTGCCGCGCAATCGCTCGCCGTGATGCGGGAGCTGGCCCTCAACCCGGCACGGGTGAACGTCAACGGAGGGGCGATTGCGTTGGGCCACCCGATTGGCGCGAGCGGTGCCCGCATCCTCACGACGCTCATCTCAGCGATGGGCCAGCGCGGCGCTCACCGGGGGGTCGCGTCTCTGTGCATCGGCGGCGGCCAGGGGATCGCCATGGTCGTCGAGACCGACTAACCGGCGGTGCTGCGATTTCCGGGCATGCGGCGGGGCAAGCGGCGCCGCGTCCGTTGCACCTCCGCCGATGCGGGGACAATGCTAATCGTCCCGTCCACCTCCAGAACGGCCATCACGACTTCGGCGAGATCCGAGATTCCGTGCTCCCGCAATGCCTGGATCACCTCGTCTTCCGTAATTCCCTCGCGAGCCAGCGCGGGGAACACGAGCTGGCCGTCGCGCACAAGCAGCGTAGGAGCACCCACGAGCTGGCGCCGGAGCCATGGCGACCGCCTCATCAGGATGTCGACCAGCCGATTCAGAACAACGAGCGTGAGCGCGGCAACCAGGCCCGCGGTAAGAGACGTATCGGGACCGATCATTGCGTTCTGTACCGCGTTCGAGATGACGAGCAGTGCGACCATGTCAGGTAGCGTGAGCTGGCCCAGCTCACGTTTCCCCGCGCCATGCAGGACGGCCACCAGAACGAGATAGACGACCGTCGTTCGAAGCGCGACGACCGCGAGCTGCGCGGGGTCAAGGTTCAGCAGCCCATCCGGTCCCATCGCCCGCTCCCTATCAGGAAATTACCTAAACCTTACGGTTCTTAAACATTTCGACCCCTGGCTCGGAAGCATACTCGGATCATCCTTTCTGCTTCGGAGCATCTCGTGAAGTGGTACGTCAGAGGCTGTACGGTCTGTCAAGGCGATCTCCACGACGACGTCGAAACCCCCGGCAATGCGCGCTGCTTGATGTGTGGGCGCACCTACCCCGCGCCCGGCCTCAAGCCGGCACCCGCGCTCGCGGTTTTTTCCAGGGACGACGACGATTCGGGTGACATCACAGCGTCGCGTCCGACTCGGCTTGCTCGAACAGCCTAGTCCCCGTTCGCGGACGTTGGTCAACAGTACGTAGGGGGCTCATCCCCCCGTCGCCAGCGATGGGCCTTTGGTCCGAATCCGCGCCGGCGACGACCCAGAGACTTGTCGCGCAGGTGGACGCCTCGCTACACTCATTGCTTAGCGTCAGCGAAATTACCTTCTTGACCCTAAGTATTAATTCGCCAGGAATGCCGGGGCCTCGATGAGCATTGCGACGGAACGCGATACATTGATCCAGTCGATCCTCCAGCTCGAATCGACGCTCGTCCGCGAGCGCTGTGCCGTCCAGCCACCTCCGCTGCTGGACATTGACGTCACGATGCTCCAGCTCAAGGCCCTTCTGATCATCGCGTCCGCCGCGGGCACGGTCGATCCCGGCGGCCTCCGGGTCTCGGATCTTGCCCGCTGGCTGGACGTGACGGCGGCGACCGCGAGCACCTTGCTCGACCGGTTGGTTGATCGCGGCCTGATCGAGCGCCGCGAAGATCCCAACGACCGACGCCAGCACCGCTGCCAGGCATCGCCCACCGGCCGGGAATTGGTTCGCAAGTTTTTTGAAGGGACGCAGGCCCAAACTCGGGAGCTTCTCGCAACACTATCCGATGAGGAGCTCCACACCGTTTTGGAAGCCGTCAAGATTTTGGTTCAGGCGGCGGGGCGCGCCCAGGCATCGGCGACGGCCGGTGGGCTCCGACAAGCCCGGGGATAGCCACCGTGAGAATTACCGAGTTTTCCCTCCGCAACCCGCTCGTCATCGCATCGGTAACGATTGCGATCGCGCTGTTCGGGCTCTTCAACTACCTGAACATGGGCGTCGCAATCATGCCGAACGTCAACTTCCCCACGGTCATCGTGACCACCGTGTATCCGGGCGCCGACCCCGAAACGGTCGAGGCAAAGGTCACCAAGCCGATCGAGGACGCGATCTCGAGCCTTCCAAACATCGACACGAACGGCTTGGCCTCGACATCGTCGCAGGGCATCTCGTCGGTGGTCGTCCAATTCAATACCGCGGCCAACCCGGATCTCGTCTCGGTGGACGTGGAGCGCGCCGTCCAGGGTGCCCGCGCGAAGCTGCCGCCGGAAGTCGATCCGCCCACGGTTACGAAGATCGACCTCAATGCCTTCGGCGTCGTCACGGTAATTCTCTCAGGCAACCAATCGCTTGCCGCTCTCCAGGAGTTGGCCGAAGACCGGCTCCAGCAGCAGTTCGGCACGCTGCGGGGGGTCGGCTCCACCTCAATTCGCTCGGGAATCTCGCGAGAGATCCAGATCCTGGTGGACCAGAGCCGGCTGCAGTCCAGCGGCCTCTCGATCAACCAGATCATCAACGCATTGCAGACGCAGCAGATCGAGGTGCCCGCTGGGACGATCACCCAGAGCGGGCGCGACTTCAGCATCTATTTCGACGCGCTCGTAACCTCGCCGGAGCAGCTCGGAAACATCGTCGTCCTGCAGAGCCAGGGCGGAAACGTGTACCTCCGCGACGTGGCGACGATCCGCGACACGATCTCAAAGCGGCGCAGCCTCGTCCGCGTTGACGGGAAAGAGGGCATCGCCCTCGTCATCGCGAAGCTGCCGCAGGCAAACACGATCAGCGTGGCCGAAGAGGTCAGGCACGCAATCGAGCGGCTCGAGCCGACGCTGCCCCCGGACACGCACCTCAGCGTCGTTGTGGACGCGTCGCGCTATACCGAGAAGTCATTCCACACGGTCCAGCGCGCTCTGCTCGAGGCGGTGCTCTTCACGGGACTCATCCTGCTGCTCTTCCTCCACAGTTGGCGCAGCACCTTTATCGTGCTCGTCTCGATCCCGACTTCGCTGCTCGCCACCATGGTCGCGATGTCGGTCATGCATTACAGCCTCAACCTCCTGACGATGATGGCGCTGACGCTTAGCGTCGGCATCCTGGTAGACGACAGCATCGTCGTGCTGGAGAACATCTACCGCCATTTCGATATGGGCAAGAGTCCGTTTGCCGCGGCGCTCGACGGCCGCACCGAGATCGGGCTCGCGGCGATCACGATCACGTTCGTGGACGTCGTCGTATACCTTCCGATCGCGGTGATGCTGAGCGGCATCTCCGCGCAGTTCATCCAGCCATTCGCGCTCACCATCGCCTTTGCAACGCTCGCCTCGTTGCTGGTCTCGTTCACGCTGACGCCACTGCTCTCGAGTCGCTTCATCGGCAAGGGCGGGAATGGCTCTTCGGGCGGCAGCGGCCCGGTCGCCCGGTTTGGGAGGGCGTGGGACAGGGGCTTCGAGCGGCTCGAAGTCGGCTACGAATCCCTCCTCCGGCACGCGCTCCCCCACCGGTGGATCGTCGTGTTCATTGGCCTCGCCAGCTTTGCTGCAGGCATGTACCTCCCCATGTCCGGGAAAATCGGGAGTGACTTCTTCCCAAGCGGCGATCAGAGCGAAATCGACATTACGATGACCCTCCCGCCCGGCACGGCGATCGAGACCACCAATCGAGCGGCAAGCCAGCTCGAAGCTGAGCTGCTAGCTCGGCCAGAGGTGCGTACGGTCTATTCGATCGTCGGCCAATACAGCACCGGGTTCGGTGGCGATACCGGTTCGAACGCGGCGCAGGTTACGGCCCTGTTGGCTCCGCCATCCGAGCGCGGGCTATCGTCTCGGGAGGTTGGTAACGAGCTGCGCGCGGTGCTGACCTCGACGATTCCCAGTGCCACGATTCAGATCGGCCTGCCGAACGCCTTCGGTTTCGGCGGATTTGGCGGGCAGCCGATCCAGATCAACGTCCAGGGCTCTGACCCGGCCACGCTGAATGCGTTCGCGGCGGAGGTGCTCGCAACGGCGAAGACCGTGCCGGTGGCGACGAGCGTGCGGAGCAGTAACGACGACGTGCAGACCCAGGTTCGCGCAAAGGTCGATTGGCAGAGAGCGGCCAACCTCGGCGTCAACCCCCAGAACGCTGGTGTGGCGCTGCGCACGGCCATCGACGGGTATAAGTCCCCGACCAGCACCTTCCGGCGCACGGGCCGCAGCTCGGTCGACATTCGAATCCTCGCCGCGAACGCGAACACCGCGTCGCTGGACGACATCGGCGCGTTGCCGGTAGCGTCAACCGGTGGTACCGTGCGACTCGACCAGTTTGCAACGCTGCAGCGCGCGGAGATCCCGACTTCCATCCGGCACGTCAACCGATTGCGGTCCATCACGATCGGTGCGGAACCCGCGCAGGGTTTCCTGGTAGGCGACGTCCAGAAGGCGATGCTGGCCGAAATCAACAAGCTCCCGGTCCCTTCGAGCGCAGCAGTGACCTACGCCGGCCAGGGATCGCAGGGGAGCGATGCCTTCTCCGGCATCATCCGCTCCCTCCAGGTCGCCGTCATGCTGATGTACATGCTGATGATGATGCTGTTCGGCTCGGTGACGCTGCCCCTCGCCGTCCTCATGTCGCTTCCGCTCGCCGCGGTTGGCGCGCTCGGCGCGATGGCGATCACGGGGACGCCCTTCACGCTGTTCTCGCTGCTCGGCCTCGCGGTCCTCATGGGGCTCGTCGGCAAGAATGCGATCCTGCTGGTGGATTACACCGTGATCCTGCGCGGGCGGGGCTTGGATCGGACATCAGCGTTGCTGCAGGCTGGTCCGATCCGACTACGACCCATCCTGATGACCACCGTGTCGATCATGGCCGCGCTCCTGCCGATCGCGAGCGGGCTCGAAGAGGGATCGGAGCTGCTCAAGTCCGCGGCGGTCGTGCTGATCGGCGGCCTGCTGACCTCGACCTTGCTGACGCTGGTCTTCGTGCCAGCGATGTACACAATCTTCGACGACTTCTCGTCCTGGGTCTCTCGTCTTGTCCGGCGCCGGTCAGGCGAGACCACCGCGGAGCCGCCGGCGGAGCCGCGCCTGCGCGGAACCCCGGGTATCGCCGTGGCGGGCGGGTCTGATGAAGGCGATCCAGATGCGACCGCGCACCCGCGAGAACCCGTGAAGGTCTAGCTACCTCGCCTGCCGGAGCAAGCATCGCAAGCGGCGGCGGGTACAGGTCTACTGGCAGCGGTGGGTGGGAAGAAACGTGCGGACGTCCTAACGCCGCGAGGATCTGGTCGGCGACATCCGCGTTCATGAAGCGCCATCGCCGCCGGGATCGTAGGGATTGGAAGCGGACCCGACGACGAGCTCCCGCGAGCCAGCCGCGAGCACCTGGTTACTTGTGCTTGCGACGCTTGCCCGCGTTACGAAGCTGCTGCCGCACGGCGTGTGTTTTCGGCGCCGGTCCGAGCTTCGCTGTACCCGCGATCCGCGCCCGAGCAAGCTCCTCGCCGAGCGGGGTGACGCCAGGCAGCACCGGCGCTGCGTAGTAAGCCGCCTTCATCTCGTTCAAGAGCACCTCGCCGCTGTCCGCCCAGGAGAATCCCGCCCGATCCAGCACCCGCTGGACGACGCGGCTTGCCCGCTCGGGATCTGCTCCGGCAAGGCGCGTCAGGACGCGCGGTGAGATGTCCCGATCACCGAAATACGACCGGACGACGTCACGGTGGCGCTCGTCGGAGAGCTGGTCAGGGTCGGTAAAGGCGTCAACCACGAGACGGTAGTTGGGCAGGAACTTGAGCCCGTCGACCTCGTCGAAAACAACGCCAACGGACTCAGCCTGCGTGATGCCGTCCGGCAGATCGGGGTCCGGCGGCTGGGGGATCGCTCCGTAGATGCGCGAAGCGCGCTCCGCGACAGTCTTACCCTCGCTGTCCTTCGATTCGTAGATCTGGTAATGCGCATAGGCGCGCATCCGTTCGTCGAGCTCCCCGCCGGTGAGAATCACGACATCCGAGCCGAAAAAGGCGATGAAATCGTTCCGCTCTTCCTCCTGCATCTTCCACGCACGGGCGACGTTCGCCGGGTTGCGAAAGACGAGCGTGGGATTCCCAACCGCGAGCTCCGCTGCAAGACGGTAGGCCACCCCCGCGCTGATCCAGGGCATGATCGAATGAGCGCCACTGATCAGCCATTCATCGCCGATCGGCACCAGCCGCGCGACCAGGAAGGACCCGCCCGCGAGCTGCGCAAATGCCGAGCGGCCCTGGGGGGACCGAATGCGATACATGAGCTCGTCGATGAGGTTGTCGACGAGGAGGGCGTCGCCGTCGCGCTTCTGGACCGTGAAGATCCCTTCGACCACGTCGCGCCAACCGAGCATCAGCTCACGATCGGCCCCGGACAGCTCGGAATGCGCGGCAACGAAGTGTTCAAGCGGCGTCTTTCCGTCGGGGAGTTGATGTTGCAGAATGAACGCGTCGAGGACGTTGATCGCCCGACTATCTACGTCGGGGGACTCCTCGGCCCGCGACTTGTCGTCCGCGGACTGTTCGGACCCGGGCTCAGCGTCACCAGGGCTCTCTACGAGGGGCTCCACACGGAATTGCGCCAGTGCCACGCTGAACTGCTCATCCTCCGCGAACGCGATCAGTTCCTGCTTGAGGTCGGCACTCCGCGCGAGCAGCTCAGCATCAGCGGGCATCGCATCCATCCTGCAGGGCAACGGGCGTAGGCAGTCCGATACCCAATGAGGCTCAGTCTTTCGCTCAACCAGTGTACCGCGACGCTTGCGACGACCGGCCAATAACGCCGTTCCGGCGCATGGCCTAGAGCTCGGTCGGCCAGCGGCGAGCGCCATGGAGCACGCGGAGGACAATGACGATATCAAGGGCCGGGTCGACGGTATACGCAACGATGTACGGGGTATGGGGAATCACGAGCTCCCGCGTGCCGGCCACCCGACCGGGACGTCCAAGCCCAGGCTGACCTGCCAATAGTTTGACGCTGCCCTGAATCGCGCCAGCGACGCGATTAGCGGCGCTGACGTCGCGCTCGAGCAGAAAATCAAATAGCTCGTTGAGATCCGTCTCCGCTCGACTAAGCCAGAGGACTCTCATCATTCGCTTGAGCGCGAAGCCTCGCCTCCAGTCGCTCCATCACCTCGGAGTGAGGAACGAGTTGCGATTGACCTGCTCGGTACTCCGCAAGCGCATCACGGACGGCGTTCACTTGCCAGGCTTCCTCATCGACATACCGAGCGATTGCCTGTTCCATGAGCCAGGTGCGGGGCCGATCGACCGCCTCAGCAAGCTGGTCCAAACGGTTCACGAGCTCATCGTCAAGGCGAACCGACGTCACTTTAGTCAACTCGAATACCTCGTGCACATTGTATTCTATGTATACACCACGAGGAGAAAACATGCCCACTAGCTGGCTTCCATGATGGGGACGTGGAGGAAGTCGGCCAGGGCGTCGCTAATCTTGCGGCCGTCGTTGCGGTCGGCGCCGCCGACCACCACCCCGCGATCCTGTTTGGCCTCGTCGCGCAACACCAGGACGACCGTCGCCGACTCCCGCTGGCTTACCTGGAGCGCGACGAGTTCGCTCACCCGACCGATGACCCGAGGGCCGAGCCGAATCGCATCCTCGGAGGTATCGACGACCAGCGTCCCGCGCGTCACGTTCCGATAGACCAGCCAGCCGATGCGCAGTAGGATCAGCAGGAACAAGGCAACGGCGAGCCACTCGCGAGAGATCAGGAACAGAGCCAGGAAAAACGCGCTCATGGCGCCCCACGCGACGAGTCGCAAGTCCGCAAGCAAGCGTGAGACAAGAGGGCGGCTCAGCACGAGCCGGGTGCCATCCTGGCGCGCCGTCATGCCCCGCGGGGTCAGCCATCGGGCAAGAACCAGGAGCGCAGGCGCGAGCAACAGATAGGGAATCCACGCCATGCCGCTCACAAACCTCCGTCCGCCGCGAAAGTATGGCTGAATCCACGGCTTGGTGGGCGCCATTGGTCCAATGGGGCCTCTGGTTAGTGCTCATGGGCCTGGTAATGGGGTGGGTGGCTCGCAGCCGCCTCAATCCGAGTGACCGGACCGGCTCCAGCAAAATGCTTCGGTTGCCAGGCAGCCTCTTTCTCGTCGGCCTAATTGCGACGGTTTCTTTGGCGCGTGCGCGGTCCTCTCATTTAGCGCGGCGACGGGAGGGCCGGGCGTAGCTGCGCTCTTTGCTGGGTTTGCCCTGCTCGGTGGATACGTTGTCTGGGAGTACTTCACCGATCGGCACGAGCTACATCCTGACGGTCTGACGTCCCGCTCACTCCTCGGCCGATCGCGCATCGCGCATTGGGAGGACATCGAGGTCGTGCACTACAGCCGGACCTGGGGCTGGTTTGCTCTCCGGCTCCGGGATGGAGGCACGATTCGCCTGTCAGCCCTGCTTACTGGGCTTCCCAGCTTCGCACAGGCGTTGCTAGGGAACGTCGAACCGACGATCATCGGCGAGGACGCTGTCGAGCTCCTGCGCCGCACGGCGGAGGGCAATCCGCCGAGCGTATGGTACAGCCGCAAGAGTTTTCTGTCGATTTACCTGCCCGCGATCACCCTTGCGATCGGCTCGGGCATCGTGATCCCCGTCATTCCCGTCTTCGCTCGCTCCTTTGACGTCTGACGTCTCGTTCCAAGTCGCATCCCTCGTCCTCATCGTGCAGCAAATCGGACGCTCCCTCTCGGCCTATCCCACGGGCATGCTCATGGACCGCATCGGCCGGCGGCGCGTCGTGCTGGCGGGCCCCATCATGCTCGCCGTCGCATCCTTCTTGATGGCTAACGCCCACTCGTTCCCAGAGCTGCTGGCCTACCGGTTCATCGGCGGCATCGGCGAGCAGATGTGGCTCCTCGGCCGCCTCACCATGATCGCGGACACCGGCGCCGACCGCGAGCGGGGCCGGCAGATCACGACAATGCACGCCATGGAGAGCGCCGGCCGATTGCTTTCGCCCGCCATCGGCGGGTTCCTCGCCGTCTTCTGGGACATCCGCGCCCCATTCGTGGCGCACGCGCTACTCTGTTTGCTCGCGATCATTCCGAGCTTTAAGCTCGTTCAGGAGACCACAACCCAGGCAATGCGCCGGGGTCGGCGAGGCGAGGGCACCAGCGACGCCGGCTGGCGAGCGCTGCTCACCCTGCCGATCATCATGTTCTTCGTCGCCCAGTTCTTCGCATCGCTGACGCGGGGGCCGATCTTCTCCGGGCAGCTCAACCTCTAGGCGGCGTACGTCTATGACCTCGGTCCGCAGACGATCGGCATCCTCGCCACGGCCGTATCCGCGGTCGCGATTCCCATCGGCCTGGCCTCTGGCTACATCATGGATCGCTACGGTCGAAAAGCCACGCTGGTTCCGGGTTTCTCGCTGCTGGCGGTCGCGCTCGCGCTGATCAGCTTCTCAGCGTACATCCAGGTGCCGTTCCACGCCTTTGTGGCGTTCTATCTGATCGTTCACGCTGATCGTTCACGCGAGCAACGGCATTACGGGCGGGAACATGCAGACCCTTGGGTCGGACATCGCGCCGGCAAACGCGCGCGGCCAGTTCTATGGCATCACCCAAACGATGAGTAACGCCGGATCCCCGATCAGTACCTCGCTCTTCGCGGTCCTATCCGCCGTTGGCGGGTTTTGGGCCGCCTTTGCGTTCCTCGGGTTCGCGGCAGCCGGCGCCGCGGCGATTGTCGGGACCCAGGTCCAAGACCGGATCCGGGACGAGAAGCTAGAGCGCGCCAGAACGGCTGCTGCGTCCGCGCCCCAGGCTGGTGCTGGCGCCTGACAGCCGCGCGCTGACTCACGCCGTGACCATCTCCGCGGGCCGGCAGACCTTGCACGCCCGATAGCCAGCCACTATGGCCGCCGCGACTGACGGAAAGGTGACGCGATTCTTCTCCAACACCCGGCGGTCGTAGCGACACGTCGGCAAGCAGAAAATGTGGGTCGACTTGCAGCCGTGCAATGTTGCGATATCTGCACTCACCATCCGTAGCCTCCTCGCCGCGAGCGGCCCGGCACTCTACCATTGCGGAGACGCGCGGGCGAGCTCGATGGAGGTGGGGCATGGCGGTTGAGCGCATTCGATTCCCGGCCGCGGGTGAGGCGGGGCCGCAGCTCGAAGGCGAGCTCTGGCGACCGGATGGAGGGGGCGATGTGCCTGGCGTGGTCGTCGCGCACCCCCATCCCCAGCGCGGCGGTAGCATGAATAACAACGTGGTAGTGGCAGTGTGCCACGGGCTAAACGCCGCGGGGATCGCGGCGCAGCGATTCAACTTCCGGGGAGTCGGCGGGAGCGAGGGGACGTACGGCGACGGCTTGGCTGAGATAGCCGACGTCCTGGGCGCCCTGACATTTCTGGCGGCACAGCCGGGCATCTCTTCGGACGACATTGGGCTCGCCGGCTACTCATTTGGCGCGCGTGCAAGCCTCGCCGCGGCTGCGCTGTCCCCCCTCGCAGTGAAGGCGCTGCTCTGCGTCGCGCCTCCGCTGCGCGAGCGGCTGCCCCCAGATGCGACTCCCGCCTGTCCGCTCCTTGTGCTCGTGGGAGACCGCGACGGGCTGGTCGCCCAGGGCATCGAGACCTACGCCTCGTACCTCCCCGATCCGCAGGTCTTGCGGGTCATCGAGGGCACGGATCACTTCTGGCAGGGGTTCGAGCCAATTCTCACGGAGGCGACACATCGATTCTTCGCGGGAGCGCTGACCAGCGCCACCAGGCAAGCGACCCAGCCGTGAGCCTGTTCGACAGCCAGACGATTCAGGAATTGCGTGCGGTCGTCGGCGAGCGTGGACTGCTGACGGCCCAGGAAGACCTCCGCGTGTATGAATGCGACGGATTGACCGCCTTTCGCGCGATTCCCCGCGCGGTCGTGATGCCCAGCACAACGGAGCAGGTCCAAGGCGTCGTGCAGGTTTGCCACCGGCGGCGCATTCCGTTCGTCGCGCGTGGCGCCGGAACCGGCTTGAGCGGGGGCGCGTTACCCGTGGTCGACGGCATCGTGATCAGCCTGGCCCGCATGAATCGGATCCTCGAGGTCGACATCCCGAATGCGCGAGTCGTCGTCGAGCCGGGGGTGATCAACCTAGACGTCACCGGCTGCGTAGCGCCAGACGGGTATTTCTACGCCCCCGATCCCTCGTCCCAGTCCGTCTGCACAATCGGCGGAAACGTCGCGGAGAACTCCGGCGGGGCGCACTGCCTGAAGTATGGTTTCACGACGACCCACGTGCTCGCGCTGGAGGTCGTCCTCCCCGACGGCAGCCTGGCCCATCTGGGCAGCAGCACCCTGGATGCACCCGGTTACGATCTCGCCGGCGTCTTCGTCGGGTCCGAGGGCACCCTGGGCATCGCAACGCGGATGACGCTCCGCATCGTGAAGCGCCCAGAGGCCGTACAGACGCTGCTGGCCGCGTTTGAGAGCATGAATGAGGCGGGCGCCGCGGTCAGCGACGTCATCGCCGCTGGCATGCTCCCCGCGGCGATCGAGATGATGGACCGCCTCGCCATCAAGGCGGCGGAGGCGGCCGTTCATCCCAACTATCCTGATTGCGGCGCCCTGCTCCTGGTCGAGCTCGACGGTCCAGCGGCCGAGGTGAGGGCCTTGATGGAGCGCGTCACAACGCTCTGTCAAGCGAATGGCGCGTCGGAGATCCGACTGGCGCAGACGGAGGTCGAGCGCGCGCTCGTGTGGCGCGGCCGCAAGGCCGCGTTCGCGTCGATGGGTCGCATCTCGCCGAACTACATCGTGCAGGACGGCGTGATTCCGCGGACCGCCTTGCCGAGACTGCTCGACGAGATCGAGCGGATCAGTGCCGGATCGGAGCTCCGCGTTGCGAACGTCTTCCACGCCGGAGACGGCAATCTGCATCCCCTTGTGCTCTACGACGCGCGCATTCCGGGCCAGGAGGCGGAGGCTGCTGCGCTGTCGCAGCGGGTTCTCGAGCTCTGCATCGAAGCGGGCGGCTCGATTACCGGGGAGCACGGCGTGGGCGAAGAGAAGAAGCACATGATGGCGAAGATGTTCGCGGAGCCGGACCTCGCCACGATGCAGCGGGTGCGCTGCGCCTTCGACCCGCTGCAGCTCTCCAACCCGACCAAGGTCTTTCCTCGCCCCCGCCTCTGCGGTGAGACCCCCGGGGAATACACGCCCCACCCGCTCGAATCGGCCGGCGTCGCCGAGCGTTTCTAGCCATGGATCACGACCCCGGTAAACCGCCCGTTGTTACCGCGGGCCTCGCAAGGCAATTCCGTGCGATCGTCGGTGATCAAAGCGTATGGGAGGGTGCTTCGGAGGACGCGGTCGCTGGCGTCGTGCCGCGCCTCGTCGTGGCGCCTGGGAGCGAGCAGGAAGTTGCAGAAGTGCTCCGTTGCGCCGACGCAGGCGGGCTTGCGGTGATACCCCGAGGCGGTGGCACCAAGCTTGAGTGGGGCAACCCACCGGCGCGAGCCGACGTCGTGCTCTCGATGGCGCAGCTTAACCGGGTCGTCGAGCATGCCTGGGCTGACCTCACCGTGACGGTGGAAGCTGGCTGTACGGTGTCGGCGTTGCAGGCGGCTCTGGCCGAGCACGGCCAGCGACTGGCGGTCGACGTGCTCTGGCCGCAGCGCGCCACAGTTGGAGGGGTACTGGCAGCGAACGACAGCGGCGCCCTCCGCCTGCGCTATGGCGGGCTGCGGGATCTCATCATCGGCGTCACGCTTGCGCTTCCGGATGGGACGCTCGCCGCAAGCGGCGGAAAAGTCGTGAAGAACGTCGCGGGCTACGACCTGCCGAAGCTCGCGACGGGCTCCCTCGGTACTCTTGGTTTGATAACACGCGCTACTTTTCGGCTCCACTCACTGCCGCACGCCACGCGAACGCTAACACTCAACGCCGGCGACGCGGGTACGACGCAGCGACTCATGCTCGCCATCCAGGATTCGCAGCTCGCTCATGCCGCGCTTCAGATTCGTGTCGGCCAGGACGAACCCGGCGCGCTAGACATCCTATTTGAGGGCACGCCGCTCGGGCTCGCAGCCCAGGAGGCAGCACTCCGCACGCTGGTGGGGAACGCGCAGGTGTCCGATGGGACGCCGGGCGTGTGGGACGCCCGGCAGGAGCTGTGGTCGCGAGGCGCCGACACAGACATCGACGCCACCATAGGAAAGCTAAGCATCCTGCCTGCTGACCTGGCCACGACCGTGGGCCACATCGCGGAGACCGCGGCACGCGCCGGCGCTGACTGGACTGCGGTCATCCAGGCGCCAGGCCTCGGAATGATCCGGCTCGTAGGTGCCGTCGCATCGGTCCACGGGGCCCTCCGCGAGCTGCGTTCCGCGATCGAGCGCCGAAACGGCTCGCTCGTGGTGCTGCGCCAACCGGCGGGCGAATCCCGTCTCGAAGCCTGGGGGAGCCCGGGTGATGCTCTGCCGCTGATGCGCTCACTCAAACAGCGTCTCGACCCGCATGGTACGTTGAATGCCGGACGATTCGTTGAGGGAATCTGATGGCGCTCGGTACCGCGATCAAGCTGGGGGCGTGGCTGCGGCCATCGCGCGGGTCGAGCCCGCCCGGCTTCGACGCGCACCACGCGCCGGATCCGGCGCTCATCAACACATGCGTCCACTGCGGTTTCTGTTTGCCGGCCTGCCCCACCTACGTTCTCTGGGGCCAGGAGGCCGATTCGCCCCGCGGTCGCATCCACCTCATGCGGATGGCAAGTGAAGATCAGGCGGCCCTCACCCCGACCTGGGTGCACCATTTCGACACCTGCCTCGGCTGCATGTCTTGCATGACGGCCTGCCCGTCCGGCGTCGATTACGGGAAGCTGATCGAGGCAACGCGGGCCCAGATCGAGCGCCGGCACCCGCGCTCGATGGCTGAGCGACTCCATCGTTGGCTCATCTTCAGTCTCTTTCCCGACCCACGTCGCCTTCACTGGCTCCGGCCCCTGCTGGCTGGATACCAGCGGAGTGGGCTCCAACTCGCGCTCAGGAAGTCAGGAGCGCTCGGGCTGCTCCCCGCCCGGCTGGCTTCGCTGGACGCCCTTATGCCCGAGCTGCGGCGCCGATCCGTGACGCCGGCCTTGACGGCCGCGGTCGGTACGAAGCGTCGGCGCGTGGGCCTGCTGTTGGGTTGCGTGCAGCGCGAGTTCCTCTCCGACGTAAATGCCGCCACGGCTCGCGTGCTCGCCGCAGAGGGATGCGAAGTGGTGGCGCCGGATGACCAGCCGTGCTGCGGTGCCCTCCTGGTTCACGCGGGCGAGGAGTCAGCCACGCTGGACCTTGCGCGACGCATGATCGAGACGTTCGAGCGCGCCGAGGTCGACGTTATCATCAGCAACGCGGGCGGTTGCGGCTCTAACCTGAAGGAGTACGGCCACCTGCTCCGCGACGACCCCGCCTATGCCGACCGGGCCCGGCGCTTCGCGGCGAAATGCCGTGACGTCACCGAGCTCCTCGGAGACCTCGTCCCTCAGGCAACGCGCCACGCGCTTCCGCTCCGGGTCGCCTACCACGACTCGTGCCATCTCCAGCACGCGCAAGGGGTGCGCACCCAGCCGCGCGCTCTCCTCGGCGCCGTGCCCGGCCTGACCCTGGTCGAGGTTCCGGAAAGTGCGATCTGCTGCGGCTCGGCCGGCATCTATAACCTGGTCCAGCCGGCGACCGCGGACGAACTTGGCGATCGGAAGGCTGCTCACGTTGCCCCGCTGGCGGTCGACGTGGTGGCGACCGGCAATCCCGGCTGCATCCTTCAGCTTCGCGCCGCGCTCGCGCGGGCAGGTCAGGATACGCCCGTCCTCCACACGGTCCAGCTCCTCGACGCGTCCATGCGCGCCTGGCGACTCGGCTCGAGTTCCAGCAATCGCCCGAAGGTCAGAGACTCCACCCAGGGGACTGACTAGCTGTAGGCCAGGCTCCCGGGCACCGCGCGGCGGATCGGTACGTCGATGAGCTGGGGACGATCGCCCGCGAGCGAATCGCGCACCCGGTCGGCAAGCTCGTCAGGTTCGGTTACGCGGCACGCCGCGATTCCGAGTGAATGCGCCATCCCCACGAGGTCTACCTCCGGCTCGTTCAGGTCCAGCCCGACGAAGCGCCCCTCCTCCGCGGCGGGCAATCCCATCTGGCGCGCGCCCGTTTTCAGGATCTGGTACTGCGCGTTATTGGCGATGACAAAGGTCACCGGAAGCCGATAGCGTGCGGCCGACCACAGTCCCTGGATGCCATAGAGCGCTGCCCCCTCGCCAAGGACCGCGAGCACCGGTCGGTCCGGCCAGGCGAGCTGGACGCCGATAGCGCAGCCCAGCCCCCACCCAAGCGCCCAGCCGCGATGACCAAAATAGCCCGTGCAGTTGTGAAGCGCCCCGAGTCGCTCGAGGTAGGTGTTCGTCGTCGTGACCGCCTCTTCGACGAGCGCCACATCGGGCGGCAGCACCCTCGCGAGCGTTCCCATGAGCGCGAGCGGGGCCAGCGGTCGCTCTGCCAGCGCTTCTTCGGCCCGCTTGCGGAGCCCGGCGCGGCCCTGTTCATGCTGGGCGGCTCGGCGCTGGCGCCGTTCGCTGGCCGCGGTCTGTGCGACGGGCGTAAGAGCGGCTTCCAGTAGCGGCGCAAGCTCCTCCAGTCCTGCCTTCAAATCTCCGATCAGGCCAACTTCTAGGGGGTAGTTCTTACCGAGCTGCCAGGGATCGGGATCGAGGTGCACGATCCGGAGGTGCTCGGGTATCGCGCGCGCGGGCTCATGGTAGACGTATTGCCGCAGCAGGTCCATGCCGACCACGAGCAGCACGTCGAACTCCGCGAGGCGCTCCCGGACCTCAGGCGACCACAATGGCAGCCCCGGTGCCGCGAGCGCATGGTCGGCTGGGAACCCCAGTCGGCCGTGAGTCGTCCCGGACTCGCTGATCGCGGGCGCGCCGAGCAGCTCGGCAATGCGAACGAGCGAACCGACGGCGTCGCCCTCCACGGTGCGGCTGCCGACCAGGATCCCAGGATTCTGGGCGGTCGCCAGGACGCGCGCCGCCTCCTGGAGCGCGCCGAGTGGCGGCCGGACCCTGGCGTCGAGGGGACGGGCTGGCGTCAGATCCAGCTCGTCGATCTCATTTTGAAGATCCACCGGTAAGGAGACGAAAACCGGACCGGTTGGCGGCGCCAGCGCGGTCTGGATCGCCCGCCGCAGCGCCGACGGAAGATCCGCGAGGCGCTGGACCTCAACGGCATACTTGGTCCAAGGCTTCGCGACCGCCACCATGTCGCCGGCCAGAATGGGCTCCTCGAACATCAGTCGGCGGTCCTGCTGGCCCGCGGTGACGAGCAATGGGGTCCCCTCACGGTAGGCGTTGTAGAGCATGCCCATACCGTTGCCCAGACCACAGCTAATGTGCAGGTTGACGACCCCGAGCTTGCCACTGGCCATGGCATAGCCGTCCGCCATCGCCATCACCGGCACCTCCTGCAGCCCGAGGATGTATTCGAGCCGGTGGTCCAGGGCGAGTTCGTCTACCAGTGGCAGCTCGGTTGTGCCCGGGTTGCCAAAGATGTAGCTGACGCCGGCGTCCGCCAACATCTGAAGGAAAGCCTGGGTTCCGGTACAGCGCATTGCGTTTTCCTTCCGCCCTACTTGCGTTGTCGGTTACTCACGAAGCGGTTGCTTGCCGCCCGATCGCTGCGACCACCTCAGCATGTTCCACAAGATACCTGGTGAGCGTTGGCGTGCCGTTGGAGTTCTCCCTGCACGAGTCTTGTTGTAGCCGGACGCGCGGGTCCAGGGCACACCCAGTCCGTGGCCGTGCACGACTCCCGCGAAGTGCGTATGCTTCGCGCCGGTGACTGCTACCTGGGGGTGGAACCACGCATGTGGGAATGGATCGTCGCAGGGGCTCTGCTGGCGTTGCTGCTCGTCATCGGCCACGACCTGACGCAGCGCACCCACGCCATCATTCGAAATTTTCCGGTGATTGGCCATTTCCGCTACTGGCTGGAGGCGGTCGGGCCGGAACTCCGACAGTACATTGTCACGGGAAACGACGAAGAGCGACCGTTCAGCCGCGACCAGCGGCGCTGGGTCTACGCATCGTCCAAGCGCGAGAACAACTATTTCGGGTTCGGTACCGACACCGATCTCGACCAGGTGTCCAACCACGTCATCGTCAAACACTCGGCATTTCCCCTTCCTGATCCCGCGCCGGGGCAGCCGGGGTATGACGGTCGGTACCGACTGCCCTGTGCCAAGGTGCTCGGCGCCTGGCGGCAGCGACCGAAGGCCTTCCGACCCGCATCGGTCGTCAACATCTCCGGCATGAGCTATGGCTCGCTCAGCGCCAACGCGGTGGAGGCGCTGAACCGGGGCGCGGAGCTTGCGGGCTGCCTGCAGAGCACCGGCGAAGGCGGGATCTCCCGGCATCACAAGCATGGCGGCAACCTCATCTGGCAGGTCGGAACGGGCTACTTCGGTTGCCGCGACGCAGCCGGACGGTTCGATCGAACGCTTTTCCGGGACGCTGTGCTCGTCAATCAGGTCAAGGCCGTGGAGATCAAGCTCAGCCAGGGCGCGAAGCCAGGACTCGGCGGCATTCTCCCCAAGGCGAAAATTACCCCCGAGATCGCCGAGATCCGCGGCATCCCGATGGATCGCGACTGCATCAGCCCGCCGTATCACTCGGAGTTCAGCGACCCAGACGGCTTGCTCGACTTCGCCGAGGAGCTCGCACAGCTAACCGGTGTCCCCGTTGGCATCAAGAGCGCCATTGGCGAGTCCGAGTTCTGGGTCGAGCTTGCCCACCTCATGGCCACGACCGGCCGCGGCGTCGACTTTATCAATGTCGATGGGGGCGAGGGAGGCACCGGCGCCGGCCCGCTCGTATTCTCGGATCACGTCGCGCTGCCGTTCCGGGTCGGATTCCCCCGGGTGTACCGAGCCATGGCCGAGCAGGGTCTCCACGAGAAGATCGTCTTCGTTGGAGCTGGCCGGCTCGGCTTTCCCGCCCAAGCGCTTCTCGGCATGAGCCTGGGCTGCGACCTCATCAACGTCGCTCGGGAAGCAATGCTTTCCGTGGGATGCATCCAGGCGCAGCGCTGTCACACTGGCGAATGCCCGACCGGGGTCGCCACCCAGAACGCGTGGCTTGTCCGCGGTCTGGATCCGAACCTGAAATCCGTCCGGGCCGCGAATTACATCACGACGCTGCGGAAAGAGCTCCTGCAGCTCTCCCGGGCTTGCGGCCAACCGCACCCCGCGCTCGTGGGCAAACGGAATATCGAGCTCCTCAACGGCACATCGCCCGGTGTCACCCTGCCCCAACTCACGGGGTACGACGACGAATGGGGCTTCCCATCGGTTGATGATCAGGCGACAATCGCGCAAATCATGGCGGATATCCAGGGGGAAAACCCGACTGGCATCCTGGGCACTGGCAAGCATTAGGGATCGAATCAGCCGAGCTACGGCTGGATCGCCTCCAGAAACCAATCGTCCGGCAGCTCGTGCCCCAGACCACGTTCGCGGGCGCCCTGGTACGCCTGGGCCCCAAGCGCCGCGAACTGGATTCCGACGCCGAAATTATTCATGAACATGGTTAGCTCGGTCGGGCCGTCGCGCCCGCAGGCGCTCCCGACCAGGATCTCAGCCAGATCCGGGTACTCGCCCCAGGCGATACCGCGACCGCGTTGGGTCTGGGCGAGCGCCTCCTGGCCGGTCGGGGTGTGATGGTCGATATCGCCCTGCTTGGTGTGCGTGATGATGCGATCGACGTGGTCGCGCACGACATCACTCATCTCGAACTCTCTGATGAAGCTGACGTGCATGCCCGGCTCGAGCCAATCCGCGTCGATAACGGGCGTCGCGCTATTCGTCGCCGCGAGGACGATATCGGCATTCGCAGCCGCGGCGCGCCCGCTTTCGACGGGTTCCACGGGGATGCCCAGCCGCTTGCTCATATCGCTCGCAAAGGCGAACCGACGCGCTTCCGTCGGGCTGTACACCCGCACCCGTTCGAGCTCGCGCACCGCCTCTAACCCCAGAAGCTGCGACGCCGCCTGCGCCCCAGCGCCGATCAGGCCGACGGTGCGCGCCTCCGGCCTGGCCATCACACGGGTCGCCAACGCGCTGCTGGCGCCAACGCGCAGCCGCTGGATGATGCCATCAGGCAGGATGGCCAGCAGCGTGCCATTCTCGAGGCTGAAGAGAAGTACCAGCCCAAGAAATCGGCCGCCCGGGGCCGCTGCGACCTTGATCCGACGCGTCACGCCGGCGACGGTTTCCGCGCGGAGCACGTCCGAGGTGAGGCGGATGGCCATGACCCCGAGCTCCTGGTCGCCGCCTTCCACCGTCTTGAGGCAGTAGCTGCTGCCGGCGAGCGGGCCCGGCAGATAGGTCTGGGACTGCGGCCGGTTGACCGCGCGGCCCGCGGGCAGGTCCCGATATACCGGTTCCAGGGAGGCGATCGCGCCATGCATATCGAGCACCTGCTCGACATCTTCATTGGAAAGCAGGAGGGTCATGATACTATCCTCACGCGTCTGGGCTCTTTCGAGTGCGGAGCACGTCTGGGTCCTGAGGCAGTGGTATCATCGGCCCCATGGCTGTGGCAACCCTGATTCCCGACTCGCTCCTCGCCGAAGTCCTCCGCCGGCTCGGCGTCGACCGTCCCGAATCGCCAGATCTCGCCGGTCTCACCCGCATCTACGCCGCCTGGTGCGAGCAGGTCCCCTTCGACAACGTCCTGAAGATCGTGCACCTGGCGGAGGGTCGTTCCAATCCCCTCCCCGGCTCGAGCGCGGCCGACTTCTTCACGTCATGGCTGGCCACTGGCGCGGGCGGGACCTGCTGGGCGGGAAACGGCGCGCTCCACGATCTGCTCGCCAGGCTTGCCTACTCCGTCGAGCGCGCCGCCGCGACGATGCTCGTGACCCCGGATGTACCCCCCTCCAACCACGGCTCGGTCATCGTGGCGATCGGGGATGAGCGCTACGTCGTGGACGCCTCGATTCTGATGGGTGTGCCGCTGCGCCTGCCTCGGCCCGGTGAGCTACCCGAGCCGGCTCCTAACGCGCTCCCGCGTACGGAGCTGCGCGGCAATACGTACTTCATCGTTTGGCCCAATCCCCGACACCCGGATGGGCTGCCCTGCCGTTTCGATCGAATTGGGGTCGACGCGGCGGAGTGGGATGCGCTGCACCAGCGAACGGGTATCTGGAGCCCCTTTAACTACGCGGTCAATGCCCGCGCCAACCGTGGCGCCCACGCGATTGGGTTGGCCAACGGACACCGCTTTGCGTTCGAGGCGGACGGGACCTTCTCTCAAGCACCGCGGGACCGTGCGGGTCGCGAACGGTTTCTCACTGAGGAGCTCGGCCTCGATCCAGAGCTGGTTGCACGCCTGCCGGACGACCGGCCACTTCCGCCGGCACCCGAAGGATTCCCCGTCCGCCCGCCCGAGCCCCAGCCCTGAACGCGCCACCAGGACACCTGAGGTCGTGAACGCCGGACCTCAGCCGGTTGGTTCCGCGAAAACAAAGGACGACCCTACACCTGCCCGTGTGAGTCCATTCGCGGCGTTTGGGTCTCCCGGCTATCCGCTTTTCTGGTCCGGATCCGTCCTCGCCAGCATGGGGGTAACGACCCAGACCGCCATCGCGCAGTGGCAGGTCTACTCCCTGACCGATTCCGCTTTCCAGCTCGGCCTGGTCGGACTCATGAACGTACTGCCCGTCATTCTCTTCGGCGTGTTCGGCGGTGCGTTCGCGGACATCGCGGACCGGGGCAAGCTCGTGGCCATGAGCCAGATCGTGCGCATTAGTATCGTCTCGTGTCTGGCCGCGCTCACCCTCACTGGGGTCGTGCAGGTCTGGCACATCTACCTTGCCGGACTGCTCGGATCGCTCGCCTCGGCCTTCGATCAACCAGCGCGACAGGCCATGATCTTCAGCCTTGTGCCGCGCCACCATCTGCTAAACGCGGTCACGTGGCACAACATCCAGCGCGATACCGCGAACATGGTGGGGCCCGCGATCGCGGGAATCGTCATGGCAACCTTCAGCATCTCAGCCGCTTACTGGATCGATGCCTGCCTGTTCGTGCCGTTGATCGTTGCCATGACCCGACTTCAGGTTGGCGGCACGGCGACTGCCCGCGCCGGTGCCGCGGCACTGCTGCGCGACGGCTTCCAGTTTCTAAGAGAGTCGCCGGTGATTCTGACCGCGCTCGCACTCGATTTTTGTCTGACGTTTTTTGGGGCCTACCGCGCGCTCCTTGCCTTATACGCCCGCGACATCCTGCAGGTAGGCCCGCAGGGGTTCGGTTTCCTCACCTCGGCCGTTGCGGTCGGTGGCATTATGGGCTCATCGTTCGTCTTGAGCCTGGGCGACTCGAAGCGCAAGGGCCAGCTCCAGCTCGGGGCGATGCTCGGCTACACTGTCGGCGTCGGCGCATTCGCGTTTTCGACGTTATTCCCGCTCTCCTTGATGATCGCCAGCATCCTTGGCTTCTGCGACACCCTGGCGGGGACGATGCGCCGCAGCATCGTGCAGCTCAAAACGCCCGAAGCGTTTCAGGGGCGCGTCGGCGCGATGCAGGTCATCGTCGGCCAGGGCGGCCCAGCATTGGGCGCCGTCCAGGCGGGAACGATGGCGACGCTCGTCGGGGCCCCCGTGGCACTGGCGCTCGGGGCCGCGGCGTGCGGCCTCATCGGACTGATCACGGCCGTCCGAAGCCGCGCGTTCCGCACCGCCTAGCGGGGGCACCTTGACCGATGGCTGGAAATAGCCAGTGGGGTTGCGGCCACTAGGCCCACTCCGCGACTATTGGAGGCATGACGGGGACGAGCCACGCGCACCTCGGCCGCCAGGCGCGCCCGGAGCCGAGGCAGTGAGCGACCTTTATCGGACCCTCCGCGTTAGCCCGCGGGCCGATCAGGCGACGATTAAAGCTGCCTATCGCCGGCTGGCCCGCCGCGTTCACCCAGACGTGAATCCTGGCTCCGATGCGACGGAACGTATGAAGTCGCTCAACGAAGCCTACGCCGTGCTCCGCGACCCAGGCCGCCGCCACGCGTATGATCGCGAGCGCCTTCGACTCGTACTCAGCGAAACCGCATGGTCGACCCCGACACCGTACCCGTACGCACCGGCCGTATGGGAGGAAGCCGACGAGCCGATCTCGGCCAGCACGGAGCGGTGGCGGATCATTCTGCGCGGATTGGGGACGATCATCACACTGATCGGCATCGCGATCCTGATCTGGTCGACCAGTCCGCTCGCGTTGCCCAGACAGGCAGCCGAGCGAACCGGCGTGCTTCAGTCGGCCGCTGCCCAAAACCGATGACGTTGCGCGGTCGCGGCCATGAAGCTATATTCATCACTCTTGGTCCAAAGTCGGTGATAGTGTTCCGCGAGCGCGGGAGGATGAGTCAATTATGGCGAACACAGCGCAGGTCCTCGTCTTGTCAGGTGATCCCGCGGTAACGGGTTTTGCCAAAAACCTGCGGGAGATTGGGATTGATGCTGCGAGTGCCAGCGCATACTCGGATGCGCTCCGACTCTCCGAGCGCATGCCGGCGGGATATATCTCCGTCCTCGATGGCGATCTGCCCCCAGATGTGTTTGCGCAAATGGATACGCTCGTTCACGGGAGCGGGTCCGGCCCAGTGCTCGTGCTCCTCGCACCCACGACTTACGAGCGCTTCGCTTCGAGTCCGGAACGGCAAGCGCTCGATGAGTACGTGGCGAAGCCGGTACGGCCCGAGGAGTTGACGTTCCGAGTGAAGGCCATGATGCTTCGCGCTGGGTACGACGTACCCGGGGGGTCGAATAATTGGGGTGACGTGCGGCTCGACGCGGACGGCATGCGTCACGGCGTCGCGGTTGCGGTCTTCGCGGGAAAGGGAGGGGTCGGCAAAACGACCGTTGCCATCAATCTCGCCGTCGGCCTGGCCGCGCTTCACCAAAAAAAGGTGCTTCTCATTGACACCGATCTCTGGTTTGGCGACGCTGGCGTGCTGCTGAACATGTATTCGAGCAAGAGCCTGTTTGACGTTGCTTCGGGCGGGGAGCTCAGTCTCGAACGGCTGCAAAATGCGCTTGTGACCCACGAGTCAGGAGTCTCGCTCCTGCTGCGGCCACCCGACCTTGCGACCGCGGAGAAGGTCGACACGATCGCCGTTAGCAAGGCGATCTCCGAGTACAAGGCGCTATTCGATTACATCATCGTGGATACGCATCCCTCATTCCATGACCTCAACCTTCAGATCCTGGACGCCGTCGACCGCATCCTGGTGCTCTGCACACCGGACATCAGCACGACGCACAACACCGCCCAATTCCTGGAGGTGGCAAAGGTCCTCGACTGCGGCCAGAAAGTTACCCTGGTCTTGAACCGCGCAAATTCGGGGGTCTCGACCGAGGCGATGGCATCAAGTCTTGGCCTTCCGATCTCGGCCACTATCGTGAGCGCCGGGCGCGCGGTCGTCGACGCGGCAACTCAGGGGATGACGATGTTCGCCAAGGACCCCGATCAGAAGGAGCAGATTACGCGCGATCTCGCGCATCTGGTCGATCTCGTGGCGGGGCGCACCACGACCTCCGCGATGGGCGGTGGCAAGAGCGGAAGTCGAAAACCCCCCGCCCTCCCCGCGGCCGCCCACTGAGCTCCTGGGAGCCGGGTCGCGGTCGACCGGTCCAAGCTCTCTACCCGCCTTGCGGGCATCGCCCACTACCTCACTCCCACGGTCAATGCCTGGCATCCACGTGTGACGAGGGTCTTTCCGCGATCGCGCAACCGAGTGGGACGTACGGTAGAAGTTCGGTCGGTTCGTCGGCTTGACCCAGGATTGCCTGGTCGCGGCTCAGCACGCCGCCAGACCTGGTCACAAGGTAGCCACTGCGCTCCGTCGAGCTAGGCATATAATCGGCCGGTGGCAACCCAACGCAAAGATGGAGGACGCCGGTGCCAATCAAGGTCGTGAATCTCAAGGAGATGGCCAGCCAGCCAGATGCGCGGCGGACAACCCTGATCAACGGGCCGAACTTCAACGCCTTCTTCCACATCTACCTCGAGCCGGGCGCCCGCGACGAGATGCATTGCCACAACGCGGATGGCACGTTCTACGTCATCGACGGTGAGTGCACGATGCACTTCCCCGACGGCGGCGCGGAAGTGTTGAAGCCCGGTATGGCCGGCCTGATCACGGGCGGCTCGTTCTACCAGCTTCACAACAGCGGCGACGGCCCAATGGTGATGCTGGGCCACCACGCCCGACCGATGCAGGAGATGAAGACCATACTCCACGAGACCCGCAAGGAGCTCATTCGACCCGGCCAGGAGAATGGCAAGGGCGAGTCGCCCAAATCAACCAGCATCCTGATCTAGTTTCAAAGCAGCTTCGCCTCGCGCCGCCGCGGCTCAATGCCGCCGCGCACGAAACTGTCTGCCGCACGGAGGAACCATGCCGGATACCAACGGGCGATTTGTCTGGTACGAGCTCATGACGACGGACCCCGCAGGTGCCCGGGCCTTCTACCGCAGTGTCGTCGGCTGGAACCCGGTCGACGCCAAGATGCCGGGGATGGATTACTGGATGTTCAAAATGGGTGAGCGGCCAGTCGCTGGCGTCATGGAGCTTCCCGAGGAGGCTCGGGCGATGGGGACCCCTCCGTGTTGGATCGGCTACGTCGCGGTCGGCGATGTGGACGCCGCGGCGGCGGAAGCGAAGGCGCAAGGCGGAAACGTCTACGTGCCACCGACCGATATCCCAAGCGTCGGCCGCTTCTCTATCGCCGCCGACGCCCATGGGGCCACGCTCGCGCTCTTCAAGTCCGCGAATCCCGACGAGGACCTCCCGCTGGAGCCGGACAAGCCAGGTCATATAGGTTGGCACGAGCTCCACGCCAGCGACCTCGAGACGGATTTCGCCTTCTATGCCGCGCTGTTTGGCTGGGTCAAGAAGGAAGCGGTCGACATGGGGGGAATGGGCGTCTACCAGACGTTCGGCATCAGCGACGTGACACTTGGCGGCATGATGAACAAGATGCCGAACATGCCTGTGCCCTTCTGGACGTACTACTTCAACGTCGGCAACATCGACGAGGCCGCGGAGCGCGTGAAGGTGGCGGGCGGTCAGATCATGTTCGGGCCGGAAGCGGTCCCCGGCGGAACCTTCATCCTGATGGGCTCCGACCCGCAGGGCGCCGGCTTCGCGCTCATGGGGGGCCGCTGACAGGCGAACGTGGGCGCTGCCGCGAACTCGCCAGCGCAGGCCGGACACGCTAGGTCGCGGACACCAGCGCGCACCAAGGAAGGGCTCCCATGCAGATGAAGATCATCGATGCCGACGGTCACATCGAAGAGCGGAGTAGCGACATCCGGGGATTCCTGCCGGAACGCTATGCGAAACGGTCGGGGTCGCTGATGCCGACTGACGGGATGGACGCGCGCATGGGTGGAAGGATGACCACCATCGAGGTAAATGATGTCCCGACCCGGCTCCGGGACATGGACCGGGAAGGGATCGACGTTTCCGTCCTCTTCCCGACCAGCAGCTTTGCGATGCAGCAGGTCCGCGAGCGGGATTACGCGATTGCCTATGCGCGCGCCTACAACGACTTCATCGCGCAGGTGTGCAAAGAGAGCCCCCGCGTGAAGGCGATCGCGTTGCTGCCCTTCCAAGACGTCGAGGCGGCCGTCGAAGAGGCCAATCGAGCGATCACCGAATTAGGACTCGCGGGCATCGCGGTCGCCACGCAGGGAATGAAGGAGCACCTCGGCTCAAAGACCTTCTGGCCGATCTACGAAGAAATCCAGCGGCTCGACGTCCCGTTCTGCGTCCACAACCGGCGGGAGGGCCCGCGGGGCGACGACCGTTTTGACAGCTTCCTGTTCATGCACACCATCGGCCGGCCGGTCGAGACGGCGATCCAATTCGCGGGTCTGATCTACGGAGGCGTACCAGAGGCGTTTCCCCAACTCCGTATCGGCTTTATGGAGACCGGGGTTGGCTGGGTCCCCTACTGGATGGAGCGGATGGACGAAGAGTGGGAGAAGCGGGGCGAGGTGGAAGCTCCCCTGTGCAAGCAGAGGCCCAGCGACTACGTGATGAACGGCAACCTTTACTTCTCGACGGAGCCGGAGGAGGAGATGTTGCCGTATGTCATCGACCGGATCGGCGTCGAGAAGATCCTCTTCGCCTCCGATTACCCGCACTGGGACAGCATCTTTCCCAGGGTGGTTTCCACCATCCAGCGCCGCGAGGACATCTCCGAGGCTGCGAAGGAAAAGATCCTTGGCGACAACGCGAAGAGATTCTATGGCCGAATGGACGGCTAATCTCGGGCGCCAGCACGTCAGCGATGCCCCCTGAATCCGATTGGGTGAATCTGCTCATCGTCTGTCAGTGCGGCTGCGCGGGGTGTGCCCGCAGGCGGTTTGGTGGAACGTTCGGCGAGCTGCTTGCCGCGCTTGACCGCGGGCGGGCCGCGGGCATCCAGTCAGGTCTCACACAACTGGTTCTATGGGGGTGGGGTCGCCAGTGGTCTCCGGATGCTCGTCGACGTTGCGACGGCCCCTGAGCGTTTTCGCTCGCTCCTGCAATGCCTTGAAGTAGGTGCTGCTGGTGATCTCTTCGAGCTGGCGGACCTTCCGAGCCTCATCGACTTGCACGGTGAGCTTGAGCACCTGCTGCGTCAGCCGCTCTTCCCGCGCCGACACCTCGCTCGCCATGTGCTGAACCACTCGCGCGAGGTGGCCGAGCTCGTCGGTCCGCGCGGCAACGTGGGCGATCGCCTCGAGCTTGAACGTCTTCTCTTCTACCGCGACGGCGGCATTTGCCACTTCGGACACGGCCTGGAGGTACGCCACTTCCTGGTCGCGCCAGCGCTTTTTCTCGAGGCAGGCGTTGAGTCGCGCCCGGAGGAGGTCCGCATCGAAGGGCTTGGTGAGGTAGTCCTCAGCGCCCATCTCAATGCAACGGCCGACGCTCTCGACGTCATCGTAACCGGAGATGACGACGACGGGAATGTCGCGCAGCGCTGGGACGTTCCGTCGCGCCTGCAGGACCTGGTACCCATCCAGCTCAGGCATCATCACGTCCAGGAGAACCATGTCCACGCGCTGGGAATTCAGCACCTCCAGCGCGAGGCGCCCGTTCTCGGCATAGACGACGTTGTGTCCGATGCGATCGAGCAATCGACCGAGCACGTCGCGGTTCAGATGATCGTCATCTGCCACCAGAATGGTCGCCTGCTCGCCGGGTGGGCGAGCTTCCCGGTTGCCCAACGCCGTTCTTGGACCACGCGCTGGACTGCCTTCCGGAGCCTGCTTCGGCGTTGGATCCGCCGGGTTGTGCATCATGCTGACAAGGGTGCGCGCGGCACCGGCGATGAGGGTCAGATCTCGTACGGTTGAATCCCCAACGCCAGCAGCGGCCGCATGCAGTGCGAGCTCGTCGGCCCGCTCAGCGATCCCTTGTCCAGTCCGTTCCAACTCGGCTCGCGCCAGCGGATCCGCGTTCTGACCGGGTTCGGGGTCCAGCCAACTGCCAATGAGTCCTAGCGCGTTGCGCGCCGCCTCCAGAATGCCATCGAGATCACGACCCAGGTCGGTGAGGCCCAAATCTTCGGCGTCGTCACGAGCCAATTGGGCGTAGTTGGTGATGTGGTTGATTGGGGTCCGCAGGTCATGGCGGAGCGTCCGCTGTGCGCCACGCAACTCGCCCTCGCGATCGGCGTCGATCATCATTCGGCTCAGACCCTCCCGATCCCGGAGAGCGATCGGGGGCCCGGCGCCCTACGGAATCGTGATTCGAGGCGCACGGGTGTTTCCTATGAGCTGGTCGAGCTCAGGTCGGTCGCCAGCGGGGGCGAACAGGTGGAGACCGAATAGAGATGACAGGCTTTCAAAGACCTTGATGCCGCGCACGCTGTTCCCCCGAGAGTCGACCAGGGGCGAATAGACGCCGATCCCGAGGCGGCCGGGCACGACGCCTACGATGCCGCCGCTCACCCCACTCTTCGCTGGCAAGCCAACGCGGTAGAACCACTCTCCGCTGTAGTCATACATGCCGCAGGTCAGCATCAAGCTCAGGACATCCTGGACGTTCTCGGGTTCAATCGCCCGTTCCCCGAGATTGGATTCACGCCCGCATTGGCGAGCGTGGCACCCATCATCGCGAGGTCACTCGCGCTGAGGAGCACGGAGCACTGCTGGAAGTACAGGTCGAGGGTTTCGGTGATGTTTTCGTCCACCATGCCGAAATTGAGCATGAGATGCGCAATGGCCCGATTTCGGTGCCCCGTGGACCGCTCCGAGGTGAACACCGAGGCATCGATCGTGACGTCGTGTCCGACAAACCGCCCGAACGTGGCCAGCATCCGGTTGAGGCGCTCGGTCTGGTTCTGTCCCTTGATCAACCCCGCGATCGCGATCGCGCCGGCGTTGACCATCGGGTTGTGCGGGCGGCCGGATCCCTCGTCCACCTTGATGATGGAGTTGAAAGCATCGCCCGTCGGTTCGACTCCGACCTTGCTCAGCGTGTGCTCGCGCCCGTTGTCGTCCAACGCGAGCCCGTAGACAAACGGCTTGGATACTGACTGGATCGTGAAGCGCGCCGCGGAGTCTCCGACGTTGATCTGTGCCCCGCCGACGGTGACCACGCTTATCGCAAAGCAGTCCGGGTCGGCCTTGGCGAGCTCGGGTATGTAGTCCGCCACTCGGCCGTCGCGAACGGGAAGAAGCTGGCTGTGCAGATCCGTGAGATACGCGCGGAACGGTGAGGCGGCGCTCCTGATGCCGCCCAGCAGCGAGTCAAGTCCAGCCGCCGACGAATCCTGATTCATAACAGGGAGGCGGCGATGCGTTGGATTTCATTGGTGTAAGGGTCGACGGGAAACCGCAGACAAAAGAGTCCACTGCTCCCGAGCTCAACCATCTGCTGACTCAGCGGAATGACGCCTACCACCGACGCTTTGTACTGGCGCTCGACATCTGCCAGGAGGCTCGTGCGATCGGCGCTCGCCGGCACCTTGTTTATGACGAGTCGCAGCTCTGGCACATCGAGATGCCGCGCCAGCTCCACCGTCACGGCAGTGCCCTGGTAGTCCTGATAGTCGGGGCGGAGCAGGATAATGAGGACGTCCGAAATTGCGATAGACAACAGCGTTTCTTCATTTACACCCGGATGGGTATCGATCAGCAGGTAATCCAATCGGAGTCGATGCAACACCCGGTGGATCCCATCATCCAGGCACGCGGGATCATAGCCAGACTTCAGGATTCGCGCGATATCGTTCGTGCGAATACTGGCCGGAATGAGAAACAGCGCTGCCCCCTCAGGTGTGCCGGACCGACAATCGTCCAGGGCAGACGTGACATCCGTGGCGGCTTCTTCAATCGTGCATTGGCCCCACAGATAGTGGTTCAGGGTGAAGTGGAGATTCTCCTGATCGACGCCAAACGGGACGTGAATACCCGGGGACTGCACGTCCGTATCGATCACGCCCACGCGCGAGCCCTGGAGCGCCAGGGTCGCGGCGACGTTAGCGGTGAGGTTTGACTTCCCGGTGCCCCCGCGAAATGAATGCGTTGACACAATCTTCGCCACCCGAGGCCCTCATCTCTCCGTGAATGGAGTTGCTTGGTCGCTGGTAAGGAGACCAGCGGACCATAGCATCTTCCCGATGCGAGCGGGTTTGTGCAATCTGCCCAAATTCTCTCCCGATCTCGCTGAGCGGCGCCTGCCCCCTGGTTTGGCGGGAGCGTCCTCGATCGAAACGGGTTGCCGTGGGCGCCGAGGTGGCTGGGGACGGCGCCCCCCAACAGCAGAATCGCAAGCAGCGCTCGGCATGCCGGTCGCTCGTGCAGGGAGCTTGTCCGTGCATACGGATGACCCTAAGAGATGTAGCCGCGCTCCCGCCAGTAGGCCGCCGCGGCGGGGTGGAGTGGGATTGTGAGCGGCGCTGCCGGCGTGTTCTGCACGCCCTCGGCGATGTCGATGTGGGCCTGCTCCCAGCCCGGAATACGCTCGTGCCGCGCTTCGAGTGCCGCGCAGAACGCACGCACCGTGGCCTCCGGGAGGCTCTCGAGGCAAAACACGGGCCAGCCACTGAAGTTGATTGTCGGCACGTCCGCCTCGAGCCGCGGGTACTCATCCCGCCCGATGATGGCGCGAGGGATGCCCATCGCCTCGAGCCGCTGGAGCGCATCCTCCTCGACGGGCAGGAAGTGCATACCGAGATCAAACGCCCGCTCGGCGAACGTCGGCACGGCTTCGTCGAAGATGGCCTCGACCTCACCACGTTCGATGGCGGGAAGACGGAGCGGTGGGATCCCTTCGTCGTAGCTGATCGACCCTCCCCAGCTCACGATGTCGTCGAGCGAGAAGCCTAGCTCGGAGAGCACCAGGTTCACGAGCAGATGGATGGAGTGGTCGGCTTGGCCGCGTAGCGACAGTTTGAGCGGGTAACGCCGCTTCTTGATCTCCCTCACCGAACGCAAACCGGTCTTCTCGGTCACGGCGAATGCCAGCTGATCGAACTGGCTGATGACGTACAGCGCGCAGACGGGGATGGGCGACCCGAATGGGCCTGCCCCCTGCCGCGCCATCGCGAGGACGGCGCCAGGGTTGACGATCGCGATATCGGACCTCGCCGGAGGTTATCGAGTCCACCGCGCTGGCCGCATCGCTTCCGAAGATGCAGAAGCGCCAGTCATCGCCGCCCTGCGGTCGGAACTGGATCCGGACCTGGCGGTCGCGCCACGAAGGAATGCCGACCAACTCCGACGCAACCTCCAACATGAGACGCGACCGGATCAACGGCGGCGCATGAAGAACGATTCCTTCTTCCATCTAGCAACGCACTCCTTCTAGCCTCGACTTCCGCCATTATGCGGTAGCTAGAAGTGCCTGAGTCCAGGCGGCGAACGAGTTTTGCGGTGCCCGTGGCCGGTGCGAGGCCGCAGAAATAGCGGACTGCCAGCCGGCGTGGCGCAGCGCGGTCAGCAGGTCGAGGAACGACGGGGTGGACTTCCCGCGGTACCAGGGGCGTCGCACCCAGGTGGGGGCGGTCCCGTGGCGCAACTGATCCGCATACCAGAGCAGGACCAGATCGTAGACGACGAAGGCCAGGGGCGCGGTGCGGAGCACGGCCGGCTTGGCCTGACTCTGGGGGTTGGCAAACCCCAGAAACTGCTTGCTGTCGTGGAAGGGCACCTCGATGGTCCAGCGCCGGGCGAACCCTTCGAGGATGAAAGTCGGGGTGGTGGTCAGGTCGGTACAGAAGAAGGCCTCGTCCTTGCGCTTGCCGGAAGGATCGCGCACGACGACGATCCGGATGGGATGGGTGGGCAGCGCGCTGGACCAGAGGGCGGTGAACGAGAAGACCTGGGTGGTGACCTCGCGGCCATAGATGGTCACCGGGAGCGCGCGCCACTTGCGACACCGGGCGGCGGTGGCCTGGGGGTTGGGCAGCCGGCGTCCTTTCTTGCGGGGGCGCCCCTTCACACCTGGCCGATGTGGTGGCGGGCTGGTCCAGAGGGCGGCATCCATCCGGAGCCGGCTGTTCACGTGGACATTCGCGGGGCGCGCCGTGAGGAGGGTGCTGGCCGCGTAGGCGCTGTCGCAGACGACGGTGATGGAGCGCGCCGGCGCCCACTGCGCCACGCGGGCGATCAAGTCCCGGGCCAACTCCAGTTTCGTGCGCCGGGGCGCGTCTTGGGCCGCCGTGATCGCCGCCTGGCTCCGCTTGCCGGACCCCGGGCGGGAGGGGGCATCGGCCTTGCCGCCGCGCTTGGCGCCAACGTAGAGCCGGAACAGCAGCGGCAAGGCGCAGCCGCGCCGGCCGCCCATGGGCAGCGGCACCCACAGGGCCAGCACCACCCAGACGTGGCCAAAATGGAAGAACGGCTTCCGCCCCGTCGAGAGGAGCGGGTCGTGGTGCATCGAGCCGAGGGCGATGCACTTGCCGCTCTTGCGGGCCAGGGTGTCGTCGATCAGCACGTACAGCGGCTGGTCCGCGGGAATCCAGGCCACCGCGAGGGTGAACAGCACCCGCCCGACCTCGTCCAGGTTCCACCGGGCCCGGGAGAAGAACCGGTGGAAGGTCGAGACGTGGCGCGTGCCCACCGCGCCGGAGGCCAGGGCCACCGCCGTGATCGTCCGCGGGCCCAGGCAGTGGACCCAGCCCGCTACCAGCAGTTCGAAGTTCGCCTGGCTGGGGGCGGTGAAACAGGGCTGGAACGCGGCGAGCAAAACGACAAAGCTGTCCGGTACCATGAGGCCGTGCATGGCTCCCTTTCCTGGTGGCTTACTCATCCCCAGGGATAACGGGGAGCCATGCGCCTTATCTGGCCCCGGCGCACACAGTCAGATCACAGTCGTTCAGCCATGAAAATGGCGGAAGTCGAGTCTAGCAACGCACTCCTTCTAGCAACGCACTCCTTCTAGCAACGCACTCCTTCTAGCAACGCACTCCTTCTAGCAACGCACTTCAGCTAGCCGAGCTCTCCGGCCGAACATGATCTCCCGGACTTTGGCACCCTAGCGAACGCCCCACTCCCACATGCCGTAAGAGACCTTGCGGTCAAGGGGATGCCCCGACTGTGCCAGGATGATGCCAACCTCGCCCCGGTGATAGCCGTCGTGCGCGACGAGATACGCCATGAAGGCCGCGGGATGCTTCGTGAAGCCCTTGATGCGTGCACCGCCGACCGCGCGCTCCAGCAGGGTTTCGATGGCGCGACCAGAAGCCTCGAGCGAGCTCAGCAGCAGCTCTTTGTCGAGAGCCTGCTCCTTGTCGAGCTTGACCAAGCCATCCATGAGGTCCTTCGCCGCGCCCTCGAGCCACATGAGACGCGCGGTGTGGATGTGCGCAAACTGCTGGCCAACGGTGCGTCCCTTGGACGCGGAGGCGCCGGGGAGAGCTTCGGTCGCGATCGACTCGAGCATGTAGCGGTTGATGCGGTCGTTGATGCGCCAGGCTTCCAGCAGCCCTTGCTCGGCCTCTGACTCCGCCATTCGTCCTCCTGGGCAGCAGTCAATATTCCCAGAACGAATCCCATCGCTGATCGATATTCCGCGAGTGACGTCTGCGCCGATTCGCGCGATCTGGCCGCCAGGATACTCCAATCCAACTGGAGTCCCCACCTCTAACGGAAAGCATTCGCACCGCGGCCAACGCGGCAGGCGCACTGCTCGCAAGGCGGTGCGACAAGAGGCGAAGCAGACGGCGCCGAGGTGCGGTAACATCGCAGCCGAGGTGAAGCGAATATGACGTTCCTGGTCCGACTGCTCGTCATGGCTGTCGTTCTGGTTTCGGCCTGCGCGCCCGCACCGAATCAGGCTCCCGGCGCGGGACCGGCCGCGGAACGGCCTGCTGGCTCGCAGACCCCCAAGATCATCAACGTCGCGATCAACGAGGATCCGCCGAGCTTCTGGGAGGTCGCCGTCGGCGGCGGCGGTAACGGAGGCGGCCGAGCGTTGCTCCCCGCGGTGAACCAATTCCTCGCCGTCGTCGGCGCGGACGGGACCCCCCATCCCCGCCTGCTGGCCGAGCTGCCGTCGATCGAGCGGGGCACCTGGCGCGTGGCGCCCGACGGGTCGATGGAGACGATCTGGCGGATCCGCTCCGATGCGCGCTGGCACGACGGCACACCGTTCACGACCGACGACCTCATCTTCTCGGTGGAGCTCAACCGCGACGTCGAAGTCCCCAACTCGAATCGCGCCGCCGTGGCGCCGATCATCCGCATGGAGGCCACGAGCAACACCGATATCCTCGTCTCGTGGTCGCAGGTCTACCCGTTCGCAGATCGATTGGCCGACCGCGAGCTGATGCCCGTGCCGAAGCACTTACTCGAGTCCACGTATCGGGAATCGAAAGAGGCGTTGATCAATCGGTCGTACTGGAACGTGGACTACGTGGGCCTTGGCCCCTACCGCATCGGCCGCTGGGAGCGCGGGGCGTTCCTCGAGCTCGCGGCGTTCGACGCCTACTTCCTGGGGCGGCCGAAGATCGACGCGATCCGGGTCCAGTTCATCGTGGACGAGAACACCCTGGTCGCCAATCTCCTCTCACGCTCCGTACACGCGGCGCTGCCACCGGGTGGAGGAGCCTTCGAGCCCCTCGACATGGTCCGCCGCGACTGGGAAGCGAGCGGCTACGGAACGGCGCTCTCGAATTCAGAGTTCTGGACGTTCATCGAGACGCAGAAGATCCGCAATCCTACCCCGACCGACATCAACGACACGCGGGTCCGGCGCGCAATGCTCCACGCCCTCGATCGCGCCGAGATCGTGCGGGTGCTTTACGCGGACCGGGGCATCGTCGGCGATAGCTGGCTTCACCCGGAGACACCGCGCTATCGTCGCCTTTCCGGCGCGATCACCCGCTACGCGTACGATCCGCGCCGCGCCAGCGAGCTGCTGGCCGAGGCAGGCTGGCGGCCCGGCGCCGACGGCATCCTCGAGAAGGACGGCCAGCGGTTCAACCTGAAGGTGCGCGTGACGTCCGACGAGCGCATTGGTTTGATCTTCATTGATAACTGGCGGGCGGTCGGGATCGCGGGCGAAGTGGACGAGCTCTCGCTCCAGGCCCAGCGCGACCGCATGCTGCGCGCCACGTTCACCGGCGTCGACGGCACGTCGAACCCGATGACGCTTCTGGCCGTCCAGCGCCGCTTCTCCACGGCCAGCATCCCAACGCCGGATAACGCGTGGACCGGCGTCAACCGTGGCGGCTACTCCAACCCGGAATGGGACGCCCTCGCCGACGCAACCCTGGTCGCGCTCGACGAGTCGCGCCAGCTCGAGCTCGAGGAGCGGATGCTTCGCCTCATGACCACGGACCTGCCCGCGATGCCGCTGACCTACAACATCCAGCTCACCCCGGTCGGCGGCGGGCTGACCGGCATCGAGCCCATCCGTGGTGTCCCGCACACAGGCACGATCCTGTACGCGTGGAATATCCACGAGTGGGACTTGCGGACGCGGTAGCACGAGGCGAGGAGCCTGCGCTGATCTGCTAGCATCCCAAGGTAATCCTACCTACGGAGTATTGCCCATGGCCGGTGCCGGACCGGACATCCGCGGCATCATCGCAAACTGTCTGACCCCGTTCGATCGCGACGGCCAGATCAACTTCGACGCGTTGCAGCACGAGATCGACTACATCATCGACGTCTGCCGCGCGGATGCGATAGCGATCGGGGCGAGCGAGGACGCCGAGTACACGATGCTCACCACCGAGCAACGGCGCGACCTAATGGCCCGCGGGACCGCGATGGTCGGCGGCCGGAAGCCCGTGATCCTCGGCGTCTCGCATCCGGCGACGCAGCGCGCGGTCGAGCTCGCCGAGCACGCCGCGTCCGTCGGTGCGGACGTGGTGCAGCTCCTCATACCGATTCGCCTTTGGGGCGGCGATCCCGAGGGAGACGAGATCTACGACTACGTGGCGGAGGTCGCGCGGCGCAGCCCGCTTCCCGTCTCGGTCTCGCAGAACCGCGGCCCCGGCGCGGACCCGGCAATCCCGCTTTTTCTGCGAATCGCCGACGTCTACAACGTGCCCTATCTCGTCGAGACCTCGGGCGACGTGACGAAGATCAGCCGACTCATCGAGGAAATCGACCACCGCGGCGCCGCCCGCTACTTCACGAACGCCGAGTCGCTGCTCATCAACCTCACACTCGGCGGCTCGGGCGCGGCCATGGCGCCACCCGCCGCGCGGATCGGCACGGAGGTCGTGCGCGCGTTCCGCGAGGACGATCTGCCGCGGGCGACGGAGTGGCAGCGGATCCTCAGCCTGTTCCCCAACCGCTGGGCGCGCTACGGCGCGCCGCCGGTCATGAAGGCCGCGATGCGCCATCTCGGCATTGACCTCGGCCGGCCGATGCGCCCGTATGACTCGCTTCCCAAGTGGGACGATGCCCAGATCGGCCAGTTCCTGGAGGAGGTCGGCCTCAAGGAGCCTGGCGAGGAAGCGCCCGGCCCCGCCGCTGCCCTCGGCCCCATCGGACTCGACCACTCGCGTTTGCAGGCCGAGCCACTGCCGCGACGCTCACGAAAGTAGCAACGGCCCGTGGGTGTTGATCCCTGAGAAGCTAACGCGCTTACGGCCGCGGCCAGACAACGGTGTGGCCCCGCCCTCACCCTGACCCTCTCCCAGAGGGAGAGGGGACCAGTCTGCTTCCCCTCACCGCTGCAGCCCATTGCAGAGGGAGTGAGGGGACCGGTTCGTGTCGCCTCTCCCTCTGGGAGAGGCCGGCCGAAGCACGCGCAGCGGGCAAGGACGGGTGAGGGCGTCCCTCCACGCGCGTAAACCTGGTTGGAGCCTTGCGACACCTAATCCGCTTATGACCGCTCAGTCAGAAGCGCCAGCATTTCGCTGCGTGTCCGCGTCCACCCGCGCTTCCATGCGCTGGAGAGTGCTCTGGAGGTCGCGGAGCTTCGTCTGGAGCTCATCGAGCTGCTTTTCGAGCTCGGTGACCTTCGGATCGTCGCCACCACGCATGCCACGCAGGGCGCGGTCGATGCGCGTGCGCTCCTGGTCTGAAAGCGTGCCGCGGTAGGCTTCGAGCGCACCGACCGCCTCGCCGGCCCGCATCGTCTGGAGCGCCCCGACGGCGGCGCCCCGGACCCGCCGCTCGGGATCGCGCAGCAGGTCGACGAGCCGCTCCACGATGCGTTCCCGCGCGCGCCGCTCCCTATGCCGCCCGATCTCTCCAAGTGCACCCACGGCCGCTGGGCGGGAGCGATTCGACGTGGCGCCGTAGGCGCTGCGGTCGAGGAGAATTGGGATCGCCTCCTCCCGGCGGGTTGCCGCAAGGGCGCGAAACGCACCGGACTGGGCAATGCCGCCGAACCCCTCGACCTCCGCGGCGCCGGCGAGCTCTGCAAACGGCGCGTCTTCGCGCTGAGCCCCCAGCGCTTCGTAGGCCGCCTGGCTGGCGCGGTACAGAAGCCCATCCTCGAGCCGCGCCTCGATGGCCTCGCGAATCCGGGCATCGCGGAACCTGCTCGCGGCGCGGAGGAGCGGTTCCACGACCATGGGATCGCGCTCCTGCTGGATCAGCCCGGCGAGCGCTCCGATCGCCGCGTCGGTGCGGGAGTCGGCGAGCGCGCGAGCCAGCTCGACCTTTGCGCCCCAGAATTGCTCCCACCGGTAGGCATTCGCGATCGCCTCCACGTTGCGCGGCGTGCCCGCCTTGGCCAGCTCGCGCGCGGCGAGGACGCGGCCGATGACGTCACCCGCCTCCGTGAGCTGACGGCGCAGCTTCTCCTCGCCGGGATTGAAATCCAGCTTGTGCAGGACCTTCACGAGCGGGTCGAAGCGGACCTGGTCAGGCTCACGCGCCATCGGCACGATAAACGTCTGCTTCGGTCGGTCGAGCTGGATCGGAAACGTGCCCAGCTCGCCGTCGATCACCCAACCGAGATCCGTCTTGAGGTGGAATGCGGGTACGTTGGCCTTCTCATCGACCTGGGCCTGCTCGATCTCGAACGTCCCCTCGTTGCGCTTCGCGTCGTAGCGGAACGTCACCTTGATCGCAGGATAGCCAGCCGTGTGAAACCACTCGTCGAAGAACTGCCCGAGGGAGCGTCCCGAGTGCAGCTCCATAACGCGGCGAAAGTCGTCCGTCTCGACGACTTGACCAGCGTACGTCTTGAGGTAGTCCCGGACCGCGTTCCAAAACGTCTCGTCCCCAAGCTCGTTTCGCAGCGTGTGAATGCGACAGGCGCCGCCGGGATACAGGTGACGGTCGTACATCTCCCAGGAGCTGTTGAACTCCCGTGTCACGATCGGCCGCTTGTAGCGCTCGTCCGCCTCCCGGAGGTAGGCCTGCAGGTCATTCCAGTACTGATAGAGCTGCTCGTCGCGGCTCCGGTTATCCTCGAACCAGCATTGCTCGATGTAGGTCGCCCAGGATTCCTTGAGCCAGGCGTGCGCATAGTCGCGGATCACGACCGCGTCGCCGAAGTAGCTATGCGCCATCTCGTGGACGTTGACCTCGTCGACCGTTCGCGTCCATTCTTGTGCGAGCGTCTCGTCCATGACGAAGATGTCATCCCAGCTCACCAGCGAGATGTTCTCCATCGCCCCGCCGAAGCCGGGCAGAGCGAACTGGAAATACTTCGGGAACGGGAACGGCATATCAAGCTTCCGGGTCATCCAGTCGAGCATCTCCCGCGTCCGACCGAATGAGCGCCGCAGATCGTCGGGCGCGAACTCCCGCGTGGCGTAGTACGCGAGCGGGTGGCCATTGAATTCGCCATCTTCGGCAACCACGAAGTCGCCGATTGCGAAGCAGGTCAGATAGCTGGGACACGGATGGTCCAGCCGCCAATGCGCGGTCTTCGTGCCGTCTCCGTTGTCGGATTCCTCAACCAGCGCGCCGTTCGCGAGAATCGTGAGGTCAGAGGCGGCCCGCAGGTGGAAGTCGAGCTTGGGCCGGGCATTGGGCAGGTCAATGCATGGCAGCCAGTAGCGGGCCCGCTCCGTCTCGCAATCCGTCGCGGCGTACCGGGCCTGGTCCGGATAGGCTTCGGTTGGCTGCGAGAAATACAGCCCGGAAACGGGCCGGTCGACCCGATAACCGATTGAAAGCCGGCGCTGTTCGCCCCGCGTGAACGGTTGTTCCCAGTCCACGACGAGCTCTTTGCCATCGTACGTAAATGCAAACGCGTGCCCTTCGAGATCTGCGACGCTGACCTCCGCGAAGCCAACGGCGTGCAGCGGGAGCGTCGTGGGGCCGTCCCGGCGCCCCAGCACGGTGTGGACCACGGATCCCGCCGCGGACTCCGTCGCGATGTCCACCGCTAGATTGATCTCGAGGTGGATCGGTTCGATCTCGAGGTCCGGCGGATAGTGCTTCGTGGCGCCGGGAAGGGTGAAATCGTCACCCGCGCCATAACGCGACGAGCAGGCGCGATCGTTGTCAAATGACGGCATGGCGTACCTCAGCGTGCTAGTGGGACAACGGCAAGGCCCTGGGCAGTATACGGGTGACTCTTCGGGTAACTCGCAGCCAAACGGAGCCCGAATGTGACATGTTTACGTTGACATGCATTGACTGTCTGCTCTACCTTTTCGCCAGATCGCCTCACTGGCGCCGCGGCCGCCGGCCGCATGAAGGGGAGCTTAACCTGTGAACAAAATCCTGCGTTTCGCGGCATTCGGGGTCCTCGCATCGACGCTATTTGTTCTTCCTGCTTCGACCGAGGCCCAAACATTGGTTGAAGCCTGCTCCGTTACGGGCCACGCCGCGGCCGGCGCCGCCGCCCTCGCGGGTGCCGATGGCTCCGCCGAAGAAGGCCAGGTTGCCGGCCCTGCGGGGCTATTCGGCGCGATGGGCACCGGCGTTGTCGAAGCGCTCGGCGGCGACACGGAAGAGGTGAGCGAGGCCGTTCGCGAGCAGAGGCGGATCGAGCGTGAGGTGATCGCGCCGCTCGCGGGCATCATCGCGGTGGGCGGCTGCTAACCCCAGCCTCTACCATTCGCGTGCGAAACGCGCTACCATCGCGGTGGACGCCGCGACGTCTGGTACAAACGCCAGGCGTGCGCTCAGCCGCGAGACCTATTGTCCCCAGGCGCCAGAATCTCGGGCCAGGCTCCTTAGTGGAGGGAATCATGCTAACCCAGCAAGAGAACGATCTGCTGACTCAGGTGGGCCCCGGCACCCCGGGCGGCGAGATGATGCGCCGGTACTGGCACCCGGTCGCGTTGGGCGAGGAGCTTCCCGAGAGTGGCGCACCCCTACCGGTGCGGCTGCTGGGCGAGGACCTGGTCCTCTTCCGCGACGACAGTGGCCAGCCAGGTTTGCTCGGCATCCACTGCGCGCATCGTGGAGCGGATCTGTCCTACGGCCGGCTGGAGGATGGCGGGCTCCGCTGCATCTATCACGGCTGGCTCTACGACCGGGCGGGGCGCTGCCTCGAGCAACCGGGCGAGCCCGCGGGCTCTACGTTTCACGAGCGGATTCGCCAGACCGCGTATCCCTGCATCGATCGAGGCGGACTGATCCTGACCTACATGGGCCCGGGCGACCCGCCGCTCTGCCCCGACTACGAGTTCCTCACGGTGCCGAAGCGTCAGCGCTCCGCGACGAAGTTCTACCAGGAGTGCAACTACCTTCAGGGCAACGAAGGCAACTTCGACCCGCAGCACCTCTCCTTCTTGCACCGCATTTACCGCCACGACGAGGCGGACTTCCGCCAGGACCTGCATGCCAAAGACGTGGCGCCGCGGATCGAGCCTGTCGACACCGAATTCGGGATGCACCTCTACGCGCTTCGGGCCGTCGGCGACGAAGAGACGTTCGCGAAGGTGCGAAGCTTCGTCATGCCAGACCTCGCCCTCGTCGGTAGCCGCGGTGACGAAGGGTACGTGGTCAACTGGCACGTGCCGATCGACGACACGACCCACTGGCGGTACAGCTTGATGTTTACTCGCGACGCCAACGTGGACCCGGACGAGCTTCGCCAGAACCGTTCCGGCGACTCGGTGAATTACCGGCTCAACCGGAATCGCGCGAATCGCTACTTACAGGACCGCGAGGAGATGAAGACCGAAACGTTCCTCGGCGTGGGTCGCAACTTCGCCGTGCACGACACGATGGCAACCGAGAGCGAAGGCGACATCTACGATCGAACCCAGGAACACCTAGGTTACACCGACCGGGGCATCATCCACCTGCGCCAGATCATGGCCGCCGCCGTGAAGGACGTCCAGGAAGGCCGGGATCCAATCCACGTCATCCGAGATCAGGCGCAGAACGAGTTCCCCGATATGGTGGCGCGCGACCAGGTGATCCGCACGTCCGGCGGCTGGCAAGGCTTTTGGAAGGACCGGACCACCCAGGAGATGGCTGCGTCGGCCCGGTAACGCGCGACTTAGCGCGGGCCAGTCCAGTACTGCACGAGCGTCGTGTTGACCAGAACGACGGGGACCTGGGTGTCGAACCCGCCGTTCGGACCGTAGCGAATGATCGCCTGCGACACGGGCAGGAAGAGCCGACCCGCCCCCCGTAAATGCTGATCGATGGGTGTCGAGTCACCCTCACGCCGGTGGATCATGCCGTCGACGGTATACAGTCCAAGCCCGATGTGGACCGCGATGGGTTGCGTTGCAACACGCGGCGCGAGGACTGTCGGCGTGTCGTGGGGCACAATCAAACGCGCCAAGTCCTTGCGGACCCGGGCCAGATCGGCCGGGGCAGGCGTGTTATCAGCCGCGGCCAGCATATCCTGCCACGTAGCGTGCTCGAGTAGCAGCAGGCTCACATTCGGGTCGCTGATGAAGTCGCTGACGCGTCGCTCCTTGACCTCCAACTCACCCTGGACTACGTGCGCGTCGAGGTAAGCCCGGACCTGTGGAGTCGCCACCGTTCCTCCCCTCCGCGCGCCTGGCCTCCGATGGTCAAATATGCACGGCTATTGGGCGCCATAGGGCCCTCGTGCGGGCTGTTATAGCACAGACTATGGAGCAGGCCATGGCTCTGGAAGACCTGACGGGTCATCTCGTGAAGTTCCGCCAGGCTATAATGGCGAGGCCGCTTCGGGCAATTTCATACGAAAAAAGGGCGAACCGACCACCATGAGCACCATCGTCCAGCGATTCCTCGTCGTCGCCGTTCTCCTAGTTGCCGTTGTTCTTGTGGTTCGAACGTTCACAGCGCCGCTTCCACCCAGCACGACGCCAAACCCGCCCGAGCTCGCGCCCAACCAACCGCCGCCGATCGACGTGTCCGAGCTCCGCCTCCCGCAGGAGTTGGCCGGTCTCTTCCCGCAAGGCGAGCAGCGAACAGCGAATCCGGACGCGTCATGGGTCCCGGTTGGCGAGTTCAACGGGAGCGAAGCTGGTCAGACCCCGGCATTCCAGCTTTCTGGCAACCTTGCCAGGGTTCGCTACCAGATCGAGGGCGAACTGCCGTTCTTTGCGCTCTTTTTTGTCCCTACGGCCCAGCAAACGGCGAGCGCTTTCCCCGACGTTATCACCACGAACCAGACCGAGGGCGAGGTAACGCTCGCCAAGCCGGCCGGCAGCTACTACCTCACGGTACAGACGATCGGCGGAAACTGGATGGTCGCCATCGACGAGGAGCAGGTCGCCCTCTAGCCAGGATGCCCCCATCACGCTTGGATCACAGCCCCCCCGACTTCGTTGACGCTCCCTTCCGGGCGATGCTAGGATGCCCGGGCCGAATACCGCCTGGGGCGAGGTGTGTGTGCCGACACTCGACGAGATCGCGGCGCAGGTCAACCGATGCAAGCTCTGTAAACTTGGCCAGGGCAACGCCCGTGGTGTGCCGGGCGAGGGGAATCCAAATGCCGACATCCTCATGGTCGGCGAAGCACCCGGATTCTACGAAGACCAGCAAGGGCGACCGTTCGTCGGGGCAGCCGGGCAGTTCCTCAATGAACTGCTCGGTGTGGCCGGTCTGACCCGCAACGAGGTCTTCATTACCAACGTCGTGAAGCATCGACCACCCGGGAACCGCGATCCGGAGCCCGACGAACTCGAGGGGTGCGACGCCTACCTGCGTGCCCAGATCGAGGCCATCAACCCCGAAGTCATCGTTACGTTGGGCCGCTTTTCGCTGGCCAAGTTCATCCCGAACGTTCGTGCCATGCGGGACGTCCACGGTCGGGCGCTTCCATATGAGAACCGCATCATCTGCGCGATGTACCACCCCGCGGCGGCGCTCCATCAGGCAAGCTTGCGCAGCGTGCTCGAGCAGGACTTTCGATCCCTGCCGATGATCGTCGCGAAGGCGAAGGCGCGGGTGGCTGCAGCGGTCCCCGCCGGTGACGCACTGCCGACGCCGAGCGCCGAAGAGCCGCCTTCAGCGCAGCAGATGTCGCTTTTTTGATGAGCCGAGCGGCAGAAGCCAACTCCCGCAGCGAGCGTCGATGACGATGAAAGCAGCCCGCTAGTGCCGGCCCAAACGCGACCCGTGCCCCGCTCGGCAGCAGGGGGTGCGCGCAAGCCCGCGTTCGAGCCTCTCGTCGCGCGCATCCTGTTCCGTTATGGACCGGACGCTGCCGGGCTTATCCTGATCGTCTTCAGCCTGATCGGGCTGCTCGCGCTGTTCCGGCCCGAGGGCCTCGTCGCGGAGCCGCTGGGCCGCTTCTTCCGGCTGGTCTTCGGCTGGCTCGCCGCCGTTTTGCTGCTCTGGTGCGGCTTGCTGGGTGTGCTGATTCTTTCTCACCGCGTCCATCCGAGCCCCTGGCCCTGGGAGCGTATCGCGGGCGCCACGCTTGGCACGCTGAGTCTCCTGGGCCTTGCCGAGCTCGAAGCGATGCGTCGCGGGTCGCTCGATCGCACGACCGGCGGCGGCATGATCGGCGACGTCCTTACATCCGCGTTGGTGGCATGGTTCGGCACCCCTTCCGCATGGATCCTGCTTCTCATCGTTTGCGCAATTTCGACGATGGTCGTCGTGCATCTCTCGCCGGGACATCTCGCCCGTGCCATCGCGTGGGTTCTGCATTGGACGATAGTTGCCGGGCGCGCCGTTTGGGCGCGAACTCGACGGTCTCCGCTCCGCATCAACAGCGCCGATCTCGCCGCGGTTCGAGGCAGCGTGACGCGGAAAACGCCAGACAAGACACCGGTGGCGCCGGATGTGCCCGACTTTGCCGAAACCGCGGCCGTGGCCATAAAAGCGGAGGGACGTGCACGCCAGAAGGATGGCACCTGGCGCCTACCCCCGATATCGATGTTCCAGATGCGCAAGGCCGCGGAGCCCGCCGTCGCCGAGCTGCGGAATCAAGCCCAGGTGATCGAAGAGACACTCGCGAGCTTCAACATCCAGGCCCGGGTCGTCGAGGCCAATCAAGGACCGGCGGTGACCCAGTTTGGCCTCGAGCCCGCCATCGGCGTACCGGTGGCGCGCATCCAGTCCCGGCTGAACGACATCGCCCTTCGCCTCGGCGCGAACTCGATCCGCATCGAGGCGCCGGTCCCGGGCCGCCGCATGGTCGGCATCGAGGTGCCAAACGCCGCGGTTTCCGTCGTCAATCTCCGCGAGGTCCTGGAGAGCCCGGCTTTCGACCGGGCCAAGGTGAAGATCCCGCTCGCACTCGGGAAAGACATCGCGGGAAAAGCGATGGTCGGCGATCTCGCGCGGATGCCCCATCTCCTCATCGCGGGGGCCACTGGGTCCGGCAAGAGCGTGTGCATCAACTCGATCGTGGCGTGCTTCCTGTCGCAATTCGCCCCGAACCAGCTCCAGCTCATCATGATCGACCCGAAGATGGTCGAGCTGATTGCCTACAACGGCGTGCCGCACCTCCGCATGCCCGTCGTGACGGAGATGGACCGCGTGGTCGGGACGCTGAAGTGGGTCATCCAGGAGATGGAGAGCCGCTACAAGCTCTTCCAGAAGCATTCCGCCCGGAACATCGACGGCTACAACCGCATCGCCAGAGAGAAGCTCGGCGAAAAGCCTCTCCCCTACCTCGTCCTCATCATCGACGAGTTGGCTGACCTGATGATGACGGCGCCAGAGGAGGTCGAGAAGTCGATTTGCCGCCTGGCGCAGCTCGCGCGCGCCACCGGCATCCATCTCATCGTGGCCACGCAACGTCCTTCGGTGGACGTACTCACCGGCCTAATCAAGGCCAACCTTCCCACCCGGATCGCCTTCGCCGTCACCTCACAGGTGGACTCGCGCGTAATCCTCGACATGGTGGGGGCAGAACGGCTCATCGGCCGCGGCGACATGCTTTACATGCCGCCTGACTCCGGTAAGCCCATCCGAGTGCAGGGTACGTATGTATCCGATCAGGAGATCGAGGCACTCGTGGAGCACTGGCGCGGCCTCGGAGGCCCCCAGTATGATGACGCGGATCTCGCAGACGTCGTGGAGCTCGGCAAGCCAGCCGATCCTCCCGGCGACGAGCTGTACGAGCGAGCCGTCGCGCTCGCTCAGGAGACCAGCCGCCTCTCGGTGTCCCTGCTGCAACGCCGACTCGGGATCGGCTATCCGCGCGCCGCGCGTCTGATGGACCAGCTCGAGGAGCGCGGGATCGTGCCTTCAGCCGACGACGGCCGCGTCCAGGAGCTCACCCCTCCCGATCCGTTCCCCCGGAGCTAGCCGATTCAGGCAACGTACAAAAAGCTCTCCGTCCTCATCCCTTGCTTTAACGAAGAGCCGACTCTGGCCGAGGTCGTTCGCCAGGTCCGGGCCGTGGACACCGGTCTCGAGCTGGAGGTCATCGTCGTCGACGATGGCTCGACCGACCGCAGCCGCGCCATCATGGAGGAGCTTGCCGAGAAGGGCGAGATCCGCGCCTTCTACATGAGCAAGAACTCCGGCAAGGGCGCGGCGGTGCAACGCGCGCTCCGTGAGGCTACAGGCGATATTCTGATGATTCAGGATGCCGACTTGGAGTACGACCCCGCCGACTACCCCTCATTGCTTCGGCCGATATTCAACGGCCGCTCGTCCGTTGTCTACGGGTCGCGGTTCCTCGGCGAGCACAAGGCGATGTATTTCTGGCACAGCCTCGGCAACAAATTCCTGACCTTGTTGACCAACGTGCTCTATGACACCACCCTCACGGACATGGAGACCTGCTACAAGGTCTTCACCGCCGACGTTGCGCGCAAGATCAGGTTGACCTCACCACGCTGGGGCTTCGACCCAGAGATCACGGCCCGGATCCTGAAGACGGGAGCCAGGATCTACGAGGTACCGATCGCGTACGCTGGACGGGAATTCAACGAAGGCAAGAAGATTAGCTGGAAGGATGGATTCGTCGTGATGGCGACCCTCATCCGCTGTCGGTTCACGCCATAGCCGTGCCGTCCACGCGGCCCTCGCCGGTGCCCCGCGCCCGGACCAGTTCTGGATTGCTGCGCCCAACCGCGCTCCTCGGTTTCGCCGCACTGGCCACGGTTTTTGTTTTCTACGCGGAGATCGCCCTCCCAAGCCGGATCCTCGCGGACTATGACGTCTGGACCTACTTCTATCCACTGCGGTCCTATGCTGCGCATGCCATTCATTCCGGACGTTTTCCGCTATGGAACCCAGACACGTTCCTCGGGGCGCCCTTCTTCGCGAATCCACAGACAAGCCTGCTCTACCCCGGGACTGTGCTCTTCTATATTCTCCCGGTCCCCTACGCATACTCGCTGTCCGTGATCCTGCATGTTTTCGTGGGCTGGGCCCTGACCTTTGCTTTCCTGCGTCGGGTCTTCGGCGTCGGGGCCGCTGGAGGCTTCGTGGGAGCCTCGGCGTTCGCGTTTGGTGGATTCGTCTCCTCGCAGGTTGGCCACATCAACCAGCTCAGCGCAACGTCGCTGATGCCAGGCATTGTGCTGGCGGCCGTGCTTGCCGTCAGAGAGCGCAGCCTGAACTCAGCACTGATCGGCGCGATGCTGTTCGCCGCCCAGCTTCTCGCAGGGCACGCCCAGGAGAGCTACATGAGCCTCTGGGTGGTGGGAATCGTGCTCGCGTGGGAGCTCGCTACGCGCTTCCCGACGCGTGAGACGTCCGCCGGATCGCCCTCGGCGGCGCGCGACCGACGACGACTGTCCCCAGGCCCGTTGGCCCTCGTCGCTCGGATCGTCGGCGTCGGAGCAATCATCGCGGGTGGTGGCTTCGCGCTCGCGACGGTGCAGCTTCTGCCGACTGCCGAGCTATCAGGGGCGTCCATCCGCGGCGGCGGCATGACGTTCGAGGAGGCAACCTCCTTTTCGCTCCCGCCCAACCTGCTCGCCCGAACCGTGCTGCCGGGCTACTGGTTCAACCCGTTCGGCGAATACATCGGATACATCGGCGGGGTAGCGCTCGGGTTTGCGATGCTCGGGTTCTTGTTCGGCCGCCGCGCCGCCGCGTGGTGTGGCGTCATCCTCGTCGCGGTCGGGCTCGTGCTCGCCATCGGCAACATGAATCCGGTTGCGCCCGCGCTGTACAAGCTCATCCCCGGACTCAACCTCTTCCGCGTGCCGGCGCGCTGGCTCCTCGTCTACAGCTTCGGGGTCGCGAGCCTCGCCGCGCTCGGCGTGGACTGGGCGCTCGCGCGGCATGCGGACCGCCCGACTCGCGCCGACGCGTGGGCACGCGAGCTGTGGGGCGAGGTTGGCTCGCGTTGGCGCCCCGCCGTGCTCGGCATCTGTTTGCTGATCGTCGCTGGGACCGCTCTGGTGCCGGGACCGGCCGTCTCTGGGCGCATCTTTCTCCTCTGGACGGCGAGCGTCGGCACGGCATTCGGGCTGGCGGCGCTCGCGCACTGGTGGCGCCCGACGCTGGTTGCCCCGCTGATCGTCCTCGTTACGCTAGCCGACCTGCGGCTCGCGGCGGTCGACCTCCCGCAGCGCCACGCCGTCCCGAGCGAAGTCGCCGACCAATCGCGGCCCGTCCCAGCTCGCGTTCGCGCGTTGATCGGCGAGCCAGGCCTGAACAACCGGGTGCTCAGCATCGGCCGCACCGAGTACGAGCTCGACGACATCGCGGCAATCGACGAACGCCACCCCGACCTGTCGTCGACAGCGCGCTTCTGGTTTACCTCCGCGATGAAGCTCGACGAGGTCATGTCGCCAAACGTGCCGCTTACCTATCGGCTCGCGACGGTCGACGGGTACGACGGCGGCGTGCTACCGCTCCGCCGGTATCTCGACATCGCCTCGCTCCTTATCCCGCGCGAAGAAGTGCGATCTGACGGTGTGCTTCGCACTCGGCTGATCGCGGTCCCGGAATCCCGCTACCTCGAGCTGCTCGGCGTGCGAACGGTCATCGCGGGGAAGTCGGTCGACGTCGAGCTCGACGGCGTGCAGCACGATGTCGCGACAGCTCGATCGCTGGCACCCGGCGGCCGCCTGGCGGTGGAGCTACCGGGTCTCGACGTGAGCGCAATCGGGCTTTTGGCGAGCGTATCGGATTCGACGGAAGCATCGACAGGCGAGGTCGAGCTGACCCGCAGCGACAGCTCGCGCGAGATCCGTCCGCTCCGGCTGGGCCGCGAGGTGTATGGCGAGCTCGGGCCCGGGCCGAGCGCGAGCGATCAGCCCACCGCGGGCCTGAGTCGGGCACCGCGCAAGGACACGGCCGTCGGGCTGGCAGTGCTGCGCGGGGCGCCCGTGACCCGCATCGAGTGGCGGTGGGCAGGCCCAGGCACATTGAACCTCCGAGCGGTCACCGCCGTCTTGACAGACGGCACGCAGCGTCCGCTCATGCTGCGGGATGGGTTCGAGCGAACCGAGCTTGGGGCGGTCAAGATCTTTCAGGCTGGCGCGATCAGCCCAACGATCCGCTTACGCGCGGGCGAAATCCGAGACGACGCCGCCGCGCTCGAATGGATGCGGTCCGCGAGCGCCGACCAGCTCCGCGCCGAGCTCAGCCTGGCGCCGGATACCGCCGGCAACCGAGCGCCTGGTGAAACAGCCGAAGCAACAGCCGCGGCCGATCCACCGGGCGAGCTCGCGTTCGTGCCCGGTCCACCGGAGCGCCTGGTATTTCGGCGCACAGCCGGGGGCGGTCCTGGCTATCTCATGGTGCCGGACGCCTGGATGACCGGCTGGACAGCAGCGATCGACGGTCAGCCCACCGCGGTGCAGCGAGCGGACGTGCTCTTCAAGGCCGTCTGGGTGCCTGCCGATGCCCGCGAGGTCGTGCTGAGCTACGCGCCGAGCTCGGTACGGAACGGAGCCATCGTTTCGGCGCTGGCATTGGTGGCCTGGCTCGCTATCATGGGGCGCGGTCGCCGTCGCTTGCGGCGGCTCGCACCAGTGAGGCGAAACGATGGTTGAGCTGACTCCTGAATACGAAGCGCAGGTCCGCGATCTGGTTGCCGTGCTCTTCGTCGCCGGCGACGCGGCGGATCGCGGCGCGGTCCAGCGCGCGCTTGGCGTTACACCGGCGCTGCTCGCGCGGATCCTTGAAGTCGCGCGCCAACACCCGCCGCTCGGCCTGCTGGTGCAGGAGCATGGCGACACACTGCGCTTGGTCAGCCATCCGGACGCCGCTGCCAGCGTCCGTCGCTTCCTCCAGGCGCCGAGCGCGATTCGACTCACGGGCGCGGCGCTCGAGACCCTCGCGGTGATCGCCTACACCCAGCCGACGACCCGGGGGCAGATCCAAGAGGCCCGTGGGGTTGCGAGCGACGGTCCGATCGCGACGTTGCTCCAGCACGGCCTCATCGCGGAGGCTGGGCGCGCTGATTCACCGGGACGGCCCACGCTCTTCGAGACGACGCCCGAGTGCTTGACGCTCCTTGGCCTATCCTCGATCGCGGACCTTCCCGTATTGGCGGCGCCCGAAGTATGAAACAGGGGCGCGCATCCGGCGCCGTTGGGGAGCATGTATCGGGGATTCGCCACGGCGCGCCGGCGGACATCGCCATTACCGTATAATTCCGAGCTACATCTGGCATGAGGCACGGCGCGAAGCGGCGCCCGCCATCCCCAAAGCGCGGTGGTCATAAACAATGTTCGCAGTTATCGAAGCTGGCGGCAGGCAGTACAAGGTCGCACCGGGGACGGCGGTAAACATCGACCGACTCCAGGATGAGCCGGGCTCGACCGTGGAATTCACCAAGGTGCTGATGGTCGGCGATGAGGGCAACGTGACGGTCGGAAATCCTGTCGTCGCAAACGCCAAGGTGCTCGCCCACGTGCTCGAGCACGGGCGCGACGAGAAGATCGTGGTCTTCCGCTACAAGGCGAAGTCGAACTACCGGCGCCGGACTGGCCATCGCCAGCCCCACACCCGGATCCGCATCACGGAGATCCTACCGGGCTGACGCCCGGAGCTGTCTCCGCATCGTAACAGCACCCGGGGCCCCTACCGGGGCGGCGCATGGCTCGCGTCAGCGCACGCAACTCGGCGGACTTAGCACCGAACCCGGCGCACGTAATTGGAGGTTTTGTCATGGCTCATAAGAAAGGGATGGGGAGCTCCCGTAACGGTCGCGACAGCGCCGGCCAACGCCTCGGCGTGAAGCGCGGCGACGGCGAGGTCGTGCGGGCCGGCTCGATCCTGGTCCGACAGCGCGGGACGCCCATGAAGCCCGGCGTCAACGTCGGCGTGGGCCGGGACCACACCCTGTTTGCGCTCGTCGACGGCACGGTGAAGTTTGAGAACGCCACCAAGGAGCGCAAGCGCGTTAGCGTCTACGCGGTCGCAGCTTCTTGATCATCGGCGCCCGATGGCGCCAACGCATTTCCATCACGAGAGGTTCATTCCACGAGAGGTTCATTCAATGAAAACTGGAATTCATCCTGAGTACGTCGAGTCGACGGTGCACTGCGCATGCGGCGCCACCTTCACGACGCGCTCGACCAAGGGTAACCTGCGCGTGGAGCTCTGCTCCAAGTGTCACCCGTTCTTCACCGGCGATCAGCGCCTGGTGGACACCGGCGGCCAGGTTGAGCGCTTCATGCGCCGCTTGAAGCAAGCCCGTGGCGCGGCCGACGACGAGCAGGCTGAAGAGCAGCAGCCCGTAACGACCAAGACCTCCTAACCGGCCGTCGGCGTCATGCTCGGGTGCTCCCCGGCTTGTTGCGCGGTCGCCACCGAGCGGCTGCCCGTCTATGGGGGGCAGGCGGTCATGGAAGGCGTCATGATGCGGGGGCAACGGTACGTCGCCGTTGCCGTCCGCGCGCCCTCCCAGGAGATCGTCGTCAAGTCCGAGGAGCTCCCGCCCCGGCTCTATCAGAGCCGCATCGCTCACATCCCCTTCGCCCGCGGCAGCATTCTGCTCTGGGACACCCTTGTCCTCGGCATGCGTGCGCTCACGTTTTCCGCCGACGTCCTCATGGGCCAAGAAGATGCCAAGCTGGCCCGGCCAATCGCGTGGACCAGCATCGCCATCGGCCTCGCCGCCGGCGTCGGCCTTTTCTTCATCCTCCCGCTCCTCCTCACAACACTCGTCCACCAGCAGCTCGGCAGCTCGCTCGCCGCCAACATCGCGGAGGGCGGGGTTCGCATCGTCCTGCTCATTGCATACGTCGGCCTCATCGGCCTCGTCCCGGACATCCGGCGCGTCTATATGTATCACGGGGCCGAGCACAAAGCGATCAACGCCTTCGAGGCGGGCTCGCCCCTAAGAGCCAGGCTCATCCTCCCCTACAGCATTCGCCACCCCCGGTGCGGCACGAACTTTCTGCTCATCGTCGGCATCCTGCACGTCGCAATCGTGGCGCCCCTCGGACGGCCTGAGTCGCTCCTGTTGCTGATCGTGTCCCGGGTGGTGACGATTCCGCTCGTAGCCGGCGTCGCCTACGAGGCGATCAAGTGGGGCGCGGCCAACTTCACGAACCCCGCGGTGATGGCGCTGATGCGGCCGGGGCTCGCGTTGCAAACGCTGACACCCCGCGAGCCTGACGAGAGCCAGATCGAAGTCGCGGCGCGGGCGCTCACCACGGTGATCCAACTCGAGCACCCGGAGCTCCTCGATGCCGAAGAGGTCATCGCCCCCGTCGCGTGAGGCAAGCTGGCCAGGTGCTCGACGCCTCTGGTCCAGCCGTAGCCTTGAAGGGCATGTGCAAACAGCGGGCGGCGGCACCCCTTCCCCCCTTGTGGGGGAAGGTTGGGATGGGGGGGTAGTCCCACAGGTTTCCCAACCTGATGTTGTGGGTCACTAGCCCCACCCTCACCCTCCCCCCTTGTGGGGGAAGGTGAGGGCATCTCTCCTTTAGTCTCTTAGCTCGGCAAGTGGGCACAATGTAGGCGCGCCGCCTACTTGCGGCGGCGGTCCAGTTCGGCCCAGACGTCCTGCACCGGTACGCCGGTCGCCTCGAGCAGGACCAATGAATGGAACCAGAGGTCGGCTACCTCCCACACGATCTCGTCGTGGGCGCCATTCTTCGCGGCGATGATCGTTTCCGCTGCTTCTTCCCCGACCTTCTTGGCAACGCGGTCGATCCCGGAGTTCAAGAGCCCCGCCACATAGGAACCCTCCGGCTGATCACGGTGGCGCTGCGCGATGACCGCGGCGAGCTCTTCCACGACGCCCGTCCCGGACAGCGCCGCCGGTGCAGCCTCGGACTGGGTGCTGCCGTCCGCCATCGCCTCCTCCGCCGACTGGAAGAAGCAGGAGATCGCGCCGGTGTGGCAGGCCGGGCCGTCCGGATGCACGTCAACGAGGATCGCGTCGCCATCGCAGTCGACCTGGATCCGCTCCACCCGCTGATAGTTCCCGGATGTCGCGCCCTTGTGCCACAGCTCCCTGCGGGAGCGGCTCCAGAACCACGCGTCGCCGCTTTCGACGGTGCGGCGCAGCGCCTCCTCGTTCATGTAAGCAACCATCAGCACCTCTCGGGTGTCCGCGTCCTGCAAAATGGCGGGGATCAACCCCTTTTCGTCGAATTTCAGCATGAGGCTCCTCCTTCGGCAGCGCGGATCAGGAAGATTGCGGTGCGCCTGACCCCTTCGAAGGGTCGCCGCCATCCGTAGCAAAGCTATCTCGGGTCAGGGGCCGGACGGGCACCCCGTGGGCGGCCAGGAAGTCCTTGGCCTGGCTGATCCGATAGGTGCCGTAGTGGAAGATCGACGCGGCAAGCACCGCGTCCGCATGGCCGGCCCGCAGCGCATCGACGAGGTGCTCCAGCGTCCCAGCGCCGCCCGACGCGATCACCGGCACCCCCACGGCGTCGGAAACGCCCGCGGTCAGGGGGAGATCATATCCGGAAAGCTGGCCGTCCATGTCCATGCTCGTCAGCAGGATCTCGCCTGCGCCCAGCGCGACGCCCCGCTCGGCCCACGCGATGGCATCCATGCCCGTCCCGCGTCGCCCGCCGTGGGTGTAGACCTCCCAGCCCATGCCCGAGCGGCGCGCGTCGATGGCAAGCACGATGCACTGGCTGCCAAACTCCGCCGCGCCCGCGGCGATGAGGTTGGGGTCTGCGACCGCCGCGCTATTGATCGACACCTTGTCGGCGCCCGCGCGGAGCATGCGCCGCATGTCCTCAACCGATCGGATTCCACCACCCACCGTCACGGGAATGAACACGCGCTCGGCGGTACGCTCGACGACGTCCACCATGGTGTCGCGCCCATCGATAGAAGCGGTGATGTCGAGGAACGTGAGCTCGTCGGCGCCTTCTTCGTCATAGCGCGCCGCGAGCTCGACCGGATCGCCCGCGTCGCGGAGGTTCACGAAGCTCATGCCCTTCACAACGCGGCCGCCGTCCACGTCCAGGCACGGGATGATCCGCTTCGTGAGCACGTTAGTCCCCGCCAGCCGGCGCCGCGGGACTCAAGTGCGCGGCGCGCGCAATCGCGGCTGCCAGGTCAACGGCCCCCGTGTAGAGGGCGCGACCGAGAATGGCTGCAGTAGCCCCCGTCGCGGCGATCGCATCGATGTCCTCGAGCCGCGCCACGCCGCCCGACGCGATGACCTCGAATCGGGCAGCCGAAGCAACGGCCCGCAAGGATGCAAGATTTGGCCCGGCGAGCGTGCCGTCCAGCCTGATGTCGGTGAACAACGCCCGGCGCACACCCATCGTGTTCGCACGCTCCACCGCGGCTTCGGTCGTGAGCTCAGACGTCTCAACCCACCCTTGGGTCGCGACCTTGCCGTCGCGCGTGTCGATGCCGACGACCACCTGCTCAGGGATGCGCCGACAAAGCTCCTCAACCCATTCGGGTCGCGAGATAAGCGCGGTGCCAAGAACCACCCGATCGACGCCCGCGGCAAGCGCCCGCTCAATCGTCGAGTCGTTCCGCAGGCCGCCGCCGTAGTGGATCGTCAAGCTCGTCCCACGCCGAATCGCCGCAATTATCTCCAGATGGGCAGGCGTGCCGCTCGCGGCGCCATCGAGGTCGACAACATGCAACGTCCGGGCTCCGAGCCCCTCCCAGCGCTGGGCGACGGAGACGGGATCGTCCGAAAACACCGTCTCCTGCGCGTAGTCCCCTCGGAGCAGCCGGACGCAGTTCCCACCCCGCAGGTCGATGGCCGGGATCACCTCGAGCGTCAGGAGCCGCCTCCCTGGGTGGAGGCGCCGGCCACCCCGGCAACATCTGCGTCAAGGGCCCATTCGACGAAGTTGCGGTAGAGCCGCAGGCCAACGCTCCCGCTCTTCTCGGGGTGGAACTGCGTGCCGAAGATGTTGTCCCGGGCCAGCGCGCTCGGGAAAAGCCCGCCATAGTCAGTGACGCCCGCTTGAATTGCGGGCGCGGTGGCCACGGCGTACGAGTGGACGAAGTAGAAGTAGCTCTCGTCAGGAATTCCTGCCCAGAGTGGGTGGGGGATGCGCTGTGAGACGGCGTTCCACCCCATGTGCGGCACTTTGTACGGGACGTCGAATCGACGGACGGCCCCTTCGAAGACACGGAGGCAGGGCTGGCCTCCATCCTCGTCGGACCATTCCATGAGCACCTGCATCCCCATGCAGACGCCCAGGAACGGCTTGCCCGACGCGATGTACTCCTTGATGGCGCCGTCGAGCTCGAGCTCCCGCAGGCTCCGCATGATCTGCCCGGCGGCTCCGACGCCCGGCAAGACGAGCGCGCGGGCCTCGACGACGTCGCCCGGCTCGGAAGTAACGTGGGGCGCGTAGCCGAGATGCGCGAACGCCTTCACGACGCTTCGCATATTCCCGGCGCCGTAATCGATAAGGACGAGGTCGTGCGTCATCGCTGGCGGGGTGAGCCGGCCGCGGAGCCCTGCTCGGATGACGTGGACATGCCGACGGCCCAGGAGAGGTATGCCTGCATGAAGTCGTCAAGGTCGCCGTCCATGACACCGTTCGGATCGGTCGATTCGTGGCCCGTGCGCAGATCCTTGACCAGGTTGTACGGGTGGACGACGTACGAGCGAATCTGATTCCCCCAGCCGGCCTCGACGTGCTGACCTCGGAGCTCGAGCCGCTCGGCCTCGCGCCGCTCCGCCTCGATCTCGAGCAGCTTTGAGCGGAGGATCCGCATCGCGGTCTCGCGGTTCTGGAGCTGCGAACGCTCAGTCTGGCAGGTTACGACGATGCCGGTGGGCGCGTGCGTGAGCCGGACGGCGCTGCTGACCTTGTTGACGTTCTGCCCGCCTGGTCCGCCCGAGCGATAGGCCTCGAATTTCACCTCTTCGGGGTCGATCTCGATGTCTGCCCCGACGTCGACGTCCGGCCCGACCTCGACGAGCGAGAAGGAGGTGTGACGGCGATGCCCCGAATCGAAGGGCGACTGGCGCACGAGACGGTGGACGCCCCGCTCCGATTTCAGATACCCGAACGCATACGGCCCGGTAATCTGGATCGTGGCGCTCTTGATCCCCGCCTCTTCGCCCGGAGAGAGGTCATACGTTTCGGTTGCGAAGCCCCTGCGCTCCGCCCAACGGAGGTACATGCGCAGGAGGATGTCGGCCCAGTCTTGCGCATCCGTGCCGCCTGCGCCGGCATGGATCGCGAGAATCGCGTTGCCGCGATCGTAGGGACCGGAGAGCGTGAGCTGGAACTCGAGGTCGGCGAGCTGCTTGCGCCAGGCCGCCAGGTTGCCGGTGATGTCCGCGACGATCTCGTCGTCCTCTTCGCCGCTTGTCAGCTCGAGCAGGCCTTGAGCTTCATCGAGCTGCTGGTGCAGCGTGGTCCAGGGGGCGAGCTCAACTCGGAGATCGGCGAGCTCCTTCAGGAGGGCCTGGGCGGCGGCCTGGTCGTTCCAGAGGTCCGGATTAGCTGACTGCTCATCGAGTGCAGCGATACGGGCCTGCTTGCCGGCGGCGTCAAAGACGCACCAGCAGGTCGTCGAGATGTTCGCGGAGCCCGCGAATCTCGCCGAGGGTGTCCTGCATGGTGCTTCTCCGAGGTCAAAGACTGAGGTGGAACCAGGGATTCTAACACAGCCGTTTTCCTTGACACTCAGGGGTGGTTCGTTTAGCTTTTAGCGACCTCGCGGGCTGACCTGCTCAGGGCAACCTATGGCCGTGACCGCGTCGCTCGCCCCCAACGCCGGTCAACCCCGCACACCGCGAACAGTCGTCCTGACCACGGGAGCTCCCGGGGTCACCATCGCGTGGCGCCTGCCCATGGCCGCGCGACAAGTCTTACTGGAGGAGCGACCGGTTGAGCGTCACCATGGCCGGCAATTGATGATCTACTGGCTGCACCGGCTCGGAGCTCCCCTGGCGAAGATCGTTCCCGTTTCGATCTCGTACCTCATCGCATCCATCATCGCCCCGATCGCTTTCACCATCTTGCGCGAGAAGCGCGAGACGACCGTTCAGAACATGAGATGCGTCCTCGGAGACGATGCCTCGCTGCGCCGGGTCCGCATCTACGCCCTCCGGGCATTCATCAATTACGCAAAGTATCTCGTCGACATGCTGCGGCTCGAGGGCCTGTCGCTGCCTGACCTCGAGAAGATCATTGTCGTCAACGGCTGGGAGAACTTCACGGGTGCGATGGACGAAGGCAAGGGTCTGATCTTCGTCGGCGGCCACATCGGAAACTCGGATCTCGCCGCCGCGCTACTCGCCTCCCGGGGGTTTCCGGTCCACGTGATCACCGAGCCGCTCCAACCGCCCCGGTGGGACGCGCTCGTCCAGGCGGCGCGCCAGGCGGTTGGCATGCGCGTCATCCCGATGAGCGCGAGTGCGATCCGCTTCCTGCGCGTGCTGCGTGAGAAGGAGATTCTGGCGCTGCTCATCGACCGCCCGGTCGAGGACCAGGGCGTCAATGTTGAGTTCTTCGGCAAGACGGTGCGGGTGCCGCAAGGCGCCGCCGCGCTCGCCCTCCGCGCGGACGCGAACATCCTCGGCGCGTACATTCTGCGATCCGGGAACCGGTACATTGCGAACATCTCACCCGCGATCTCGGCTCCGACGACGGGTGACGCGAAGCACGACCTCGAGGAGCTGACCCAGGCCACGTTCGACTGGCTACAGGGCGTGATCCGTCAGCATCCGGACCAGTGGTTCATGTTCCGGCCGATGTGGCGCACCCCAAGCGAGCCATGATGCGCCTCCGATCGCGACGGATCAAGCCCGCCCCTCCGCTCGATGCATACGCCTAACCGCGGCTGATCCCTATGGGCCAACGCGTGCTCTTCGGAATCGTCGCGCCGCTCGCCGCGCGCCTCCCCGAATGGCTCCTCGCCTGTCTCGCCGCGGTCGCCGGCATCGTCGGTTATCTCTGCGCACCGGGACCACGCGGCGCCGTCGATCACAACCTGCAAATCGTCCGGCCCGAGATCGACCCGCGAACCCGACGCAGGCTCGTCCTCGCAACGTTCGTCCACGGTGCGCTCGGTTATGTCGAGCTGTTCAAGCTCATGACCATCAGCGCCGATCGAATGCAGCGAACCTTTCCCGCGTCCGGCTGGGAGCACGTCGATGCCGGCCTCGCGGAAGGGAAGGGCGTCGTCATCGTGAGCGCTCATCTCGGGAGCCCGTCCGCCGCCGGCCAGCTTTTCGGGATTCGCGGCTTGCCCACCTACATGGTAGTGGAGGCCCTGCAGCCGCCCGACCTCTATGAAAAGGTGACGGCGCTCCGAAGCCGCTTCGGCGCCCAATTCATCCCCGGGGACCGCTCGGCGGTGCGCGCGATCCTGACCGCGTTGCGATCGAACGGAGTTGTCGGGATCATGGCTGACCGCGACGTCAAGGGCTCCGGGGATGTCCTGCGCTTCTTCGGTCAACCCGCACGCCTCAGCCCCGCCGCGGCCACGTTCGCCTTGCGGAGCGGCGCGATGGTTATTCCCGCCGTCACCTATCGCACGGCGCCGTTCCGAGGGGTCCTCCACATCTACCCACCAATCGCGCTCACCCGAAGCGGCGACACCGCTGCGGACGTCCGCGAGGCATCCGAGCGCATTCTGGAAGTCATGGAGCTCCTGATCAGCGCCGCTCCCCAACAATGGGCGGTCTTCAGCGACGTCTGGGAGCAGGAATCCATGACCTGAGGGGCGCAGAACGGCTAGACGGGCGCCTGCTGGTGGGGCGGGGACGCGGGGGTTTCGGTACAATGGCCCGAACGCCGTCCGACACCGAGGCGCTCGCTGAGATACCTGTGAAAATCGCGCTCGTTTCCCCGTATGACTACGCGGCTGTTGGTGGCGTGACCAAACACATCACGAACCTGGCCGTTGAGTTCGAGCGCGCGGGCCATGAGGTCCACATCATCGCCCCCTGCTCCAGTGGCGCAACCGTCGAGGCCCCGGTGCCGCTCCCCCGCCTCGGCACACCCGTTTCGATTCCCGCCAACGGCTCTGTCGCGCGCATCAGCGCCGGCGCTCGCCTCGGAGGCGAGGTCAAGCAGATCCTCCGTTCAGTCGGGTTCGACATCATCCACCTGCACGAACCGCTGCTCCCCGCACTCCCGCTCGCCGTCCTGCGCGCTTCACGCGCAACGAATGTAGGCACGTTCCACGCCTACCGTCAGTCCAGCTACGCGTACCTCTATGCCAAGCCGTTGCTGTGGTACTTCTATCGCCGGCTGCATGGCAAGATCGCTGTCTCCGCGCCGGCGCGGGACTTCGTCGCGCGCCACGTTCCGGGCGACTACCGAATCATCCCGAATGGCATCGACCGGGACCGCTACACGCGTGAGTACCCACCTATCCCCTGGATGAACGACGGCCGTCCGAACGTGCTCTTCGTCGGGCGACTCGAGAAGCGCAAGGGCCTGAGCTACCTCATGCGCGCCTGGGTCCACGTGACACGCGAGTTCCCGAATGCCCGCCTGGTCGTCGTCGGGGGGGGCCGCGGTCTCGAGCATTACCGAAACTTCGTGAACGCCCGTGACATCGACAACATCATCTTCACCGGCATGGTGTCGGACGAAGACTTGCCCAGGTACTACCAGTCCGCCCAGGTGTTCTGCGCACCGTCGACGGGGCAAGAGAGCTTCGGCGTCGTGCTCCTCGAGGCGATGGCGGCAGGCACCCCCATCGTCGCGACGAGCAACCCGGGCTACCGCGAGGTCGTGACCCATGGTCGCGAGGGCTTACTCGTTCCGCCGAAGGACTCGGAGAGTCTGGCCGGCGCTTTGATCCATTTGCTCGCAGATCCGGATCTTCGAGCTCGACTCGCGGAAGAGGGGCGTCGGACCTCCGAGCGGTACGCCTGGCCGCGTGTCGCCGCGGAGGTGCTCGAGTACTACGAAGAGTCGATCCACCGCCGCAGATTGCTCGCCGTATTGCGCCGCCCACGGTTCCGTCGGATGCGCCGCGTGGCATCCGGTATGGCGCACCTGTTGAATCGATGACCCAGACCAGTCCAGCGGGCGAGTCAGCTCCTCTTCGACCTTCAGGGATGGCCGCCCTCAAGGCGGGCATCCGGTCCCGCATGGTAATCGTCGGCCGCGTCATCGGCGCAACCGGAATCTCCCCGAATGGTCTCACCCTGCTCGGGCTTGTGCTGAACATCGTCGCCGGTGGGATCGTCGCCTCAGGCTCGCTCGTCGTAGGCGGCGTCGCGCTGCTGATTGCCAGCGCGTTCGACATGCTGGACGGCGCCGTGGCACGGGCAACCGGGAAGGTGTCGCGCTTCGGTGCATTCCTCGATTCGGTGATCGACCGCTATTGCGAGGCCGTCGTCTTGATCGGGCTCATTGTCGTGCTGAGCCGAGCCGGCGATACCCTGCTGGTTGTGGCAGCTGCGACAGCGCTCGTCGGATCTCTGCTCGTGAGCTACGCGCGGGCGCGCGCCGAGGGGCTTGGTCTGGACTGCGAGGTCGGCGTGCTGCAGCGGCCGGAGCGCGTCATCATTCTGGCCGTTGGGCTGATCGCACCCGACTACCTCCTGGCGCCGGTGATCTGGGTGCTGGCCGTCGTCACGAACATCACGGTGGTCCAGCGCATCATGCACGTGCGGGGGCTGCTTCGAGATGGCTAAGGGCCGGGCCGCGGAAATAGCCTTCGGTATAATGGAGGCGCCCGCCCCCCTAGCTCAGTGGATAGAGCGCCGGCCTCCGGAGCCGGAAGCGGGGGTTCGAATCCCTCGGGGGGTACCCAGCAAGCCCTTTCCTCGGTCACGAGGAGAGGGCTTCTTGTCACCCCCGGCCAGAAAGGAGCGAGTCTAGCCATGCGGATCGGCGCCCACGTCTCCGCGTCCGGCGGTTTGGCCAACACGATGCCCCGCGCCGCGGCGATCGGCGCGGAATGCGCGCAGCTATTCATCGGCGCTCCCCAGCGCTGGTTCGGCACGAAGCTCGACGACGAGGACATCGAGGAGTACAACCGCCTCGCCGGCGAGCTCGGCGTGGGGCCAAACGTCGTCCACGCCCTCTATCTCGTGAACCTTGCCTCGCCCGATGACACGCTGAGGAACCGCTCGATCGCCGCCCTCGTCAATCAGATGCACTCGTGCGAAAAGCTCGGCATCATGGGCCTCATCGTCCACGTGGGCAGCCAGAAGGGGTTGGCCTCGCGCGACGAGGCGATCGCGCGCGTCATCGGGGGCATGGAACAAATCCTTGCGCGCAGCAAGACGGTGAATTTCTTGATCGAAAACACCGCCGGGATGGGAACGAGCATCGGCTCGGACTTCCAGGACCTAGGAGACATCTTCGACGGCTTGGGCCGCGACGACCGGCTCGGGATCTGCCTCGACACCGCCCACACCTTCGAGGCCGGCTATGACATCACCACGCCCGACGGACTCGAGCTTGTCCTGGACAAGTTCGACAAGGCGGTCGGGGTCGATCGCCTGCGCGCCGTCCATGCCAACGACTCGAAGACCAAGTTCGGCTCGAACGTCGACCGTCACGAGAACATCGGCAAGGGCTTCCTTGGCGAGGACGGCCTCGGCAACTTCATGACGCACTCGGTTATGCGCGACCTGCCGTTCTATCTGGAAGTGCCCGGCTTCGCCGGCCGTGGCCCCGATCGCGAAAACGTCTCCGCCCTCCGCCGCCTCGCGGGCCTTCCGGAGCTGCCCCCCTCTGACGTCGAAACGCCACCTACTGACGAAGATCCGCCGAGTCTGGTTTAGGTGGTAGAGGAGGCATGATGCATACCTACATGATCACAGGCGGTCATTGCACGGCCTCGCGCTCGACGCGTTCGCGCTCCGCGCGCAGCAGCGCGACTGCCTGCTCAATTTTGGCCTTATTCGCGGGGAGGTTGCCCCAGCGGCTGACGCCGGAGGAGTGGGGGAACGGGATCAGCGCGCGGCCTTGCCATTCGAAGCGTTGGCCCACGGCGTCGTCGAGCTTGATCGCGCCCAAGAACGCGCGGATGGCCATGGCGCCGACCAGGACAACGACGTCAGGATCGACGGCGGCGATCTCCTCATCCAGGAATGGGCGGCAGAGCGCCATCTCTTTCGTCGACGGCGCGCGGTCGCCGTTGCCGGACGCGCTCGGACCGGGGAAACAGCGCGTCAGGGACGTCAACCAGGCCGCCGACAGGCTCGGCCACTTGTGGGCGTCGCCGTCGGGAAAACCGGCAGCAGCGAACCAGCCTGCGAGCGTGCGGCCGGCGGGGCCCGCGAAGTGGACGCCCTCGCGGTGCGTGACGGGCCCGGGTGCTTGGCCGATGACGAGCACCCGCGCCTCGCGGGCTTCGGCGATGATGGGCCGCGCCTCGGCCAGGTAGCCGGCCGCCGCGCACGCCCGGCAGGCCGCGACACGATCGACTAAGCTCGTCAGGCGCGCGACGTCCGTTCGGCGTACCGTGGTGAAGTCCTCCGGGGCGATATGGGTCGAGTATGGCATGGCCCGGACGCGGGGCGCAGTAGAATACTGCGCAACCCAACTTTATTCGCCGGGAACGGGTCTGGAGCGCGCAGGCGCAGAGCGCCCCTGCACGCGATGCCTCGCTCTCCGGTCATGAACGGCGATGACGACCCGATGAAGGTCACCGTTCCCCAGATCCTCGAGATGGCCCAGCGCGGCGAGCGCATCGCCATGGTGACCGCCTACGACTATCCGTCGGCCCGGCTGGTGGATGCTGCCGGCGTGCCGATCATCCTCGTCGGCGATAGCCTGGGAAACGTCGTCCTCGGCTACAAGGACACCCTTCCGGTAACGATGGACGACATGATCCACCACACCGCGGCCGTGGTGCGCGGCACGCAGCGCGCGCTCGTCATCGCGGACATGCCGTTCCTCTCGTACCAGGCCTCCGAGGACGAAGGCGTACAGAATGCCGGCCGCTTCCTCAAGGAGACGGGCTGCGAAGGCGTGAAGCTCGAAGGCGGCCGGTCCATCGCACCGCTGGTGCGTCGGCTCGTCACGATGGGCATCCCCGTAATGGGCCATATCGGGCTGACGCCCCAGTCGGTAAACACACTCGGCGGCTACAAGGTCCAGGGAAAGGGCGCGGAGCAAGCGAAGATCTTGCTCGAAGACGCGCTCGCGATCGAGGCGGCGGGTGCTTTCTCCCTCGTGCTCGAATATGTCGCCGCGCCGGTGGCGAGACTTATCAGCGAGCGACTCCGGATCCCAACGATCGGCATCGGGGCAGGGCGCGACTGCGATGGCCAGGTGCTCGTCTTCCACGACATGCTCGGGCTCGACCCCGGCTTCCACGCCAAACACGCCCGAATCTACGCCAACGTCGGCGATATCATCCGCGACGCCGTTACGTCGTATGTCAAGGACGTTCGCTCAGGCACCTTCCCCGAGGAAGCCCACAGCTTCAAGATGAGCGCAGACGAAGAAGCGCTCCTTGCGCAGTTGTGAAGGTCGTCAATACCGCGGCCGATTTGCGCGCGGCCCACGCGGCACTCGTCCACCCAATTGCCATGGTCCCGACCATGGGGTATCTGCACCGCGGCCACCTCTCGCTCATCGAGCGTGCCCGCGCGGAGTCCGGCGCCGTCGTCGTGAGCATCTTCGTGAACCCGACCCAGTTCGGACCGGCCGAGGACTTCACCCGCTACCCTCGCGACCTTCCCAGAGACCTCGAGCTCTGCGAGAAGGCGGGCGTCGACGTCGCCTTCACACCGGCCGCTTCGGAAATGTACCCGCCCGGGTTTGCGACGTTCGTCGAGGTGGAGGGACTGCAGGACCGCTGGGAAGGCGCCGCGCGACCCGGCCACTTCCGCGGCGTCGCGACGGTCGTCGCCCGGCTCTTCCGGCTGGCGCAGCCGGGTCGCGCGTATTTCGGGGAGAAGGACTACCAGCAGCTCCAGATCGTGACCCGGATGGCACGGGATCTCGCGCTGGACGTTGAAATTATTCCCTGCCCAACGGTCCGCGAGCCGGATGGGCTTGCGCTGAGCAGCCGGAATGCGTACCTCGATCCGGAGTCACGCGCACAAGCCCTTGCGCTCTCTGAGGCACTCCGCGCCGCACAGCAAGGAGCCTCCGCAGGCGAGCTGCTCGGGGCTGGGCTCGCCGCATCCATGCAGGAGGCCGTTGCCCGCCACCCTGGAGTCGCACTGGACTACGCGGCGGTCGTCGACCCCTCCACGCTCGAGCCGCTCGCCACACTCGACCGCCCCGGCCGGGCGCTGATCGCTGCGCGCGTCGGCGGGGTGCGTCTGATCGACAACGCCCCGATTCCCCTGCCGGACGGGCAGTGCTAGAATGAGCGAACAACGGTGGTAGGCATGCTCGACACGGCGGTTGCCGAAAGTACTCAGCAACTCGAGCGAGTTATCGCTCAATATCTTCCCGAGAACGAGGTCGCGGTGGTTCGCCGCGCCTGCGAGCTCGCGGAACAGGCTCATGGTGCCCAGACGCGGGCCTCCGGCGAGCCGTACTTCACCCACCCGCTTGCCGTCGCGATGAACATTGCCGAGCTGCGCCTCGATACCGCCACCCTCGTCGCGGCCATCCTCCACGACGTCGTCGAAGACACCAGCATCCCCCTTGACACGATCGAACGCGAGTTCGGTTCAGAAGTCGCCCGGATTGTGGATGGGGTTACCAAGCTTTCCCGCGTCCACTGGCTCCCTGACGAGGAGCGTCCGGCCAATCCGCGTGAGGCGGAATGGGCGGAGAACCTGCGCAAGATGTTCCTCGCCATGGCGGAGGATCTGCGCGTCGTCCTCGTCAAGCTGGCCGACCGCCTGCACAACATGCAGACGCTGCAGTCACTCCCGCCGGAGAAGCAGCGCCGGATCGCTCAGGAGACCCTGGAGATCTACGCGCCGCTGGCCAACCGGCTCGGGATCTGGGACATCAAGTGGCAGCTCGAGGACCTCTCCTTCCGCTACCTCGAGCCGGAAGCCTACCGGCGCATCGGGCGAAGCCTGCAGCAGCGCCGCGGCGAGCGCGAACAGTACATCGAGCGCGCGGTTGCGACACTTCGAGACGAACTCGGACACCACAGCATTGAAGCCGAAGTGTTCGGCCGCCCGAAACACATCTACAGCATCTACCACAAGATGCAGTCCCGGGGAGCAGACTTCGGCCAGATCTACGACCTCCTGGCCGTACGCGTGATCGTCGACACCGTTCCCGAGTGCTACAACGCACTCGGCGTCGTGCACAGCCTGTGGCACCCGTTGCCCGGCCAGATCGACGACTACATCGCAACCCCCAAGGAGAGCGGATACCAGTCCCTCCATACAACCGTGGTCTCGCTGGATGGCAAGCCGCTCGAGATCCAGATCCGCACCCGCGAGATGCACCAGATCGCCGAGTACGGCATCGCGGCGCACTGGCGCTACAAGGAAAAGCGGGCGCAGGACACCCGGTACGATGACAAGATCGCCTGGCTCCGCCAGCTCATGGACTGGCAGCGGGACGTCGCGGGCGGCGCGCAGACGTTCGTCGACGGCCTCCGCACTGACATCTTTCAGGAGCAGGTCTACATTTTCACGCCGAAGGGCGAGATCAAAGAGCTCCCTGCCGGGGCCACGCCGCTCGATTTCGCGTACCTGATCCACACCGAGGTCGGGCACAAGTGCGTCGGCGCGAAGGTGAACGGTCGCCTTGTGCCCCTCGGCCACACGCTCGCCAACGGCGACATCGTCGAGATCGTCACGAGTAAGACCTCACGTGGTCCCAGTCGGGACTGGCTCATGCCTGCGACTGGGTTCGTCAACACCGCGCACGCCCGCGAGAAAATCAGACAGTGGTTCCGACGCGCCGCGCGCGACGAAAACGTGGCCCGTGGCCGCGATCTCCTAGAGCGCGAGTTGAAACGTCTCGGCCTGACCGACGTCAAGCTGGACGATATCGCCACGGCCTTCAATTACGACAAGACCGACGACTTCTTCGCGGCAATGGGCTACGGTGATGTTCATCCCCAGCAGCTCGCCTCCCGCCTGACCAGCCTGATCCCCAAGCCCGAGCCGCAGATTCCGCCGATGCCGGCGTCCACCGGCGAGCGCATGGGCGGCGTGCGAGTGAACGGGGTCGGCGATCTTTTTACCAGGCTCGCGCGCTGCTGCAACCCCGTGCCGGGGGACTCCGTCATCGGCTTCATCACGCGGGGCCGCGGCATCACGGTGCACCGAGACGATTGCTCGAGCGTGCGCAACGAGGACGAGCCCGAGCGGCTCGTCGCCGTCGAGTGGGGCGCCACCTCGGGCAAGAAGGCGTTTCCGGTGAGCATGCGCATCGAGGCGTACGACCGCGAAGGCTTGATCCGGGACATCGCCGCGGTGGTGGCGGACGAGCAGATCAATATCAGCGGCCTCAACGTCGCCCTGCAGAAGGACCAGACGGCGATCCTGTCCGCGACGGTCGACGTTCCGGATCTCGTGAAGCTCAGCCGACTCATGGCCCGCATCGAGAACGTCCGCGACGTTCTCTCCGTCCGCCGCGAGGTTTAGTCGACCAGCAGCCGAATGCCGGCGATCGAGGCGTCGAACGTGTGGCCGGCCCCGAAGACCTCGAGGACTTCGATCGTGGAAAGCTGGCCCATCACCTGGGTCAGATCCGCGGAGTACTCCACCCACTCGCCGCGAGTCACGAGCGTGCCCCGCTCGGTCGGCCGGTTCTCGGGGTTCGCGTAGTAGAAGCCCTGGGTCCAGATTTGATCGCTGCCGCGCCGGTCGCGCGCGCGCACCCGGATCATCATGGGGAACTCGGACCCGAGGTAGCCGCCGCCGGAGAGCGACGAGAAGTCCACCTTCACCTTCGCCTTCAGGACGACGGCTCGGGCTCCGTTGACGTCCCGACCGAGCCGCTGGCGCAGCCCGGTCTCGTTGTGCGCGTCGCGAATGCTGTCGCGCGTAACCCGCAAAGCATGGCCCGACCCGACAAACGGCGAGGTGAGCTCGATCCGACCGGGCACGTCGGGTCGACCTTGCTCCCGCTCGTCCCACGGCTCCCAATCTTCATAGCGTGAGGCGAACTCGCCGTTGCCGACGATGTTCTCGAGCACATCAACCACTCGGTAGCGCGGCGGATCCTTCCCTACAACGAGCTTTTCGCCGTCCTCGACGATGACCTGCTCGACGCCCATCTGAACCTGGCTCTGCCCCTCCCACACGCTGATGCGCGTGTCGTTCGGGCCGACGCGTAGCGTATAGGCACCACTCGCGAACGTCGCCGGCGCGTGAGGTGTAACCACCGTGATCGCATGGGACCGGTCCGCGAGGGCCGGGATCGTGAGGCGCGCGGTCCCTCGCTCGATGGCCAGCCGTGCCTCGGTTGCGCCCGAATTGAAGCGCCCGACCCGCGCCGCCTCAATGCGAAGCCTCGCCTCAGGGAAGAGCTCGAGGTTCGTGCCGTCGAAGAGTCGCACCACGGCGGTCGAACCAAAGCTGGTCGCAAGCTCGTCGCCATCAAAGAGTTGGATACCGGCCTCCGCGCTGACGTCGCTGCGCTGATCGGCCTCGCGATAGAGAACGACCCCCGCGATGCTCTCGAGGACGCTCGGCGCCGGCGCGGACGAATGACGCAACGTCTGGACTCCCCAGCGGCCGGCAAAGACAACCAGGCCAACCGACGCGAGCAGGCCGAGAAGGACCGCCATCCAGGTGAGCCGCCGCATCTGCTGCTCGGTCCGACGGGCCGCGGCCGGGGTGGCGGCGATGAAGGAGGTCGGGTCGTTCACACTCGCACTCCGTGACCCTGGAGCCAGCGTTCGCGGTTGGCCCGGCCTGCGACGGCGTTGGGCCGCTGCCAAGCTGGCACGGCAGTCGCGCGAAAGTCGGCAAATCTACCCTCCAGGATAGCGCGCCGGGCGTCCCGAGCCAGCCGGACGAGGAACCGGACGTTGTGGATGCTGGCGAGCCGTAGGCCAAGCTCCTCCCGCGCACGCACTTGATGGTGCAGATAGCCCAGCGAAAAGCGAGTGCAGGCGAGGCAATCACACATTGGGTCGATGGGGTCTCGACGCGTGGCGAGGGCGGCGTTTCGCAGGTCGAGGCGCCCGCGATCGGTGAAAACTGCTCCATTGCGACCGAGTCTGGTCGGCAGCACACAGTCGAAGAGATCGATGCCGCGCGAGATCGCCTCGACTACGTCATCCGGCGATCCGACCCCCATCAGGTAGCGCGGCCGATCGCCCGGAAGATAGGTAACCGCCGCGTCGAGCGCCGGCCACGTCGCATCGCGCTCCTCGCCGACGCTGAGACCGCCGATGCCGAACCCGTCGAATTCCATGGCGCCGATCGCCTCAGCCGAGGCGCGCCGCAGCTCGCCGTCCGCACCCCCCTGGACGATGCCGAAGACGAGCTGACCGGGAGCGTGCTCGGCCTCCAGCGACCGGCGCGCCCAGCGCGCTGTGCGCTCGGTCGCCTCACGGAGTGCCATGGGCGTACACGGGTAGGGTGGACACACGTCCAGCGCCATGGCGATATCGGATCCCAGGCTGGCCTGCACAGCCATCGCGCGCTCGGGTGAGAGCATCCGCAACTCCCCGTCGAGATGGGAGCGGATCTCCGCGCCGCCCTCGCGGATGTCCGCAAGATGGGCGAGACTGAGGAGCTGGAAGCCGCCGCTATCCGTAAGCACGGGGCCTGGCCAGCCCATGAACGCGTGGATTCCGCCCGCGCGGCGCACCGTGTCCTCCCCTGGCCGGAGCCACAGGTGGTACGTGTTCGCGAGGATACACGCGGGCTCGAGCGCTGCTAGATCCGCCGGCGTCAGGCCCTTCACGGTCGCGGCGGTGCCGACCGGCATGAAGGCCGGCGTCTCGATCCTGCCGTGAGCCGTCGTGAATCGCGCCGCGCGGGCGGGACAATCGTCAGCCTGAGCTTCAATGGCGAGCTGCGTGTGACGCGTTGTTGCCCCCAATCGGCCAGGCTGAGATGCGGAAACCCGTTGGTATACTCAGGCACGGAGGGGTTCTATCGTGGCCGACCGTCTGCTCAATCCAACAGCCCGGCTCGAGGACGAAACCGGCGATGTGACGCTTCGCCCACGCCGACTTGACGAATTTATCGGTCAGGCGAAGATCAAAGAGAACCTTGGGATTTTCCTTGATGCGGCGCTCGGCCGCAACGAACCCCTCGACCACGTCCTCCTCTACGGCCCTCCCGGCCTCGGCAAGACGACGCTCGCCAACATCATTGCCGCCGAGATGCAGGGCAGCATCCGCACGACGTCCGGGCCCGCGATCGAGCACCCCGGTGAGCTCGCCGCGATGCTCACGCGCCTCCAGCGAGGCGACGTGATCTTCGTCGACGAGATCCACCGCCTCAACCGCGTGGTCGAAGAGGCGCTGTATCCGGCCATGGAGGACTTCGTCTGGGACATCATCGTTGGCAAGGGGCCGGCGGCCCAGAGTCTGCGGCTGAGCCTCCAGCGCTTCACCGTCATCGGCGCGACGACGCGCATGGCGATGCTGAGCTCGCCACTGCGCGACCGTTTCGGGGTCACCTTTCGGCTGGACTACTACGATCAGGAGGCGTTGGTCGAGATCGTGCGCCGCTCGGCCGTGATCCTCGAAATCGAGATCGCCGAGAGCGCGACGCATGAGATCGCCCGCCGCGCTCGAGGCACACCACGCGTCGCGAACCGCCTCTTGAAGCGGGTCCGCGACTATGCGCAGGTGCGCGCAGACGGAGCCATTACGCAGTCGGTCGCGGAAGCAAGCCTCTCGCGCCTCGAGATCGACGAGCTTGGGCTGGACGAGGTCGACCGCAACCTTCTCGCCGCCGTCATCGACAAGTTCGACGGCGGCCCTGTTGGCCTGGACACGATCGCGGCGGCGACGAGCGAAGAGCCTGACACGGTGATGGACGTCTACGAGCCCTTCCTGATCCAGCTCGGCTTCCTGGCCCGCACGCCGCGCGGCCGGGTCGCTACCCCTGCTGCCTATCGCCACCTCGGGCGCACCCCGCCCCGACGGATCCTGGCCGACCAGCAGCAGGACCAGCTTTTCTAACAGGTGGATCCTGATCTCCAGCTCGCCTCCTACGACTACGAGCTGCCTCCCGAGCTGATCGCCCAGATCCCTGCCGAGCCCCGCGACGCGGCGCGCCTGCTGGTTCTGAACCGCGTGACGGGGCGGCGGGCGCACGCGCGCGTCTCCCATCTACCGCTCCTGCTACGTGAGGGCGACCTCCTCGTCGTGAATCGGACTCGCGTGCTGCCGAGCCGATTGTTCGGCCGGAAAGTCGAAACCGGTGGCCGCGTCGAGCTGCTCTTGTTACATCCTTTGGACAACGAGCGCTGGGTTGCGCTTGTCGGTGGCCGGCGGTCCCATCCGGGACAGGCGATCGAAATTGCGCCGGGCTTGCTTGCGGAGCTGGGGGAGGAGCGGGATGGGGGGCGCGAGGTCCGGTTCGTCGGTGCGACGGACGTACCCGCGTTGCTGCGCGAGTACGGTCGGGTCCCCCTGCCGCCCTACATCCACGGCTACCATGGCGATCCCGAGCGATATCAGACCGTGTATGCGGACGTCGAGGGGTCGGCCGCCGCCCCGACGGCAGGGCTGCACCTGACCCGCTCGCTGCTGGGGCAGCTTGAGGCGCGAGGCATTGGCGTCGGTAGCGTCCTGCTCCACGTCGGCCTGGACACCTTCAAGCCGATCCGCGAGGACGATGTGCGCCAGCACCGCATCCACACCGAGTGGGTCGAAGTGGAGGAGGGACTCGTCGACCAGGTCCGGCGGTCCCGCGAACGCGGGGGACGCATCGTCGCAGTCGGCACAACCAGCGTGCGGGCGCTCGAGCACGCCTCCGCAAGTGGGGAGCTCCGGACGTACCGCGGTCCGGCGGATCTGTTCATCTATCCCGGCTACCGGTTCCGCGTTGTCGACCTCATGCTTACGAACTTTCACCTGCCGAAGAGCTCGCTGTTGCTCCTCGTGTCGGCGTTCGCCGGCCGGGACACAATTCTGGCTGCCTATGCGGACGCGGTCCGGCGGCGATACCGTTTTTTCAGCTTCGGCGACGCAATGCTCATCCGCTGAAGGTTCGATACGGTGGTCGCCCGAGATGCCCTATGGTAGAATCCCGCGACTGAGGTGATACTATGCCCAAGCTAAAGACTCACAAGGCGACAGCGCGCCGCTTTAAGTTGAGCGGCGGCGGCAAGCTGCTCCGCACGCGCTGCGGCAAGAGCCATCTCCGGCGCAATCGCTCCAAGCGTGCCGCCCGCGAGTATGACGAGATGTTTCCGATTGCCGCCTCCGACGTGAAGCGGATCAAGCGGTTGCTTCCGTACATCACAAAGGGCTAGACCCGCTCCCCAGCAGACTCCATTCGGAGGCAATCGCCTGTGACTCGTGTAAAGCGAGGCGTGACCGCGCGCCGTCGCCACAAGAAGGTGCTCGAGCAGACCGCCGGGCACTCTGGCTCACGCCATCGGCTTTTCAAGACCGCGAACGAGTCCCTTATGCACGCGCTGGCCTATCAGTATCGGGACCGGCGCGCTCGCAAGCGGGATTTTCACCGGCTGTGGATCATTCGGATCAACGCCGCCGTCCGCGAGCATGGCTTATCGTACAGCCGCTTCATGGCGGCGTTGGCGGCGAGCGGGGCCGAGATCAATCGGAAGATGCTCGCAGAGCTCGCGGTGCGGAACCCGTTGGAATTTGCCGCGCTCGTGAACGCGGTGAAGACCGCCAGCTAGGCGTCCGCCCGTCGACTACGTGCGCTTAGGCGAAACGCCTCTGTCGGTCCCGACGGAGGCGTTTCTTCTTGCATACTGAGGATGAGGAGAGAACCAGTGGCCGCTGCTGACGACGCCCTGCGCGACTTGACCGAGCGCGCGCAGGGCGAGCTGGCAGGCGTGCGCGACGAGGCAGGCCTCGATACGTGGCACACCGCCTTTCTGGGCCGCAACGGCGCACTCACACAGCACATGCGCGCCATCGGGCAGCTCCCACCGGAGGTGCGGCCGGCGGCTGGGCAGGCGGCGAACGCCGTGAAGCGCGAACTGGAGGCGGCCTATGCTGAGCGCGAGACCAGGATTCGCTCGCACGCGCTGGAGAAGCGGTTCGAAACGGAACGCATCGACGTGACCCTTCCAGGCCGCCAGCTCCACACCGGGGGGCTGCATCCGGTTACCCAGACGCTTCGCCGCATCGTCGAGATCTTCCGTGACCTCGGGTTCCAGGTCACCGAGGGCCCGGAAGTTGAGCTCGACTGGTACAACTTCGAGGCTCTGAACATTCCGCCGGACCACCCGGCGCGGGACATGTGGGACACCTTCTACGTGCAGCCGCCCGGCGTTTTGCTGCGGACCCACACTTCGCCGAACCAGGCGCGGGTCATGGAGCGGTCCGAACCCCCGATTCGGATCATCGTGCCGGGGCGCTGCTACCGGTACGAGGCGCAGGACGCCTCGCATGAGTGGATGTTCCACCAGGTTGAGGGCCTCGCGGTGGACCGAGGGCTCAGCATGGCAGACCTCAAGGGCGTGCTCGTCACCTTCGCCCAGCGAATGTTCTGGCCCGAGGTGCAGTGCCGCTTCCGGTGCGACTACTTCCCATTCGTCGAGCCTGGCGTCGAGATGAGCGTCCAATGTCCGATCTGCCGCGGCAAGGGCTGCCGGGTCTGCAAGCAGAGCGGCTGGCTCGAGATGCTCGGGGCCGGCATGGTGCACCCGCGCGTGCTGCGCAACGTCGGCTATGACCCTGACGCGGTGACGGGTTACGCTTTTGGGCTCGGCCCGGAGCGGATCACCATGGTTAAGCACGCGATTGACGATATCCGCCTCTTCTATGGCAACGACCTACGCTTTTTGCAGCAGTTCGCGTGAGAGCAGGTCGCTTGAGATTGAAAATGACCCAGACCGGAGCCCTGCGCGCGCCTCGCGGAGCTCGCTGATGCGAGTTCCTATGCGCTGGCTGCGCGAGTACGTCGATCCACCCCTCCCGACCGAGGAGATCGCCCGCCTGTTGACGATGGCGGGCACGGAGGTGGGGAACGTGCTGCACATCGGGGCGGCATGGGAGCGCATCGTCATCGGTCGGGTGCTCACGTTCGAGCGGCACCCGAACGCCGACAACCTGAACCTGGCGCAGATCGACGTTGGCGGCGAGGAGATCACCCTGGTGACCGCGGCGTCGAACCTCAAACCGGGGGACGTCATCCCCGTCGTGCGGTCGGGCGGTCGGCTCACCGCGGACCGACCGATCGACGCGCGGAAGTTCCGGGGCATCACCTCTGAGGGCATGTTGTGCGCGGGTGCGGAGCTCGGGATCACGCCGGACGCGGACAGCATCTGCGTCCTCGAGCCCGAAGCACCAATCGGTGAGGAGCTACGCGATTTCCTGGGCGACGACGTCCTCGACATCGAGCTCACGCCGAACCGCGCCGACTGCCTGGGGATCATCGGCATTGCTCGCGAAGTCTCAGCGCTCACGGGTGCGCCGCTGCGGCTGCCGGAGGTGCCGTCTCTGAGCAGCGACGCGGTCGCGAACCGGGTCAAGGTAATCGTCGAGGACTCCCAGCGCTGCCCGCGCTACGTCGCCGGCGTGATCGATGGTGTCAAGGTGGGGCCCTCTCCGGCGTGGTTGCAGCGCCGCCTCCATCTCGCGGGCATGCGGGCCATCAACAACATCGTCGACGTCACGAACTATGTCATGCTCGAGCTCGGTCAGCCCCTCCACGCGTTCGACGCAACGAGCCTCGCGGAGGCGACGATCCGGGTCCGCCGCGCCGGGACGGAGGAGCGCATGACGACGCTCGACGGCGTCGAACGGACGCTGGACTCCGAGATGCTCGTGATCGCGGATGCGCGGGAGCCCGTGGCCATCGCCGGTATTATGGGCGGACTCCACAGCGAGGTCAGTGACCAAACCAAAACCATTGTGCTCGAGTCGGCGAATTTCGACCCGAAGAGCGTCCGTCGGACCTCGCGCACCCTGCGCCTTGGCACGGAAGCATCCAAGCGTTTCGACAAGGGGCTGGACGTGGAGTTGCCGCCCTTCGCTGCCCAGCGCGCCCTGGGCCTTATGGCCGAGCTGGCGGGCGGCCGGATCGAGCCCGGTTTACTCGACGTGCATGCCGGCCACGAACGCCCGCGCACCATCGACTTCAGGGTCACGGACGTCGAAGCCCTTATCGGTCAGAGCTACGGCGCCGAGGTGATCGAGCGAATTCTCCAGGACCTCGGCTTCGAGACTGGACGCCAGGGCGAGTTCTTCCATGCCACCGTGCCATCGTGGCGCGGCGACGTCGAGGCGAAGGCCGACATCGCCGAAGAAGTCGCCCGGATCGCGGGGTATGACGCGATCCCGGTCGCCTTGCCATCGGGCAGCCTTGGCCGCGCGCCGGAGGATCCCGCGCTGCGCTGGGAAGAGGTGGTGCGAAGTGCCCTCGCGGCGGCGGGGCTGCAAGAGGTCAAGACCTACTCTCTCGTGGACCCGTATGCGCTAACCCGGTTAAACGCCGCGGCGCCGTTCCCGCCCACGACGCCCGATTCAGGCACAATTCCGCTCTCCAATCCAATGAGTATGGATCAGAGTCGGCTCCGCACTATGCTGCTGCCGAGCCTGATCAAGACGCTCGGGGCGAACTTGCACCACGAGCCCAGGGTTGCGATCTTCGAGCTGGCGCGCGTTTACCTCCCACCGCTCGACCCGCTGCCGCGTGAGGAGCGTCGACTGGGCATCGTGATGGCCGGCACCCGCTTCCCGGCGAGTTGGAACGCGCCAGAGTCTCCGATCGACTTCTATGACCTGAAGGGCGCGGTTGAAGCTGCGTTCCGCGCCGTTCGCGCCCAGCTCGGAATCCCGGAGCCTGCGACCGCGTTCTGGCTCCACCCGGCGCGTGCTGCAACGGTCCGCGCGGACGGCTCAGCCCACAACCTCGGCCTGATGGGTCAGGTTCACCCCGTGGTGGCCGAGCGATTTGACGTCGCAGGCAGCGAGGTTTACGCTGCGGAGATCGACTTGAGCGGGCTTCTGGCGCTTGCGCGAGAGGAAGTCTCGACCCGTCCGCTGCCGCGGTTCCCAGCGGTGGAGCGGGACGTGGCGCTTATCGTGCCGGAGTCAATAACCCACGAGCAGGTGGCAGCGGTGATCCGCGAAGCCGCCGGCTCCGCGCTCGAGCGGCTCGGGCTGTTCGACGTCTACCACGGTAGCCAGGTGCCCGCCGGGCACCGGAGCCTCGCCTTCTCGCTAACGTTCCGGGCGCCGAATCGCACGCTATCTGACGAAGAGGTTGACGGTGCGATGAGCGCCATCGAGCGCCAGGCCAGCGAAAAATTGGGGGCGCAGGTACGCGGACGCTGACGCCGTTTTGATGGAGCAATCGAGAACCTGAGGATCCGTGCGATCAATGAGATAGCAATGAGACTTGACAGTGGCGAGGCGGGGCGCAGATCCTAGCAACGCTGCGACCCACGGCTGCCGCCGATGGGCGAGGGGAGAGAGTACTGTGCGCAAGGCCCGTGCAATGGCAGCCCGGCCCGGTTCGAACGGAATCATTTCAGGGCGATACGCCCGCATCTTGCCGCTCGCCGCGGCAATTGCCGTGCTTGTCCAGTTGTTTGCCGCGTCGAGCGCGCCGTTCCTGCCGCCCGCGGCGGACGCGCATGCGGCGAGAGCAGGCAATGTCGTGGTGGGCGTCCCGCCCGGGACTGATTTTTTGAGTGTGGCACTGCTCCCCGCGCTGGTACAGGAACCCGGGGACGCTGAGCCGTCGCCGGCGCTCGAGTTTATACGGCAGATGACCGCACTGGATGTTCTCTTCGTTCTGCTCTGGCTGGGAGCGGTCGTTCTCGGAATCGCGACCGGCGTCATCCGACAATTGATCCTGATCATCTCGCTCCTCGTCGGCGGGCTGGTAGGGGCGATCCTGACGCTGCCGACGGCTAATTTCACGGGACCATTCACCGGTTCCACCCGCGACGCGGCCTTGCCTGCCACGTACTTCATCCTGGTGATCGTCTCCGTTACGGCGATCTATTTTTTCAGTACCCGCATTTATCCGGAGACCCGGCTGGGCAAGTACTGGTTGATCGACCGGCTCGGCGGTGTCGTCCTTGGTTTCGTGACTGGCCTCATCGCCATTTCACTCCTCGTCGGCATGCTGCTCATCTTAACGTCGCGTGAATGGGCGTCGATGGAGAGCACGCGAACCAACATGCGGGCGCAGCTTACGACCACACCATTCCTGCCAGTGGTCGCCGCAACATTCCCGCTCGTCACCCAGACGATTGCCAACACCCTGCCGCTGCCGATAAAAGATATGTGTGAGCGCTGCCTCTAGCGACCACGCCGACACCGGCGGTTGAGCCATCGGGCTTCGCCCCGATCTGGCGGGCGACCTGGCGCGGCTCCCTGGATCGTCGCGCCAGTCTGACGAAGGTTGAGTTCTGAGTCCTCCCATGCCAATGCTCGAACGCCACCTGCGCACGCTGGAATTCGACAAGATTCTCGATTCCCTCGTGCACAATTGCAGCTTTGCCGTTAGCGCGGAACGCGCCGCCACGCTGAAACCCGTGACAGACGAGGGCATGGTTCGGCGCGCTCAGGACGCAACAGCCGAGGCGCGACGCCTACTCGAAGTGCGTCCGAACTCCGGGCTGCGGGGCGCCCGCGACATTCGTCCGCACCTCCGCCGCGCTGGGGTCGGGGCACCGTTGCAGCCGGGGGAGCTCATCGAAGTCGCATCCACCATAGCCGCGGCTCGATCGATCAAGGCGTTGCTCCTCCGGCAGGAGCTCCACACGCCGACTCTGGCACGGATCGCCCGCGACATCATCGATCTCGACGATCTCGAGGACGCGATTCGGCTCGCCATCAACGACGAATGCGAGGTCCTCGACAGTGCGAGCGGTCGACTCCGCCAGATCCGAATGGAGCTGCGCACCGCCTACGATCGGCTCATGCGTCGCCTGAACGATCTCATCGCGAGCTCGACATTCCGTGACGCGCTGCAGGACCCCGTCATCAGCATGCGATCGGGTCGTTTCGTCGTCCCGGTCAAGGCGGACTTTCGGGGGCGGATCAAGGGGATCGTTCACGACCAGTCGGCGAGCGGCGCCACGCTCTTTATCGAACCGCTACCCGTCGTTGACCTGGCGAATCGGTGGCGCGAGCACCAGCTCGAAGAGGCCCATGAGATCGAGCGCATCCTGCTCGAGCTGAGCAACGCGGTCGGCGGCTCGCAGCTCGAGCTGGCTGACATGGTCGACGCGCTGGCGAGTATCGACCTATCGCTCGCGATGGGGAAACTCGCGCTTGGGATGGACGCCTCTCGGCCGCATCTCCAGTCGATCGATCGGTTGCGCCCGGGCGACCCTGTCGTCCGCCTGACCGATGCGCGTCACCCCCTCCTGCACGGAAACGTCGTGCCGATCAATATTGAGCTGGGCGGCGCCTTCGACATTCTCCTCATCACGGGTCCAAATACTGGCGGCAAGACCGTCGCGCTCAAAACGGTGGGGCTGCTGGCCTTGATGGCGCAGACAGGACTGCAGATACCGGCCGCCGATGGCTCGCGGCTGGGCATCTTCTCAGGCGTCTATGCCGACATCGGCGACGAGCAGAGCATCGAGCAGAGTCTCTCGACGTTTTCGTCGCACATCTCGCGCATCGTCGAGATCCTTGGCCTAGCTGACAGCCGGTCCGTGGTCTTGCTCGACGAGATCGGAGCAGGGACCGATCCGCAGGAGGGTTCCGCACTCTCGCGGGGGCTGTTGAACGAGCTGGTCAGCCGCCGCGTATACACCATTGCGACGACCCACTACTCCGAGTTGAAGCATTTCGCATACGCGACCGAGCGGGTCGAGAACGCATCGGTCGAGTTCGACCCAGAGAGCCTGCGCCCAACGTATCGCCTGACGATCGGTCTTCCGGGACGGAGCAACGCCCTGGCGATCGCCCAGCGGCTCGGCATGCCAGAGAGCATCCTAGCTGATGCCCGCTCGCTTACGGCCCCCGATGAGCGACGCGCGGACGATTTGCTGGGCGAGATCCAGGACGCGCTGAACGCCGCGCGGGACGAGCGCGCCGCGACCGATCGGATGAAACTCGAGGCCGAGCGATTGAACCAGCAGCTCCGCTCCCGCATGGCAGCGCTCGAGCGCGATCGCGCCCACGTCCTGGCCGCGGCCGACGAAGAACGCGCCGCGCTCGTCGCCGAGCTCCGCCGTGAAGCAGAGGAGCTCCGCCACGATCTGCGTCGGCTGCGAGCTGAGCGCGAGCAGCTCACCGGCATCGAGGACCGCATTGCCCGCCTGCCGACGAGTCGCGCCGTGAATTCACCAGCGGTTGAGCCGGTGGATCGGCCAACCTTTGCCGTGGGAGATTCGGTGCGCATTACTTCGCTCGCCACTACGGGTGTCGTGCAGAGCATCAGCTCGAATGGTGAGAATGCCGAAGTGGATGTCGGAGGAATGCGGGTCCAGGCCCGGTCCTCGGACCTCGTGAGAGTCCAGGGCGAAGGCAATGCGAGCCCACGGGAGCGCGCCGTCGCCTCGGGATACATGAGCGCGACCGAAACGCCGCGCCGAATCACCAGCGAGGGCTGGTCGCCGATCGAATCGCAACTCGATCTGCGCGGTTTCACAACCGAGGAGGCGCGCTACCGCCTCGACCAATATCTCAACGAAGCCTACATGGAGGGCTTGAACACCATTCGGGTGGTCCATGGGAAGGGCACGGGCGCGGTTCGTCAGGCCGTGCGCGACCTGCTCACCGATCATCCACTGGTCCGCTCCCACGAGACTGCCGAGCAGCGCGAGGGGGGCGAGGGCGCAACGGTCGTGAAGCTCGCGTCGTAGCGGGCAGCCCCGTGACGAATCTGTCGCGTCGGACCGACCGTGCCAGGGGGAGGGATAGGCTAAACTTTAGTCGTGCAGATCGAAGAGATCATCGTCCAAGCCGAGCGCGTCGTCCGCGTTGGACTGACGGTCCTCTTCACCTATTTCGTGGCGTTGTGGATCGCCGCGGTGTGGTGGACCTTTCAGGACATCCGGTCGCGATCCAATGACATCGTTCTCCAGATTGCGTCGACGCTGCTCGTCATCGTATTCAATTTCCCCGGTCTCTTGATTTACTTCATGCTTCGACCGCAGCGAACTCTGGCGGAGCTTTACGGCGAATCGCTCGAGGAAGAAGCCTTGCTGCGCTCCATCACGGGTGATTTTGTTTGTCCTTCGTGTGAGCAGCCGATCGAGCAGGACTTCCTGTTCTGTCCGTGGTGCCAGGCGCGCCTCCGCCAGCTCTGTCAGCGCTGCGAGAAGCCGATTTTGCTCCGCTGGCGCACCTGCCCCTACTGCGGGACGGCCCCAACGTCGACCAATGCCCCGCCCCGCGGCGATCGCGGGCTGGCCCCGGTGACGAATATTGCGACGCCTCGTGAAACCGCCACGGAGCGCATCGCGCCCTCATGATCGACTCGTCTCATTACCCGAACAGAGAACGCCCCGGCCATCCCGGCCGGGGCGTTCTCTGTTCGGGCCAAGGGGTTCTTCCGCCCCGCCCTACTATTTCAGTCCGACAGCGTCTGCCGACTCGCGCAGCACCTTGGCCGAGTTCTTCACGCCCGCGAGCTCTTCAGCGGTCATTGGCAGCTCGAGAACTTTCTCACGCCCTTTGCGGCCGACGATGCATGGGAGCGAGACACAGATGTTCTTCATCCCGAACTGGCCATCCATCAGGGAAGAAATCGGGAGGATTTCCTTGCTGTCCCTTAGGATCGCCTGGACAACCCAGCAGATCGACGGAGCAACGGCATAGAAGGTGCCACCCTTCGTCGCGATAACCTCGGCGCCGCCGAAGCGCGTCTGCTCGATGACTTCCTTCAGCATCTCTTCGGTGAAACCAGGGAACTGCTTCAGCGGGAATCCCGCGACCGTCGCCGTACTCACAACCGGCTGCTGACTGTCGCCGTGTTCGCCCAGCATGTATGTGCTGATCTGGCTGCCGTGCACGCCCAGGCGTGTCCCGAGGAGCGAACGGAAGCGCACGGTGTCCAGGACGTTGCCGAGCCCGAAAACGCGGTCCACGGGCCAGCCGAGCTTGGTTACGGCCTGATAAGTAAGCACGTCGACAGGGTTCGACACCATCAGGAGAATGGCGTCCTTATTGACCTTGCCAATCGCCTCGAGCACCGGGCCCATGGCCTCGACGTTGACCTTGAGCAGGTCAAGGCGTGTCTGGCCGGGGGAGCGCGGTATGCCCGCGGTGATGATGATGACGTCCGAGCCTTCCGAGGCGTTGTAGTCCGTCCCGTGCGCTGAGATGTCGCAGTGCGGAGAGCGAGAGGCGCCGTGCATGAAGTCGAGGGCTTCGCCGCGGGCCTTGTCCGCCATGATGTCGAGGAGGACGATCTCCTGGAAACCGCCCTCCTGCTGCAGCTCGAAGACGGTCGTCGTGCCGACGCGACCGGCACCAACCATTGTCAGCTTCATTGCTTCCCTCCTGTGGATGTGATCCCTATTTTGGGCGCAGCCCATCCGTGCGCTGCGCAGTGTGGCGACCGGGTCTTAGGCGGGTACAGCCGAGTGAAAGGGGTGAGCGGCCGCTCGGCGCGCTCGTGGCGCGAGGGAAACTGCCGGTCCGAAGCGCCCGGCTCGATGGTCCAGGGGGTCAAATGACCCGGGAAATTGCGCCCGGACCTTACCATACTCCGTCGCCGGGCATCCATTCTAGCGGGGTGCCCAGGAGGCGATGGCCTCGCGCCGCTCAGGGGCGACGTTACCAGGGATAGGGAAGCAGGAAGCGGCTCGCCAGTATGCGCAATGGTCGCGCGGTCTGGACCGCTTTGCTGGCCGGCTCGGGTGAATCGCCCACCGCAGAGCGGCCAAGCATCGTATCCCAGACGGGCCAGAGAGCGGGGTCTTCTTGACCGAGGCGCCAGGCGCCGACACCGCCGAGACGTTGTTGGGTGACCAGGCCAAGTTTCAGCACGAGGGACTGAGCGTCCTCGAACCACACCTCGTGTGCCTCGCCGTCAGTCTCATAGGTGAACGTTCGCGAGCCGGTCTCCGCGTCAAGCTGCGGCACAGCCTCGGTTTTCACGAGGAGCTCCTCCACCTGATCGTAACGGAGGGCGCGCGCTGGAGGGCCCTTAGCAAGGTTCCAGTCATAGCCGTAAAACGGGACGCCAAGGATGAGTTTCTGGGGTGCGATTTCGGACGCCGCGTAGGCCATCGAGCGCGTGACCCAACTCATCGGTGCGGTGGAGCCTGGCGTTCGGCTACCGCTCGTGGTGAAGCCATACGCCATCACGAGGTAGTAGTCTGCGACGTCCGCGATGGCTCGGTAATCGTAGGAGCCGGACCAGCCGGTGGTGTGGTCCGCGGTCTTGGCCGGCAGCGCGATCGCGTAGCGCTTGCCCGCCGCTGTGAGTGCTGGGGCGAGCTGGCGAATGAAGCGCGAGAGGCCGACGCGATCGGCGGCGTCCATGCCCTCGAAGTCCAGCGCCAGGCCATCCCAAAGCGCAACCGAGGCGACGATATTGTCGATGGCTGTTGCGGCAATGGCGGGGTCTGTGACAATGGCATGGCCCGCTGACCGATTGGTGAGCGCGATCGACGGCAAAATCACCGCGGACGAGGCTCGCAGGACAGGCACGCTCGCGGCCGGAATCTTCGCGTGCACGGCTCCCGTCTCGTCAATCGTGAGCCAATGGGGCGCGACGATGTCGAGCCGCGACAGGTTGCGCCGGAGCGATTGCTCACCCTGCTGGTCCGATGGGTAGTAATACGCCATACGGATCGGACGGTCCGTTGGGAGAGCACGGGGCTGGCGGGCTGGAGGGTCGCTAGCGGCGACGTTCGGTGACACCGGGGGCATCAGCGCCATGGCGGTCATGAGAGCGAACGCGAGGCGGGCAAGTTGCATGTGTCGCATAGGTCACCTGCTGCTATCTCGCCCGCATTATAGGATCGGCTCGCCGTCATGGCGGAGAAGAAGAGAGCACGATCACATCTCGGTCCGACCCCGACGCGCGCGCAGGCACGATGCCGCGTTGCCCGTCGCGTAGGCCCGCTCGTAGAATACCGACGCCTTCGTGAACGCCATCTGCCCGTGAGGCCGTCTGTGCAGCCAAACTTTATGGCCCTGCTAGTCCAGATGGAAGACGTCATTGCCAGCGCGCCCGCGCTGCCCATGGGTGGACGGATTGTCGTCTCCCGCGGTCAGCTCCTCGACCTCATCGATGCAATGCACGCCGAGGCGTTGCGACTCGAACTAGAGACGCGGAGAGCGCCGGCGGGGAGCTTTTGAGTCTGACAGTTGGAGACGGCTTCAAGTTTGGGTGCGGGGCGATCCTCGCCATCGCATTTGCCGTCACGATCCTCGTCCTGCTCGCCGCGCTCGCGGTCCTCGTCTCGAACCTACTCGGGATCCGCCTGCCAATTCCCGGCTACTCGGTCTGAGTCGTAACCAGGATCGCCTCGGCGATGTCCCGCATCGGCTTGCGTGAGTTCATGCTGAGTCGCTGGATGCGCTTGTAGGCCTCTCCCTCGTCCAGGCCGTGCGCCTTCATCAGCACGCCCTTCGCCCGCTCCACGACCTTCCTGGTCTCCATCGCGACGCGCGCATCGCCCGCCTCTTGGACGAGGGCCTGGAATTCGGCGAAGCGCGCAAGCGCGATCTCGATCTGCGGGATGAGCTGCGCCTCGTTGAATGGTTTGCGCACGTAGGCGAAGACGCCCGCGTCCCGAGCGCGCTCGACGAGCTCCCGGTCAGGGTAGGCGGTGATGAGAATGATGGGGGCGATGCGCTCGGCGGTGAGAATCTCGGCCGCGGCAATGCCGTCAACGCCGGGCATCCGGATGTCCATGACCACGACGTCGGGGCGGACCTCACGGGCGACATCGATCGCAGTCTGGCCGTCGCTGGCCTCGCCGACGACGATGTACCCCTGCTCCTGCAGCATCTCGCGTAGGCCCATCCGAATAATCGGCTCGGCGTCGGCAATCATGATCCGGGTATCAGCCAATCCCATGACCTCCAGCGGCATCGGTTGCTGCCCGACCGTCCGCCGGGCGGCACAATGATTTCGGGATTGAGATGCGGGCTGTCGTGCCCTTGCCGTTGTGAAGCTGGAGCTGGCCGCGCAGGTCGTCTTGCACCAGCGTCCGGACGATCCGCAGTCCAAGCGATGAGGACGCAGCCGGGTCGAAGCCTGGCGGCAGCCCAACGCCATCGTCTGCGATTTCGATCACGACGCTTGCGTCGGTCTCGCCAAAGTGGATCTCGATCCGCCCGTCGTTTCGGTCAGGGAAGCCGTGGTCCACGCAGTTTTGCACGAGCTCGTTCATAACCAACGCACACGAGGTTGCTTGCTGAGCGGGCAGCAAGAACGTCTCACCAGCAACATCGATGGAGATCCGCTTGTGATCGTCGCTGGCGCTCGCGGAAACCTCGCCCGCGATCCTGGTGCACACGTCCAGGATATCGATGTCGCTCCCGTCACCGCGCGAGAGGAACTCGTGCACGACGGCGATGCTCTGGATACGTCCGACGGTCTGGTGAAGGATATCCTGCGCCTCGGGATCGCCGGCTCGGCTCGCCTCCATGCGCAAGAGGAACGCAACGGTCTGGAGGTTATTCTTCACGCGATGATGGACTTCCTGGATCATCGCGGACTTGATCTTGATCTCCTGCTCACGGCGAACTTCCTCCGTGATGTCCTGGATGAACATCACGGCGCCCTCCGGGCAGGGATCTGGCCGGCGGAATCGGCCGAGGAGGCGCTCGGCAGGCCCCGGAAAGAGCGGGATCGCGCGCTTGATCCAGACCTGATCCTCCTCCTCGATCCGTTGCTCGAGGCAAATACCGCGCTCGATGCTGCGAAAGCAGATGTACTCGTTCGTATCCAGCTCGGATATCTGCTCGCCCAGCAGGCTGTCCACGTACCCAACGCGGCGGTACTGGTTCTCGGCGATCGAGTTCATGTAGCGAATAATGCCCCGGGTATCGACGATCAGAACCCCGTCATTCTCCGTCAGCCGCCCCAGGGGTCCACCGCCGACGAGGCGGCCGGCGAGCCCCTGCTCGAGCACCCGATGCACCATCGCCCGAAACGGCGCATCGCGGTGTTGGAAGCGCTCGTGTTCGACCAGGTTGCGGTTGGCGCTCACGGCCGCGATGGCCCGACCTTCCCTGTTCCGGACCGGCAGCACCTCTTGCAGACTTGGGGCTCCCCAGACGAGCACGCCGCTCACGACGTGGCGCTCCTTACCGTCGACGAGCACCCGGAACACGGGTTCGGTCTCGCGCCGCGGGAAAGTTAGTCCGGTCGGGCTCGTCGGATACAGCGAGGGCACCGGGTTCGGTGCAGCGTGGGCGATGACACAGACCATGGAATCGGCCCGTCCGTACACGAGCAGGTCCGCATGCATGACGTCCGCGAGCAAAGGAAGCGACTCGAGAATACACTCGAGCTGGTTCCGATCGTCTTCGGTGAGGTCAGTAACGCCGTCATAGCGGCGGACGAGCAGGCGAGTGCCTGGCTCCGCCGTCAGTGCAACCATCGAATGCCCAACGCGCTCAGTGGATCACGATCTGTACCACAGTGTAGAAGATCCCAACGATAAAGCTCCCCGCGAGAATTGCCGCGGCGGTGCTGTTTTCCTGGAAGATCTCATCAAGCAGGTGATACCGCCAGTTCAACAGCTCGGTCACGATGACGACGAGCGCGATCGAAACGAACGTCCAGAGAACCGTGTTACCGATGCCGATCAGGACGCGCTCCACTTCGCCCGGCATCTTTAGCGCTCCTCCGTCGGACCGGGATAGAGGTTCTGGATATCGGTCTCCTCGAGCGGGCGCCCCTCGAGGAGCAGGATGTGGCTCGTCCAGATGCCGAGTGCCACGTCTCCATCCGCCGTGTGGAGCTCGAAGTAGACGTTGTCGGCCGGGTTCGTCGAAATGTCGCGCCAGACTTCGTCCTTCGGCGCGGGACCGACGTAGCTGGCATTGAACGTGCCCGTGCTCTCGACCGTCCACTGCTTGCCCTGCAGCGCGACCCCGACTGGATTCTTTGCGATCGATTCGTCCCGCACCCGCGCTTCGAACGCCTTGAGCGCACCCCCGGCATCTTGATCGGCCGTCAGGCTGTAGTACGGCTCGCTCCCCTGCTGGAACACCGTTCCTGGCGAGTACAGCACGTTGGCATCGGGCGCCACTTCTATCACGCGACCGCCCGCCAGAATCGTCCAGCGCCAGGTTGACGCGCGGCCGCCCAGCTCCTCGCGGCCAATGACGACGGACTCCACGACCTCATCCGCGCCATCCCAGAAGCTAATTGCATCTCCCGGGCGCAGATCCTCCACAGTTGGCTGTCTGGGGGGCTGGGAGGGTTTCGCGGGGCCGCTCCAGGGGGTCTGGCCGACGCCTCCCCCCGAAGCGTTTCGCGAGCGCAGTGTCATGAAGATGCCGCCGATGATGACGATAACCACGATGGCGACCAGGACTTCCACGGTCCGCTCCTGCTGCGCGATTTGGGGACAAGCCGAGACTGGATCGCGGGCCTACGCGCCGGCCCCCGCGGTAGAAACATCTAGCGGCGCCGTCCGCCGCCGCCACTGATTCCCTTGGAACCGGTTGAGGGCTTGCTCGGCGCGGCGCTCGCGCCGCTCCCGGCCTTTGGCGATTGCAGGCTGCCCGACGAGCCGGCGCCGCCGGCTCCCACGCGCGGCTGGCTATTGGCCGGCGCGCTTTGCGTCTCGCTGTACGCGGACGGGCCGCTCCGGAAACCGCCCTTGCTGCTTGCGGCGCTGCCCGACCCCGTTCCTCCGCCCTGGCCGGTGACTGGCGCATTCGACCGCTCGGTTGCCGCCGAGCCGCTCCCCGTTCCACCGGCCTGGCCCGCCGCGGGTCGATCGGTGCGCCCGCTGGCAGCCGCGCCGCCACCAGTGCCCCCCGCTTGACCGCCGACCGTGCCCGCGGCGTTAGGGATGTTGGTATACGGCGGCGGAGCCGGCTTCGTATTCGGGACGTTTCCACCAAGCGTCTCGTCACGGCCAAACGTATCGCTCGGCGGATAACGATAGCTCGGGCTGCGTGGGTTTCCCCCCACGTCCCGCGGCACGCCAACATAGGGGCCACCACCGATTGGCCCCCAGAAGAACGGGTACCAGGGCGTCGCAAAGTTTCCCCGGTTATCACGCCCATCGACCTGCACCGCCTGGTTCTCTGCCATATGCAGGGTGGGATCGCCGTCGCCAACGCGCAGGAAGGTCCGATCGTCCTGGACTAGCTTGACCTTGTCGGTCTCGATGAAGTGCGCGGCGCGACTGTTGTCGATCCAGCGGAACGCATAGCGCTGGCCGTCGAACCGAATTTCATTGTTTTGAAGCTGGTAATCGCCTGGGCTGGAGGGGAGATTCGACCGCTCACAGCCCGAAGAGAAGAACGTGAAGAAAATAATCGCGACGAAGGGCAGCAGGTAGATGAGGGGGTTGACCGAGCGAAGCGGTCGCTGGGGGAAGCCGCGTCTGAATTGCGAAACGGGGGGCAACGAAGGAGGCGGCGGCGGCGGGTACATGGTGGTGAAATTATACGGGCCGGTCGCGCCACGATCGGCGCGACCGGCCCGTATTGATTCCTATGCGAATGACTAGCGGGCGATCTCGAACGCGCGGGTCTCCCGGACCACGGTCACGCGGACCTGACCCGGATACTGCAGCGTCTCTTCGATCTTCTTCGCAATATCGCGGGCGAGCCGGATCGAACCGAGGTCATCGACCTCTTCCGGCCTGACGACGATGCGGATCTCTCGCCCCGCCTGGATGGCGAAGCTCTTCTCGACGCCATTGAACGAGTTCGCGACCTGCTCGAGTGCCTCGAGCCGCTTGATGTAGTTCTCGACACTTTCGTGGCGGGCACCGGGGCGCGCGCCAGAGATTGCGTCTGACGCCTGGACGATCACGGCTTCGATGCTCACCGTCTCCGGGTCGCTGTCGTGGTGCTCGACGATCGCGTCCGCGACGCGCTGCGACTCGCCGAACCGGCGAACGAAGTCCGCGCCGATCACGTGGTGCGGGCCATCGACGTCATGGCCCATAACCTTGCCCAGGTCATGGAGCAGCGTCGCCCGGGCCGCAACCTCGGGGTCCGCGCCCAACTCGGTCGCAAGCCTGCGCGCGATTTGCGCCGCCTCGATCGAGTGCCGGAGCTGATTCTGGCCATAGCTGGTGCGGTACTTCATGCGGCCGAACATCTTCAGAACTTCAGGGTGTACGCCGTGCACGCCCGCCTCGAGGGCGGCCTCCTGCCCTGCCTGAAGAAGCCCCTCTTCGACCTCGACTTGCGCCTTGGCGACGACTTCCTCGATGCGGGCGGGGTGGATGCGCCCATCGGAAACGAGCTTCGTGAGCGCCACGCGGGCGACCTCACGCCGAATCGGGTCGAACCCGCTGATCATGACCGCGTCAGGCGTCTCGTCGATGATGAGGTCGACACCAGTTGCCGCCTCGAGGGCGCGAATATTGCGTCCCTCACGGCCGATGATGCGCCCCTTCATCTCTTCGTTCGGGATGGGAACCGTGGTCACGGTTGTCTCGCTGACCTGATCGCCCGCGAGGCGCTGAACAGCCACCGTAATCAGTCGCCGCGCCTGCTCGTCGGCGGTCAGCCTCGCTTCGGTGATGATCTGACGCGCTCGACGAGCGCCTTCTTCGCGCATCTCTAATTCCACCCGGGTGAGCACAACGTCCCGAGCTTCGTCCCGCGTCAGGTTCCCGATCCGCTCCAGCTCACGCTGCTGCCCGCGCACGAGCTCTTCGATGTCCTTCGCGCGATCTTCAAGCTCGCGCTCACGGCTTGTGATACGGCGCTCGCGCCCCTCAAGAGCCTCGATTTTGCGGTCGAGGGATTCTTCTTTCTGGTGCAGCCGCTGCTGCTCGATTTTGATTTCGCCGCGCTGGGAGCGGAGATCGGATTCAGCGGCGGCCTTCTGCCGCAGAACTTCTTCCTTTGCTTCGATTATGAGCTCTTTGCTCCGCGCTTCGGCTTCGGCGATGCGTTCACGCGCGGTTGTTTCGCTCTCCGCTGCGCGCCCTAGCATGCCTCGACGGCTGGCCATCATGCCTGCCACCACGCCGAGCCCACCAGCGACGAGCACGGCAAGCGCCGCGATCATCAGCTCCATTGACTCCTTCGCCTCCTACTCGAGGCAGCACAACATCGGCAATACCGGCCGCGCTGCGCCCCTACTCACATTCCACGCGCATGATATCGACCCTTTTTTTGAAGTGTCAACTTGCCACGATGATCACAAGGCACCAACAAGGCGCCTCACGCTGCCCTGCTGCTTGCCCTGCGCGCCTGCGAGGGGGAAATTAATGCCGGAAGTGGCGCTGGTGGGTGAAAATCATGGCCAAGCCGTTGTGGTTGGCCGCGTCGATCACCTGCTGGTCGCGGATCGAGCCCCCCGGTTGAATAACGGCGGTCACGCCCGCCTCCGCCGCACGCTCGACGCCATCCGGGAACGGGAAGAAGGCATCCGACGCCATGACCGAGCCCGCGGCTCGGTCACTGGCCTTGCGGACAGCGAGATCCACACTGTCGACGCGGCTCATCTGGCCCGCACCCACGCCGACCAGGGTTAGCTTCTTCGCGAGAACGATCGCGTTCGAGCGCACGTGCTTCGCGGTACGCCATGCGAAGAGGAGGCTTGTAAGCTCCTCGAGCGTGGGATTCCGGGTCGTGACGACTTGCTTCGCCATCTCGTTCTCCGGAATCGTATCCCGGGTCTGGACCAGAAAGCCGCCGGAAACCCGCTTGTAGTCCATATCGATCGGCTGGCCCGGGCCAGGCCGGTAGTTCGGCGCCTGGGCCTGTGTCTTCAGGACGCGCAGGTCGCGCTTCTTCTTCAGAATTTCGAGCGCTTCGGGCGTGTATCCGGGCGCAATCAGGTCTTCGAAAAAGACTGGCGCGATCTCAGCAGCGGTCGCTTTGTCTACCTCACGGTTCAAGCCGACGGCACCGCCGAACGCGGACTGCGGATCACATTCCAGGGCCCGCCGGAACGCCTCGGCGAGATCGGCATCGCAGGCCAGCCCGCACGGATTGCCATGTTTGATGATGACGCACGTCGGCGCCGTGAAGTCTGTAACGGCCGCCCAGGCCGCGTCGACGTCCAGCGTGTTGTTAAAGGAAAGTGGGATGCCATGGAGCTGCTGGGCCGCCGCCACCCCCAAGGGGATGTTGGACGTCGACAGGTCACGGTAAAACGCGGCGAGCTGGTGCGGGTTTTCCCCGTAGCGCAGGCCAGACACCTTCTCCAGCGCAATGGTGAACTCCTGCGGGAACAGGTCGTCGTACGGCCGCAGGTAATTTGCGATCGAGGTGTCGTACACCGCGCAGTGCTGAAAAGCCTTGGCTGCCAGGCGTTGCCGGGTGTCTTCGCTCGGGCCGTCGGGCCGGCGGAGCTCATCGATCACCGTCGCATAGTCCGCCGGGTCCGAGACGGCCAGCACGTTGGCGTGATTTTTTGCCGCCGCCCGCAACATCGTGGGACCACCGACGTCGATCATCTCGATCGCGCCCGCGCGGGTTGCGTCCGGGTTTCGGATCGTGTCGATGAATGGGTAGAGGTTGCAGACGACGATGTCGATCGCGCCGAACCCCAGCCGCTCGAGATCGGCCATGTCCTGGGCTTCATCGCGGCGCGCGAGGATGCCTGCATGTACCGCTGGGTGCAGGGTCTTGACCCGGCCCCCCAGCATTTCGGCGAAGCCGGTAAGGTCCTGGACCGGGCGAACGGACAGGTTGGCGGCGCGGAGCGCGTCTTCCGTGCCACCCGTGGAATACAGCTCAACACCAAGCTCGAGTAGCGCGCGTGCGAGGTCAATGAGCCCGTCTTTGTTGTAAACGCTCAGCAATGCACGCATCTATCACCCCATTGGAGAACGTGAAATTATATCAACGGGTGTCCTGGCCACGATTCGGGTACGCCGGCCGGCGACGATGAGCCGGCCTTCCCCGATTAGCTGAATCGCTGTTGGCAGCAGTCGGTGCTCGACGGCGTGAATTCGCGCCAGCAGTGTCACCTCCGTGTCATCATCCAGCACCGGGATCGCCTCTTGCAGTGCGATGGGACCCGAGTCCACACCTGGCAACTCAGCCACGATGAAATGCACGGTGACCCCGGTGATCTTGACCCCATAGTCCAACGCATCGCGAATCGCGTGCATTCCGCCGCCGAAGGCGGGCAGCAACGATGGATGAACGTTCAAGATCCGCGCCGGGAAACGGTGGACCAGCTCATCGCTCAGAATCTGGTCGAAACCAGCCAGCACGACGAGCTCCACGCCCGCGCCCATAAGCGCATCGAGCATCGCGCGCTGCTGCGCCTCACGAGACGGGTAGTCCGACCGCTGCATGACGGCTGTAGGCACACCGGCCTCGGTTGCGAAACGGAGGCCGGGCGCATCTGGCCGATTCGAGATGACGAGCCGAACGTCGGCGTCAAGCGTGCCCAGCCGGCACGCCTGCAGGATCGCGTTGAGGTTGGTCCCCTGCCCTGAGATCAGGACGCCAATCGGCAGCCTGCGCCGCGAGCCGGGTTCCTCCGCTGCTCGCGGCGCCGGGTCGCTCGCCGCGGGCTCCGTGGACATCAGCGCGAGCGCCTCGCGCCTTCGAGCACAAGCTTGTCCATGTCGAGCTGCACCGGCATCGGGTAGTCACCCGTGAAACACGCATGGCAGAAGCTCTGCCGAGGCAGACCGATGGCTTCGATCAACCCCTCGAGACTCAGGTAGCCCAGCGTATCGGCGTCGATGTGGCGGCGAATGCCCTCGATCTCCATGTTCGCCGCGATAAGCTCCTCGCGCCGGGCCGTATCGATTCCGAGATAGCATGAGTTCACCATCGGCGGCGAGGTGATTCGCATGTGGACCTCACGCGCCCCGGCCCGCCGGAGCAGCGCGATCGTGCTGGGCGTGGTCGTGCCGCGCACGATGCTGTCGTCGACGACGACGACCCGCTTGCCGGCCAGCACGTCCGGGAGCGGGTTGAATTTCAGCGCCACGCCAGATTCCCGCAGCCGTTGATCCGGCTGGATGAACGTCCGCCCGATGTACCGGTTCTTGATCAAGCCCTCCCGGTACGGGAGGCCAGACGCTCGCGCGTAGCCGACAGCGGCTGGCGTCGCGGAGTCCGGCACGGGCATCACGAGATCCGCGTCCGCCGGGTACTCCTTCGCAAGCTGCGCCCCCATCCGCTCGCGGGCGAGGTAGACGAGGGTATCGTCGATGACGCTGTCGGGCCGCGCGAAGTAGATGTATTCGAAGATGCAGAGCGCTTTCCGCGCATCGGTCGTGTCGGTCATAATCGAGCGTGGACCGTTCTCGTCGATGATCAGAATCTCGCCGCGCTGGATATCGCGCAGCCGTTCGGCGCCGATCGTGTCGAGCGCGCACGACTCGGAGGCGACGATCCACGAGCTGCCGAGCCGACCGAGACACAGCGGGCGGATCCCATACGGATCACGCACCGCGATCAGCTCATGCGGAGTGAGGAAGAGCAGGCTGAACGCGCCCTTCACCGCGGGAAGAGTGTGCCGAATCCGCTCTTCCCACGTCCGCCCCGGTGCGGTCGCGGCGAGGCGGGCGATGAGCTCAGAGTCGGTCGTCGTCTCGGTCGTTTCATCGCGCTCGCTCAGCCGCTCGGACAGATACCGGCTATTGACAACGTTCCCATTGTGGGCCACGGCGACGGGCCCAAGATCGCTGTGAACTAGGAGCGGCTGGGCGTTTTCAACCGTGCTCGAGCCGGTCGTCGAATAACGAGTGTGGCCGATTGCGATGTGTCCTTGGAGCTCGGCCAGCTCGTTCTCAGAGAAGACCTGACTCACGAGTCCCATGTCTGCGTAGACCTTGATGCCATCTCCGTCGGATGTCGCGATGCCGGCGCTCTCCTGTCCTCGATGCTGGAGCGCGTAGAGGCCGAAAAAGGTCAACCGGGCAACGTCTTCGCCTGGTCCGTAGATACCGAAGACCCCGCAGGCCTCGTGCATCTGGTCGTCACCGATCGGCATGCTCGGCTATCCCTCCATAAGACGGTCGAGCGCCGCCTCCCACCGCTGCCGGAGCTCCTCAACCGACACCTCGATAAGGCCACCGATCTGGAGCTTCGAGCCTTCAGCCACTCCCAGCCGCTGCGCTGGGATGTTCGTGCGCTGCGCCGCTGCTTGCAGGCGCCCGGCAGCGTCAGCCGCGACCCCGACAATGATCCGGGACGCGGCTTCGCCAAATAATACCTGGTCCGAGCGACCGAATCGCCCACTCATGATCTGTTCTGTCAAGTCGTCATCACCGCGCACGCCGATGCCTGACCCGACCGCAAGCTCCGCGAGCGTCGCGGCCAGCCCTCCCTCCGCGACGTCCGTTGCCGTCGGCGCCACGCCGTCGGCAACGAGCTCGCGCACGCACTCCTGGACCCGACATTCGAGATCGAGATCGATCGGAAGCGGCGCGCCGCCATCCCAGCCGTGGCACACCGCCGCGTATTCGCTGGCGCCGAGCGTCGCTTCCAGCGGTCCGAGCAGCCACAGCTCCTGCCCCGGCCGCAGCACTGCTCGCGCGTGATGGGCCACATCCTCGATGAGGCCGAGCGCGCCCACGACGGGGGTTGGCGCGATAGCCGCCCCGTCCATCTCGTTGTACAGCGAGACGTTTCCACTGATGATCGGCACGTCGAGCGCGATGCACGCCTCGCGCATCCCGGCGACGGAGTCCACCATCGCGCGCCACACCGCGGGGCGCTCCGGATCGCCAAAGTTGAGGCAGTCGGTCACGGCGAGCGGCCGCGCGCCGGCCCCTGCCACGTTGCGGCAGGCCTCGGCCACTGCGAGCGCCCCACCGATGCGGGGCGAGCCGGCCGACGCTCGGGCATTGCTTCCCAGTCCGAGGACAAGCGCTTTGCTGGTCCCCTTCACGCGAAGTACGGCCGCACCCTGGCCGGGCGGCACCACCGTATTGGTCTGAACCATGTGGTCGTACTGCTCGAAGATAGAGCGCCGACTGCAAAGGTTCGGGGAGGCAATGAGCTCGGTGAGGACCGCCGTCAAGTCGGTTGGAACCGCGAACGGCGGCTCCGCAGCGGTTGTGCCGGGCTTGGCGTCGGGCGCGCCGCTCGTGTCTGGCTCATAGGCCGGCGGCTCGTAGATCGGAAAGCCGCCCGTGAGGAATTCGGCCGGCAGCTCGGCTACTACGCTTCCGCCGTCGCGGATGCGAACCATGCCGTCATCGGCGACCCGCCCGATCAGGTCCGAATGCAGCTCCCAGCGGGAGAAGACCCTCTGGATGCGCGCCTCTGCTCCCGCGCGAACGACGACCAGCATCCGCTCCTGGGACTCGGAAAGCATGACTTCCATCGGCGTCATGCCAGCCTCGCGCCGGCTCACACGCGCCACATCAAGATCGATGCCCGCGCCGCCGCTGGCCGCCATCTCCGTCGCCGCGCCCGTGAGGCCCGCCGCCCCGAGATCCTGCATCGCGACGACGTCCGGGTCGCCGACGAGCTCGAGACACGCTTCGATAAGCAGCTTTTCAAGGAAAGGGTTGCCGACCTGGACCGCGGGCCGGCGCTCTTCGGTGTCCCCCGACAGCTCCGCCGACGCGAAGCTCGCCCCGGCGATACCGTCCCGCCCGGTCGACGAGCCCACTAGGAGCACCGGATTGCCGACTCCCTGCGCTCCCGATCGCACAATCCGGTCACGTTCCGCGACGCCAAGACAGAGGACGTTGACAAGGGGGTTGCCCGTATAGCTGGGATGGAAGGTCACACTGCCGCCGACCGTCGGGACGCCAACACAATTTCCATAGAAGGCGATGCCGCCGACGACGCCGCCGAGGAGGTAGCGGACCCTCGCGTTCGCTGGGTCACCGAAGAATAACGCGTCCATCAACGCGATCGGGCGGCCCCCCATTGTGAAGATGTCGCGGAGGATGCCGCCCACACCCGTCGCGGCACCCTGGAACGGCTCGACGGCACTCGGGTGGTTGTGGGACTCGATCTTCATGACCGCGGCGAGCCCGTCGCCGATGTCCACGGCCCCAGCATTCTCCCCGGGCCCCTGCAGCACGTGCGGGGCTGAGGTCGGGAAGCGCCGGAGGAGCGACTTGGAGTGTTTGTAGGAGCAGTGCTCGCTCCACAACACGCCGAACATCGCCAACTCGAGCGGGTTCGGGGTTCGGCTAAGCGTGGAGCAGATGCGGTCGTATTCGGTCGTCGTGAGACCGACGGCAGTCGGGTCGAGCAGCTCAGCGCGCTGCAATGGCCTCGCCTGACTCCGTGAGCACGGCGGGAACGGTGTCTACCAGTGAGCGGAAGATGCGAAGCCCGTCCACTCCACCGAGGATCGCCTCGGCGCAGCGCTCCGGGTGCGGCATCAGTCCGAACACGTTACCGGTCAGGTCGCAGACTCCCGCGATGTTGGACACTGAGCCATTCGGGTTGGCGGAAGGAGCCGTCTCTCCCTCCGGCGTGCAATAGCGCAGCACGATCTGGCCGTTGCGCTCCATGGTCGCGAGCGCGACCGGATCCACAAAGTAGCTTCCTTCGTGGTGGGCAATGGGCAGGTGCAACACGGCGCCGGGTTGCAGGTCGGCCGTAAAGGGCGTCCGCTGCGACTCGACTCGGACGTCTACCCAGCGACACACGAAGCGCAGGCCCGCGTTCTGGATCATGGCACCGGGGAGCAGGCCAGCTTCGACCAGGACCTGAAAACCGTTGCAGATCCCCCAAACCAGACCGCCTTGCTCCGCAAAGCGAGCGACCGCGTCCATGACCGGGGAGAAGCGTGCAATGGCGCCGGCGCGGAGATAGTCGCCGTGCGCAAATCCGCCGGGGAGCACAATGCAGTCGAAGTTGGAGAGGTCCACATGCTCGTGCCAGATGAGCTCGGCGGGGGATTGGAGCACGTCGCGCAACACGTGGAGCGTGTCCCGCTCGCAGTTGCTCCCCGGGAAAACAACAATGCCGAACCGCAACGGCCCCCCTTGCTCGCAGGATTCTACCACCTACAGCAGCCGCGATTTCCTCAGACGCGGACCTACGACGACACCCGCCTCATCTCACTGGCACGTTACGAGATCGGGACCGGATTGCGTCGGGCTGTTGCATGTTCGGCCTCGGCTCCGGGTCGAAGCGTATAATCCAGTTAGCCACCGCTCAGGGGCGGGGGCGGCTGGAAACAATTGTTAGAGGCCAGGGGTTGGTAGAGGACACGACGGAGATCAGCGCCCGGCGCGGATGGGCCATTAAGGCGGGCGGCTTCCTCTGGGAGCTTATCCAGACCGTTGCGCTAACCCTGCTGATATTTGTCGCGATGCGGTCCGTGGTGCAGAACTTCAAAGTTGAGGGCACCTCGATGGAGCCCACGTTGCACCACAACGAGTTCCTGATCATCAATAAAGCTGCCTACACCCGGGTGGACGGCACGCCCTTCGAGAGTTTCGTCGCCTACGCCAGCAATGGCACGGGCGGGCCGAAATTTCTCTTCGCTGATCCTGCGCGAGGCGAGATCATCGTCTTCCGCTATCCGCAGCAGCCCGAGAAGGACTTTATCAAGCGGATCATTGGCGTCCCCGGCGACAAAGTCGAGGTTCGCGCGGGCCGGGTCTACCTGAACGACAAGCTGATCGAGGAGCCGTATACCCGCGAGGGTGCCACGTACGACTCGCCGCCGAGAATCGTGCCCCCCGGGCAGTACTTCGTCCTGGGGGATAACCGACCCAACAGCAGCGACTCGCACGTGTGGGGCTTCGTGCCCGCGGATAACTTGATCGGTAAAGCGTGGTTGGCCTACTGGCCTCCCAGTCAATGGGGGCCATTGTCTAACGTCGCGTTCGCACAGTAGGAGGGATACAAGCTACACGTGGATCGCCCATCAGGCCAACCGAACACGGGCCGATGGCAAAGGCGCCACCGGCGAAGGCCGTGAAGCTGGTTACGGCGGTCAGGACCCCCATGGTCGGGCCCACATCACAAGGAGGTGATCGCGCAACATGCCGACCAACATAGCAATTATTGGAGTTCCATCAACGATTGGGGGCCTCGCGCTCGGGTCTGAGCGCGCGCCAGGCGTGCTCCGCCAAGCGGGGCTCGCCGACCGGCTCCGAGCTGCCAAGCTTGACGTTACCGACCTCGGAAACGTCCCCGTGCCCGCCCACCGCCGGACGAGCGGCACGCCCCAATACGCCACGACCGAATCCGTTGCCCGCTGGGTCTACAAATACGCGTGGCGCGCCCTTGAAGAAGAGATGACGCCGCTCGTCATCGGCGGCGATCACAGCGCCGCCATCGGCAGCATCGCCGCCGCGGCACAGAGCGTCCCAAGCCTGGGGATCGTCTGGATCGATGCGCACCCGGACTTCAATACGCCCGCATCCTCGCCCACGGGGAACATCCACGGGATGGTGCTGGCGATCGCGGCCGGCTGGGGCCCCACGTCCCTGGTCCGGATGGCCGGCTTTGCGCCGATGATCCACCCCGAGCGCATCGTCGTCGTGGGTGCCCGCTCGATCGACGCCGGTGAGACGAACAACCTTCGCGAGGCGGGGGTCCGCGTCTTCGACGGCGAGTACGTCGAGCGTAAGGGCATGCGTGAGACGATCGCCGAAGCCATGGCCTATCTCGAAGCCAACCAGGTGAAGGCCGTCCACGTCAGCGTCGACATCGACGTGCTGGACCCCGAACGGTACCCCGGGGTATCGACTCCGGTGCGAGGCGGAATCACTGCCGAGGAGCTCTTGCTCGCGGCGGCGGCCGTCGCACAGAGCATGCCGGTCGCCTCGATGGACCTGGTCGAGTTCACGCCGCCCGAAGATCGAAACGGCGCCACGCTGGAAGCCGCGCTGGGCGTGTGCACGACCCTCCTCAGCACTAAGGCCGCTCAGCCCATAGCTGCATCAATGGCGGCAAACGCAAGCTAAATCAGCGCAACCACAAGCTAAATCAGCGCAACCACAAGCTAAATCAGCGCAACCAAAAGGGGCTGGGAGGGCGCTATTGCCCTCCCAGCCTCTTTGTATTCCGCCGTACCGCGGTTAGCTGTTGCTGTATTCCCACTCGTAGTTGGGGTCGCGGTACGCCTCGGCGGGCATGCTGCTCTTCATCCCGCGCTTGGCGAGCTCTTCTTCGAACTTCTGACGAATCCAGGGCTCCTCATGCGGGTATTGGATCGTGTCCCGCTCGGGATCCTGGACCCGCTCGCCCGTGCCGCTGAGACCCCGCGGCGGATGCAAAGCCAGATACCGGGCCGGCGCCGAGCCCAGGTTGAAGTGCTGGTGGAACCAACGGTTCGGCGGAACGAAGACGCTGGCCTCCTGCCAGGGGATGACGATCTTCTCCTTGCCTTCGGGCCACATCACCGAGAAGCCCTCGCCCGATGGAATGACGATCACGAAGCCCGGGCCATGGCGATGGGCCTTCTTGTACGTCTGGGCAGGGAAGACCGACATGTGCGCGGTGACCGGCGAGTCCGGGAAGCGGACCCACACGACGTGCCCGCCGGCGCCCCTGCCCTTGAACGGGACGAGGCTGTCCCAGGCCCGCATGTTCGGGAAGAAGTTGCCGAACCAGAACATGCCGCCCCGGGGGCCCGCCGCGTTGTCCGCCTGCGCGATTGCCTTCGCCTCGGAGAAGGTATCGGTCGGCAGGATCTCTGGGGGCCGCCCGCTTTCGTTATTGATGAAGTAAGAGATGTCAGGCAGCGCCTGCATCGCCAGCGGCAGGTAGCTGCAATGGAGCAGACGCGCAGGCGAATTCCCCTGGGCGTTGCTGAGCTGGTAGGTATGGTGGCGGGGGATCTGGAACATGCTGTGCTTCTGCCACTCGAAGGTGCGCTTCTCCCCCTTGTCCCCAGCCCACACCGTCGTGAGTCCACGCCCCTCGACGACGTAGACCACCTCGTCCACAGCCATCTTGAGCGGCGGAAGCGTGGCGCCCGGCGGCACCTCGGTGACGCGGGCCTCGCTCACACCCTCCTGGCCAGCGAGGAGCAGGAACGCCGAGTTGCACTCGCGCTCGTCCCAGCGGCCGAGCTCGAGGGTTCGCAGGTCCTGCACGAAATAGCCGCGGTGCACGGGAACACCCGTCGACTCCACCCATTGGTCGTACGCCGAGCGCATGTCCCAGGTAACCGTCGGCTGCTCGCTCGACTGCGGCGGCGCGGTCGTTTCAGCCATGGATCGCACTCCTCTCATTCCGCCGGGCTTCCGCCCGTTCGGGTGGATCATATCCGGCAGCGCGCCTGGCTCCAACCGTCCACCTCCACTCGTGCAGGTTCCATGTCGGAAGGCTGTCCGGCGCGAACAAGTCGGGGCCGTCAAGTGCCGCGACGCGAGCGACGACGTTCGGGCTGTAATGCAGAGAGATCGCGCCCAGGTCTTCGGTGAAGATCTTGGCCATCTCGACGACGAGTCGAATGCGCTCCGGCCGCTCGAGGGTCGTGCTGTAGGACTCGTACAGACGATCGTACGCGGGGTTCGACCAGCTTCCGTGGTTCGCCCCAGTCCACCGATTCTCACTCGTCGGGATGGCCGTGGTGGTCCAGTTTGTGAGGCCCTCCTCCCCGATGCCACCGCCCCAGTTCTGGAGGCCCGTGAACGCCGCCCGGACCTGCCCATCCTGCGCCTGGGCAAGCGGGACCGCCGTCTCGCGCACGTCGAACCCGGCGGTGCGCCACTGGCTGGCCATCACCGCGGCCTCCTGCTGGATGTCCGCCGTGGCCGTTGCTCGCAGCTCGGCGGCGAATCGCTCGCCATTGCCGGCGACGTAGGTGCCATCCGCACCTTTCGCGTGGCCAGCCTCGGTCATGAGCTGCTCGCTCCGCCGAGGATCCGTTGGATAGCGCGCGATCGCCCGATCGATGTCCGCCGCGTAGTCAACCGACGGCGGTATCATGCTGGCCGCGAGGACCGTCTCCCCCTCGAAAAGGGCTCCGTTGAGCAGCGGAAGGTCGAGGGCGTGCGCCAGCGCCTTCCGCACCCGGAGATCGAGCAGGGCGCGCGGGGCGACCAGCTCGGGCCGGTATTGGATCTGCGTCTTCCGATAGCCCGCGGGGACGACCAGGATGCTTCCCGCCGCGCTCGCCGCCCACTGCTGGCGGAGAACCACGCCCTGCTGCAGGTAGATGGTGTACGGCAGGGTCAGGTGCGCCTCACCCGCAAGTAGATTCGCGAGCACCGTGTTGGAATCCCCGATAAACCGCAGCCGCATCCGATCGATCTTCGGCCGGCCCAGCGCATGCCCATCGAACGCGACGGCGTCGATCGAGGAGCCTGCATCCCACCGCTCCAGTCGGTAGGGGCCCAGCCCCACATACTCCGTCGTCCAGAAAGGCCGCGTGGCAAACGCCTCTCCCTGATCGGCTTCCAGCGCGGCCTCCAGCAAATGGCGGGGGAGCGGCTGGAACTCCTCCTCCTGGAGCACGTTGGCGCGGGGATAGGGCCGGCGCCAACGGATCAGCACGGTCCGCGCGTCCGCCGCTGTGACGTCCTGCATCTGATTCAGCGGCGCAGACCCCGCGGCCCCAAACTGCGGCGTGGCGTACACGCGCCAGGCAAAGACGAAGTCCTCGGCCGTCAGCGGCGCGCCATCATGCCAGATGAGGTTCGGCCGAAGTTGGTATCGCGTTTCCATCCGCCCGTCAGGCAACACCTGCCAACTCGCCGTCCGAAGCTCCGGCAACCGATCAGCGACGTACGGGCGGGGCACGCCCTGGCCATCGTTGATCGCGAGACCAGCGTTAAAGATCCGCCGCGCCGCGCCGTCCCCGAGCCCGGCGCCTCGGGCAAGCAGCGGCTTCGCCGCAAGCGTATCGAGCTCGGATCGGGTGACCACAACAAGCGGGGGCCCCGCATCCCGAGCGCGCGTCTCCGGCGCCGCAGGAGCAACGCCCGAACGCGATGCGGCGCGATCAGGCGCGCAGCCGACGATACAGACCAAGAATGCGACGGCGATGATCCCCAGCCGATGCACGCTCATCCCGCAGGTTCCCTTCACACAGTGTCGGGGTGGTTTCGCCAACGGCTCCAGCTTAGAGCACGTCAAGAAATAACATTGGCGGTAGAAAGGGTTGTGGGAGATGGCGCGATGGTGTAGTTCCATTCCCCATGGAACTGGTGCGGGGTCAGCTGCAGGGCGGCGAACTCCGCTTCCGGGACTTTCACCTTCGT
>ORMF010291547.1_pt1 | contig 177103 bp, 186 predicted proteins | sample 1779871 | NCBI WGS metagenome assembly ORMF01 (sample SAMEA104232316, study PRJEB22302) | groundwater metagenome | biome: forest; feature: aquifer; material: groundwater | place: USA | collected 2011-08-07 | depth 5.4 m | reverse complement strand
TTATAGAGTTTTCTATCTGCCATTTATGTTTTATAATATCCATATTTACTTTATAGAGTCTACTTAAAAAATACTCTCTTGTTACCTCTTTTGCGCCTAAACTTTTTAGATGTTCTGTGGGTACTTGAGAGTCTATGAAATTAATATTCCTTGTATTTTACTGTTGTTCATTCTGGCTATGGTCTAAGGTTTAAAACTGCTGTTTCTCTCTTGTTGCACATCAAGTTCCATAAATAATCTTTCCAATAGCTTTACTTTTTAGTAAACCCAAAAGCTTTTAATACGTTTACCTGCACTAATATCTTTAGCAAACTACTCCACATATATTATCTGATATTGAATTTTGCTATTATTGGCAGGTGATCAGAGTAGCCTTCTCCCTTGTGTTTTTTAATACTGCCTTGAGAGATCTCCCAGCGATTTACACCTTTTTTACTTAAGAGATAGTTTCTATTAAAATTTGTAATGCTGTTTTTTATATATGAGAAATCTCTATTTTGTAGAAGTGGCTGAGAGATTAAAATATTATCAAGTGCCTCTTTTTTATCTTTATATATATGGGTATATCTATTCTCTTCATCCGTGTCATACCAAAGATTGTAGAAACTCTCTTTTGCACTGCTGATTTTTGAGCTATTTTCTTGCTGATTGATAGTCCCTAAAATATGGTTTATTCCGGTTATGCCGTTAGTATCATTATGCTTTCTATTTCTTGCAAATTTTATATGCTCTTCATAGTCTGAATTAAAATCACCCAGTAAGATAATATTTTTGTCATATCCTATCTCTTCTACCCTCTTTTTTAAGGCTTTCGCAGAGACTACTCTTTTACTCTCAGGTCCTGATTTTGCTTTCCAGTGGTTTACAAATATATATAATTCTTGATTCTCGATTTTAAATTTTGCCTCTAAAATGTTTCTATGCTCATTTGTCAGTGTTACACTCAACTCTTTTGAGTATAAAAAAGGAATTTTGCTAAGAAGTGCTACTTTAACGGTCGTATCTTTTTTATCTGCTATCGAGTAGTATTGATAGTAAAGTCCTTTTTGTTTTAGTGCAAATCTTAGATCCATAAGTGCTTGAAGATTCTCTATTTCTTGCAAAGCTATGATGTCTGCATCCATCTCTTTTATAACATGTGAGATATTTTCAAGTTTTATCTTGTAATTTCTTTGATTCCAGTTTGAGGTGCTATTAGGAATATACTCCTCATATTCAGTACCGTTTTTTTCTAAATCAAAGAGATTTTCTACATTGTATGTTGCTAGTGTCAAAATTTTATCTCCAAAAAGAGTTGCAAAAAGTGTAAAAAGTAAAAAAAGTGTTTTCATATCGTAATTCCATTCAATCTCAGTAAGTTATTAGGATTTGGCTCTCTGCCCATAAGTTCTTTAAAAAGCTTCTCCATGCTCAAAGATCCGCCTCTGCTTAAAACTATATTTAGATATTTTTTTGCTATCTCAGAGCCAAATATCCCCTCATCGACTACGCTAAAAAACGCATCGGCACTTAGTACTTCAGCCCATTTGTAGCTGTAGTATCCTGCTGCATAACCGCCTGCAAAAATATGAGAAAATCCATTTTGGAACTTGTTATATGATGGCGGTTTTATCAGTGCCGACTCTTCTCTAATGGAGTCTAGCAGATTTTGAACTTCATCGCCTTGATAGAGTTCTGTGTGAAGTTTGAAGTCAAAGATAGAAAATTCTAGTTGTCTGAGCATTCCTGAGGCTGAGAGAAAGTTTTTGCTGCGTACCAGTTTCTCTATCATCTCATCTGGAATTATCTCTTTTGTTTCATAGTGAGTTGCAAATAGTTTAAGCACATGTGGTTCGTATGCAAAATTTTCCAAAAATTGTGACGGAAACTCTACCGCATCCCATTCGACGCCATTTACGCCGCTTACCTCATTTTCATCTACGCTGCTTAACATATGGTGGAGCGCATGTCCCATCTCATGGAAAAGTGTTACAACATCATCATGTCTTAAAAGTGAAGGATTATTTTCAGAGGAGGGTGGAAAGTTGCACACTATAACAGCAGATGCAAGCTGTTTATTTCCTTTTTCATCTATGCAGTGTGTTTGAAAATTATTCATCCAAGCACCGCCCTGTTTGCTTTTTCTTGCTTCTAGATCTAGATATAGTCTGGCTTTTAGCTTATCTTCCATGTAAAGATCATACGAAAATGCCTTTTCATCCCAAAGTTTTTCATCTGTTTTTTTAAAAGTAATCCCAAAGAGTTTGTTTAGAAAATCAAACATTCCATTTAAAACGCTCATTTGCTCAAAATATACTCTGTAAAGTTCTTCATCTATATCATACTTCTCCTTTTTGAGCAGTTCGCTATAGTAAGCGGTATCAAAGCTACAAAGCGGCTTATGAGCCATTTCTTGAAGCTCTTTTATCTCGGCATGAGCCTGTTCTTTAGAGTTTATTAGCAGTTTTTCCAAAAAGTTTATAACGCTTTTTTCATCTTTTGCCATTTTGCTTGCAAGCGAATAAGCAGCGTAGCTAGGAAATCCCAAAAGTCTACTCATCTCATTTTTAAGGGCTAAAAGCTCATCTATAATCTGCTCATTTTGCGGAGCTCTTGTTACATAGGCACGGTAAAGTTCTTCTCTGATTTTCTCATTTTTCCCATAAGTCATGTATGCAATATATGATGGCATTTGAAGCGTGAATCTATATTTTGTAACTCCGTTTTCTTCAAATTTTGCGTCTAGGAGATCACTCTGCGGTATACCCTCTACATCTCTCTCGTCCGTTATAATATACTCATAAGCGGAAGTTGCATCTAACACATTTTGCGAAAAGTCGTTTGATAGCTCACTTTTTCGAATATTTATCTCTTGAAGCCTCTCTTTTGTTTTTTCATCCAGATGTGCGCCGCTTAGCTCAAAGTTTTGAATATTTAACTCTAAAACTTTTTTTTGTTCTTGGTTTAAATTTTTCTCATTTGAATAGATCTCTTTGTATGCTTTGTAAATATTCAAATTTTGTGAGAGTTTTGTAGAGTATTCGGTTATGATAGGCAGGGAGTCGGCATAGATCTCCTGTGTTTTTTCTGTGTTGTTTACGGAGTTAATATGTGATAGCGGTGTAAAAAACTGTTCTAAATACTCATCCATCATGCCAAGCGGTTTTACAAAATTTGAATATGTTTTCTCTTTTATCTTTAAGAGTTCATCTATCTTTTTGTTGTTTTCTTCTACTCTTTTGTTTAGCTCATCTATAAAGCTATCTAGATCTACATTAAATTTTAAAAATTTACTCATTTTTCAATCCTCTTCATCTCGTTTTTGTTTTGTGGCATTAAATTTGTTAATTAAAATATCATCATATTCGTTTGACTTTTCAAAAAGTCTCTTAAATGCGGTTTTTCCCTCTTTTTGTGTCAATGATGAATCAACTATTATATATGAGAGGTAGATGAAATTTTCATTGATGGAAAATCTAAGATAGGAGAGTTTTTGGTTCTCTTCAAGCAGATAGTCATAAATTTGCGATATGTTTTCTTTTGGAATAACGCATAGTTTAGAGTCGCCTATAATAATGCCGTTTTCATAGTAGTTTATCTCTATTCGAGCAGTTCCGTAATCAACTCTCCATGAAGCTTGAGACCTTCTTGCTAATGTAACATTTACGTCCAAAGATGCCAGAATCTCCTCAAAAAGTTTTGTGCTTCCTGTTGGATTGTACCCTTTTCTTCGCAGTTTTGCGACTTCTAGTTTTATGCCGCACTCTGAGCAGTAATCATTTTTTATATCTTTTTCATCAATCAAATTTTTACATGACGGGCATTTAATAATATTTTGGCAACCAAGGATTTTATAGCTTTTGAGAGCCTCTTCCACATAATAGTATGGAAGTGCAAAGCCTAAATTATTTGAATTTTGTATGATAAAAGTATTTACGCCTATCACTTCGCCGCTTATATTTAGCAGAGGTCCTCCGCTGTTTCCTGGGTTTATCGCAGCGTCAATCTGTACATATTCTAGTTCACCGTAAATTCTTGAAGCTTTTGAAACTATCCCCTCGGTTGCGCTGTAGTTGAGTCCGTACGGATGACCGACTGCAATGGTAGTATCGCCGTCCTCAACCCCTTTTGTAGATAAAACAAGAGGATTTTTGGGTGTCTCAAAATCATAGCTTATAAATGCAAGGTCAAAATAGGCATCATCATATACAACTTTTGCAATGCTTCTTTTTATCTTTTTTGCACTAATGACAACCTCTTTCATGCCGGAGACCACATGTGAGTTTGTGACTATGAGATCTCCTATGATAAAGCCTGTTCCGCTTCCATAAGGTGTCATAATCTGTATGATATTTTCGATATAAGTTTCCAATATAAGCTGCGTATTCACGTCTATATCTCTTCGAAATTAAGATTTTTTATCTGTAGATAAAAGCTGTTGCTAAACTCGTTTAGCGATGTAAAGTTGAGCTTTTCGCCAAAAGGTTTTAGAAGTTTAAAACGGTTTTGATGCGGAGCAATAATTTCATCTATTCTTGAGATAATCGCTCTTTTTGCAAAAGTTGAGTTCTTTTTGTTGTAGAGCGGAGTATAGCCAAGAGAAGTAAAAAAATCCGGATCTTGAATCTCTACTAAAGTATGAAGCAGATTTTTCAAGACAACATGTAACCCGTAATTGTATAAAATATAGAGTGCCACATAGTTGTATATGGTTGGGATTACTTGATTATACCTGTTGTTTTTGTACCATCTTATTTTTGCAAGAGATTCTGTTATAAATACTTCAATCTCTTCTTGAGATGTTTTTTCAAGCGGGTTAAAAGTATATTTTGCATTATAAAAATTTGTTTTAAACTCTTCAAAATCCATCTCTTTTAGTTTATTTATGTAAACTCTTAACTCCTCGTTTTTTGCCTCTACCGTGGCATTTTCATCGCTAAAATACTCCTGTACCTTTTTGCTTGATTTTTGAAATATCCCATATTTGGGTACCAATAAATAGTCGATTTTAAAAATAAGATACAAGAGTATAAAAGATTGCATTGCCGCATTGTCATTTGATGGCAGTGTTGATATTTTAGCCGTTGATTCATCTATCCATCTATGCAGAAAATTATATTTAAGTTGGAGTTCAGACTCATTCATCGCACTTAAATGCTCTATGTCTTCTATAGTAATATCCAAAAATTCACTCTTTGTATACTCTTTGTCAAAGTCGGCATTAAGTGCAATTTCTCTTAGCGGAAAGAAAACTTTTTGCGGATTCATGGTTATATTGTCAAGAAAAAGTTTCAGTTTTATATACTCGTCGTCGCTAAAATAGTAAGCATAAGTGAGTTGATAGTTTCTCTCTAAAATCAGCCGTTTAAGAGCCACGTTTGCAGATGATTTTTTTGTAAGAATAGCTTCCGCATAGAGATTTTCTTTTGTAATAGTGCCGCTTATTTTAGCACTGCCTTGAAATATTTCAAAGTTTAGTCTATCTGCTTCATGCGTGGTTATAATGTTCTTGTTTGAGGTGCCGTTTGAGTAGTTTTCAAGAGATTTAAAAAAGTATTCATAGCCTTTTAGTATATCTTTAGCTTCAAATGCTTCGTAAGATTTGTTGAACTCTTCTTCTTCATTTTCGGACAAATCTGCATTTATCCCTCTTCCAAAAGAGTGTTTTAATTTCATCTTAGGTTCAAAAAAATTTAACCAGCTCATCTACTCTCTTTTATTTAATTAGGTATCATTATAATAAAAACACTCTTATATCTTTGTAAATATGGGGTTAAACGCTTTTGAAGAGATAAGGATTTTATCGCCGACAGAGAGATTTTCAATATCTTTTTTAACGGCAGTTATCTTTAAGACCTCATTGTTTGCCATAACGTCTATGACATAGAGAATATCACTTTTGTTTATCGAGAGTACTTCCCCTGCTACCTTAAACTTTCCGCTTAGATTTGAAGAGGCAAAAACCTCGGACGGAGTTCCGTCATCTGTGATATCTCCCAAAGAGATCTTAAAAACTCTGCTTGAGAGCTTGAAAACTTCGCTTACATCATGACTTACCAAAATGGAGGTGACATCAAATTTTTTATGAACTGCCAAAAGTTCATCTTGAAGCTTTACTCTCATGGCATGGTCAAGTGCCGAAAGAGGTTCATCAAGAAGGAGCAGTTTTGGGCTGCTTACAAGTGCTCTTGCAACCGCTACTCTCTGTTTTTGTCCGCCGCTTAGCTGATCGCTCATCATTAAAGAAAGATTTTCAAGCTCCATAATCTCTAAAATCGCATCGACTCTTGCACTCTCATTTTGATTTTTTAGAGCAAAGAGAAGATTTTTTTTAACACTCATGTTTGGGAAAAGCGCATAGTCTTGAAATACAAACCCGACACCTCTTTTTTGCGGAGGCAGGTTTATCTTTTTACTGCTGTCAAACCAAACTTCATCACCGACTTTTACCTCTCCGCTATCGGGATTCTCTAGTCCGGCAAGTATACGCAGAAGCGTGGTTTTTCCGCTTCCGCTCTTTCCAAAGAGTGTTAAAAAATCTCCCTCTTTTATCTCTTTGTTTACATGTAGGACAATCTTTCCGTCTGCCGTGTTTAGAGTTTTTTTTATGTTAATTTTTATCATTTATTATAAATCTATCGTGAGCATTTTTGAACTCTTCTTGTTTGTTTTGATAATTTTAGCCAATAATCTATTTTTTTGAGCGTGAAAGATGGTTGATAATGAAAAAAAATACCTCTTTTTTAATATTGAGGACTTTAAGAGACATTTTTAAAAGTGATGGTACAATGTTCGCCATAAAATTTTTTAATATAAAACGTCAAAAAACTAGCTATCTGCTGAATATGCCGTTGCTATAACAAAGGAAAATAAGTGTGTAAAGATTGCGGTTGCAGCATAGTAGAACATAGTCATTCCCACGAAGAGAGTCATTCCCACGAGCATCATCACCATCACGGAGATTCTCATAAACACCATCATTATGAAGAGTCGCATAAACATAGCCATCTGCATGATAACCCACAGCTGAATGACCCTAAAACCATTTCGGTAATAGCAAAAATTTTGGATAAAAATGACCATGAAGCAGGGCATAACAGAGAGCATTTTAACTCTCACGGTGTTTTGTGCATAAATCTTATGAGTTCTCCCGGAAGCGGGAAAACCGCACTTTTAGAGGGACTCTCAGAGTTACATGAGTTTAAATTTTGCGTAGTTGAGGGTGATCTGGAGACAAGCAGAGATGCGGATAGGCTCAAAGCAAAAGGGATACAAGCTCATCAGATTCAAACCGGTTCTGCATGTCATCTTGATGCGTTTATGGTGCATAAAGCACTTCATCACATGGATTTGGATAGTGCGGATGTCTGTTTTATAGAGAATGTCGGAAACCTTGTCTGCCCTGCCAGTTATGATGTGGGAAGCCACCTAAATATTGTTTTGGTAAGCATTCCCGAGGGTGAAGACAAGATTGCAAAATATCCCGTTATGTTTCGCAAAGCGGATTTGATACTCTTTACAAAAGTGGATTTGCTTCCATATTTTGAGTATGACATCCAAAAAGAGAAAGAGGCTGCGAGAAAGTTAAATCCAAGTGTCGATATCCTTGAAGTCAGCACAAAAGATGAGGCATCACTGAAAAAAGTTTCTCAGTGGATTAAGTTTAAAATGGAGATGCGTTAGTGTGCCTCTCGATACCATCAAAAGTTGTTAAGATAGATAAAGAGAGTTCTATCGCTACAGTCGATACCATGGGCGTGCAAAGAGAGGCTAGTTTGGCTCTCGTTGGAGATGAAGAGTTGGAAGTCGGCGATTTTGTTCTTTTGCACATAGGGTTTGTTATGAAAAAAATTGATGAGCAAGAGGCGTTGGAGAGTTTGGAGATCTATAGAGATATCATAGATAGGATGAACGAAGATGATAAGCGGATGGCAATTTTAGGAGAAGATGCGCTTTGATGGAGCAACTAGAATTAAAAAATTTATATGACGGTTTCAGAGACGCTCCTACCATCAAAGCCTATGCCAAGCTTATAGAAGAGGATGCCAAAAAGCTACAATCTCCCATAAACATCATGGAAGTTTGCGGCGGACATACACACACCATCATGAAGTACGGGCTACTTCAACTTCTGCCTAAAAATATCAAATTTATACATGGTCCGGGATGTCCGGTATGCATCATACCAAAAGAGCGAATTGACCATGCATACATTTTAAGTATGCAAGAAGATGTGATTTTGGTTACTTTGGGAGATATGATAAAAGTACCAGGGAGCAAAGGAAGCCTGCAAGATGCAAGAAGCAGAGGTGCAGATGTAAGGTTTGTCTACTCTCCGTTTGATTGTTTAAAAATCGCTCGCCAAAATCCGACTAAAAAAATCATCTTTTTTGCCATAGGATTTGAGACTACTACCCCCATGAGTGCCGCACTTTTAGATAGCGTTATAAAAGAGGGTATTTACAATATTTTCTTCCACATAAACCATGTAAGAGTTCCTGAAGTTATGAGAGAGCTTATAAAGAGCAGAGATGTACATGTAGACAGCTACAACAACAAAATAGACGCATTTCTGGGACCCTCACATGTAAGCGTGATAAGCGGAAGCAAAATCTATGAGGAGTTTCCACGCGACTATAACCGTCCCGTAGTAGTTTCGGGTTTTGAGCCTGTTGATGTCATGCAGGCGATTAGCATGTCGGTAAAACAGTTTGTAGAGGGCAGATGTGAGCTTGAAACCCAGTACAAAAGAGTCGTAACTTACGATGGAAACCTTAAAGCTCAAGAGCTGATAGATACCTATTTTGAGCAAAGAGAGCTTTTTAAATGGAGAGGTTTGGGAAACATCCCAAAAAGCGGACTAAAACTAAAACCTGAGTTTGAGGCGTATGATGCAGAGGTTATCTACAAAGATGTTCTCCCACTCGGCGAGATAGAAGACCACAAACTCTGCATCTGTGGAGACATACTAAGAGGCATGGCAAACCCACCTGAATGCACTCTATTTGGAACTGCATGTAAACCATCATCACCCATCGGAAGCTGTATGGTAAGCAGCGAAGGAGCATGTTCGGCGTACTATAAGTATGGGAATCTTTTGTGAATAAGTTGACAAATAAATTTTTTATAAAAAAAATGAAAAATCACTAAAAAAAGGCTAAACGGTGGAGTTGGTATATCTTTGGGTAGAAGAGTATAAAAATATAAAAAATCAAGGGTTTAACTTTTCGCCTAAGTTTGAGTGTGAGTTTAAAGCTGAGTATGAAAAAGGTGAAGATGGTAAAGAAAAATTAAAAGATAATTGTGAATTGGTTATCAAGCCTAAAGAGTATTTAGAAAACTTTTTTGGTGAGAATATTAATATTACTGCTATTGTCGGGGAGAATGGGAGTGGGAAGAGTGGTATATTAGAAGTATTCATGCTAACTATATTCAAGTATTCAAATCCTGACAGTACTGTATTTACTATGCGTGGATTGTGTGTGTTCCAAAAAGAAAGAGTATTTTATTATAAAGCTACACCTAATTTTTCTCAGGACAGCTTAATCCAATTTACAAATAAAAATCCTTTATTAAAAGAAGAAATTGAAAATAATTCTATAATGATGCTTCATTATAATTATTCTCTTGATATGTTAAGTTCAACATTTAAAAATTCTATTATTTCAAGTGAGTATGATGGACATATATCTGATTATGAAACTACTCCTAATAATTTATTTTCTCAACCAAAAAAATATAATGCACAAATAAACATTCAACAAATCAACAGAGAAACTCAAAAATATATGATTAAATCTAAACAAGAATATGGTGATAAAAGCATAGAAAAAATATTTTTTGATACTTTCAAAGAAAATAGAAACATACAATTCATTCCACACTCTTTTATTTTGCATTTTGATTATGCAAATTATTTAGAAAAATTCACGAATACCAGTATAAGAAAATTAATTAAAGATTACTTTAGCAGACAAAGTTTTAATAATATTGATATTGAAAAATTAACAAGATTATCATATGTTTTTTTTGTTTTTCAATTATATTCCACTTATACTATGACTCCTGATTTGTTTAATCAAACAGAAGAAAACTTTATTAAAAATCAGAAACTAATTGATATATTAAACACTATAAATAGTAAAAATGATATTTCTCATACTTTTATAAACACTATTATTGAAAAATTCAAAGAAATCATTGAAGATAATAGTTTAATAGAAATGTTAGGAATTGAAATACAAACTACCTTTCCAAGTATTTACGAAACCGCTTGGTATATTGATTATATAAAAGGAAATTTAATAATATTACAAAAGCATAATGTCAAACTATTTCACAATAAAACAATAATTGATATAGATTTGATAGAGAAATTAATCAAAAATCTTCCTAGTTTCATAGAAATTGAACTTTATAACAAAGAAGATATTTCGTTTTCTGATTTAAGCTTTGGAGAAAAAGCGATTATTCGCTTTTCATATAATATGATGTTTTTTTTAAATTTTTATTCAAAAAAAAGAAAAGTATTTTTTATAATATTAGATGAAATAGATTTAGGACTTCATCCGGAATGGCAAAGAAAACTATTTAATTTTATATTAACTTTAACAAATCTATTATCTAAAAAATTAGATATAAGGGTAACAATAATTGTTGCATCTCACTCCCCATTTATCCTATCAGATTTACCAAAAGAAAATGTAATTTTTTTAGATACATACAAAGAAGACACAACAGATAAGAGTGGAATAGAGCAAAAAAAAGGTAATTGCACAATAGTAAATCCAAATATAAACACTTTTGGAGCGAACATTCACACTCTGCTTTCTAACGGTTTTTTTATGAAAGACGGACTTATGGGAGAGTTTGCGAAAGAGAAAATTACAGAAATACTTGATTATTTAAAAAATAATAAACCTCTTAAAAGCATTAAAGAAGAACAAGTGAAGTCAATAATTGAAAAAATTGGGGAAGATTTTTTAAGACAAAAACTTTTAAATATGTACAATATAAAATTTTCTATAAAATCAAAAGATGATGAAATTGAAGAGTTAAAAGCAGAAATAGAAAGACTTAACAATGCTCAAAATCAAGCTTAATCAAGAACTTTTTAATAAACATGTAGAAGAAATAGATAAATCAATAAGAAAATCAATTTACAGTAAACTAAAAATAAAACTAACTGATAACGAAAAAGAATGTCTTGAATATATTCAAAAAAATTTAATTGATATCTTAAAGGCTGATTCAAAAAAAATGCAAGACTATATTAGTTATTTTAAAAAAAATCACCCAGATGTTATAGGAAAGCAAAATACTAAAGAAGAAAACTGGAAAAGAATATATAAAATTGTAAGAAAGGATATTTTCGAAAGGGAATATACTAATTGGTCAGATAGAACTAAATATGGAGCTTATATATTTGTAAAAACTCTTGACTTAAAAACTTGCCCTTACTGCAATCGAAACTATACTTTTGCGGTTGATAAAAAAAGTGGGAAACTAAGACCTGAAATTGACCATTTTTATCCAAAATCAATCTATCCATTTTTGGCTATGAGTTTTTATAATCTTATTCCTAGTTGTTCAATTTGCAATCATACAAAAAAAGATAAGGTTAAATTAGGTTTATTAAACCCTTATGAATTAAAGAAAAATGATTTTAAATTTACATATATTCCAGAAGACATTAGTTTTTTCAATGTTGAAAATGAAAAATATAATTTTGATAGTTTTGAAATAGGGATATATGGAAATAAAGCAAATTTAGAAGTTTTTAAATTAGAAGAGTTATACAAACAACACAAAGATGTAGTTTTAGAGCTTTTGATAAAAAAAGCTTACTATCCTAAAAGCTATATAGATGAATTAAAAAGTTTTGGGTTTAGTGAAGATGAAGTTTATAGATATTTAGTTTGTAACTATAAAAATGATGAAGACCTACACAAACGCCCACTAAGCAAACTCATCAAAGACATTAGCGAAGAGTTAAACCTTATATGAGAATTCTTCTAATAGTATCTGCTTTTAACTCCCTGAGCCAAAGAGTTTTTTGTGAGCTTAGAGATATGCAACATGTTGTCTCGGTGCAATTTTCAACAAGTGATAAAGAGATGATAGAAGAGGCACAAAGATTTAAGCCAGATATCATCTTTTGCCCTTACTTAAAAAAGTACATTCCAAAAGAGCTGTTTTTAAATACGCCCACTTTTATACTTCATCCCGGTATCAGAGGCGATAGAGGTCATAATGCGTTAGACCATGCCATAAGGGATGATAAAAAGGAGGAGGGGGGAGTGGCACATATCTAAGCCGTTCATTAAAATAATTTTACTATACTATATTAAATTTTAATAACAGAGTTAATTAATTATTTTCAAAAACCTAAAGAACACTAACTTTTGATGAACTAAAAAGTTAGGTAATTTTTCATAAAATAAAAAACAAAAAGGAATTTAATAATGACAAGCACACAACAACGAGCCGAACTACAAAATCAAATTTGGAAAATCGCAAATGAGGTAAGAGGTTCAGTTGATGGCTGGGATTTTAAGCAATATGTTCTAAGTACTCTGTTTTATCGGTTTATTAGTGAAAATTTTGCCAACTACATCGAGGGTGGCGATGAGAGTGTAAATTATGCCTCTCTTCCTGACAGTGTCATTACTCCTGATATTAAAGATGATGCTATCAAAACAAAAGGTTACTTCATTTATCCAAGTCAATTATTTGTAAATGTTGCTAAAAATGCCAATGACAACCCAAACCTGAACACAGATTTAAGTGCTGTTTTCTCAAGCATTGAAAGCTCGGCTAATGGCTATCCATCAGAGTCAGACATCAAAGGATTATTTGCAGATTTTGACACTACAAGCAATAGACTTGGGAATACGGTAAAAGATAAAAACAGTCGATTATCTGCTGTACTTAAAGGTGTTGAAACTCTTAATTTTGGAAAATTTGAAGATAATAATATCGATTTATTTGGTGATGCGTATGAGTTTCTTATCTCAAACTATGCAGCAAATGCAGGGAAATCTGGAGGAGAGTTCTTTACACCACAAAGTGTTTCAAAACTTATCGCACAACTTGCGATGCACAAGCAAGAGAGTGTCAACAAGATATATGACCCCGCAGCTGGTTCAGGCTCACTACTTTTACAAACAAAAAAACATTTTGATGCTCATATTATAGAAGATGGTTTTTTTGGTCAAGAGATAAACCACACTACTTACAACCTAGCTAGAATGAATATGTTTTTACATAATATCAACTATGATAAATTTAATATAGCTCTTGGTAACACGCTCATAGACCCTCATTTTGGAGATGATAAACCATTTGATGCAATAGTATCTAATCCTCCATATTCTGTAAACTGGATAGGTAGCGATGACCCTACTCTTATCAATGATGATAGATTTGCACCTGCTGGAGTATTAGCACCAAAATCAAAAGCAGATTTTGCTTTTGTATTGCATTGTCTAAGCTATCTTTCACCAAAAGGAAGAGCGGCGATAGTTTGTTTTCCTGGTATTTTCTATCGTGGTGGAGCGGAACAAAAGATAAGAAAATATCTAGTGGATGGCAATTATGTAGAGAGTGTTATATCACTAGCTCCAAATCTATTTTTTGGAACTTCAATAGCTGTAAATATCTTGGTACTTTCAAAACATAAAACTGATACTAAGACACAATTTGTAGATGCAAGTGGACTTTATAAAAAACAAACAAATAACAATATTTTAACTTATGAGGGTGAGAACAACCACATAGAGCAAATTATGAAAGTGTTTGATAGTAAAGAAGATATTGAACATTTTGCTAAGTGCATAGATACTGAAGTAATAGCCCAAAATGGCTATAACCTTTCTGTTAGTTCTTATGTAGAAGCAAAAGATACAAGGGAAGTAGTAGATATAAATAAGTTAAATGATGAGCTTAAAACTACAGTTTCAAAAATAGATAAGTTAAGAAGAGAAATCGATAAAATAGTAGCGGAGATTGAAGCGTGAGTGATGTAATCTCAATAAAAGAACTTCTTGAGGATATAGAGGTTGAGTGGAAGCCTTTGGGTGAACTTACAGAGATAAAAACTGGTCAATCAGTTAGTAAGCAAATGATTTTAGATAACCCTGGTATATTCCCTGTAATTAACAGTGGACGAGACCCACTAGGTTTTATAGGTAATTGGAATACGGACAATGACCCTATTGGTATAACAACACGGGGAGCAGGTGTAGGTTCAATAACATGGCAGGAAGGGAAATATTATAGAGGTAATCTAAATTACTCAGTTACTCCAAAATCAATTAAGGTAATTCAGATTAGATTTTTATACCATTTATTACTTAATATGCAATCTGAAATTCAAGCATTATGCACATTCACTGGAATTCCTGCTTTAAATGCAAGTGAGCTGAAAAAACTTCAAATACCTATACCGTATCCAAATGATTTAGATAAATCATTAGAAGTGCAAAGTAAAATTATAAGAATTTTGGACAATTTCAAAGAGCTTACAGCAGAGCTTACAGCAGAGCTTACAGCAGAGCTTACAGCACGGAAAAAAAAATATAGTTATTATAGAGATAAACTACTGACTTCTGAAAATGGAGAAGTTGAATTTAAATCATTAGGAGAAATTGGTGAATTTATTAGAGGGAAAAGGTTTGTAAGAGACGATATGAAAGATGAAGGTTTCCCTTGTATTCATTATGGGGAAATGTATACACATTATAATATATGGGCTAACGAATCTAAATCTTATATTGATGAAGAACTTGCATCAAAATTAAGAGTTGCTGATTATGGTGATGTTGTTATTGTGGCTGCAGGAGAAACTATAGAAGATATAGGTAGAGGTACAGCTTGGTTAGGAGATACGGGAGTAGTGATTCATGATGCATGTTTCTTTTTCAAAAGTAGTCTAAATCCTAAATATGTTGCATATTTTACAAGAACAAAATTTTTTCATGACCAGATAAGAAAACATATATCATCAGGAAAAATATCTGCAATTAATGCAAATGGTCTTAGTAAAGCTAAAATTCTTATACCTTATCCAAATGATTCAGTTAAATCACTTGAAGAACAAGAAAGAATTGTAACTATACTTGATAAATTCGATACATTAACTAACTCTATAAGCGAGGGTTTACCAAAAGAAATAAAGTTAAGACAACAACAATATGAGTATTACCGTGACTTACTTTTAACTTTTTCCAAAAATGATGTAGAGGTATAAAATGGCACAAACATTAGAGCAAATTGCCAAACAATTAAGTACACCTGGAGTTATAAAAAAAATTGTAAAGACAGAAACTAAACAGATTTTACCTAAGGAAGTTGAAGAAATAAAACAAATTCCTAAAGTGCAACTTATTTACGCTTTTAATGGTACTGGAAAAACAAGATTATCAAAAGAGTTTAAAGGATTAATCGCTCCTCAAATTGATACTGAAGATGATTTACAGTCAACTCGTACAAAGATTCTTTATTATAATGCATTTACAGAAGATTTATTTTCTTGGGATAATGATTTAGAAAATGATAGTAAACCAAAATTAATAATAAAACCTAACTCTTTTACGGATTGGATCTTACAAGAACAAGGACAAGATCAAAATATAATAACTAATTTTCAGCGATATACTGATGATAAATTAACACCAAAATTTAATCAACAATATTTAAAAAATGAAAATGATCCAAATTCTATAGTAAGAGCCTTTTCTGAAGTTAGCTTTTCTTTTAAACGTGGAGATGAAAATAGTATAGAAAATATAAAAATCTCAAAAGGTGAAGAGAGTAATTTTATTTGGAGTGTTTTTTATACACTTTTAGAGCAAGTTATAAGTGTAAAAAACGAAGAAGAATTAAGCCAATTTGATTTTTTAGAATATATATTTATTGACGATCCAGTAAGTTCATTGGATGAAAATCACTTAATAGAGCTAGCAATTAACTTAGCACAATTAATAAAATCTAGTAATTTTGAAAAGCATAAACTTAGGTTTATTATTAGTACTCATAATCCACTTTTTTATAATGTGCTATATAATGAGCTTGAAATTAATAAGAAAAAAAGTGGTTATATGCTCATTAAAAATGAGGATGGAACTTTTGAATTAAATGAAAAACATGGTGATTCTAATAAAAATTTCTCGTATCATTTATTTTTGATAGAAACAATTAAACAAGCAGTCAAAAATAATGGTATAGAAAAGTTTCATTTTATGTTGTTACGTAATTTATATGAAAAGACAGCAAGTTTTTTGGGTTATTCTCAATGGTCTCAATTATTACCTACAGAGGCAAGAGACTCTTATGTAAGGTATATTAATCTTTATAGTCATAAAAGTTTATCAAATGAAGAAGTTAGTGATCCCACTCCAGCGGAAAAAAATATTGTTAATCATTTACTTGAACATCTAATAAACGAATATAATTTTTGGAAAGAGGTTGAAAATAATGATCAATCTAACTAAACCAATAGCAGAATCAAATAACTTTATCGTTTTAGATAAATATACAAAAGTTGACCAAGAGGGTAGCTCATATCAAAGTGAAGCTGATTTAGAAAATGAGCTTATAAAAGATTTATCAAATCAAGGTTATGAGTTTTTAATCGATTTAAATAGTCTTGAAAAATTGTTGGCAAATGTTAGAAAACAACTCCAAGAACTTAATAAAGTATGGTTTTCCGATAATGAATGGAATCGTTTTGTTGAGGAATATCTAGACAAACCAAGCGATAATATCATAGAAAAAACTCGTAAAATACATGATGACTACATTTATGATTTTGTATTTGATGATGGTCGAATCAAAAATATCTATCTTCTTGATAAAAAGAATATTGCAAGAAATAAAGTACAAGTAATCAAGCAATTTCCTCAAAAAGGAACACAGTCAAATCGATATGATGTAACTATTTTAGTAAATGGTCTGCCTTTGGTTCAAATTGAGCTAAAAAAACGAGGTGTTGCCATAAGGGAAGCCTTTAATCAAGTGCATAGATATTCTAAGGAGAGTTTTAATAGCGAACAATCTTTATATAAATATTTACAGCTATTTGTCATATCAAATGGTACAGATAGTAGGTATTTTGCAAACACTACAAAAAGAGATAAGAATAGCTTTGATTTTACGATGAACTGGGCAAAGTCTGATAATACGCTTATTAAAGATTTAAAAGACTTCACAGCTACATTTTTACAAAAAAGGACTTTGCTTGATGTATTAATACACTACAGTGTCTTTGATATTAGTAATACTTTGTTAATTATGAGACCATATCAAATAGCTGCAACTGAACGACTTATTTGGAAAGTAAAAAGTTCTTATATCCTTAAAAATTGGTCAACACAAGAAAGTGGTGGATATATCTGGCATACGACAGGAAGCGGTAAGACACTTACAAGCTTTAAAGCGGCAAGGTTGGCTACTGAACTTGATTTTATAGATAAAGTATTTTTTGTAGTTGATAGAAAAGACCTTGATTATCAGACTATGAAAGAGTATCAACGATTTTCTCCTGATAGTGTAAATGGAAGTGAGAGTACAGCAGGACTAAAGCGAAATATAGAAAAAGATGATAATAAAATCATAGTAACGACTATCCAAAAACTAAATAACTTAATGAAAAGTGAAAATGATTTAGAGATTTATACTAAACAAGTGGTTTTTATCTTTGATGAAGCACATAGAAGTCAATTTGGTGAAGCTCAAAAAAATCTAAAGAAAAAATTTAAAAAGTATTATCAATTTGGTTTTACTGGGACTCCTATTTTTGCTGGAAAAAACGCATTAGGTTCTGAAGATACCGCAAGTGTATTTGGTCGTGAGTTGCACTCTTATGTGATTACCGATGCTATACGAGATGAAAAAGTTTTAAAGTTTAAAGTAGATTATAATGATGTAAGACCGCAATTTAAAGAGTGTGAGAGTGAAACGGACGAGAAAAAGTTAAGTGCATTGGAGAATAAACAAGCTTTATTGCACCCTATAAGAATAAATGAAATTTCACAATATATTTTAAATAATTTCAATCAAAAAACACATCGATTGCAAGTTGGAGCGAAAGGTTTTAATGCAATGTTTGCCGTAAGTAGTGTTGATGCAGCAAAACTCTATTATGAAGCTTTTAAGAACTTGCAAAAAGAGAAAGAGAGACCTCTGAAAATAGCTACGATTTTTTCATTTGTTGCTAATGAAATACAAGATGCAATTGGAGATATCGTTGATGAAACATTTGAGCCAACAGCAATGGATGCAAGTGCTAAAGAGTTTTTAAGTGCTGCAATTCATGATTATAATGCAATGTTTAAAACTTCTTATGGAGTGGATAGTAAAGAGTTTGCGAATTATTATAAAGATCTTGCAAAAAGAGTTAAAAACAGAGAAGTTGATTTACTCATCGTTGTAGGTATGTTTTTAACCGGTTTTGATGCACCTACTTTAAATACGTTATTTGTAGATAAAAATCTAAGATACCATGGTTTAATGCAAGCATTTTCTCGTACAAATAGAATCTATGATGCTACAAAGACTTTTGGAAATATTGTAACTTTTAGGGATTTAGAACAAGCAACAATTGATGCTATAACTCTATTTGGTGATAAAAATACTAAAAATGTAGTTTTAGAAAAAAGCTATGATGAATATATGCAAGGCTTTACCGATACTGCTTCAGGTGAAGCACGACGAGGTTATATTGATATTGTTGAAGAACTACAACAAAAATTTCCTAATCCTGATGAAATAGAGAGAGAAAAAGATAAAAAAGAGTTTGCAAAACTGTTTGGTGAATATCTCAAAGCTGAAAATATATTGCAAAATTATGATGAATTTGCTGGATTAAAAGCATTGCAAAATTTAGATTTGAGTGATTTAGATGCTGTAGAAGAGTTTAAAGCTAAACATTATTTGAATGATGAAGATTTGAATAAAATGCAAGAGATTAAAATACCATCAGAAAGAATTGTTCAAGATTATAAATCAACTTATAATGATATTCGTGAGTGGATTAGAAATCAAAAAGCTTCTAATGAAAAAGAGAGTTCTGCTATCGATTGGAATGATATAGTTTTTGAAGTCGATTTACTTAAATCTCAAGAGATTAATCTTGACTATATTTTAGAGTTAATATTTGAACACAATAAAAAAGTTAAAGATAAAGTAGCATTGGTTGAAGAGGTGCGAAGAGCAATTCGTGCTAGTTTAGGTAATCGTGCAAAAGAGAGCTTAGTTGTAGATTTTATCAATCAAACAGATTTAGATGATATTGGCGATAAAGCTAGTGTTATTGATGAGTTCTTTAAATTCGCACAAGCAGAACAACAAAAAGAAGCAAATGAGTTAATTAGTGATGAAAATTTGAATGAAGAAGCTGCAAAGCGGTATATTATTGCATCATTAAAACGGGAATATGCAAGTGAAAATGGTACAGAGCTAAATGCAATTTTACCCAAAATGAGTCCATTAAATCCGCAATACTTAACAAAAAAACAGACTGTCTTTCAAAAAATCGCTGCATTTGTTGAGAAGTTTAAGGGTGTTGGTGGAAAAGTTTGAGTTGAATGTTGCTATTGCTTTAATTAATTTTAAATAGGGAAAGTTGTCAAGTGAAATAAATGAAGTATTTAAATGATATTTTTGATATTTTAGAACTATCGGATGAATAAGATAGTATTTAAAATATATATATAAAGACACACAAAAAACATAAAGGATACAGCAGATGAACAAAAATGAAATTTTAAATGTTCTAAAAGATAAAAAGAGCGATTTTAACATTGCTCAGTTTGTACTTTTTGGCTCTTTTGCCAAAGAAATGAACCGACAAGATAGCGATATTGATATAGCTTATATCTTAAAAGAAGGTTGTAAGATGAGTTTTGAGAAGTACTTAAAACTTGAAGAGGAACTAACTCAAAAGCTACATGCCAAAGTTGACTTGATGAATTTTAAAAAACTCAATCCTTTGGTAAAGTTTGATGCAAAAGAGGATTTTATCTATGTATAGCAGTAAAAATATAACCTATGTTTTAACTATTCTTGAAGCGATAGAGAAGATTTTTTACTACTCTAAGGATTTTGAGGATGAAGAAGAGTTTTTTCATGCAAACAAACAGCTAAATTTTAATGCTACCGTTAATTTGCTCATCGCTATTGGTGAAGAAAACAAAAAGATTGATGATGCTCTTAAGAGTTCCGATGGCATCAGTTGGAAAAATATCTCTGCTATGAGAGATAAAATCTCACATAACTACAGGGGCATAGATGAAAGTATGGTTTGGGATATTATCCAAAACTACTTGCCGAATTTAAAAAAGTTGCTCATTGAAATGTTGCCAAAAATCGAAAATCATCAAATCTATATCAAAGAAGCGCTAAAGAGCGAATATTACGAAGATTTGGCATATTTAAAATTATAAAAAGTTTTTCGAAGTAATGAGAATTCTTCTAATAGTGTCTGCCTTTAACTCCCTGAGCCAAAGAGTTTTTTGTGAGCTTAGAGATATGCAACATGTAGTTTCGGTGCAGTATTCAACAAGTGACAAAGAGATGATAGCGGAGGCGCAAAGATTTAAGCCCGATATCATCTTTTGCCCCTACTTAAAAAAGTACATTCCAAAAGAGCTGTTTTTAAATACGCCCACTTTTATATTTCATCCGGGAGTCAGAGGCGATAGAGGTCATAATGCGTTAGACCATGCCATAAGGGATGATAAAAAAGAGTGGGGAGTGGTAATACTAAAAGCCAACGAAGAGTTTGACAGCGGAGATATATACGCACATGTAAGCTTTAAAATGAGAGATACATACAAGGCTTCACTCTACAGAAACGAGGTGGCGAACGCTACTTCAAAAGCACTTAAAATTTTGCTTGAAAGCTTAAATGAGAGTGAGTTTGAACCCATTTCTCAGCTAAAAACCAAAATGCACGCATACTTAACACAAGAAGATAGAGCCATAGATTGGCAAAGAGATACGACAAAAGAGATTATAAAAAAGATACATGTAAGCGATAGTTTTCCCGGTGTAAAAGATGAGTTTTTGGGAGTAGAGTGTTACCTCTTTGGTGCGTGGGAAGAGGAGAGTTTAGAGGGAGATCCCAAAAAGATAATTGCCAAAAGAGACGGTGCTGTTTGTGTCGGAACTATTGACGGTGCTTTATGGATAAGCCACATGTTAGAAGTCGGCAGGTTTAAACTCCCCTCTACTTATATTTTAAAAGAGAAGATTAAGGGTGTAAAAGAGGTTCGCACTCCTCTTGTTGTAGAGTATGGAGAGAAAACTTTTCATGAGATTAGCTACAAAAGCATCTCTGATGTATGCTACATGTACTTTAATTTTCATAACGGTGCTATGAGTTCTGAACAGTGCATAAGGCTCAAGTATGCGTTTGAATATCTAAAAGAGAGCCATAAAGTCATTGTTTTGATGGGCGGAGAGGATTTTTTTAGTAACGGAATACATCTAAACATACTTGAAGACTCTCAAAAACAAGGAGAAGACGGCTGGAGCAACATAAATGCAATGAACGATGTGGTGAAGTCCATACTATGTGCAGATGATGTTATAACCGTTGCATCTTTGGGAAAAAATGCTGGAGCAGGCGGAGTTTTTTTGGCTCTTGCATGTGACTATGTCGTTGCAAAAGAGGGAGTTGTTCTAAACCCTCACTACAAAACTTTGGGTCTTAGCGGAAGCGAATACCATACCTACACTTTAGAAAAAAGAGTTACAAAAGAGAGCGCAGACAGGCTTTTGAGTGAGTGTCTGCCTATAAGCGTAAAGAGAGCTTTTGAGATTGGTATGATAGATAAAGTTTACGAAGATAAAAACTATTTTGAGTCCGTAAATGAATTTGCACAGGTATTGACACAAGATGAAGATAAATATAATGATTTTTTATATGAGAAAGAGGAGTGTTTATCTAAAAATATTGACATCATGGAACAAAAAAAAGAGGAGGAGCTAAAAGTCATGTATGCCGAGTTTTGGGACAAAGAGAGCCTTTTTCATAAACTAAGATATGAATTTGTCTATAAAATATGTCAAATTAAAACGCCTCAAAGACTAAAGGAAGTGTGAAAATAGCTCTGTTGACGTTTATAACTTGAGTAAATAAGTAAAATTAAATTAATCCAATTTAAGGATATATTGAAATTAAGGTAAGAATTAAACAAAACTTAAAGCTTGATTAGATACAATTCCGGACTTTTTGTAGATTTATAAAGATTTTAAGGAATTGTACATGTACGCAATTATCAAAAACGGTGGCAAGCAGTATAAAGTTCAAGAGGGTGATATTTTATTATTAGATAAAATGTCTCTTGAACCGAAAGCTTCAATCGAGATTAAAGAAGTTTTAGCTGTTAACGCAGGTGAGCTTAAAGTTGGAGCACCGTATGTTAGCGGTGCTGTTGTAACTGCTGAGGTTATTAATGAGGGTCGTGAAAGAAAAGTTATTACTTTCAAGAAACGTCGTCGTAAAGACAGTAAAGTGAAGAGAGGTTTCAGAAGAGACTTCACGCGTGTTCGCATCACTAAAATATCAGCATAATATAGCTGTAAATTAACTAAGGAGATCCAAGATGGCACATAAAAAAGGTCAAGGTAGTACACAGAATAATCGTGACTCGGCTGGTAGAAGACTCGGTGTAAAGAAGTATGGTGGAGAAGCTGTAGTAGCCGGTAACATTATTATTCGCCAAAGAGGAACTAAAATTCATCCGGGTAAAAACGTAGGTATGGGTAAAGATCATACAATTTTTGCTCTTGTTGAAGGTACTGTTTTATTTCATAGAAAAGATAAAAAACGCCAACAAGTTTCAATCGTTCCAGCTGCATAATTTATAATATTTGGGTTTATCCCAAATATTTTTACCTCTACACACGGTTTAACGCCGAAAACTTCTGAAATATTTAATAGTTTGCTTTGTTATAGTTAATTTTTAAGTATTTTGTATTAATACAAAAATATTATGATGTACATTAAGGATTTTCATGTTTATAGATAGTGTCGAACTTACAGTCTCTTCTGGAAAAGGCGGACCGGGTTGTGTTGCGTTTCGTCGTGAAAAATTTGTTTTAAACGGTGGACCTAACGGCGGAGACGGCGGAAAAGGTGGTGATATCTGGTTTAAATGTGATAATAATACACATACTCTCTCACACTTTCAAAAAAAGATGCATATAAAAGCTGATAACGGTGCTACGGGCGAGAGTTCAAATATGGCGGGGAAATCCGGTGCTAAAAAAATTATTATAGTGCCACCTGGTACACAGATAATCGATGCGGATAGCGGCGAAGTACTGTTTGATATGTTAAAAGACGGACAAGAAGAGCTTTTTATAACAGGCGGAAGAGGCGGACTTGGAAACACTCACTTTAAATCTTCAACAAACCAAAGACCTACGTATGCACAGCCTGGAGAGAAAGGTGAGACGAGAGCCGTAAAGCTTGAACTTAAACTGATTGCCGATGTCGGCTTGGTCGGTTTTCCAAATGTAGGAAAATCTACATTAATCTCAACACTTTCAAATGCTCGTCCTGAAATTGCAAACTATGAGTTTACGACGCTTACGCCAAAACTTGGTCAGGTAAATATCGGTGATTTCGAGTCATTTATCATGGCGGATATTCCGGGTATCATAGGCGGAGCACATGAGGGCAAAGGTCTTGGAATAGAGTTTTTAAGACATATAGAGAGAACAAAAATTCTTCTTTTTATGATAGATTTGGCTTCATACAGAGATCTAAAAGAGCAGATTGAGACACTAAAAAACGAAGTAGCACTTTTTTCTGATAAATTGGCAGCGAGCCAGTATGCTATAGCTCTAACAAGAGCGGATATTGTTCCGCCGGAAGAGATAAATGATTTAGTAAGTGGCTTTTTAGAGATGATTGGTGTAAAAGCTACAAAAAATAGTGATTTAGATTTTGATGAGTCGATTCCATATTTTATTCAAGAGAATGCAGATGAGACGCTTGGATATGATAAAAACTTGCCATATTTTGTTATGCCGATATCTTCAGCGACACATAAAAATATAAAACCGTTAAGACATGCATTGTTTAACTTAGTTCAATCAAATAGAGTCGAGCGATAAAAAAATGAGAAGAGTAGTTGTAAAAGTAGGAAGTGCCGTATTAACTGAAAATGACGCCATAGCATTAGAGCGAATGAGAACATTGGTTGATTTTTTAGTAGAACTTAGAGAAACAAATGAAGTTATACTCGTCTCTTCAGGTGCAGTTGCCGCAGGTTATACGGCACTAAAGCTAGACAGAGCTGTTCTTCAAAATAAACAAGCTCTAGCATCGATCGGTCAGCCGATATTGATGAGAAAATACGGTAAAAAGTTTGCAACTCACGGGATACTTACTGCACAAGTTTTAGTTACTGCCGCAAATTTCAATATAGAAGACGAGAGCAAAAAAATAAAAGACACTGTTGACACTCTTTTATCAAACGGGGTAATCCCGATTGTGAATGAAAATGATGCAACGACGACAAAAGAGCTTGTTGTCGGGGATAATGATCAGTTATCGGCTTATGTTGCTAAACACACAAATTCAGATTTGCTGATTATCCTCTCTGATATAGATGCTTACTATGATAAAGATCCTAGAAAATTTGAAGATGCGAAGATCTTAAAAATTGTTAATACTATTGATAAAGATGAGCTGGAAAAAGAGGCTACTCCAAATTGTGCTTTTGCTACAGGCGGAATCTTGACAAAGCTAAAAGCTGCAAATTATCTCTTAACATACGGTATTGATATGGTTTTGACAAGCGGATATGATTTAAGGGATATCAAAAGTCTTATGTTAGAAAATAAGCATGTAGGCGGAACTCTCTTTACTAAAGGCAAGTATGCGCAGTGAAACAAGTGCCCTTGGGGTAAAAATAATTTTTATGGGAACACCGGATTATGCCGGGCGTATTTTGCAAAAAATTATAGATACTAAGGGTATGGATGTCGTAGCGGTTTATACGCAGCCTGATAAACCGATAGGAAGAAAAAAAGTTTTAACTCCTCCGATTGTAAAAACCATTGCACTCCAAAACGCTATTGCCGTTTATCAGCCAAATAGACTTAGAGAAGAAAATACAATAAGAGAGCTAAAAAATATCGAATGTGACTACATTGTCGTAGCCGCATATGGGCAAATCTTACCGCCAGAGGTACTTAGACATGCTCCTTGTATAAATTTACATGCTTCCATATTGCCTCGCTACAGAGGTGCAAGCCCGATTCAACAGGCTCTTTTAAACGGAGATACTAAAACCGGTGTTACTGCCATGTTGATGGATGAGGGTCTTGATACCGGAGATATAATCAAAATCAAAGAGATTGATATAGATAAAACAGAGATGTCTGAATCGTTGTTTGACAGGCTTACTGATGTTGCTTGTGAATTAACTATTGATGTGTTGGAAAATTTCAACTCATATCCTCATGTAAAACAGGATGAGCTTGCATCATCACACTGTAAAAAAATAACTAAACAAGACGGTGAAGTTAAGTTTGATGACGCAAAAGTACTATTTAATAAGTATCGTGCATTTACTCCATGGCCGGGAATATATCTAAGTTCAGGATTAAAACTAAAAAAAATAGAGCTTATAGAAAATGAGAGCCAAAACGAGAGCGGAAAAATTTTAGATTTGGAAAAAGACGGTATTTTAGTGGGATGTAAAAAAGGAACTATTAAGGTTTTAAGCGTGCAGCCCGAATCAAAAAACGAGATGGATGCTCTATCTTACATAAACGGTAAAAGAGTAACTGTTGCAGATACTTTATCTTGAGAGTGTAGACTCGACACAAAAATATTTAAAAGAGTTAATAAAAGAAAATAAAATCTCACTACCCTATGCCGTTGTAGCAAATTCTCAAACGGATGGAATCGGCAGCAGAGGAAACTCTTGGAGCGGAGTTAAAAATAATCTATTTTTATCTTTTGCAATTCCTTTAAAAGATCTCCCAAAAGATCTCAAACTAGAATCAGCATCTATATATTTTTCTTATATTTTAAAAGAGACGCTTGAAGAGTTTGGCTCATCTGTTTGGTTAAAATGGCCTAATGATTTTTATATAAATGATAAAAAAGTAGGTGGTATGATAACTAACCTGATAAAAGAATCCCTTGTTTGCGGTGTTGGGATAAATATAGCTCATGCACCTTCAGATTTTGCAAGATTGGATGTAGTTTTAGATAGGGATGAGCTCGTTGAAAACTACTTTAGAAATATTGAAAAAAAAAGTTTGTGGAAGCAAGTTTTTAGCAAATATAAGATAGAATTTTGTAAGAATGAAAACTTTTATACACATGATAAAGATCTAGTAATTTCTTTAAGAGATGCTTCGCTTGAGAGTGATGGATCTATAGTAATCAACGGCGAGAGGATATATAGTCTAAGATGAGTGAAGTGATTGTAATTGCAAATCAAAAAGGCGGTGTAGGTAAAACAACTACCGCTGTAAATCTAGCTGCATCACTCGCTGTTGCAGAAAAAAAAGTGCTCTTAATTGACTCAGATCCACAAGCAAATGCCACTACGTCGTTGGGATTTCACAGAAATAATTATGAGTTTAATATCTATCATGTATTGATTGGCACGAAAAAGTTAAAAGATATTATTTTAAAATCTGAATTGCCTACGCTTCATCTCGCTCCATCAAATATAGGACTTGTAGGAATTGAAAAAGAGTATTATGATGCAGAGAATTCAAAGGGTCGTGAACTTCTTTTAAAAAAAGCTATTGCAAATGTTTTAAAAGATTATGATTATATTATTATAGATTCACCTCCTGCACTTGGACCTATGACAATAAATGCACTCTCAGCTTCAAATTCTGTAATTATCCCTATTCAGTGTGAATTTTTTGCATTAGAGGGTCTCGCACAACTTTTAAATACTATAAAACTTGTAAGAAAATCAATCAATCAAAAGCTGATTATAAAAGGTTTTTTACCGACGATGTTTAGTGCTCAAAATAATCTTTCAAAGCAGGTTTTTGCAGATTTAAAACAACATTTTAGCAGTAAACTTTTTAAAGACAGTAATGGAGAGATTATAGTAGTGCCAAGAAATGTGAAGTTAGCCGAGTCGCCATCATTCGGTAAACCTGCAATTTTATATGATGTAAAATCAAGCGGTTCAGAGGCATATCAAAATCTAGCACAAGCGATTATTGAAGTATGAAGAGTCAAAAATTGGGTAGAGGTTTGGGTGCGCTTCTGAGTGAAATAGAAGAGGCTTATGAAAATGAAGTTTATCAAAAAGATTCAATAATTGAAATTCCATTAAAAGATATTAGACCAAACCCTTTTCAACCTAGAAAATATTTTGATGAAAACAGCTTACAAGAACTGGGCGAATCTATAAAGAATGATGGCTTATTGCAGCCTATAGTTGTTACTGAAGATGTTGATGGATATATTTTGATTGCCGGAGAGAGAAGACTACGTGCATCAAAAATAGCAAAACTAAAAACAATTCGTGCGATTATTTTAAATAGTGATGAGCAGAGAATGAGACAGTTTGCACTAATAGAAAACATTCAAAGAGATGAGTTGAACTCTATTGAACTAGCACATGCATACGGTGAATTAATTAAACTTCATAATATAACGCAAGATGAACTATCATCAAAAATTCATAAAAGCAGAACACATATAACAAATACTATTAGACTTTTGCAGCTTTCACAAAAAACGCAAAAAGCTTTGATAGAGAAAAAAATAACGACAGGACATGCTAAAGTTTTAGTTGGACTTGATGAAAAACAGCAGCAATTAATCGTTGATTCCGTAGTCGGTCAAAAGCTTAGTGTTAGAGAAGTTGAAGCTACAATAAAAAGTATTAAAAACGGAAAAACAGAACCAAGCCATGAAGTGAAAATATCATTTGATTTTAAAAATGCAAAAGAGAAGTTATCGGCACTTGGATTCAAAATAAAAAATTCAGGTAAAAGTTTAACTATAGAATTTGATAATGAAAATCATATATCTGATTTTTTAAACTATTTTTCAAAATAAAGCATCATCCGCTAACCTAAATTTAAATTTTTTCATAAAAAATATAAAAAAAAATTAATTTTATTGTCAGTTTAACAATTCTTTTAATTTTAAAGTAGTATAATCACGCAACTTTTAGGAGGTGCTATGTTAGATATAAATCCGATACTACTTGTAGCTACATTAATCGTGTTTCTTACGCTTATTGCCGTTCTAAACAGTTCGCTTTACAATCCATTATTTGCTTATATGAGTAAAAGAGATGAAGATATCAAAAAAGACCTAGAAAAAGTAGGTTCAAATGATAACGAAATCAATGAACTTGAATCAAAAGCACAAACAATAATTGTAAATGCTAAACTGGAAGCTGCGGCCCTGAGAGAGAAAGTTATTACGGATGCTAAAGAGTTAGCAGAGAGTAAGTTAGAAGCAAAACGTGCTGAATTAGCTAGTCAGTATTTAGAGTTTGAGCAGTTGCTCAGTCAGTCTCGCGAACAGTTAGTAGGTGATTTGAAATCACATATTCCGCTGTTTAAAGAAGCTGTAAAAGCTAAATTTAGTCAAATATAAGGATGTGATGTGAGTAGAATTTTAGTATTTATGCTAATGATGTCGACTTTTGCATTGGCATCGAATGGTAATGCAGAGCATGGAGGTACAGATATTATTCAGAGAACGGTTAACTTTTTACTGTTCGCTGGACTTATTTGGTATCTTGTTGCCGAGCCGGCAAAAAATTATTTTGCATCAAGAAGTCAGTCTATCGCTGATGAAATGAAAAAGGTGCAAGATAAGTTAAAAGAGACTGCTTCTTTAAAAAAAGATGCTATTGCTAAAGTTTCTGTAGCTGAAAAATTTGCAGCAGATTTGGCAATAAATTCTAAAAAAGAGAATAAAATTGTCAATGATAATATTATGGCTCAATGTGATGCAGATATTGAAACAATGATAAAACAACAAGCTGCGTCAATTGAATTTGAACAGAGAAAAATGGTTCGAAGTGTAGTTGAAGCCACGCTTAAAGAAGTATTGGCTCAAAGTGATGATAGTTTTGATAAAGAAGCTATGGCAAATGTTATCTTAAAGAAGGTGGCATAGTATGGAAGAGTTAATCGCGAAAAGATATCTTAAGGCTGTTAAGCAAGGCTCTAATGCAGAGTCAATGCAGAGTATAGCTTTAATATTTTCTGTTTTGGCTGAGTCTTTTAAAAATGAAAGATTTAATCAAATTATTAATAATCCTGATGTAAGTAAAAATCAAAAGTCAGAGATTTTATTAGCGGCAGTTAAATCAGCTGGTTCAAAAGATGTTGAAAACTTAATCAAATTGCTTGTTGAGCATAATCGCATTTCTATTATTCCTGCAATCGCAGAGATTATGAGAAAAGATATTGCAAAAACAAATAAAAGCTATAGCGGAATTGTTTACAGCGATAGTGATATCGATGCAAAGGTTATAGAGGGTTTAAGCAACGGATTAGGTAATAGATTTGATTCTAAAATATCATTAAAATTTATTAAAAATGATTTTAACGGTATTAAAGTAGATGTTGAAGATCTTGGTGTTGAGATAAGTTTTTCTAAATCAAGAATTAATAGTCAAATAATAGAACATATTGCAAAAGCAATTTAACTTCATGAGAGGAGATGTGTAGTGGTAGCAAAAATTCAAGCTGATGAAATCAGTTCAATAATTAAAGAGCGTATTGACAACTTTGAACTAAGTGTTGATATCAATGAAACAGGTAAAATAGTTTCATATGCTGACGGTGTTGCGCAAGTTTACGGACTTAGTAATGTTATGGCTGGTGAGATGGTAGAGTTCGAAGAGGGGACTAAAGGTTTAGTTATGAACCTTGAGGAGAGTACTGTAGGTGTTGTTATTCTCGGACCAGGTGTTAACTTAAAAGAGGGTCTGTCTGTTAAAAGATTGGGTCGTCTTCTTCGTGTTCCTGTAGGTGATGCTCTTTTAGGTCGTGTTATTAACGCTCTTGGTGAGCCGATTGACGGAAAAGGTCCTATAGAAACAACAGAGACTCGCTTTGTTGAAGAAAAAGCTCCTGGTATTATGGATAGAAAATCTGTTCATGAGCCTATGGCAACTGGTATTAAAGCAATTGATGCGCTTGTTCCAATTGGTAGAGGTCAAAGAGAACTTATTATCGGTGACCGTCAAACAGGCAAAACGACAATTGCATTAGATGCTATTATAAATCAAAAAGGTAATGGTGTTGTATGTATTTATGTTGCAGTTGGTCAAAAAGAGTCAACTGTCGCACAAATAATCCGTCGTTTAGAAGATCATGGTGCGATGGAATACACAATTATTGTTTCTGCTACGGCTTCTGAGGCTGCTGCACTTCAATTTTTAGCTCCGTATACCGGTGTTACTATGGGTGAATATTTCCGCGATAACGCTAGACATGGTCTAATTGTATATGATGATTTATCTAAACATGCAGTTGCGTATCGTGAAATGTCACTTATTCTTCGCCGTCCTCCGGGTCGTGAAGCATATCCTGGAGATGTTTTCTATATCCACTCTCGTTTACTTGAGAGAGCTGCAAAAGTTTCTGATGAAAGAGGTGCAGGTTCGTTAACTGCTCTTCCTATTATTGAAACACAAGCAGGGGATGTTGCGGCATATATTCCTACAAACGTTATCTCAATTACTGATGGTCAGATTTTCTTGGAAACTGAATTATTTAACTCAGGTATTCGTCCTGCAATTAACGTTGGTCTTTCTGTATCTCGTGTTGGTGGTGCAGCTCAGATTAAAGCTACTAAGCAAGTTGCTGGTACTTTAAGACTTGATCTTGCTCAGTTCCGTGAATTACAAGCGTTTGCTCAATTTGCATCGGATCTTGACGAAACATCTCGTAACCAGTTAGAGCGTGGACAAAGAATGGTTGAAGTTTTAAAACAACCACCATTTTCTCCACTTTCTGCTGAGAAGCAAGTAATGATAATATTTGCAGGAAATGAAGGTTTCTTAGATGATATGGCTCCATCAAATGTTGTTCGTTTTGAAGCTGAGATGTATCCTTTTATTGAAGCATCTTATCCTCAAATCTTTGAAAATATCAGAGCTACTTCTACAGTAGATAATGATACTAAAGCATTAATGAAAAAAGCACTTGAAGAGTTCAAAGCTAGCTTTGTAGCAGTGTAAGGAAAACTTTATGGCAAACTTGAAAGATATTCAAAGACAGATAAAGAGTGTTTCTAACACTCAAAAGACGACTCGTGCGATGAAGCTTGTATCGACTGCAAAGCTTCGCCGTTCAGAAGAGTTAGCAAAGCGCTCTCGTCTTTATGCTGCAAAAATGAATCAGGTTATTGCCGAAATAGCTGGACGTATTAAATGTAACAAAGTCGGTGGAATTGACAATCGCTGTTTTATAGAGATTGAAGACCCAAAGACAGTTGACATAGTTTTTGTAACTGCTGATAAAGGTTTATGTGGTGGTTTTAATATTCAAACTATTAAAGCCGTTAAAAAACTTTTAGCAGAGTATAAAGCAAAAAATGTAAAAGTGCGTTTACGTGGAATCGGTAAAAAAGGTATTGAATTTTTTAAATATAACGAAGTTGAACTTTTCGACTCAGTTGCAAACCTTAGTTCTAAACCTGATAAAGAGAGATCAGATGATTTTATTTTAACTTCTATTGAAGATTTTAAAGATGGAAAAATTGATGCTCTTCATTTTGTGTATAACGGATATAAAAATATGATAACTCAAGAGTTACATGTAAATAAAGTATTACCTGTTGATGCAAGTCAATTTGAATGTGGTGAAGCAGAGAAATCAATGCTTGAGATAGAGTCTCAAGATGAAGAAAAAATGCTTGATTCTTTAGTTAACAAGTATGTTCAGTATGCGATGTACTATGCATTAATTGATTCGGTTGCGGCTGAGCATAGTGCTAGAATGCAGGCAATGGATACAGCAACTAATAATGCTAAAGATATGGTTAAGTCATTGAATGTTCAATTTAATAAAGCTAGACAAGCAGCTATTACCACGGAACTTATAGAAATTATAAGTGGTGTGGAGTCTATGAAATAATGGAGAAAAATATGATTGGTAAAATAAGCCAGGTTATGGGCCCGATTGTTGATGTTGATTTTGATGGATATCTTCCAATTATCAATGAAGCAATTGAAGTTAATATACATTTAGAGGGTACTGTAACTCGTTTGGTACTTGAGGTTGCAGCTCACTTAGGTGATGGTCGTGTAAGAACGATTGCAATGGATATGAGTGAAGGTTTAGTCCGTGGGATGGATGCAGTAGCTACTGGTGCACCTATTAAAGTTCCGGTTGGAGAGAAAGTACTTGGTCGTATTTTCAACGTAATCGGTGAAACGATTGATAATGGAGAGCAGATTACTGATGCACCTATGTGGTCAATTCATCGCCAGCCTCCAAAATTAGTTGATCAGTCAACTACAACAGAGATGTTTGAAACTGGTATTAAAGTTGTTGACTTATTAGCACCGTATTCAAAAGGCGGTAAAGTTGGACTATTCGGTGGTGCCGGTGTTGGTAAAACAGTTATCATCATGGAGCTTATCCACAACGTTGCAATGGGTCATGACGGTTTGTCTGTATTTGCAGGTGTTGGTGAGAGAACTCGTGAAGGAAATGACCTTTATCATGAGATGAAAGATTCTAACGTTTTGGATAAAGTTGCACTGTGCTACGGTCAGATGAGTGAGCCTCCTGGAGCACGTAACCGTATCGCATTAACAGGTCTTACAATGGCTGAATACTTTAGAGATGAAAAAGGTCTTGACGTATTAATGTTTGTTGATAACATCTTCCGTTTTGCACAATCAGGTTCTGAGATGTCAGCTCTTCTTGGACGTATCCCTTCAGCTGTTGGTTATCAACCGACATTAGCTCGTGAAATGGGTGCATTACAAGATAGAATTACATCAACAAAAAATGGTTCAATTACATCTGTTCAGGCTGTTTATGTACCGGCGGACGATTTAACTGACCCTGCTCCGGCTTCTGTTTTTGCTCACTTAGATGCAACAACTGTTCTTAACCGTAAAATTGCTGAAAAGGGTATCTATCCTGCAGTGGATCCACTCGATTCATCTTCAAGATTACTTGATCCGCAAATCTTGGGTGAAGAGCATTATAATGTAGCTCGCGGTGTTCAACAAACACTTCAAAAGTATAAAGACTTACAAGACATTATTGCGATTCTTGGTATGGATGAACTTTCAGAAGATGATAAAAACGTTGTTGAACGTGCTCGTAAAATTGAGAAATTCTTGTCACAACCATTCTTTGTTGCTGAAGTATTTACAGGTTCACCTGGTAAGTATGTTTCTCTAGCGGATACTATTAAGGGTTTCAAAATGATTCTTGATGGTGAATGTGACCATATGCCAGAAGGTTCTTTCTACATGGTTGGTGGTATAGATGAGGCGATTGAAAAAGCTCAAAAAATGAAGTAATTCATAAAGGACTGACATGGATAAGTTAAAACTTGAAATCCTGACTCCTAACGGCGTTATCTATAATGGTGAGGCTCTTAGTGTAACTCTTCCTGGTGAAGAGGGCGAGTTTGGTGTTCTAGCAGAACACTCATGTTTAACTACACTGCTTGAAGCAGGTGTAATTGACATAGAGAAAGAGGATAAATCAGTCGAATCAATTCTTATCAACTGGGGCGTTGTCCAAGTTGATGAGAAAAAAGTTATTGTATTAGTTGAGGGTGCTGTAGCGATTCGTGGAGATAGTGAAAGTGAAGTTGCAAAAGCTCTTAGTGATGCTAAGGAACTTATTGAATCTATTAAAGATAACAATCCTGCAATAGCTACTGTTACTGCAAGACTTGAATCAGCAGCTCAAAGTTTACTATAAATAATGATTAACGAATTAATTGATTTTTATCTTAAAAGTCACCCCGTAACATTGGGTGTATTGGCTCTTTTAGCACTCTATTTTATAGTGCTAAATTGGGTTTTTTTCTACCGATACTTCTCCCTTAATAACTGGCTAGAGATAGAAAATAGATCTCTTGAAAGCATTTTAATGGGAGCCGCTACGGTGAATCCACAATCTTATCTAAGTAACTTTCTAAAATCTAGCTCAGGCGTTACAAAAGAAATTTTGTCCTTAGCGCAGTTAGCTGCCACAAAAGATGCTACAAAAGGGTTGTCTATTCTTTCAATATTTGCATCAACAACACCTTTTATTGGTTTATTTGGAACTGTTGTTTCTATTTTAGACACGTTTACTCACATAGGTCAAAGCAGTGGCGGAATGTCTGTGATTGCAGGTGGTGTTTCGGATGCTTTAATTGCAACAGCAGCAGGTATTTTTGTCGCTATATTTGCATATACATATCACCAAATACTAAAAAGAAAATCATATGAGTTACTAAGTTTCATAGAGATGCAAAGTGATGCTATAGCGGCTAGAAGAGTCTAAAATGGCATATAACTGGGATGAGAAACCTGAATTAAACATTACTCCTTTGGTGGATGTAATGTTAGTTCTTTTAGCAATTATGATGGTAATTGCGCCAAATATGATATATGAGGAGCAGATAAACCTTCCTCAAAGTTCAAAAACTAAATCATTATCAAAGATACCTCCTGTACACATTACAATAGACAAAGATAAAAAAGTTAAAATTAATAAAGACAATTATGAACTTAATGCATTTATAGATAATTTCTTTCTTTATTCAAAAAAACTTGATTTAAAAGCAACTGTGCTTATAAGTGCAGATAAAAGGTTAGATTATGGCGTTGTTATGTCTGTGCTTGCCGCTGTTAAACAAGCTGGATTCGTAGAGGTTTCGTTAGCAACTAATGGATAAAAAAAACTTCTACTTTTATATTAGTGGTTTTATATCACTATCTTTTTTCGCAATCATTTTAGTAATTCTCCTTATAGCTATCGTTACATCTAATGATGTGAAAAGTTATGCGCTTCAAAAAGACGATTTTGTATCCGTATCTATTGATATGTCTCAGGTATCGTCAACAAGTGATAAAAAAGCAGTAGATAAACCGGTAGAAAAAAAAGAGGATGATAAGCCTATAATTGAGCAAGAACCTCAAAAAGAGACAGTAACTAAAACAGAAAAAAAAGAGATAAATATAGACAACTTGTTTAGTGAAGTAAAAACAAAAACTATTAAAAAAACAGAAGAAAAAGTTATAGAAAAAGAAGATAAGAGAGTTGCTCAAGAACTCTCTAAAAAAAGTGAAAAATCAGATGTTGCTAAAACTGAATCAATTACAAGTAAAATCCAGAAAATAAATGCTCAAAATAAATCAGAAAAAGAGTCTAAAAGCTCTACTGGAAGTGAAGTTAATGAATATTTGGCTAAAATTCAAGCTTTAGTTTATGAGCATTTCACACCTCCTGAAAACTCACAAAACAGGGTTGTAAAGGCTGTTATTGAGCTTGATGCGTTTGGAAAAGTTATTGATTTCAGAATTTTAACTTATTCAGACAATGATGCACTTAATAGTGAATGTAACAAAATTAAAGCTAGACTGGCAAATGTTCTTTTTCCAAAAAATCCTGACAATAAATCAGGTGTTTATATGATAAATTTAATTTCACAGGAGTAAACTTGAAAATAATTATTTCAATTTTATTAGTAATAGCATCATTATTTGCAGGTGATGCAACTATAGATGTTGTAAAAAAAGTAGATAGTCTACCGACTATAGCGGTTGAAGACTCAACAACTAGTCATGAACAAGTATTTAGAGATAAGTTTTTCAAATCAATTGTGGCTGATTTAAATGTTCTTGCTATCTTTAATGTAGACGGATTTTATCGTCAAGTTGATTATGATTTAAATAGAGTTTTAGTTGAAAATAAAGATATGAAATATGTTTTGCGTTATAAACTTAGCGAAGATAGTGGTAGTTCATTTAGTGTAGATATTAAACTTATGAACGGTGGCAACGTAGTTTTTAAAAAAAATTATAATGTAAGCAGCTCTAATATATACATGTTTGTTTCGCATACAATAGCATATGATATAAACGAGTTTATGGGTGAAGCTCCAGTAGAATGGATGAAAAGAAAAGTAATTTTTTCTAGAATGATTTCTCCTCAAAAAAGCGAGTTGGTTATATCAGATTATACACTCACATATCAACATGTAATTGTAAAAGGCGGATTTAATATATTTCCAAAATGGGCAAACAAAGAACAAAGCGGATTCTATTATAGTTCATTAGATGGAAAACCAACTTTAAAGTATTTAGATATAAAAACCGGTAAAGGAAGTGTGATTAAATCCTCAGATGGTATGATGATATGTTCAGATGCAAATGAAGACGGCAGCAAATTATTGCTTACGATGGCTCCAAAAGGTCAACCTGATATTTATCTTTATGATGTAAAAACAAAAAATGCCAGAGCGCTGACGAATTATGGCGGTATTGATGTTGGTGGTCAATTTATGGGCAATGATAAGGTGATATTTGTATCTGATCGTTTGGGCTATCCAAATATATTTTCTACAAATATTAATTCAAATAGTGTTCAACAAATGGTGCATTATGGAAAAAGTAATGCGGCGTGTAGTGCGCACGGTGAATACATAGTATATAAAGCAAGGGAAAGTTCAGAATCTTTTGGCGGAAATACATTTAATTTACACCTTATCTCTACAAAAACTGATTTTATTAGAAGACTTACTGCAGTAGGTGTAAATGAATTTCCAAGATTTTCAGTTGACGGAGATGCTATAGTTTTTATCAAGAATTATCAATCCCAAAGCTCAATCGGCATTATAAGGCTTAATCATAATAAAAACTTTCTTTTTCCACTCAAGTATGGTAAGGTTCAATCAATTGATTGGTAAATATAATATTTTTTTAATATTATTTAGATATAATTCCGTTAAATAAAATCCAAGGTGGAAAAAATGAGAAGAGTAGTAGTATCAAGCGTATTTGCAGCACTATTAGTGTTGAGTGGTTGTAGTGATAAAGAGCCTCAAGTTGAAGCAGTAGATAATGCAGCGGCAAGTAGTAATGCAGGATCTTCAGAAGGTCTTTCAGGTAAGTCTTTAGGTAGTTCAGAGTCAGAAAGTGAAATGATTGCTCGTTTAGAGAAAGAGATGCGTTCAATATATTTTGATTTTGATAAATTCAACATCAGAACAGACATGCAAGGTAACTTATCTACAGATGCTTCTGTGGCAAAAGCTCAAGCTAGTAAATATTCTATTAAATTAGAAGGAAATTGTGATGAGTGGGGAAGTGATGAGTATAACTTTGCTCTAGGATTAAAAAGAGCAAATAGTGTTAAAAATGCTTTAGTTGCAGAGGGTGTTGACACTAACCGTATTACTATGGTAAGTTTTGGTGAAAGCAATCCTACTTGTACTGATAAGACTAAAGAGTGCTGGTCACAAAATCGTAGAGTTGACTTCAAACTTCTACCGTAATCTATGAGTAGTAGTAAAATAATTGCCATCTTGGCAGTAATCTTACCTCATTATTTAATTGCCGCCGAACCTTCAGCGTTCGGTGCAGGCGATTTAAATAATCCAAATCCTTATGGCTTGACTTCGACTGAAGCAACCATCTTAGAAACAAAAAAAAATCTTAATAAAATTGTTGTAAAAAGTAATAATCAAGCAAATGAATTTGATTCTCTTAGAGAGAGAGTTGATGGATTACAGACGATTATTGAAAGTATAAATACATCTACACATAATAATAAGCTTAAAATAAAATCTTTAGAAGATGAAAACTCTCGCAAGAGCGAATATGATAAACGTATCATAGAATCTATACAGGTAAATACCAAAGATGTTGAAAAAATACATCTTCAAATTATTGAAATTTCTAAATTATTAGATGTAATTAATCTCTCTTACGTTAAAAAAGATGAATTTAATTCGTTAGTAAATGATATGAATAAACTTAAAAGTTTGATGTTAAAAGATTCAAGTTCAAAAGATTCAACAAATAAATCAAAAACAATAAAATCAAAAGATAGTGAGCTGCCAAATGCTGATGTAGAAAAAAAAGCTAAAGCACTTTATGATAAAAAAAGTTATGCGGAATCTGTAGAGTTATACAAAGAATTGGCAGAAAAAAATTATAAACCCGCCCTTTCTAACTATATGATAGGTGAGATAGAGTATTATAGAAAAAATTATGCTGATGCAATAGCATATTTTAAAAAGAGTGCAACACTTCACAGTAAAGCTGGGTATATGCCTGTATTAATGCTTCACACAGCGGCTTCTATGGAGAAAATAGGTGATGTGAAAAATGCAAAAGTTTTTTATGATGCGATAATTACACAATACCCTGAATCAGAACATGCAAAAAGTGCAAAAAGCAAACTAAATTCAATAAAGTAGCTGGTATATATTTATTGTAATTGATATAATTATGATAAAATCATAAAAAATTAAAAGGTATAAAGTTATGGCAATAGAGACAAATCAGATTGTATCAATAGAGTATGAAGTGAGTGATGGTGAAAAAGTTGTAGATAGTAATGTTGGCGGTATGCCATTAGTATTTATGTTTGGAAGAGGTCAGATAATCCCAGGCTTGGAAAATGCAATAGCAAATATGACAATAGGTCAAAAAGCTGAAGTTCTTGTAAAAGCTGAAGATGCTTATGGAGAATATAGTTCTGAAGCGATCCAAGAAGTTCCTCTAGACCAGTTTGCAGGTATTGATTTAGAAGTTGGCATGAGTCTTTACGGTCAAGGTGAAGATGGGGGAACTGTTCAAGTAGTTGTAAAAGAGATAGGGAGTGATAGCATTATTATTGACTTTAATCATCCTTTAGCTGGCAAAGATTTAGCTTTTATGGTTTTAGTAAATAATATAAGAGAAGCATCTGCTGAAGAAGCTATGAGTGGTGTTCCTGTAGAAAATCAACAAGACGATTGTTGTGGTTCAGGTGGCGGCACTGGTTGTGGATGCTAGTTATATAACTGCTTCTGCCGCTTCGGCACAAGCATTTAAGACGGCTACTCTTTTAAAAACACTCAATGTTAACTCTCTGATTACAGGGGAACTTGGAGTTGGAAAAAAGAGTTTAGCCTGTTACATACTTCCTGATGCTCCAATCTTTGATGCATCAAATCATGACGAATTATTAAGTACATTAGAGAGTGTTAATAAAGTCATTATTACAAATTTAGAAAATTCACCAAATATAAAAAAAATCTTTGAAATTGTGCATGATAATAGTATAAGAGTTGTTGCAACTGCGAGAAGTTCATACAGTAATGAATTTGCCGACAAGCTATTTAGTGTTAAGTTTGATATTCCGCCTCTTAGAGAAAGACCCGAAGACGTTGAGGAGTTGATACAGCAATTTATAAAAGAGGCATCTCTACTATTTTGTTCAAAAGGTGTGTTTAAATTTAGAAATTTTAAACCAGATTTAACTCAAAACTCAAACTCTTTACGAAGACAGGTGATGATTCATTTTCTGTTACAAGATATAAATGAAAATGAGCTAATGGAGATATTTTACAACTATTTGGTAGATAGATTAGGCTCGCAAAGTGACTATAAAAATTTTCTGCATCTTTATGAAGCACCACTTATTAAAGCCGGATTTGATAAATTTAAATCCCAGCTTCAACTCTCAGATAGACTTGGTTTAAACAGGAACACTCTAAGAAAAAAGATAGCGGAAAACGATAAATATTTATAAAAGGATAAGAATGAAAAAGATAGCGATGATTTTTGCGGGACAAGGTTCACAAGCGACCGGTATGGGAAGAGATTTTTATGATAACTCGGATGTTGCAAAAGAGATGTTTGAAGAAGCAGGAAAGAGAGTCGGACTAAAATTTGATGAGTTGATTTTTGGCGAACATGAGTTGTTGAGTCAAACTGCATATACACAGCCTTCAATTCTTTTGGTTCAGATGGTAGCATATAGTCTCTTTAAAGATAAGTGTCCTGATATAAAAGCTGAACTATTTTTAGGTCACTCATTAGGCGAGTTTTCTGCTCTTTGTGCAAACGGCGCGATTGACTATGTAGATGCTGTTGAACTTGTACACAGACGTGGTCAGCTTATGCAAGACGCTTGTGCAGATATTGAGGCAGGCATGATGGTAATTATGGGGCTTGATGATGAGGCGGTTGAGAAAATTTGTGTAGATGCACAAAATGATGGTAAAAAAGTTTGGCCGGCAAACTACAATCAAGACGGTCAGTTAGTTGTTGCCGGCATGAGAGCTGATTTGGCATCACTGGAGCAGACATTTAAAGATGCAGGTGCGAAACGCGCACTTCTGCTTAATATGTCGGTTGCAAGCCACTGTGAACTTTTATCTCCGGCTCAAATTCCGCTTAAGAGTTTGATGGAGAGTATGATTAGTGAGAGTTTTGAAGCACCCGTTATCTCAAATGTAACTACGGCTCCATATGCGACTAAAAAAGAGGCTGTTGATCTTTTAACGGAGCAGTTGGTGAAGCCTGTGAAGTATAAGCAGTCGATTTTAGCGATTGCCGATAATGTTGATATAGCAATTGAGTTTGGAAACGGAGCGACTCTTAAGGGCTTAAATAAAAGAATTGCACCAAATCTTGAGACATATACTATCTCGGATATGAAATCTTTACTTGAAGTTGTAGAGCAGATTTGTAAATAAAATGAGAGTTACTTTAGCTCAAACATCTCCAAAGCTAAATCGCTCTAATTTGGATGAAGTGGTTTTGATTATTATGTCATGCAAAGATGAGAGTGATTTGATAGTTTTTTCAGAGTTGTCACTGAATGGCTACATGCTGCAAGATAAACTCTCTGAGGATGCTTGGAGTATTGATGAGCTTGATATTTTAAAAGATTTAAGTCTGCATGTCGATATCGTAGTAGGTGCCGCCCTTAGAGACGGAAATAATTTTAGAAATTCTGCACTATATTTCTCCAAAGGTAAGCTTTTATCAAAGCATGATAAGGTTCATCTGCCTAATTACGGAATGTTTGAAGAGGCTAGGTACTTCAAATCAGGAGATATTTTTGAGAGTTTTTTATCTGAATTCGGAAAAGTATCTATGGTGGTTTGTGAAGATTTGTGGCATAAAAGCGTTCATAAAAATTTAATGGATGAGAATCCGGATTATATAATTGCTCTTGTCGCCTCTCCTGCACGAGGTTTTAGCGATAGCGGACTAGAAATTGAAGATAAGTGGTATGAGATTATTAAAACGGTAGCACTGGAGTGCAGAGCCAAACTTATATTTTTAAACAGAGTCGGTTTTGAAGACGGTTTGGGTTTTTGGGGTGGAAGTTGTATAGTTGATGAAAATGGTGCTATATCGCATAAGCTGCCTCGTTATGAAAAAATAGTTAAAACATTTAAAATATAAGGGAATTTTATGAAAATAGCAATAATGGGAGCAATGCCCGAAGAGATCTCCCCAATACTGGAGAAACTAGACTCTTATAAAACTATAGAGTTTGCGGGAAATAGATACTATGAGACGACATATAGAGGCGTTGAGTTGATTATTGCGTATAGTAAAATAGGCAAAGTTTTCTCGGCTCTTACGGCTACGACCATGATTGAACATTTCGGGGCGGATAGATTGCTTTTCTCGGGCGTTGCAGGAGCCGTGTCGCCGATGCTTAGAGTCGGAGATCTGATAGTGGCTACAAAACTATCTCAGCATGATTTGGATATTACCGCCTTTGGTCATCCATACGGCTATGTTCCCGAAGGAGCGGTTTTTGTCGAGGCAGATAGAGAGATGATAGAGATAAGCAAAGCAGTAGCCCTAGAGATGGGCAAAAAAGTTCAAGAGGGAATCATCGCTACGGGAGATCAGTTTGTAGCAAACGAGGAGCGAAAAAACTGGATAGGCAAAACATTTGGCGCAGATGCTCTTGAGATGGAGGGCGGAAGCGTTGCGGTAGTTTGCAATGCGCTTGGAGTTCCATTTTTTATTCTCCGTGCCATAAGCGATGCGGCAGATATGGATGCAAGTTTCAGCTTTGATGAATTTTTGCAAACAAGCGCTAAAGAGAGTGCAGAGTTTGTTATGAAAATGGTGGATAAGCTTGTCGATTAAAATATCAAAAAAGATAATGAGCAAACTTGGTAGAACGAATGCAGAGTTTAACCTTATAGAAGAAGGTGATAAGATTTTAGTAGGACTAAGCGGAGGTAAAGATTCGCTGACCTTAGTTCATGCACTAAAAGAGCAACAACGCCGTGCTCCGTTTAAATTTGAGTTTATAGCCGTAACGGTTTCGTATGGTATGGGCGAAAACTATGAAAAACTGAAAGCTCACTGCCAAGAACATGGTATAGAGTATGAGGTATATGATACCAATATTTATGATATCGCAGAAGATAAAATCAGAAAAAATTCATCTTTTTGCAGTTTTTTCTCTCGTATGAGAAGAGGATCTCTATATAGTGCGGCTGAGAAATATGGTTGCAATAAAGTTGCACTCGGTCATCATATGGACGACGCCGCGGAGAGTTTTTTTATGAACTTTATCTACAACGGACAGCTTAGAAGTCTCGCTCCAAAGTATAAAGCGGATAGAGGCGTTACCGTAATCCGTCCTCTTATTCAGATGAGAGAGAGACAGCTTTTGGCTTTTGTGCAAGAAAACGGTATCGAGACGATAGGCGATGAAGCGTGCCCTTCAATGCGATTTGATATTAAGATGCCTCATGCCAGAGCACGCACAAAAGAGATGCTCTCTAAAATGGAAAAAGAGTTTCCGACTCTTTTTACAAGCCTGAATGCTGCTTTTAAAAATATATCTGTAGATAGCTTTTTTGATAATGAGCTGTTTAATATTTAAATTTTAGAGTTTCTTAATTTACTTTCTCCAAAAAAATTGTTAAGGGCTTTTAGAGGTACCTTGATGATAGAATTTCAAAATTTTTTTAAGGCAGTTGCATGTTAACTATTATTATAGGCATTTATACTCTTTTTGTTCTTGTCTCAATCTACACAAGCGTTATGCAAATAGGTTTTGTTAATCAAGTAAAGCGTGGCAAAGCAGTTCTTCTCTCGGATAATGATTTTATAAAAGCTGGAAACTACACCGTTGCTAAAGAGAAGGTTAGCATTGTGACAATGTTTGTCGACTATATTGCTTTTATAGTTTGGATAGGTTTTGGGATTGAATTTTTAGCAAGCACTATATATTTTGAAAATGAGGTTCTGCTAAATATCGCTATCGTTATGGGCTTTTTAGTAATCAATTCAATTCTCTCTCTTCCATTTGGTTACTATGAAAAGTTTGTGCTTGACGAAAAGTTCGGTTTTAACAAATCAACCAAAGCCCAATGGGCAAAAGATACTGTTGTCTCATTTATTACCACACTTATATTTGGTTCACTTGTAGTGTTAGGTGTTTATGCAATAATTTCAAGTTTTGCTCTTTGGTGGTTGTGGAGTTTTGTATTTATATTTGCCGTGGTTATTTTAATCAATATGCTTTATCCTACTTTCAGGGCTATGTTCTTTGATAAACTAACTCCGCTTCAAAATGAGGAGCTGGATAGTCAAATAAAAGATTTAATGGATAAGACGGGCTTTGTAAGCGCAGGTGTTTTTGTAAGTGATGCAAGCAAGAGAGATGCAAGACTAAATGCATATTTCGGTGGGCTTGGCAAATCGAAGAGAGTCGTACTTTTTGATACTTTGATAGAAAAACTAACTACCAGAGAGCTGTTGGCAGTTTTGGGACATGAGCTAGGTCACTTCGCACATGGAGATATTTATAAAAATATTGCAATGATTGGCATGATGCTCTTTGCAATGTTTGGGATTTTTGGAAATTTGCCTGATGCACTTTATATAGATCTAGGAATTAGTAAATCACCATACGGTGTTATGATACTGCTTCTTCTCTTTATGCCTGTTTTAGGATTCTTAATGATGCCTATTATGGGGATAGTCAGTCGCAAAAACGAGTATGCAGCAGATAAAACAGGAAGTGAGCTTGGTGGGAGCGGCGGAGCAATTGAGCTGGCGAATGCACTTAAAAAGTTGGTAACAGAGAATAGAAGTTTTCCTCTCTCTCATCCGCTTTACATCTTTTTTCACTATACCCATCCTCCTGTTTTGGAAAGATTAAAAGAGCTTGGCGTTGATGTACAGAGCAGTGATAAAAGTGCTTTGGGAGAACCATGTCAAGCAGATATCTAGTAAAAGATCTTTTAAAAGATATAACTCTCACTCTAAGTCCAACTATAGAGAGAGCTTCAAGAGAGGCTCAGCTTCTTCTTATGTACCATTTAAATGTAGATGAGCTTTGGCTTTTGACGAATCAAAACTCACATGTAGAAGATACGGATAAACTTTTTAAGTGGGTAGAGCGAAGAGCCAAAAATGAGCCTTTGGAATATATAACCAATCGAGTTAGTTTTTTCAGTGAAGAATTTTATATTAAAAAAGGTGCACTTATTCCCCGTCCAGAGACTGAACTTCTAATAGATGAAGTTATAAAAAAAATATCCGATAAAAATTCTGATATAACTTTTGCAGAGGTTGGTGTAGGGAGCGGAATCATCTCAATAATGCTTGCAAAAGCTTTTGTGAATGCAAAATTCATAGCAGTCGATATTTCGGAGGCTGCAATAGAGATAGCAAGAATAAATATAGAAAAATTCGGACTCTCTAAGAGAATAGAGTTAAGGCACGGTTCACTACTAAATCCTATAAATGAGCATATTGATTACTTAGTTTCAAATCCTCCCTACATTGCCAATGATGCAATATTAGAATCAAATCTCTCATATGAACCGCAAAATGCGCTATTTGGCGGAGATATCGGAGATGAGATAATAAGAGAACTTCTTGATGAAGTCTTAAGAAGAGATATTAACTTCTTTACATGTGAGATAGGTTATGACCAAAAAGATAAAATAACAAACTATTTAAATAAAAAGCCGCAAATATCACTTGATTTTTATAAAGATTTTAGTGGTTTTGACAGGGGTTTTACACTAAGGTTGTAGTTTGGTAAAGAGAAATATTTATATTGATTTTGGTTATTTGATTATTTTGGCAGCAACTTTTGGTGCGGTAATTGTTCTTGGAGCTTTTGTTGCTCCTGTTATTTTTAATGCGGACAAACTTTTAAGTGACGTTGTCTTAGGCAGTTACAACTCTGGCATTATCATGGGTAATATTTTTCGCCGCTTTAGCTACTGGATTTATGTAATGGCTTTTTTTATTGCTTTATATGAACTTGTCATGTATAAAAAAGGGCAAAGAGATGCCATTATCTTTGGTAGTTCTATAACTGTTCTTTTTTCAGGGCTTATGTTTAGTGCCGTGTATGCTCCAAATATAATATCGATGCAAAGATTGGGTATTGAAGCTACGCAAAGTGATACTTTTAAAAATATTCATATGGCTAGTGAGCTTGATTTTAAAATTTTAGCAGTAGCATTGCTTATATTATTTATAAGAAGATTAATGCTTCTTAAGGTACAATAAGAAACTTTTTTAACATTTTGAGTGTATCAATTTTGCTTGAATTATAAAAAGATATAAAATAATAAGAGGTTTTGTACTATGAAAGTTATTTTAATACTTATGATGGCTCTGTTTTTAGGACTATCTAGTGTGTCTGCGCAAGAATTTACCAAATCTGCAACTGTTAAGCCTGAGTTGGTTCAGCAAGGTGAACAAAAAGAGTGGTGCCCTGTGTGTGGGATGAGTATCGGTATGTTTTATAAAACTTCACATACTTCAAAAATTCATAATCATCAAGAAAGACAATATTGTTCTATGCGATGTTTGGCAGTTGACATGCAAGAGCATAAGATAGACGTAAATGATATAAAAGTTGTAGACTCTTCAACACAAAAACTTATAGAAGCTAAGAGTGCATTTTATGTAGTCGGCTCAGATGTTGCAGGTACGATGTCAAAAGTCAGTAAACTTGCTTTTGCAGATAAAGAGGCGGCAGAAGATTTCAACATGGAGCATGGCGGAAAAGTTGTTGATTTTACTGTAGCTCTTAAAATGGCTCAGGATTCATTAGCATCAGATGTTGCGATGGTAGAGAGTAAGAAAAGTAAGCAGATTTATCCAATGGGACAAAAGATATTTGAAAAAAATTGTAAAAAAGAGATAGATATAAATGCTTATCTTCAGATTAATGAGCTAAAAGCGGGTCTCAAAAATAAAAAACTTTGCGGTGAGCTAAAAGAGAGCGAACTTCAACCTCTATCTTTATACATGTGGGAAGTTAAAAGATTTGGCGATGTAAAAAATAGTGATGATGTTATAAAAGTGACCAAGGATGAGAAATGCCCTGTTTGTGGCATGTTTGTTTACAAATATCCAAAATGGGCAGCTCAAATTTTTTACAAAGAGTCTCACTTCTCTTTTGATGGTGTAAAAGATATGATGAAATACTATTTTGAGCATAAAGATGGCATTTCGAAAATTTTGGCAAGTGATTACTATTCTCAAAAAGCTATTGATGCTACAAAGGCTTTCTACGTAATTGGAAGTGATATTTATGGACCTATGGGAAATGAACCGATACCTTTTATGAATGAGAATGAGGCAAAAACTTTCAGCCTAGATCATAAAGGTCAAAAAATTCTAAAATTTGGTGAGATGACAAAAGAGGACATAAGAAAATTAGATGAATAAAAAAAGTGAGTTTTTAATCTGCTCTTTTTTTATTTTATCTGTTCTTCTTGTCATGGAAGTAGGCTATCTTTATGCCTCAAAAAGTATGAGCAGAGAGAGTTTGGATGCTAAGACGAAATTTGTCGGATCTATAAAGCTTCCTGATCTCTCTATTGCGACAGAATCTTCATATGTGAGACACAGAAGTTTAAGTGATTTTTTCTCTATATACAAGGATGATGGAACACTAAGAGAGTATTTTGCGTCAACTTATGTTTTCTCCGGTTCAGATATTATAAATAAGAAGAACAACAATGAAAAATAAAATTAATCTTTATATCATTGAGTATGCAATAAACTCTCTTCTTTCTCAAAAATACAAAACATTTTTTGTCACTTCAGTTTTAACTGCTCTAGTATTTCTGCTAAGCTCACTATTTTTTATAACAAACTCCATAAAATATGAGCTTAATTCAACGCTAGAGGCTCTGCCTGAGATAACCGTTCAAAAGATTAAAGCAGGACGACATTACGATATAGATATAAGTGTGGTTGATGAAATTTTGGAAATTACGGGAGTAGAGAGTGCTATTGCAAGGGTTTGGGGATACTACTATTTTGAAAATGCCGGAGTAAATTTCAGCATTATAGGATTAGATGAGTATGAAGAGCAATATAAAAACTCTTTTGTAAAAGTTGCAAAAGAGTTGGATTTTAGCAAACCATCTATGATTGTGGGTGTGGGTGTTAAAAAGATAATGGATAAAAATTACTATAAAGAGTACTTTAACTTTATAAAACCTAACGGGACGCTTAAAAAAGTAGATATTACGGGGGTATTTAGCGGTGACACGGAGTTAGAGTCCAATGATGTCATAGTGATGAGCAACGAGAGCGTAAGAGAGATCTTTGATATGGATAAGTCAAAGGCAACCGATATCGTGGTTAGAGTTGCGAATCATAATGAGATATCCACTATCGCTTCTAAAATAAAACTTCTTTATCCAGATAGCAGGGTGGTAACCAAAGATGATTTGAAAATCAGTTATCAAAATATTTTTGACTATAAAAGCGGAATTTTCTTGGCACTTTTTGTAATTTCACTCTTTACATTCTTTATCATTATTTATGATAAAGCAAGCGGACTTAGCAGTGAGCAAAAGAGAGAGATAGGGATACTAAAAGCTATAGGCTGGAGGGTTGACGATGTGCTTAGAGAGAAGTTTTATGAAGGTTTTATTGTCTCATTTTTCTCTTACATGTTAGGAATAATAGTAGCATTAGCATTTGTTTATATACTCAAAGCTCCTCTTTTACAGAATATTTTTACAGGATATTCACAGTTAAAAACATCGTTTAATCTCCCTTTTGTGTTAGATGTGCAAACGTTGGCTCTTATATTTTTTCTGAGCGTTCCGATTTATATAGCAGCTATCATTATTCCTTCATGGAGAAGCGCTACACTTGAAGCAGATGAGGTTATAAGATAGTGATAAAGCTTAAAAATATAATCAAGCAGTATGAGGTTAATAGCCAAAATATCGTGATGGCACTAAAAGGTATAGATCTCCATATCAAAGAGGGTGAATTGGTCGTTTTAAGAGGCGCGAGCGGGAGCGGGAAAAGTACTGTTCTCTCGCTTATCGCCGCTCTTAGCAAACCTACAAGCGGAGAAGTTATAGTCGGTGGAGATAGAATATCCAAACTTCCCGATAACTTTGCATCCGATTTTAGACGACATAGCATCGGTTTTGTTTTTCAAAAATATAACCTTATGCCTATTCTGAGTGCTAAAGAGAATATTATTTTGCCTCTTGTCCCCATGAACCTAAGTTCAGATGAGATTGAAGAGAAACTAAAAAGAGTTTTAAAGATGTTTCAGATTGAACATAAAGAGAATCAGCTTGTTAAAAATCTCTCCGGCGGTGAACAGCAAAGAGTTGCTATTGCCAGAGCAAATATAAATAATCCTAAAATAATCTTGGCGGATGAGCCTACGGCAAACTTAGACGAGAAGCTCTCTTTGGCTTTTATAGAGATTTTAAAAGAGCTAAAAGAAGAGGGCAAGACTATTGTAATAGCTACACATGATCCGCTTTTTTTTGGACTTGAAATCGTAGATAGAGAGATAGAGATCTATCAAGGAAGTATCGTTTAATGCTCTTAACTCCGGAAGTACTTACTATTCTTATTTTAAACGGCATATTTGCACTCTTTAGCATCGTGGCTTTCGTACTTAGTATAAGAATATTTTTGCGATGGAATATAGACTCAACTTCAGAACTTCAGTATAAATTAGAAAAAGAGAGCTTTTTAGCTTCAACTATTATAAAATATATTTTTACTATTAAAGTACCGCTTTTTCTTTTTTTTATATTCGCGCTTGATAAAATATCAAATGTTATAACAGGTGCAATGTGTGCTGCAGGTGTGGTTGATGCTACAAATAGCGGAGCATACTTAATTATTTTAAAAATTATAAATCTATATCTCTTCGCACACTGGCTAAAACTGCACAATCAAGATATGACGGACAAAAGTCAACCTTACACAAAGCTAAAATTTGGGCTTTTTATCGGGCTGTTTTTTCTATTTATGGTTGAAATAGTTTTAGAATTTATTATGTTTAGTTCTATAGAGATTGACAAAATGGTGAGTTGTTGCGGAAGTATTTACTCAAGCTCTTCAACCTCTGCAATTTCCACTCTTTTTACGCTTGACACCTCTCTTTTACTTAGTATATTTTATGGAAATTATTTCTTGATAGTGTTATTTTATTTTCTAAAAAATAGATATATTTTTACTACTTTAAATATAATTTTTATTCCAGTTTCGCTTATATCTCTTATACTCTTTTTTGGAACATATATATATGAACTTCCATCCCATCACTGCCCATTTTGTTACTTGCAGAGTGATTATTATTATGTTGGGTATCTTATATACTTTTTGTTATTTATGGGTACATTTTACGGTTTAGTAGTTAGTTTTGTAAAAGAGACAAAAGCAAGTTACGTTATCTCACTTTTATTTAATTCTCTTTATGTTATATTATTGTCGCTGTACATTGCAGTATATTATATAAAGAATGGCGTTTTGCTATAAGGATTTTTGTATGTTAAAGTTTAAATTATTACTGTTTTCATTTATGATGTTTTTCTTGATAGGCTGTGAGCAAAAAGTCCAAAACGGACCTGCTAAGATAAATTGGGATAGAGACATGTGTGACAGATGTGTTATGGTATTGAGTGATAGAAAAAATACCGTACAACTTAAGCATCCAAGCACAAAAAAAGTTTATAAATTTGATGATATCGGTTGCATGGCTTTATGGTTTGATGAAGAGAAGATAGAGTTTAAAGATAGTGCAGAAATCTGGATAACGGATGCAATAAGCGGAGAGTGGTGTGATGCAAGAGCCGCATTTTATACATCTCAAAATGTTACGCCGATGGCATTTGGATTTAGTGCATATAAGTTAAAAGAGTCTATTAAAACAGGTGAAGAGATTTTAACTTACGATGAAGTGTTAAAAAAAATAAAATGAAAACACATATAAAAAGTATAGTTCTTTTTCAAAATATTGATGATGAAACTATAAAAAAGATAGAATCTTTCACGACAGAACATAAGGTTTCTAAGGATAATATTGTTTTTTATGAGGGAGATGAGCCTAAATTTTTATATCTTTTGGTAAAAGGCGTTATAAAGTTATATAAAACATCATCAAGTCATAAAGAGGTAGTTCTAAAATATTTTCACGGTAATGAACTTATCGGCGAAGTGGCAAATTTTGAGGGTATTGCATATCCTGCAACTGCAAAAGCATACAGTGACGTTGAAGTTTTAAAAATTGATTTTGAAAAATTAAAAGAGATTATTTTCTCAAATCCAAATATGGCATTTAATATTCAAACATCTCTTATAAAAAAGATTAAAAATCTTGAAAATATAATTTCTACAAATTTGGTACTTGATTCCAAAGAAAGAGTAGCAAAATATATCTATGATCATACAGATGACTTTTTTGAGACTAAAAATATTGAAATAGCAGAGATTCTCGGTGTTTCGCCTGAAACGCTCTCTAGAATCCTAAAATTTTTTAAAGACAATGAGATTATAAATGTTAAAAATAGATATATAAATAAAAGTGCACTTGTAGAGTTTTTTTAAGAGGGCAGAGTAAGAAAAAATCTTACTCTAGTGTTTTAATAAAATTTGTGTATCTCTTCCATTAGATTTACAAAAGTTATATTTTCACCTTTATCTTTTAGGTAATTGTTAAGATATACCTCACTTGCTTCAATACCACCTGTTTTTTCAATCTCAAGAAGTTTTGCATAAAGATCAGAGACAATCTCAATAACATGTTTTGAAATAGTTTTTCTAGATGCGGTATAGCCGATGATTTTGTTTGTATCGGTGTCTCTTCTTGATTCAAACTCTGTAAATACCCAGTAATATCTTCCATCTTTTGCCATGTTTTTGATAACGGCATTAATATTTTTACCTTGAGAGATCGTTTCCCATAGAAGCTTGAAAACTACTTTTGGCATATCAGGATGTCTAATTATGCTATGGGGGTGACCAAGCATCTCTTCTTTTGAATAACCACATATTTCTATGAAATAGTCGTTACAAAATGTAATTTTTCCATGTTCATCGGTTTCACTTACTATGTATCTTTTTGGATCTAGCGGTATCTCTTCATTTATAGGCACTGGCTTTTTCATTCTATCCTCCTTAAATTTTTCCGTTTAGCAGTTTGATAAGAGCATCTGGAATCTGGTTAAAAGCAAGCACTCTTTTTCCATTATGTTTTGAAGCAAAACTTTTTGCCGCTTCGTACGAAGAAAATGGGACTAAATCATCTCCTGCAGGTGAAGTCACATTTGCTCCGTAAACATAAAATGCACCCCTGGCATCGATAGGCTTAAGTGTATCAAAATCAGTTACTAAAACACTCTTAAAATCATCTTCGCTCTTCACTCCTATATCAAACCATTTTCCAGGGATTTGATAAAACTCTATCATTGATTTCGGTGATGAGAAAAAAAGTTTTTTCCCATTTGTAAGCTCTATTTTAGCTACCCATTTTGGCTCTTTATAGACCTTTAATTTTCTTACTACACATGTGCTCTCATTATCAAAATCCATCTTATACGACTCACCTGCGATAAGAGTCGAAGTTAAGGAAAGAGACGATACTATTGCAAGCGACAGAAATAATTTTTTGTACATAAAAACTCCTTTTAAACTAAATCTTTTTTTTCAAATATTTTAAAACCGGCATAAGCAAAAGCTAACCCTACAACAAGAGGATAGCCGATAGAGAGAAGTATAAATACGCTTTGACTCATTAAATCCAGTATGTAAAATGCTACAGGTCCCATAACAGTAAGCTCAGGGTCAAAGAGAGAGATAGCAGCAACTCTAAAGAGTTCCATTGGATTAATCATAGCTAAAAATATAATTAATTCTTCATTGAAGCGTTGTTGCATCATTAATGAAATAAGAGCTATATCTATAAAAGCAAGCAAAAAGATCCATATAAAAAACGCAATTCCAAGTGCAACTTCAGAAGATTTTACAAATGAAGATATGAAAAATGCGATTCCTAGAAATGCACTTGAGAGTGAAAAAAGCAGTCCCGTATATAAAAAGAAGATACTCCAAGGAATACTTGCACCTTTTATGGCTCCATAAATTACTGCCAATATCATGGCAAATATTACAGGCAGATAGACTGTAATAAATCTGCCTATAATTTTCCCCCAATAGTATTGTCTAAGAGAGATTGGAAACGAGAGCATGTACTCAAGTATATGATTGTCCCTATCACCGGAGATAGAGCGAACTGTTGTTATAAGTATAAATATAGGAAGTATAACAATCGTAATTTGAATATACATAAGTAAAAGCCTGCTTAAACCGCTAAACCCCATGACTTGTGACTCTGTTACGCCTGCAATAAAAAATAGCGCAATAAGTCCACCAAACACAAGAGAATAGACTAAAAACCATTTTGCCCTTATAGACTCTTTTAAATCCAAAAAAGCGATTAAATATAAATTTTTCACTGCTATCCTTTACTGCCCAAGTATCTGTTTTCTAATTTTAGGGTTAGCCATATGTTCACCTCTAAGCATTCTGAGTTTTACCTCGTCTATTTTAATTGTATTTTCTTTAAAATTTTCATAAGCGCTAAATCCATAGTTCATGGGTGTTTTTTCGTTGATTGTAAAGTATGCCCCAGTAACGCTGATATACTTATGTGTATCATTTGAAAAAACTTCAGCACTCTCAATATCTAAATTTTTATCTTTTGCCCACAATATCAGACATCCTATATCATCAAAAGAGAGATTGTTTTTAGAAAGTTGAATTCTTGCCGTATGGATATTTGAAGATGGAAGCTGCATGTTGCACTTAGGACATGACCTATTGTCATGTTCTGCCGTTTTGGAAGATGCTCCCTCTGATGAACTACAGCCACTTATAAAAGAGATATAAAGAAGAGTAAGTGTAAAAAATAGAAATTTAAAACCTCTCATCTGATACCACTTTTCCTAAATCCATATATATCTGTCTGTTGACTAACTCTTGAACCTCTTCTAGTCGGTGAGTAACAAATAGAAGAACTTTTTCATCTTCATTCTTTTTCAAAAGTCTGTAAAAGTCATCTCTGGCTTTAGGATCAAGATTTGCGGTCGGTTCATCGTATATGATGATACTGCTTTTTTTTGCCAAGCTAATAGCTATTAGTAGTTTTTGCTTCATACCACCGCTTAGTTTAAAAAATGATTTATACAAATTAGATTTGATATCGAGCTTCATTTCATTTGAATAGTGCTCAATTAGCTCTTTGTCTATATCCGTGCTCATGCAAACATACTGCATAAGTTCATCAATATTGAGCTTTATCGGGGGAGGAAGCTGCGGTACAAAACTTATGTTTTGCAACACTTTAACTCTATCACTAATGGGATTTAGGCCATTAACCAAAACATCTCCCGAGTCCGGATGATAGTATCCTAAAATAGAGCGGATGAGAGTTGTTTTCCCTGCACCGTTTGCTCCCATTAAAGCGATAGAGTCATTTTTGTTAAATTGGCAACTCACGTTATCAAGAGAAATATGCGAACCGAATTTTTTTGTAAGATTTGAAATAGTTATCATTTTTTATACCAGATTTTTTAATCTAAAATCAAATTTTAGAGCGTCTGCATGACAGACATCAATGCATCTTCCACAAAGTGTGCAATCCGCTCCCGTAATATACTCTCTTGTGATTCCTCTCTCTTCTCTTTGTTTATCATATTTTGCTTTTGTTATTTCAAGCACTTGATTTTCAAAACAGACATCATGGCAAACCATGCAGTGATCACAGTTGTCATTCCACTCTACTCTTAGAGCTGAAATTTTGCCTATATATCCGTAAGTAGTTCCGATAGGGCAAATATATGTACACCAAGCTCTTCGTGAATAAAAAACCTCTAATGCGAAAATAACTACAACCCAAATAAGCGCTAAGCTCCAGCCATAAGCAATAAATCTACTAAGAATTCCAACAACATTGAATGTTTCAAAAACTAAGTAGCCGCTTGTAAATGAAAGGGCTAAAAACATACCCCAAAAAATATGTCTAACTCTGTGATCAAATTTTCTCTCTTTTATAATTTTTTTGTGTACTAGAGTATTGTGTATCTTTTCGCCTATTTCACTGAGTATTCCATATGGGCATACCCAAGCACAATAGCTTCTGCCGCCTACTAAAAGATAAAACAGAACAATAGTAACTGTTCCAATTATCATATTGACCGGCAGCTCATGTGTAGCCAAAAAGAGCTCAATCGTCGTAAAAATATCAATGAGGTGAAAACCTAAAAATCTTGAACCGTTAAGTGTTCCCTCAAGCGTTTGAATATCAATTGAAAAAGATAGAAAAAATAGTAAATGTATAGATATTACCAAAATCCATCTCTTCATTCTATAGCTAAAAAATTTCTTTCCATCTTTTGTCGTATCAAAAAATGTAGACCAAAAAGTTGATTTACTTATGGTTTCTCTATTGTTCCATTTATCCATTTTAAAACTCCATTCGTTTTTAAACCTGCAATTACTTGTTTAACGCCTCACTAAGAGTGGGGAATGCTCCAATTTCATCAGCATATTTTTTCAGTTCTTCTTCGCTTATATTGATAAGGAGACCTTTCATGATAACATTCTCTTTTCTTCCGGCCTTAAATTCAATCAAATCTTTATATATTTTTTCAGCACTTTGTCCATAAAGTTTTGGTCCCATTAACTTTCTGCCATCTTGCATTCCAGAACCGCTTACACCGTGGCATGCAGAACATTTACTTTTATACTCGGTACTTACTTTTATTTGTCCAACATTCCCAGCTTTTTCTTTTAGTGCGCTTAGCTGTTCTTGCTCTTTTTCTCTATCGCTTTTATCTTGAGGAGCTGCTGATGCTTGTTGTGTTACGCTTGCCGTTTTAGTTCCCATGTCTTCAATGACTTTTGAGTGTTCTCCGCCATGATAAGCCCTACCGTTTGAAGCCGTCCAAGCCATAATTGCAAAAGTAACTATTGTTAAAATTCCTACTACTATATTTTTCATATTATTTCCTCATCTCTTTTATCATATTGTTAAATTGGCTTATTTCATTAGCCAACTCTCTTATCTCTTTATCATCCATTTGGCTGATAAGACCTTCCATTAAAACATTCTTTTTTGCACCTGTTTTAAATGCCGCAATTTTGTCAAATATGTAATCTGAATCTTTTCCAAGCAGAGAAGGTCCAATAACACCGTTTGCATAGTCATTGTGACATGCAGAACACTTGATGATAAAATTTTTGCTAAACTGCTTTACCATCATAGAAACCTGAACTTTTTCATAAGGACTTCTTACATGTATGTTTGCATCGACTGGCGTTCTAGGTTTGTCCTTAACTGAGGCATCACTATTGGCAGGCATTGAATTTAAATCATAATTGCTATTTACATTATAATTTAAGTAATATGATTTACTTTGATTATTATCACTCTCTTTTTGGGCTACTTTAATCTCGAGAGCATTTTCATTTTTTACTACTTCTATCTTTTGAGTCGTATCTGCTTTAGAAGGTAAAGAAGCACTCTCTTTTGACTTCTCATTATTCTTATTGCTATCACTACAGCCTGTTAAGATAGCAAGCAATATGCCAGATGCATAAAATAAACTCTTATATCCAGATCTTAAATTATTCATTCTCATTTATTATCCTTAACTTTTATTTGAATAGAATTGCTCATAAGTAACTCTTGGTTTTACCACAATAGAAGGAATTTTTGTTGGACAAACCTCTTGACATGCTCCACAACCGATACATCCATCGTAAATTTCAGGTCTTTTTCCTCCGCCTGCATCAGTAACCATAGCAATAGCACTAAGTGGGTTAGGAATAGGGCACATGTCTGCACATAAAGTACACTGCTTTCCTTCGAATTGATCAAACTTTTCTAATAATTTTTCTTCCAACTCATGCTTGTTCATAACAGAGTTAGTAAATTTATGCATTTTGTCATTATAGCCTTTCGGAACAGGCGTATTTGTCATAGCAATACATGTATTTGGAAATTCTAGTACTGCTATTCCCATCTTGATATCTTCTGGTTTTTCGCAGTGGTGATCAAGTGCTCCGCTAGGACATGCAAGTACACAAGGAACAGCGTTGCAGGCATAACAGCCTCTCTCATTGGCATCGATATAAGGAGTGCCGATACCATGACCCATACCAAAATCAGATAGTTTGATAGAGTGGTAAGGACAAACCTGAAGACATTGACCGCACTTTATGCAGAGAGCCAAAAATTTCTTCTCATCTACAGCACCCGGCGGTCTTAATCTGTTTTCTGCTCTTAATACATAAGGAGAAAATACCATACCCCCTCCTAAAACAAGTCCAAGAACACCTAATGTAGAGTATTTGATAAACTCTCTTTTATCTGTTTTAACTTTTTCCATATCTATCCTCCTATTTTAACTATTGGCTTTTTATCTTCAAGCAAAAAAAGCGGTTTTGAAAAAGGTGCTAATTTTGCTAAAAAATTAAGCAATGAGATTACGGGTGAGCCGTAAAAAAACTTTACGTTAGGATTGTAAATCCAAAGCTGATCCGCATATCGATAAACCTTATGCGGAGTATCACCAATGTTGTCACCATCCTTATCAAATCCTTCGTAGTTATCCCAATAATTTTCGCTAATATCGTTATTATAAGTTCTGCTTGCTCCACCGTCGTTTACAATATCTTCAATATTGCCCATTATTTTATTATTTTTAATAATATTGTCTTCACTTAATGAGTGAAAATGGAGTGCTTCAGAGTTATATAATATCTTATTATCTTCAATCCAGTTCTTTGTATCCGGCTCAAAAGGAGATCTGTCAATATACATGCCCTGCGCACAATATAAAACTGTATTGTTTTTTAAAGTAAAGTTTGTAACTTCTTTTAGTCCGATTCCCATACCGGTTGCACCTAGAGAACTTTTTATTGTATTTCCAGTTGCTATTGTATCTTTCGAGTACATAAAAAATATTCCAACAGAGTTATATTTATAACTGTTATTTATAACATTATTTTTACCCGCATACATAAAATGAAGCGAATATCTACAATATTCTCCAATGTTTTCTTCTATAGTATTTCCATGGCTATACCAAACAACCATATCTCGTGAGTGAATAAGTGAGTTCTTTTTGACAATATTGTCATTACTGTACCAAAGTCTTAAACCATCTCCTTTGAGCCCTAGATCAAAATTTTTAGATGTAATTTTATTGTTTGATATAATCGAATTTTTGACCATCTGCATATCTATACCAAATAGACAATCTTCTATAACACAATCACTTACTTCACACTGCTTTGCATCCGTTATTTTTATGGCAGCATCAAGGTTTTCATGTCTAGCACCGCTTCCGACAATCTTTAGATTTTTAAGTGTTACAAAAGAACTTTTAACAATGATTACAGTTCCGTTTCCCTCTCCGTCAATTATAGCGCCATCTTCTTTGCCTATAATTGTTATGGGTTTATTTATAATTAAATTACCTTTGTAAACTCCTGCAGGAAGCTTTAAGATAGAGCCTTCTGGGGCGTTATCAATAGCCTCTTGAAGTACATTAGCACTCACCTGAGAGGTAAAAAAAATTATAATAAGAAAAAAAACTTTAAACATTTAAAAGCCTTTCTATGTTTGTTTATTTTGATATCTCTTTTAATGCTTTGTTTTTTGCAAAAAAAGCGAGTAGACTTAATAAACTGATAACAACAATAAGGTAAAAACCAATCGTCGGATATGAGTGTGTAACAAATTGAGCTATTTTTCCATCACCAAATACTGTCGGCATAAAAGGTTTAATTTTAAATGCGCCCCAATCATGCAGATTATGCCCAAACCAGTACAACCAGTAAGAGTAGTCAGCGATGAAAAGCAACGGAAGAGATGCAGGCACTAAAATAATATAGTTTAAAAATTTTGCATTATAAGCTATAAAATAGATTATCCCTAAAGATAGAGCCAAAAGAGCATATATTCCAATTTCTCTCTCAATAGTACCACCAACCCACATTGGATCCATTCCAACATAGTGGTTAATTGTATTCATCTCATGTACTTCTCCGCTGTAACCGTCAAAGTGGAAGTATACAGGAATACCCTCTGGAAACGCCTCTTTAGGGTAGTTTGGAGCTTCAAGTGAAACTGCCCAAATTGGTAGTGACGCAACGCCGATTTCAGAAGAAGATTCTATCATTCTTTCTAAATCATTGTGAGCATCTTTTGGTGTAGTAACACTTTTGTATCTACCTTGGTTGTAAAAATTCCAAATAGTTTTACTAAATGGTGAAATTTCTTCACTTTTTCCCGCATCAACTTGATTGAGCGTTCCATGAAACGCAATCATAGGCAAAGTAAAGGCAAACGTTAAAATAACTAAAGCTAAAGCTGCAAAAACCCTTGCTTTGATTAAACTTTGGTGCATATAAATTCCTTTAATAGATAAAATAAAAATTGAAGATTACACTAATCCTCAAGCTTTACTTCTTGTAGTATTATATAAGAAAATTACTTTTATAAGCTTAAATAATAAAAAAAATATTTATAAAAAAAAAGGGGGGAGAAATTATCCCCCCCCTCTTGATAATAGTATTACTTACTAGAATAAATTTGCGTTTTGATCTACCCATTTTAGGTATTCAATAATATTCTTAGTTTCTTTTTCTTCCATATGTTGGTTAGGCATTTTTAGATTGAAGTAATCAATCATACCTTTTACATAAGGATCACTATACATAGCCTCAGGTTTCATTATGAAATCTTTAACCCATTTCTCAGCATCTTTTCCATGTCTTGAGAGAACACCTGTTAAATCTGGACCTGATGAAACTTTACCGATAACGTGACAACCGCCACATCCACCCTCGCCGAATGCTTTTTCACCGGCAGCAGCAGCTTCTGATTGTTTTGTAGCTATAAGTCTAACAAGTGCATCTTTTGCTCTAATACCAACATCCGCAGTTTTTACTTGTAACTGCCAGATCATATTTTCAAAAAGGATAGCTTTTTCCATATCGCCTGCTTTTACCGCTGCATCTGCAAGTTTTTTCTGCTCAGGAATTTTGCCGTATTGATCCATCGCATCTGTTACAAGGTCTGCAACAACTTGATGTTTCTCATACTTGTTGTCTTTTAAGAACTTAACAACTGATTGGATAACAGCATCAGTCGCAGTATTTGTTGCAACAGTTTTGTCATATTCAGCTTTTAATTGTTCTGGAGACATTGTTTGCATTTTTACTTTTTGAGCACTATCATACTTTTTCTTTGGATCTTTAACCATCAAGTAACCCATCATCTCTAAGTGAAGAGCTGAACAGAATTCTGTACAGTAGTAAGGGAAAACACCCTCAATATCAGCAACAAATTTTATACTTGAGGTTTTACCAGGCTCTAGTGATGCATGCACATCATAATGATCTACAGTGAAACCATGTGCCTCATCTTGAGCACGCTCAAGGTTTGTTAAGTACATTGTAACTTCATCACCCTTGTTTACAGTAATTCTCTCAGGATTGATGTGTGAACGAACCATAGTTGCATATACAGTAACTTTGTTTCCTTTTCTCTCAATTCTCTCTTGACCTGCGAGTGTTTTACCTTCATGAACTTTGTCTTCTCTTGAGTTTGTACCCATCGGATATCTAACATGTCCATGAAGTTTTTCAGCTCTAATTGCTACCGCATTGTGTGGCTCACCTAATGGTAAAGGCATGTCAACAAGAAGATCCATAGTTTTACCGCTTATATCTATAAGCTGGTGATTTTGTGGATGTAATGGTCCAACATTTTGAAATCTATCGATTGCAAGTTTGTTAAGTGAAATGATATATTTCCCTTGAGGATCTCTAGTCTCACTTTCCATACCACATAAGTGACCAACGTTATAGTGAACATTCTCTTTATCTAAAACTTTAAGAGTTTTAAAGTTCCATTTTACGATTTGGCTATCAACATAAAGTGAAGTATAAACTTCTCCATCAACATTTGAAAACTGATTATGTAATGGCCCCAGTCCAAGTTCTGCTTGACCGTGAAGAGATTTTTTCATATCAAGAATTGGAATCCCGAATGGATCTTTTCCTGCATACTCTTTATTTTTGATAAGTTTTTGAATTTTTTCAAAATCATAAACTGAAGCGTGTGTATCTAATTTACCACAAACAATAATATACTTTCCTGTAGGGTCTACATCAACACCGTGTGGAGATTTTGGTTCAGGAATTAAGAAAATAGCATCATTTTTAACAGCTACTTCCATAGTAATTACTTTATGATTATTAATTATTTTTACATTTTTTGGATCTTTAGCAACTTCTGCTAATTTTTTCCAGTTATATACATGTAAAAAGTCTGTATCATTTCTACTCATACCAGCTTCGTTTGGTGGCATACCAACTTCGATTCCACCTGTATACATCTCAGTATTGAATGAGTTTGTAAAACCCCATCCTTCAGACATAGCTTTACCGGCATCACTTAAATCTTGCATATATGGAGGCAATTCAAGAGTAAATGAATTTTTCTCGTCAATACGACCTTTTTTATTATCAAATTTCCATAGAGTAACACCACCACGGTATGTCTCTTTGTAATCTTCAATTGGGGAGTATACATCTTCTAACGGTGCAGCATATTGTGCAGCTTCGATTACATAATCACTATTTGGAGTAAAGAAAGAACCACCGTGAGCAGATTTGAATATAGGATTTACAACAATTTGTTTTGTTTCAAAGTCTGCTAAGTCAATTACACCGATACGAGGATTGGCCTTATCGTTAATTACCAGCCATTTACCGTCATATTTACCGTCAACTTCAGATAATCCAGGGTGATGCGTATCTCCCCAGTTAATCTCTCTCCCTCTAACATTTCCTTGTCTTAAAACTTTTTTTGACTCTTCGTCAAAACCATAGCCTTGCCAAGGTTCAGGAGTAAATACACCTATATACTTTAAAATTCTCATTGAAGGAACGCCATAAACAATTACTTGTCCACTTTGTCCACCTGAACTGAAAACCACATACTCATCTTTAACGCCCGAAGGGTTATAAGTTTTTGCAGCACGAACCACATCAACTTCACTTAAGCCTCTCTTCTTCATTACTTCTTGTAATTCACCACTGCTTGCAGACAAAAGCGTCGCAGCAAGGGAAGTACCTAAAATAACCGAAGAGAGCTTGATTAAATGCTTACTCATAGATTTCTCCTTTATTTTCCTTTGGGATAGATATAATTCCCAAATGATAAATATAATATTAATCTAATTTAAGAGCTCAAAATTTGACTATGGTCAAATTATTTAATTAATTGTTATTTTTAAGTTTAGTTTGTATTGAGTGTGAAATTAAGTTATCCAAATCATCTTTTAGATTTTTTAGTTTTCTTGTCGCAGTACTTAATTCTTCAAGAGATTGAATTACGGCATCTTCTTTTTTTCTTAGCTCTTTATCTCTGGCAGTTTCATTCATGGTATAAATGAGTTCTACTAGATCTTCTATATTCTGTTCTACTATTTCAATTGATTTGCAAGAGTGTTCTATTGAATTACTTGCATAAGAGATAGAGCTGTTTATCTCTATTACAAGTGTGTTAAAATTGTTTTTTGCTTGTGATATATCACTTATTGTATTGTCAATTTCAATGGGTTTTAACTCTCTAATAGAAGAGTTTTTAATAATTGACTTTGATGCAGAGAGAAATTTTTGCACAAAAGTCATTATAATTTTTATCTGTGTAAATATGTATAAAAGAAGCAATACTAATATGCCAAAAAGCATGTATTGAACTATTCTGTAGATATTTTGTCTATTATTGAAATTTTTTTGTTTTGTTGTGATGATGCTATCAAACTCAATGATTAATTCTAAGTTTGTATTATAAATATCTTTTATACTTTTTTCAATGAGAATATTTGAGTATATAGATTTGTTTTTTATTTGATCTCTGAAGTGTTGTACATGAAGATAAAAAGTATTCCACAATTTTATAATTTGTGTGCTGTTTTGAGAGTAATGTTCTTTATTTTTCATATTTTGTAGAAATTTTTTTATTGAATCATCTAAAGTTTGAGTTGAGTTGCTTTGGTTTTTGTAAATATAAAAAATATTTTTAGATATCTCCTGTGTAAAATCTTTCTGTTCATTTATCGTGTTTACTACACTATTGTAATTTGCAATCTCTTTTGAAGTATGGTTAAAAAGCAGTGCTAGTGTTATAGAAAGTATAAATATTAGTGCGCCAATTATCTTAATTTTTTTCATGAGTTACTCCTCGCATACTGACATTAGAGCTTCTTTATCTAAGATAACGATTTTGCCATTTTTAGAATCTATAATATTATCTCTTTTTAATCTGTTTAAAACTCTTGATAAAGTTTCTGGCTGTATATGAAGAATTAGTGATATTTCAGCTCTTTTAAGTTTATTGAAAATCTCTAAATCATCATGTAACATCATAGCAACTTTAACAACAGAATTAAAAATAAACTCTCTATTTATAAGTGATTGCAGTTGCTGAGATCTTAAGATAATTTCATTTGTAAACTCAGAACAGAGGTACCCCTTGTCTAAAAAAATTTCTTTAAATTTCTTATAATCAATTTGGAGTATCTGAGAGTCTTCGAGGAGTGTTATATTTGAAAAAGAGTTTAGTGTGTCTTGTCTAATATTCGATATTTCGGATATTAGAGAGTTCTCATAAATATAATGTAGAAATATTTCATTATTATGTTTATCTATTTTATAAGCTTTTGCTAGACCGCTTAAGAGAAATAAAAGTGAGTTGTTCTCTTTTTTTTCATAATGAACAACATACTCTTTTGGATATTTGCTTACAACAGATATGGATGATAGTTGATCTACTTGCTCTTCACTAAGCAGCGAAAAAAAATTTAGAGAAGATATTATATTTTTTGTAGACATGATTTTATGCATTTCTTACAATTTAGAACAACTCTCTTTGTTTATATCAAATTTAAACAATTCTGATTTGCTATGTTCACTTTTATACAAATATCTGATAGATATATCAGCATCTAAAAAGCGCTTTGAAGAGTTGCAAGTACCATAAGTTACAGCTTCTTTCATCCTGCTATAGTCCTCTTTTTTTACTGCTTCATCACTCTTTGGAGCTATGTTGATTTCATATATATAAACTAAAACAGTGTTGTCGGCCTTAACACCTATAAGTTTTGTTTTTTTATCTACCGTTTGAGGAAGTGTTTTTGAAATCTCTTCTGCAGCTAGCTTAACAATCTCTTTATTTTGTTTTTTCATTTCAGATGAAGGCAATTCTTTATTTTGTACTCCTGCAGCAGATACCAGAATAGGAAAAATTGCGGCTAAAAGTATGGATTGAAATTTCATTTTTTATCTCTTTTTTTAGGATATTATACATAAACGAGAATTAAAAAAACCCCAAAGGAGAGTATGGGATTTTAAATAATCTAGAGGAGTTAATCTTGTTGTTGTCTCATGTAGGAAGGGATGTCTAAGTGGCTTCCGTCAAAATCTCCGCCGACTACTAATCTTGGGCGAATTTTTGTAATAGGAGCCATTGAATCACTTATAAAATTTTCGTTATTCGAACTAGAACTTAAATTTCTTTCAAAACCTGTTGCGATGATAGTTATTTTTACATAATTCTCAGGTAGAGATTCATCCGTTGAAGTACCAAAAATTACATCGGCATCTTCATGTGCGCTCTCTTGAACTACTATCATAGCTTCAGATGTTTCTATCATAGGAAAATTAGGATGCATGTGGAAGTGCACTAGAACACCCATCGCACCGTTAATGGACACATTATCAAGAAGAGGAGATTCAATTGCAGCTTTAATAGCTTCATAAGCCGCATTCTCACCTTCATACTCACCGACACCCATAAGTGCCATACCCTTATGGCTCATTACTGTTCTTAAGTCGGCAAAGTCAAGATTTATATCATTTTCACCGTTTGACAATATAACCCCGGCAGTTCCACTTACCGCTTGAGCTAAAACACTGTCAACGATTTTAAAGCTGTCTTTAATGCCTAATTTTCTATCAATGATTGATAGTAATTTGTCATTTGGAATAACAACGATAGAGTCGCTCTCTTTTTTAAGTTCTTCGAGTCCGGCTTTAGCAAGCTTCAATCTCTTCGGTGCTTCAAACATAAAAGGCTTTGTGACAATTGATATAGTTAATGCATCTACCTCTTTAGCAATTTTTGCTATTATCGGAGCGGCACCGGTTCCTGTTCCACCCCCAAGACCGGCAGAAATAAATACTATATCAGCACCCGTTAATGCTTTTTTTATCTCTTCATAATTCTCTATTGCAGAATCTCTGCCGATTTCAGGTTTCATTCCCGCACCGAGACCTTTTGTAAGTTTTGCGCCAATTTGTATGGTAGTTGCGTTTTTTGTATCCTTTAGAGCCTGAGCATCAGTGTTAATAATGATCATCTCGATCCCAGTTACACCTTCGCGAATCATATGCCCAATCATATTGCCGCCGCCGCCTCCGACACCTACTGCTACAATTCTTGCTCCGCTTATTTTGCTTGCTTCTTCAATTAAAAATGGTTCCATATTCTCTCTCCTTAAAATAACTGGTTTGCCCAGTTCCAAAATTTACTAATCGTTCCCGCTTCTTCACTCTTCTTCTCTTTTTTTGTTACAATAGAGATCATTTTCTCTTTTTTTTCATCATTTAGCAACTGAGGAGTCAAAATGGCAAGATCATCACTTAGATCTATGCGCGTATGCTCCGCAGGTGCTTCATTTGAGTGCCGTATTCTTTTGTTTGCATCTATCTCATACGGAGTGTATGCAGATGCAGCATATAGAACAAGACCTATTGCACTTGAAAATTGAGGTGAACGAAGATTCTCAAAAAGTCCGTTCATCTCTTTAGGCTTAGCAAGACGAACCGGAACAGAACCAAATGTTGCAACTGCTAACTCTCTGATGCCTTCCATTTGTGAAAAACCGCCTGTTAGAACTATGCCGGCACCTATTTTATCTTTTAAACCGCTGTTTTCAATAAACTGAGCTAAAATCATTAGCGTCTCTTCAACTCTTGCATAAATAACATTATGTACCACTTCAAGAGATACTTCATGTGTTGTATTTTCATCGCCGATTATAGGAAGTTCAATTAGGTCATTGCTTGTATTGAGCAGTGAGCCGTAATTTAGTTTTACACTGTCTGCAATATTTAAAGGTGTATGAAGTGCCATAGAAAGGTCACTTGTAACATGGTTAGATCCAACACCCAAGAAATCGTTGTATCGGATAGAGTTTCCTGAATGAATGATTATATTGCTTGTGTTTCCACCCATATCTATGAGAGCAACACCCAACTCTTTTTCATCATCATTAAGTGTTGCTATAGAAGAAGCATATCCATTTAAAACAATGCTCTCAACCTCTATACCTGCACCGCGAACTGCTTTTCTAAGATTATTTAAATTTGATTTTTGAGTTGTAATTATATGAGTATCCACTTCAAGCCTTGAAGCATTCATTCCCATCGGGTCTTCTACATGATCTTGATCATCTACTTTAAAATTATAAGGAAGGGCATGTAACACTTCATACTCGTTTGGTATGTTAGCGTTATAAAGAGATGTTTGCATAACTCTTTCTATCTCTTTAAAAGTTACCTCTTTATTTTGAATATTAACAATACCGTTTGAGTTTATACTCTTTGTGTAAGCTCCAGAAATAGAGACTATTGCTGTGTTAACTTCACTTCCAGCGATTCTTTTTGCATCACTTACGGCAGATTTTATGGATTTTGAAGCAAGCTCGATATTTGTAATGCTTCCTTTTTTAAGTCCTTGTGCTTTTGAAATCCCTGCACCTGTTATAGCTATGGAGTTGTCATTGGCTATCTCTGCGATGATTGCACATATCTTAGTTGAACCAATATCAATGGCTAAAACAGTTCTGCTCAACTTATAGTCCTTGGATAAAAATCTCTGTTTTGTACTTGTTTTGTAAGTTTTTAACTAAACTTTCATTAAACATAGCACTCTTTAATTTGACAATAGGATTGTCCTGGTTAACGTTACTATTGCTAAGCATTTTTTGTTCCAAAATATTGTATATAACCACATTTCCGTTCTCTAGAGAAACAAATCCTCTTTTGTCTTGTGTAGTAAAAAGGGCAGCTAAAAACTCATCTGCTTCTTGGATACTTAAATCTGTTAGTTTATTAGAGTCGTTTCCTGTTATAAAATCAGTAGAGCTGCCGTGGAATGTGTTAAATGAACTTTTTGCCAACTCTAAAAGTTTTGCCTTCTTTTGTTCCGGAACATAGACAGAAATAACTTCACCCTTTGCATCTTCGTAGCTTTTTGGCGTTGAAGGGTTTGTTTTGATAAGCTCAAAAGTAATAAAATCACCGCCTTCGACCATAACAGGTTTTGAAAATGGTGAAGCAGATGTTAGTTTTGACACAGATTCAAGCGCTTCAGCACCAAAAGAATTGTTGCTAAGAGATATGGTAGAACTGCTTACTTCTACATCTTTAAGCTCGCCTTTTTTATAGGCTATGTATGCTTTTAGAGCCTCTTTTTTAGTCTCTTTTGCATTTAGCTCTTCTTTTATTTTATCTTTAGCAGCTTCAATAGGCAGTATTTTTCCTTCGCTATCTTTAAGATCTGCTTTGTTTTCATTGTAGTACTCATTAATCGTCGCATCATCATACTCTTTAGAGATTTTGGCTTGTTTAATAAATTTTACTTCATAACTGACTTCTGTCATAAATTTATTTTGTATCTTTTCCCAAAAAGGTTTTAAAAGTTCATCTGACATATCTATGTTTATCTCGTTAGTTTTTAAAACTTTGTATTCTATTTTATCTGCTATGTTCATTGCCGTACCTAAAATTTTAAGCTCACTATCTTTTGCTTGGACTGGAAGAAGAGCGAGAGTTTTTTGAATTAGAAGATCTTTTTTTGCAGATGCTTCATACTCTTTTATGCTTAGGTTGTTTTTTGATAGAACTTCTTTATAGACATCTTTATTAAAAACACCGTCTTTAAAAAAGTAATCACGAGTTTTTATATCGGCTAAGAGTTCAGCATCGCTCACCTGTAAGTCATATGATGCAGCTAAATTTAAAATCAACGCCTGTTGCGTTAAAAATTTAAGTGCTTGAGATTGTAGCCCAAAGCTTTTTGCTTTCTCCTCATCAAAATTACCTTGGAACATCTGATTATATTGTGCATATAAATTTGAGTAACTCTTTTGAAGTTCACCCATTGTTATCTCAACATTTCCGACTTTTGCGACAGCTCCGGCTTTATCGCCATAGTTATACTGTCCCCATCCCACAAATCCTGCTCCGACGAAAGCGATAGTAGAAATCCAGATAGAAACGATAAGATATTTTTTATGTCTTTGCATCCATGTAATCATTGAGTAAATAGCCTTGTGTATGATATTTTTGTAATTTTAGGTAAATTCGCATTAAACCTTGATAAAGATGGCTTAAACATTATAGTTGCTTCAAATCACTGTATTATAATAGAAATATAAATAAAAAGGTGGTAAAATCAAAAAATTAGAGCCAATAAAAGGATTTCTTATGAGCGGTGTTACAAAATATTCAAATATTGAAAACGAGTTGCCTAAGTTGCCGGAAGTGTTGTTAAATACTATTCAGTCTGATGTTTTGGAAATAAAAAGCGTAGATAAGAACTGTAAAAAATATATTGACGCATGTTCTAAAATACCTGAGCTTAAAGATGCGCATTACGTAGTTTTCTCAAAATATATAGACAAGAATAATCATAAATATGAAAAATTTATATTTTTGGCAGAAGATGGAGAAGAACTTTTTGATGTAAGCGGAACAGAGATGGAGTTGTATGGGCTTCTTTCATGCACGACTCTTAATTATACAGAGGAGTATGAAGCTTCTGTGTCAAAAAAAGATTAAGCAAATATGACGAATTTAGAGCTAAAAAATAGAGATTTGGATGTTTTATGGCATCCATGCACTCAAATGAAAGATCATGAGACGCTTCCTCTTATTCCGATTAAAAAGGCTTATGGAGTCTATTTGGAAGATTTTGACGGAAAGTGCTACATAGACGCTATAAGTAGCTGGTGGGTTAATCTTTTTGGACATACAAATAGTTATATTAACAATAAGATTAAAGAGCAATTAGATACCCTTGAACATGTAATATTAGCAGGTTTTACACATGAGCAGGTGATAAAATTATCTGAAAGATTGATAGTATTGGCACCGAATGGACTTAAAAAATGTTTCTATGCGGACAATGGTTCAAGCGGTGTTGAAGTAGCACTTAAGATGAGCTTTCATGCGCATAAAAATAGTTCTAAAGAGAGAAAACTTTTTGTTTCACTTACTAATTCATACCATGGTGAGACAATCGGTGCGTTGAGTGTAGGAGATGTAAAACTTTACAAAGATACGTATGAGCCGCTTTTAATTCAAAGTATTCAAACACCTGTTCCAAAAGATATGAGCTTAGAAGCCACAATGGAAGCAGCGAATGAGTTTGAAAAGTTATGTAAAAGTAGAGCAGATGAAATAAGTGCAATTATTTTAGAGCCTTTAGTGCAAGGTGCCGGATCTATGCACATGTATCACAAAGAGTTTTTGGTTTTAGTCCGTGAGATTTGTAACAGATATGGTATTCATCTGATAGCCGATGAAGTTATGGTCGGTTTTGGCAGAACAGGTGAATTGTTTGCATGTCAAAGTGCTAACATAACGCCTGATTTTCTTGTTCTCTCAAAAGGTTTAACAGGTGGATATCTGCCGCTTTCAGTTGTACTAACAACCAATGAGATTTACGCTCAATTTTATTGTGATTATAACGAGCATAAAGCTTTTTTGCACTCACATAGTTACACGGGAAATGCTCTTGCCTGTGCCGCCGCAAATGCTACTTTAGATCTCTTTGAGAGAGATGATGTTATAGAAAAAAACAGAGTAACTGCTAGATACATGAGTGACAAGCTCTTAAAATTTAAAGAGTTGAAAAACATTGCATCCATTAGGCAAACAGGCATGATCTGTGCGATAGAGTTAAAAGGGTATAAAGCAGAAGACAGAATAGGGCTAAAAGTGTATCAATATGGACTTGATAACGGTGTTTTACTGCGTCCGCTTGGACATGTAGTTTACTTTATGCCGCCATATATTATAACACTTGATGAGTGTGATAAGATGATAGATACGGCTTATGATGCCATAAAGAGTTTGCTTTAGTCAAAAATAGCATCATTTTGCGTGTTATGAAGCAGAAGAAGCCTGCAACTCTTCTCTAAAATAGCGATTTTTTTCGCCATTTCATGGATATCTCTATTAAAAGTATAAATTCCATATCCTCTGATTACGATAATATCAGTTCTGTGGCTCTGAAAGTAGTACGCTATTTCACTGCTTGCTCTCTCATACCAATCTTCAAAATGTTTCGGGTCTACTATCTCTATAGATCCTATCTCTTTGTACCCAAAATAGTCTTTTGGAGTAATGATATTGTGGTTGAGAGAGTAAGCCGTTGTAAATGGGGGCATGCTGAAGCAGATAAATTTTGCATCGGAAATTTGTGAGTAGATACTATGATGGATTTTAGCATCGATGCTCGCTTGGTTCCATCTGTAATCTTTTTTGAAGTAAAGCTCTATAAGGCTATTTTCATTAAGCGCATCAAAAATAGCTTCTTTTGTGTTTATGATAAATCTGTTTGACTCGGTTTTTGCTGAGATAGAACCGTGATAGATACCAAAGAAATCTTTTCTAAACATAGACAAAGCAAGGGCTGAGAGTTTCTCTTTAAGATGGTCTCTGTTCATTTTGTATCTCCACGTATGTAGTTTGTTTCTATTTAAACCAGTTTTTCATCTTCTCTATAGCCGAATCTAAGACGCTCTCATGAGGTTTGGACTCTATTCCAAATGACTCTTGAAGTTTTTTGAGAAAATCCCTCTGTTCATCGGTAAGTTTGTTAGGATATGTAATATTTACCTGTGCTATCAAGTTTCCTTTACCGTGCCCGTGAACATCATCTATACCTTCGCCCTTAAATATAAAATGCTGTTTATCTTTAGTCCCAATATCTAATTTCAGCTCTAGCTCACCTGTTAAAGAGGGTATTGTTAAACTATCGCCTGCAACGGCCTGAGTGAAAAATACCGGAATTGCAATGTATACATCATTCCCGTCTCTTTGAAAATGTTTATCCGGTTTTACGCTAAAGGTTACATAGAGATCTCCTCTGCTTCCTTTTTTGCCTATATTTCCTTTGCCTGAGACCCTTAGACGGTTTCCATCATCAATTCCTTTTGGAATTTTAATAGTAACATTGCCTCTCTCTTCATCGTAACCCTTGCCATTACAACTATTACAAGGAGCCGATGGTGCAGAGCCTGTTCCATGACATGCAGGACACGTTTGAGAAAAGGTCATAAAACCTTGTTTCATAAAAACTTGCCCTTGACCTCTACATTGACTACATGTAGAGAGCTTGCCGTCTTTTGCGCCTGTGCCGCTGCAACTTTTACAAGAATTTTTATATTTGAATTCTACATCTTTTTCGCATCCAAAAACAGCCTCATTAAAGCTAATGGACATATTGATGTTCATATCAAGAGAGTATTTTTCCATATCTGCAGGATTTTGACGACGGCGAGAACTGCCTCCTCCAAAACCGCTAAACATTTCTTCAAACATTGAACCGAGATCATCAAATCCACCTGATGAACGACCTCTGCCGCCCATACCTTGAAGTCCCTCTTTGCCGTAGCGATCATATGTACTTCTCTGCTTGTCATCGCTTAAACACTGGTAAGCTTCATTACAGAGTTTAAATTTATGCTCGGCTTCGCTGTCACCGGGATTTTTATCCGGATGGTAAATTTTAGCCATTTTTCTATACGCTTTTTTAATTGTTGTTTGATCTGCGTCTTTGGTGACTTCTAATATTTCGTAATAGCTTAAATCTTGCATATTATATTACGTATCCTAACATTTAAAATTTTTGCAATTATACTGTTTTAAATTTAATGTATGTATAATCCCGTTTATGAAAAAAAATATACTATTTATAGCCCTTATTTTACTCTTTGCAGGCTGTTCTAAAGAACCGCGCACAAACTTTTCTAGCATGCCAAAAACAGAGCTTATAGAGAGCAGTTTTAGTGATTTGCCAGAGTGGGAAAATGAGGATTTTACCAAAGCGTTAGGCTCCTTTATCGAGAGCTGCAAAACGAATAAAACAAAAGAGATATATAGAGATTTATGCACTCAGGCGGTTGGCGAGAAAGATGCAAAAAAATTTCTTATGACTCACTTCATGCCATACAAAATAAGTCAATTGCAAAATGAAGAAAATTCCATATTGACTGGCTATTATGAACCTGAACTTAGAGGTTCTTTGGTTAAAAAAGAGCCTTATCTTTACCCTATATACAAAACACCGAATGACTTAGTTACCGTTGATCTTGGATCAATTTACCCGGAACTTAAAAACTATAGATTAAGAGGCAAGCTAGAAGGAAATAAGCTGGTACCTTATTATGCTAGAGGAGATGTAAGTGCAAAATCTCTAAAGGCTGAGGTGATTTGCTATACGGATTCAAAGATAGATCTTTTTTTCTTAGAGGTACAAGGTTCTGGAAGAGTAACGCTTGAGAATGGAAAAACAGTATTTATAGGGTATGACAACCAAAACGGATATCAATACAGTTCAATCGGAAAATATTTGGCAAGCATCGGAGCAATACCACTTGAGAACGTATCTCTTCAAACCATAAGTGCGTGGCTTAAAGAGAATCCATTAAGGATTGACGAGGTTTTAAACTACAATAAGTCGATGATATTTTTTAAGCAAAAGGATAAAGCTGCAAGCGGTTCTCTGGGTGTAGTTCTTACGCCTAAACGCTCAGTTGCGGTGGATCAAAGATATATTCCTCTTGGAACTATGCTCTATTTGAGCGCAGAGGCAAAAGATGTGAAGTTTAATCAAGTGGTTATGGCACAGGATACGGGCGGAGCGATAAAGGGAAGTGTGAGAGCCGATATGTTCATGGGATACGGAGAAGATGCCAAAGAGATAGCAGGCAAGTTGAAAGCACCTCTGACTTTATGGGTGCTTTTGCCGAAAAATAGTAAAAAAGAGAGTTTATGAGAGGCTCTTTAGATAAGTTTGATAAGCTTGTAGAAGCACTGCAACAGCTTCCGACTATAGGAAAAAAATCAGCAACAAGACTGGCTTATCACATGGTTATAAAAGATAGTTTTGCCGGAATGAAAATCTCTCATGCTATAGAAGAAGCATTGGGGTCTCTTAAACAGTGCAGTTCATGCGGCGGAATGAGCGAAGATGATTTATGCTTCATATGCTGTGATGATAGCAGAGATGAGACGCTTCTTTGTATAGTAGAAAATGCAAAAGATATACTGCTACTTGAAGAGAATGGACTATTTGACGGAAGATATTTTGTTTTAGACTCCCTAGAAGAGTTAAATTTTTCAGGTTTGGAAAAATTAGTCGGCTCGGGAGTTAAAGAGATTGTTTTTGCATTAACGCCATCCATTGCAAATGATGCAGTTATGTTATATATTGAAGATAAATTAAGTAATTTTAATATAAACTACTCAAAAATTGCTCAGGGTGTTCCCACTGGCGTGAGTTTAGAAAATATAGATTTATTGTCTTTAACTAGGGCATTGGCAGATAGAGTAAGGGTATAACTGTGAAGTTTATTTATTGTGCTTTATTTATAGTTTTAAATTTTAGCGGATGCAGCTCAAAAGATATACTAAAACCTGAAAAAACATTTCTGTTGGAAACAAAAGATAGTAATAACTCAAGCGATGAACTTTTCGAATTTTCTGATGAATTTGAAGCAGAAGAGATCTATGATCCGTTAAACGGATACAATAGGTGGATGACAAACTTCAATGACGGTGCTTATGAATATGTACTCAAACCTGTCGCGAATGGATATAAAGTAGTGCTACATGTAGAGATCAGAGAGAGTATAGGAAATTTTTTTAACAATCTCTATTTTCCGACACGCTTGGCAAATAATATTTTGCAAGGAAAACTTTCAAATGCTGCAGAGGAGAGTGCAAGGTTTGTGCTTAATACCACGGTAGGTATTGCAGGATTATTTGATCCTGCTAAGAGCTATTTTGAGCTTGAAGCACATGAAGAGGATTTCGGTCAAACGCTTGGATTTTACGGAGTAGGCGGTGGCGTGCATATAGTCTTACCACTTTTGGGACCATCAAATATAAGAGATACGATAAGCCTATATCCAGACTCTCTGATTAGCATTATTGACTATGATGAAAGAAATTACTGGACTTTAACGGATACTCCGGCAGAGTATATCGGTGCAAAAGTTCTTGAAGAAGTAAACTATGCATCGCTCAATATGGAAAAGTATGATAAGATGAAAAAAGATGCGGTAGATTTGTATCCGTATTTAAGAGATATGTATGAACAGTATAGAAAAAAACAGGTTGAGGAGTGAGTGTGAAAAAAATATATAATAAAATGCTGATACTTTGTATTGGTTTAGTATTAGTGCAAAATTTGGCTGCAAATGAACAAGTAGAATTAAAGGAGCATTTTTTAAGCAAGATTAATGAAGTTATATTGATAGTTGAAGATAAAAAGTTGTCAAAAGTTGATAGAAATAGCAATATTATAAAGTCTTTAACGCCGATGATGGATTTTGAACTTATGGCAAAACTTAGCTTAGGAAAGAAGTGGAATGAACTCTCAAAAGCAGATAAAGATAAGTTTGTTGCTCTTTATGTAGAGAGAATGAAACAGTCTTATTCATCAAAAATTGATGCTTATAAAGATGAAAAAGTTGAAGTAAAAAAGATAGAGCAGCCGCAAGACGGCAGGATTGCTTTTGTAACGGATCTTGTAAGTAAGGACCAAAAACTTGAAATAGTTTACAAGTTCCACAAACCAAAAGAGAAAGTAACAAGCAAAGAAAATTGGCTTATTTATGATGTTGAGATATTAGGCGTGAGCATACTTAAAACAGATATAGCACAGTTTAAAGAGTTTTTACAGACAAAAAGCATAATTGAGCTAATGGATGCTTTGGCTAAACAATCATAAAGAGAATATTGAAAAATATTAGAAATTTATTCAATAATCACTCTTGATTTAATGAGTTAAAAGCTCCATTGTCTTTGAACCCTTAGTAGTTAAAATGACTGTTTTAGGCAGTGTTTTAGTAGCAAATCAAAATTTATACTACAAATTTTTTTATAAAGTAATTTTTTTTGAAATTTTTGTATACAATTCGTTTTATTATTTGTAGGAAACCCATTGAAATACATTCTAAGCTCTCTACTATTGGCTTCACTTCTTCAAGTTTTTTTGTGGCTTAACAGCAGCGATAAATTTATATCTCCGCCAGATGCCGACAACATTATAGAATCCCTTTCTTACGCACCATACACAAAAGGTGATAGTAAACAATTTCTTAGTGAAGAAGAGATAATCCGAGACTTAGAGCTGCTTAAACAATTTACAAATAAAGTCCGTCTCTACTCTGCCGAGGATTCTGAAAAAGTAATGCCTGCGGTAAAAAAACTTGGGATGCAAGCGCACATGGGTCTTTGGCTCTCTCCGGTTGCTGAGGATAATGAAAAAGAGGTTGCATTAGCAAAGAGTCTTATAACAGAGTATTATGAAAGTTTAACATCAGTGATTGTCGGAAATGAGGTTTTACTTCGCGATGATCTCTCTCCTGATGAGTTGATAGTTTTTATTAAAGATTTTAGAGGATATGTTGACAACATAAGCAAAACAAATAAAGAGGCTAAAGCAAAAGCTATTAAAGATGAGATAGCTAAAGAGAAAAATAGAAAAGCAAGAGCTGCTAAAGAGAAAGAGCTTAAAGAAAAAGCTGCTAAAGAGAAAGAGCACAAAGTACTTCTTACTACTGCTGAAATCTGGAATATGTGGCTTCTTTATCCAAACTTAGCGGATGAAGTGGATTTTATTACTATTCATATTCTTCCTTATTGGGAGAAGATAAAAGCTGAAAGTTTTGAGCCGTTTTTTAAAGAGATATATAAAAAAATAACAGATAAGTTTGAAAAGAAACCCATTTTAATAGGCGAATTTGGATGGCCTAGTCAAGGGTATAATAACCAAGGAGCTGTTGCAAGCCCTGAAAATCAAGCAACAATTATTAGAAGATTTTTAGTTTTATCAAAAGAGGAGGGCTTTAGCTATAATCTTTTAGAAGCCTTTGATCAACCTTGGAAAGGTGTTGACGAGGGAAGTGTCGGTCAATACTGGGGTATATTTGATGCAGATCGCAAACAAAAGTTTGAGATGCAAGGCAGCGTTTTAGTAGAGCCTTACTGGTTTACGCAAATGACTGTAGCAGCACTTATCGGTGCAATTTTAACATTTTTTGGACTTAGAAATCAGCATATAAATTTCTTACATGCGATGACATACGGTTTAGCGGCACAAGGTATCTCATTTGGTATTGTTATGTCGGCTGTTTATCCTTTTGTACACTATATGAATTTCGGCAAATGGGTTATGTGGGGAATGGGTACGATTCTAATGGTGCCTCTTACATTAATAACGCTTGCAAAAGCAAATGAGCTATTTAAATGTACTATAGGAAAACGTCCTAGAAGACTTATACCGCTTGATCTTAAATCTGAGAAAGTACCGTTTGTAAGTATACATGTACCTGCATACAAGGAACAGCCTCATGTTCTTAAAGAGACTCTTGAAGCACTCTCAAAATTAAATTATACAAATTATGAGGTTCTAGTAATTATTAACAATACACCGGAAGATTTCTATAAAGCACCGATTAAAGCCTTGTGTGAGGAACTTGGAGATAAGTTTATTTATCTTGACATTGAGTGTACAGGCTTTAAGGCAGGAGCACTTAACAAAGCTCTTGATTTTATAAATCCTGATACTGACATCTTGGCAGTTATAGATGCGGATTATGTAATTAGCCCAAATTGGCTTGTTGAACTGGTTCCTATTTTTGATGATCCTAAGGTGGCACTGGTGCAAGCTCCACAAGATCACAGAGATGGAAAAGAGTCGCTTCTTAAAACTGCAATGAATGCTGAATACGCAGGTTTCTTTGATATCGGTATGGTTGAGAGAAATGAAGAGAATGCAATAGTAGCACATGGAACTATGCTGATGGTACGCCTTAGCGCATTCAATGAAGTAGGCAAATGGAATACCGATACGATAGTTGAAGATAGTGAATTAGGGCTTAGACTTTTTGAAGCAGGTTATATTGGGCACTATACAAATCGTAGATACGGTTACGGTTTGCTTCCGGATACTATTGAGGCGTTTAAAAATCAAAGACATCGTTGGGCATACGGAGCTATTCAAATCCTTAAAAAACATTGGTCGCACTTTAAACCATCTTCAAGAACGCTTACTCGTGCGCAAAAGCACCATTTTATTACGGGATGGTTTTTTTGGCTCTCGGATGCACTAGGAACGGTTACGTCGGTGCTGAATATTATCTGGGTACCGGTAATCATATTTGTGGGAGTGACAATCCCGACAATTGCGCTTACTGTGCCGATTTTAACTGCATTTTTGGTAAATGTTATCCACTCTTTCGTACTTTACAGAACAAGAGTTAAAGCAGATTTTTACCACTCGCTTTTGGGTGCTATTGCGGCTATGAGTTTGCAGCTCACTATTTTTAAAGCTGTATATGACGGATTTGTAAAAGATCGCCTGCCATTTGTAAGAACTGAAAAAGGTGGAAACAGTAAGAAGTCTTTTGATAATCCTGTAAAAAACGAGATTATTTTAGCCACACTTCTTATAGGTTCGTTTATAGCGCTTACCATGACAAACCATCAGAGAATTACAGAAGTATATATATTTTCTCTAACACTCTTAGTACAGAGTATTCCTTACATTTCGGCTATTGTTCTTCGCTTAATTGAAAAGAGTTCACAAAAGATAGCTTAGTGTAATTTTGATAGAGTGTCTACTTATCATTGTAAGTCTACACTCTTGAAAATGTAGCATCATTTTCTAATTTCGTAAATCCTCAAAAAAAACAGATATATCAATATCAAGAATTTTAGATATTTTATATAAATGTTCTATGTTAAAATGCTTGCCATCCGTATAGAGTTCCGCAGCAGATATCAAACTAACTGATTTGTTACCCATTTCTAATGAAAGCTCGAGTTGCGAAAACCCTTTTTTTTCTCGATATTTTTTTACTGTAAGTCCAATCGTTTTGTGAACCTCTTCTAGTTCGTTTTTTGAAAATTCAAATTTCATATTTTAAGCCTATCTACCTTATTGATATTGATTACTTTTATAAAATTTTAATTTTAAATATTAAATTTATAATCAAATTTATAATTAAGTTTAGTTTTAATAGAATCACTTAGCAAACCACTATAGTAGTTTTATAATTTTAATTTATAACTGAATTGTAATTATTGCTATATGAAAATAGTTAGAAAATAAATATAGAGAAAATAGAATGAAAAAACTAAGTATAAAAGCGCGATTGTCAATTTTAGCAATAGTTCCGATAATAGTTATATTAGCGCTGACAATCGGCAGAATATTTTATGATGTTGATATAAAAGATAACCTTGAAATAACAAAAAATCGTATTTTAGAAACAGAATCTCTAGCAAAAGCTGTTCATTATATGCAGGTCGAGAGAGGTTTGAGTGTAGGTTTTAGCATTAGCGGCGGCACTGGTAATAAAGATGCAATTTTATCTATAAGAGAGAAAGTTAATAGTGCTATCGAAGAGATTAAAACTGTTTATGCAAAAACAGGTGGTGAGAGTTCTGTTTTAAATAGCTTGACTGAATTGAGTCAAAAGAGAGCCTCTATTGATTCCCTCTCAATTCATGCTTTTGATGTTGGAGTATATTTTACAAAAACAGTTGCTGTACTTATAGATAGTGCATCACTAATTCCATCTTTAATGACTGATAAGGATAATCGCAATACTATTCAGGCATATACGCATTTAACTGCAGCAAAAGAGGCTCTGGGGCAGATGAGAGCAAACCTAAACGGTGCTTTTACTGAAAATAGATTTGTCGGAAATACTCTGTTTATGTTTGGGGCTAACTTTAGTGTGTATAAAGAGAACAGAGATAAATTTATCTCTTTAGTACCAGCTGAACTGAAATTTTTTTATGAGGATACGTTTAGGGGTGAAGCTGTTGATAGAACTTTTGCTATGATTGATGTAGCGCAGGCTAAAGGTACGACCGGAGAATTTGGCATTGATGCTTCCATATGGTTTGCAAATGTAACTGCCTCGATTGACATCCTTAGAAGTGTTGAACTTCAGCTTTATAAAACTGTTTACAGATCAATAGATGAAAAGATAGAAGAAGCATCTCATAATATTATACTTTTAACTGTAGGATTAATCATCGGTATAACTCTTTTTGCATCTTTTATATTCTATCTTACAAAAACATCAATATCTAGACCGATTGAAGTTTTTAAAGACACTCTGATAGTTATTAGTAAAAATAGAGATTTAACAATAAAAGTAGATGAAAACGCACCTTTAGAGCTATCTCAGATGGCGTCAAGCTTTAATTCGCTTATTGCTACGCTAAAAGATCTCATAGAAACTTCAAAACAGAGTTCAAGCGAAAATGCTTCCATCTCACATGAGCTTTCAACGACTGCAATGGGTGTTGGAGAGAATGTTGAGAAATCAGTAGTTATTATTGATGCCGCCGCTAAAGAGGCAAATAATATCAGAGATGAGATTCAAAGAGCCATCTTAGATGCACAAGAGAGTAAAAAAGATATTATAAGAGCAAATGAAAATCTTATAGCCGCTAGAGAAGAGATAGTTCATCTTACTTCAAAAGTTCAAAGTTCTGCTCAGCTTGAAATTGAGCTTGCAGATAGAATGCAGACTCTCTCACATGATGCTAACGAAGTAAAAAGTGTACTTGGAATTATCTCCGACATTGCAGACCAGACAAATCTTCTTGCGCTCAATGCGGCTATTGAAGCTGCTCGTGCAGGCGAACATGGAAGAGGATTTGCAGTAGTTGCGGATGAAGTGCGAAAACTTGCAGAGAGAACTCAAAGAAGCCTAACAGAGATAAACGCTACTATCAATGTCATAGTTCAATCTATAGTAGATGTAAGCAATCAGATGAGTAACAATTCACGTGAGGTTCAAGAACTTGTAAATAGCACAACAGAAGTAGAAAGGAAGATAAATCAAAGTGTTTTAATTGTAAATGATGCAGTAAAAGCAAGCGATAAAACCGTAAGTGACTTTGAAAAAACAGGGAAAAATGTAGAATCTATTGTTTCTCAAGTTTCACAAATCAATGAAATATCTTCAAAAAATGCAAGAAATGTTGAAGAGATAGCAGCGGCGGCTGAGCATCTCAACTCTATGACGGACACACTTCACTCTATGCTGCAGGTTTTTAGGACTTAATAATATATGAAAAATTTAAATATAAAATCAAAGTTACTATTTATTTCAATTATTCCTTTGCTATTTGTCATAATACTGTCTTGTATGGTTTTATATAAATTGTTAAATGATAAAACAAATCTTGATTTAACAAAATATAGAATCCAAGAAGCAGAGGCTATCTCTAAGGTAGTCCATTTTTTGCAGATTGAGAGAGGCATAACTGTAGGAGTTATTTTAAGAAATGATTTAAATGAAAAAGACGAACAACTATCTGCTGCAGAGGCAAATTCTAACATCGCTATTGATAATGCAAAAGATTTATTTTTAAAAGTAACTAAAAATAAGCACAGTCATATTGTAGACACCTTAGAGGATATAAAATCAAGAGGTAGTTTAAATCTGCTGTACATGTCAGTGGTTGATGCAAAGAGCTACTATTCAAAAAATATATTCAAACTTCTTAGCTTTATAGAAACTATACCTACTATGATGGATGATAGAGAAAACAGAAACTATATTCAAGCTTACACTTACTTATCCGCGGTTAAAGAGGGTTTAGGACAAACCAGAGCTGCTTTAATGGATGTTTTTACAAATAATAATTTTTTAGATGAAACTTTTATAGCGCTTAAAGAGGATTTAAAAGTATGTGAATTAAATAATGAAAATTTTAAACTTGTTGCACCAAAGAATATATTAGATTTTTATAGTAGAGTTCTCAAAAGTGAAGTAGTAGATGAAACAATGAAAATGATAGATACCGCAATTAAAAATAGGCTTAGCAGCGATTTTAATATTGCGCCGGCTTATTGGTTCGGCAAATCTACAGAGTTTATCAATTTACTAAAAGATGTAGAAAATGAGTTGTTTGCTCATGTAAACAAATTGATAAATAAAAAGCTCAAATATGTCCATTATACAATTGCTTTTCTTCTCTTTTTTTTACTTATTTCGGTAGTTGTTATGGCAATTTTAATAACACAAATAATAAAAAAAATACTCTTTTCTACAGATAAATTAGAGAGAGAATACGATGATTCATTATTGCTATTAGAACAGTACAAACAAGCAGTTGATAGAAGTTTTATAGTATCAAAAACTGATTCTGAAGGGATTATAACTTATGTTAACGATGAATTTTGCAAAATCACAGGATACTCAAAATATGATCTTTTAGGTAAATCTCACAATACGATAAGACACCATGATACGCCAAAAGAGTTGTTTCAAGAGCTATGGCATACCATCAAAGAACTAAAAGAACCTTGGTTTGGAGAGATACAAAATCGTAAAAAGGATGAAACTTCTTACTGGGTAAAAGCTGTAATAAACCCTATAGTAAATTGTGACGGTGAAATAATAGAATATATTGGAATTAAAACCGATATAACTGAAATTAAAAATGCGCTGACAAGAGATTTTTTAACCGGATACGGAAGCAGATTTAAGTTAAACGGCGATATTGCAAAATTAAAAAATTTGGCTGTAGCAATTTTTAATATAGATAACTTTAGACAAATTAATGATTTTTACGGGCACGCGTTTGGCGACAAAGTAATTACATCTGTTGCCAACACTATTCATAAACATATTTCAAAATATGATAATTTTAGATTTTATAGACTTCAAGGTGATGAGTTTGCACTCTTGGCAATTGGAGAGGACAGTAAGGTTTTTACTCAAAAAATATCAGATATTTTAAGTTATATAAAATTACATGAGATAGAAATTGATGAAGAGACTCTATCTATTACATGTAGTTGCGGCGTCTCTTTTGAAAACAAGCAACAAATTCTTCTAAGTGCTGATATGGCACTTAAAATTGCCAAAAAAGGCAATAGTGACCTTTTGGTATATAGTGAGGATATATCGCTTAACCGACAGTATGAAAATAATCTAAAGTGCACAAAAAAACTCTCATATGCTATAAAAAATGACAATATAGTTACCTACTTTCAGCCAATAGTGAATAATACAAACAAAATATATGAAAAATACGAGTGCTTGGTAAGAATGATAGACGGCGATGAGGTAATCTCACCATTTTTCTTTTTAGAAATAGCAAGACAGACAAGACAATATTTTGACATTACAAAAACGGTAATTGCCCAATCATTTGAGATGTTTAAGGACAAAGAAGTAGAGTTTTCTATAAATCTCTCTATTATAGATATACTTGAACCTCAAATGCTTGAATATATATTTATGATGCTTAAAAAATACGATATCGGAGATAGAGTAGTATTTGAGATACTTGAATCTGAATATATCGAAAACTTTGAAGGTGTCATTTATTTCATTAATGAAATCAAAAAATATAAGTGTAAAGTTGCTATTGATGATTTTGGTACGGGTTATAGCAATTTTGCATATCTTATAAAACTAAAAGCTGATTATTTAAAAATCGACGGTTCGCTTATAAAAAATTTAGATAGAGATAAAAATTCTTTTCTAGTAGTCTCAACAATTATTGAATTTTCAAAAAAACTCGGTATGAAAACAATTGCAGAGTTTGTAGAGAATGAAGAGATTTTTAAAATCGTAAAAAATTTAGGAGTTGATTATTCACAAGGTTACTTCTTTTCTGCACCTAAAAAGGATGTTTTTTATGAAGAATAAAGCATCAAAAAATATTTAAATTAAGCCTAATAATCATTTTTCAGTAGCTCTTTTACGACGGCATCTACGCACTCTTCATACTTCTTAAATTCTGTTATTTTGCTAAAACTATCGGTCATCATCGAGTAGATAAAAAAGTTCGGGTGCTTCTCATATAAACTCTCTAACATAGCGACAATAGCCTTTGGTGATATGTGATGGCTGAGGTTAAAACGACTTTGCACACTCAAAGAGCAGGCGAGAGCGTAATGATTTTTTTCATTGTTGCAAGCATCTATAAAAATTATCTCATCAGCTTCAAGCAGTTCTAAAACTATCTCCGGTGTTAGTTGAAAAGCTGAGATAAGTTTTGTATTTTTGAGATGAAATTTTTCTAGCTCTTTTATAACATCGACTCCAAAAGCATCTTCACCTCTTAACTCGTTTCCATACCCTACGATTACTTTCATCAGCTTCTATCTATAACTTTTACTATCTTTTTGTTATGGTCAACTATCTCTATTTTTGAAGATAAAATTCCTAATGCATGTGTAGAACAGCTCAAACATGGATCAAAACATCTTATAACAGCTTCTACTCTGTTAAGTGCGCCGTCTGTAATATTTTCGCTATCTACAAATGCAAGTGCTACCTGTTTTACGCCTGCATTCATCGCAAGGTTGTTATTTCCTGTCGCAATTATAAGGTTCACTTCTGTTATAACTCCATCTTTTGTAACATGATACTCATGGAAGAGTGTTCCTCTGGGTGCTTCAGAACATCCAACGCCTTTTGTCTTGCTAACGCTGGAGGTTGCCTTTACATTTTCGCTCATTGTCTCTTCATCGTTTAACAGCTCTTCTATCTTCTCTATCGTATATATGATTTCAATAAGTCTTGCATAGTGGTAGTAAAAAGAGTTTAGTACGGGCTTTCCTCCATTAAGAGTTTTAAATTTTTTCAGCTCTTCATCTGCTAGAGGAGTTCCACATGTAGAGGCGATATTTAGTCTTGCCAATGGTCCGACTCTGTACATCCCTTGAGGATAACCGAGCGGTTTGTAGTATGGAGATTTTAGGTAACTATCTTCTTCTACGGCTTCACCGATAAACTCTTTGTAATCCCTCGGCTCAATAGCATCTTTAATGATATTTCCATCGCTATCCATAAAACAGAGCGTTCCATCATAATGTTCAAGCGTTTTATCTTTGTTTGTAAGTGCCATAAATAGAGATGGAAATGCCGCAAAAGAGTCTATCTCTTTTTGAAACTTGTGTAGATTTGTTTTAAAAAATTCCAAAGCACCTTGAGCAATCTTTAGCATATCAGGAATCTGCGCTAAAATAACCTCTTTTTGAGATAACTCGATTTTATGAGCTGCTCCGCCGGGGACTACACCTGTCGGATGGATTCTTTTTCCGCCAAGTTCTTCTATGATTTTTTGTCCAAAAGCTCTTAGGTTTATGCCGTCTCTTGCCATTTGAGGGTGTGTCTGCATCATTTTAAAGATATTTCTATCCTCTTTTGGCGCATCAAAACCGTAGATAAAATCAGGGCTTGAGAGATGAAAAAAGTTTAGCGTATGCGACTGGAGTATTTGAGCTAGGTTTATGATTTTTCTTATGTTTACCCCAGCTTGCGGTGGAGTAACGGCTAAAATCTCATCAATGGCTTTTGTGGAGGCTACGACATGGCTAACGGGGCAGATACCGCAAGTTCTGGCAGTAAGAGCAGGCATCTCGGAGTACATTCTACCTTCGCAAAACTTCTCAAAGCCACGGAATTGTGTTACATGTATTTTTGCATCGTCTACTTTGCCCTCTTCATTGAGGCTGATTGTGATTTTAGCATGACCCTCTATTCTAGTTACGGGATCTATTACAATTGTTTTCATTTTCCAAACCTTGTAAATTCATGTATATTTATCTCTCTTCCCTCAATCAACGCTTTTAGCATCTCATAGATGGCATCTGCAGGAGCAGGGCAGCCGGGGAGAAAGTAGTCAACTTTTATGACTTCATGTAGAGGCAAGACTTTATCCAGTAGTTTTGGAACTATTTTTGAGGGATAGGCATGGTTCTTGTTTATATCCGCCAAATCAAAATAACCCTTTTGCAAAACCGCATCACTGCCGAAGAGATTTTTCATAGCAGAGATATTTCCAGTTATAGCACAGTCTCCAAGAGCCAAAATAAGTTTGGAGTTCTCTCTTATCTTCTTTATTATAGCTATGTCATGGTCACTGCTGAGCGCACCCTCGACTATGGTTAAATCAACATTTGGTGGAAACTCTTTTTGATCGACATAAGGGCTGTAAACAACATCAACGTCTTGTGCTATCTCAATGAGTTTTTCATCCATATCTAAAATTGACATGTGACATCCCGAACAGCCGTCAAGCCAAATAGTTGCAAGCCTTATCTTTTTTGTAGAATTTCCCATCTGTTTTACCTCTGTTGTAAAGAGAATAGTATAACAAATTTATGAGCAGTTAATAATCAAATAAACTCCCGCTTAAAGAGCTCTCGTTTATTTTAGCACTTCTTGCGATATCCTCTATATCCGCACCGCTTTTTTGAAGGCTGTAAAACTGTGTTTCACCCAAAAGCAGATAGCTCCAAGTTTTACCGTCTCTTAGCTCTTCATCAAGTGAATTTATCCGCCTTACAAAATCAAGCGTGGCTCTTTGCTTTTGCTTGACATTTACATCTTTTAAGTCTTTGTCTGATTTTGTCTCGACCAAATATACATGTAAGTCAGTCTCAACCATAAAATCAGGGTAGTAACTAGCCATAAGCCCGTCATCTCTAAAGTAGCCAATCGTTGCAAAATCATGTTTAAACTCCAAAATTTTGATAAATTTTAAAACTTTGCTATCGGTGTCTAAATACTCCAAAAACGCCTTTTCAAATCCGCCTTTGTTTGAAGGATATGCTGTTTTTTCATAAATGGTTTTTTGCAAATCAAGTGCATAATTTGCTCTCATATTGAGACTTGCAACTTTTGAAAAGTAGATTTTGTTTACAACAGGTTTTATGTAAGTTGTGGAGTTTTGCATATCATGTATTAGCCTTTGGATAGCGTTTGTGATATGAGGGGTGTAAATTTTGACACCTATCTTTAAAAGTAACATTCCACCTCGGGGAAGGATGGAAAAATATACAAGGTAATTAATTGGGCTAGAGTTGATTTACACAGTTTATTTTACAGGCTCTTATATTTTATTCTTTTTGTTTTCTGAATATTTTAATTTGCAACTAAAATTTATTTCATTTTCGAAACCAGCTTCTAAAGTTTCTCTATTAATATTGAATCGAGATATACCATATGAGCCATTATCGAAAATAACTTGCAACTTATTATGTACAACAATCATCTCATTAGTATAATGAGTAGATTTATCATCTTGACATCTATACTTAATAGTATCAACATTTATTTTTTCATTATTCAATTGATTAGAATCAAATGAAAATACATATTTTATCCCATAATCAACTATTGAACTTTTACATTTATTATATTCTTTGGTAAAATATTTTGAACTAGAATAGTAACTAAGAAGTTCCTCCATAGACCTTTCGCAAGTCAATTGAACAGATTCCGCTGGTAAAAATGTAGATGAAGTTAACAATGCAATTGCTATTAATTTTTTCATAAATTTCCTTTTATTTTAAATAATTGTAACATATTATAACTAGAATCACTAGTTAATGTATTAGTCCACAACATTGGCACTGAGGATAGGTATTAATAATCTATAATCTCATCTAAATCTACTTGTATCTGCTCCAAAATTCTACTCGCTTCAGCACGCCCCTCTTTTACTATTTTTGCAAACGGGTTAAAACTTTGCGAAAAAAGCCTCTCTCGGATATATATGTCTAACATTCCCAAAAGTGGAGATTCATTCTCAGGGGCGTTGTTTCATGTTTTAGGAGAGGTTGCAGTTGCCGCAGCCGCGGTTGCACTTTTTGCAAATCAAAGAGTGCTCTCAATTTTGGCTCTGCTTCTGAGCATCGGTGCATTGATGATGATGAACGCTTTTTTTGGTGCAATTGCTTTTGTAGTTGCAGTTTTTTTATTAACAAAAAGTGATGCTAACAATATTAGATAAACCTTAAATGGTTCGTGTTTTTGGCATGTGGAATTTCCACATGCCAAAATTATAACAAATCCAACAAATTTCTACTCAAATTACTCTCATTCATTTTTGCACTGTTTGCCAAATCTTCTATGTCAGTGAAATAGTTATAAAAGGCTTTGCGTTTGAAGAAGTGGTAAAAAAAGCGCAACAAAACGCCGATGAGCTAAAAGCTTTGGAAGAGGAATTTAAAGCTAAAAAGTAAAATTATTTATTTAGTGAATATAAAAATTCTTGATAGGCAATATTATCTGGCTCAATTTCCAAAGCTTTTTTAATATACCTAATAGATTCTTCCTTGTTTCCTAAGTTATTATAACAATCAGCAAATCCATAAATAATATCAATGTTTGTTTCTTTATCTTCACATTTGTTTAAATAATCAATTGCTTTATGGTAATTATATAAACGGCTATATGCATCAGCTATATGAAAGTTAATATCATATTTATCAGAAATATTTTTGATTTTTAAATATGTTTCAATGGCACTAATTGGGTCACCTAAATTCATATAATAATCAGCCATATTATAATAAATTTCATCATCTTCAATTTCTTCAAGAATCTCTAAACATTGTTTTATTGCTTTTTCGTATTGCTCCATAGCCGCATAAGAGTACATCAACAATTTATTAGCTTCAAAATCAAATTTAGGATTAAGTTGAATTGATTCTTCAATACTTTTTGTAGCATTATTAAAATCATTATCAACATAAAAATACTTAAATGCAAAAATCATCCAATCTTCAAAAGTTCTTTCATCTTCATTTTTAGGTAAAAGTTCAGAATAGTAAGTCAACCATTCTTTTTCAGCTTGAGTGGTTTCTCCAGATTTTTTATTATGTTGAGAAAATTCTGCTAATTTTTGTAAATATTCAAACTTTAAACCTTTTTCTAAATCTTTTACATTTTCTATCAATATATTTAGTTCATTTTGTTTTTTATTAATAATTTTATTTAATTTAGAATTGATATATTTACTAATAACTGAAAATCCAAATATTCCTAAAACAGCGATTATTGAAGCAAGTGTCCACAAAAAGTTATCTAATCTGTTTTGATTATTTTCTATAATAGTTATGTATGTTGTTTCAATATATTTATTATGAGTGTCAAGAGCCTGTATTTTTTCAACAAGTACTATATTTTTATTTTTAACTAAAATATTTTCTTTTTCAATTTTTAAAATTTTTTCTTCTAAAACTTTAAATTTATCATCAATAATTTTATTGTCATCTGCATATATGCTTATTGTTAAAATAAATATTAAAAATAGTTTTATCATTACTTTCTCCTCGTATTTTGTCTTATAGAAACAATGAATTGATAAATAAGATAGGCTGTGATTACTTTGTAAAGTAAACTTGAAAGATTTAATTCATCTGGCCCTGTCATAATTGAAAAAGGATTTAGATTATTTGAAAAACAATGTAATTTATAATCATTAGTACCAATACTATATATTAAAAAAGAAATAATTATAATAAACGGCATAAATTTATATGCTATTTTTTTATATAAATATGCTATTTCAATACTAAAAAAGATTACGATAAAACTAAGCATTAATAAAATTGTGTAATATTCATTTGCTGTTTGATTTCCATATATTTTAAAATGAGAATATACAAATGTAAAACTAATTATCCAAAATAAAGCTAATACCCAATCCTGTGAATGATTTGATGATATTCCATGAATTTTAAAGACGAACCATTCCCAAAATTTAGATTTAATATCGTTTTTTAGCTCTTCCTCTCTTTGTTCCATTTCCAAGGCATAATATTTATTTGCTTCAATAATATTATTTTCTCGTTCAAAAGAGTTTTTTATTATTCTTGCAGTTTCCCTATTTTTAACTAAAATATTTTTTTCTTTATCTTTTTCACTGGTGATTTTATAAAAGTTCATATCACTTTGAATAATAGCATCTTCTAAATCTAATGATTTTGTAAATATTGCTTTTTTAAACATACCAAGCTTACTAAATGTACTAAACTTAAAATTTACATTTTCTTTGAAAGTGGTGTTTTCAAAAACAACAACATTCTCAAAATCTGTTTTTTCAAATTCCGTCTTACCTAAAGCACTTCCGAATAAATCTATAGTTGTTTTAAATTTTGTATTGTAAAAACTAAGATTTTCAATGTTTGTGCAATCTTTAATTTCAACTTTTTTAGAACATATAGAATATCTAATATTTAGTACATTTATATTTTTACAGTTATTGATATATACTCTATCATTTATATTGCATTGTAAAAGGGTTAGTCTCTCTATATGCTCTATTTTATTTAATTTTAGCTCACTATTCAAAGTACATTCTTTAAACATTGCCAAAGGTAAATTGGATTTTTGATTTTTAAATATTATTCCATTAAAAGTTACACCAAGTGCTAAAATATTACTGTAATTATCTCTAGTTTGGTCAATTGAAAAAGTGCAATTTTCAAATATATCACCATTTATTTCACAATTCTCTGAAAAGTAAACTTTTGATTTGAAAGTACATTCATAGCAGTAAACATCTTCTTCCATATCTCTAGTGCCTAAATATAATTTATCGTTAAAAGTACAAAACTTAAATGAAGATACATTTTTAAATGAAGTAACTAAACAGTTGAATGTACAATCATAAAATTCAATTTCAAAATCTTTCTTTTCAATATGTTTTTTGAATTTTTCTGAATCATTTGGAAAGTGATATGATGTATAGGTTGAGGATTTTATGTCTATATCATTTAGTTTTTTATAAAAGTATTCAGTTGCATTAGAGCTTTCTTCTTTTTTTTCACAATGAAAAATACATCTATTTTCGTCTTTGGTTAGTAAAAATTCTTCTTCATCAAATGTGTATAAATGTTTTGCGGCTTCATTATTGCAATAATGTTCTTGACAAGTTTTACAAGTGTATTTACTACTCAAACTAATCCTTTAAAAATCTTTCAATCATTTTATCAAATTTAATTAAAATATAACAGAAAACTCACACAAATCCTATCTTTTTCGTTCCCTCTTTAGCTTCATCGTGGATACTCTGCATACTTGAAACCACTTGCACCACTTTTTGAAGTAGTTCTGTTGTTTCTTTGTCGTTTGTTTCTAGTTTTTCAAGCCTTTTGATGATGTCAAAGTATGGTACGGATTGATTTTTAAGTTTAACAAAAGTTCTCATGATAGTTAAACTTACATCTGTAGCAATCTTACTTTTTAGTACAGTTGAGAGCATATATACACCATGCTCTGTAAAAACTTTAATTTTTGATGGATTAAATTTAAGTTTTTGTAGGTTATCGCATTTTGCGATAAGCTCATTTTTTTCATCATTTGTTAGCTCAAACATGAAATCGCTTGGAAACTTTTCTATATTTCTTTTAACTTGTTCATTCAGTCTGCTAGTTTGAACTTGATAAAGTTCGGCTAAGTCCTTATCAATCATTACTTGAATACCTCTGATGATAAATATTTTATCATCTACGACAATATTGGTTATAAGTTTATTTTTTGTATCCATCTTCACCGCTCCTAGATTTTAAAGATACAAAACCATAACAGAAAATTTTATTTTGATTTAAAAACATGACAATTTGCAATATTTTTAATTCAAACTCATATTAATTTTTCCATATATTTGTTTATACCGATGATAATGATTTGATTTTTAGCAGTATCAATCTTGTAAGGCACTACATAACCTTTAAATACAAGGTCTATTATATTTTTATCATTGAAGTAGCATAGATTGGAGTTTTAGGAGATAATTGGTATCCCTAATTATTTGCATATTTAGATTTGAAGTTTTCTTTGAAATCATTCATTTGATTGGTATATTGTTCCTGCGATAGCAACTGCGTATTGCCATTTTCTATATCTGATAGGCATTTATGAAAATAGACCTTTGTTTGTTCAAAATCCTTATTTACGGCATCGCTCTCTTTTACCGAGAAATTTTTGACCATACCCTCTTTTAAACTTTTTATAACAGTTAAAAATGACTCATAATTATCATCCTCTACTTGAAGCTGTACACTTCTCATCCTTACCTCTTTTTTCTTTTATTGTATCTTATTTTTAATATAAAATTATTTATAAATCCAAGCTCCACTAAAAAGCGAGGCTTTAAAATTGTCCCCAAGGGACGAGCAAAGAGATAAAATCTCTAGCCCAAATACTTAAAACCACTTGCACCTTTTATATATTTTTTAGCAAATCATTTACCGACATACTCATTTTATTGACTGCAAATACTTTGTTTCCCAAATCCTTGAAACTCGCTCCAAAATGATATACAGTTTCATCACAGATTAAAAATCTATCATGAAAATTTTTAGTGATTTTTACTTCAAGATTGCGGTATTGTTTGTTGTATTTTTCTATATCAAGTTGTAGTTTTTTAGATGTATTTTGAGTATAAAGAGTAAATTGTAAATTTTGATTTTTTGACAACAGAGTCAATATAGACTCATCTATATAGTTGTCAATCAAAATGATTGAAACTTTTGCACTATTTATTAAATCCGATAAAAGGACATAAGCATCAAATATTTGTCCGTTAAAAAATATTCCGTGTTTGACCTCTATTGTATTATTTTTAATATGAGATTTGATAATCTCTATATCATTTTCAAGAATATTTAATCTTTGTTCTGTAATTTTATGAGTATTGATAGCATAACCGTTTTGGATATAGTTTTTAAGTACAGATGTTGCCCATTGTCTAAATTTGGTGGCTTTTAACGAGCTTACTCTGTATCCCACGGAAATAATCGCATCTAAATTGTAGTGTTTTATGTTTCTTTTAACGCTTCTGCCACCTTCTTGCCGAACTACCGAGAAATCCTCGACAGTTGAATTTTCAGCTAGCTCTTTTTCTTTGTAGATATTTTTCAAATGCAGACTAATATTATCAGTACTCGTCTCAAATAATTCAGCTATTTGAACTTGATTAAGCCAAATATTTTCTTCATTAATTGAGATTTTTAGCTCTAATTCCCCATCATTATAAACCACTACATCAGACATACATACCTCTGCTAATATTAGATTCCTACAACTATAATACAAAATAGAAATTTGATTTAAAAATATTGCATTTTGAAATATTATTTTACTTTATGATTTTTTGATAAGATAAATTCACACAAACCCAATCTTCTTAGTTCCCTCTCTAGCTTCATCATGGATACTCTGCATACTTGAAACCACTTGCACCACTTGCACCACTTGCACCACTTTTTGGAGTAGCTCTGTTGTCTCTTTGTCGTTTATTTCTAGTTTTTCAAGCCTTTTGATGATGTCAAAGTATGGGACGGATTGATTTTTAAGCTTAACAAAAGTTCTCATGATTTGTTTTGTGACTTCTACGGCAATACCGCTTTTTAAAACTGTAGCCAACATGTAAACACCTTGTTCAGTAAATACATAAGGGTTTGTTCTTATCATATTAAAATTTGTGGTCGCATTTTGCGACCGCAAATTTTCCAATTCTTGATTAGTTAGTTGAAACATAAAATCGCTATCAAACCTCTCTATATTTCTCTTTACTTGTTCATTGAGTCTTTTGGTAGGCACATCATATAACTCTGCTAAATCCTTATCAATCATTACTTGAATGCCTCTGATGATAAATATTTTATCATCGACAACAATATTGTTTATGAGTTTATTTTTATTTGAAAACATGACAATTTGCAATATTTTTAAATCAAAATAAAAATTTGTGTTACAGTCATAAAGATTTCTAAATAGGAAAATATTATGCAAATAATTTTAGAAGAGATAAGCAGTAAAATATACACTATACGAGGTGTTCAAGTTATGCTAGATAGAGACTTGGCAAGATTATACAAAGTTGAGAATAGAGTTCTAAATCAAGCGGTCAAAAGAAATATTGAGAGATTTCCGCTTGAATTTATGTTTCAACTTACAAAGGAAGAGTTTGAAAATTGGAAGTCACAAATTGTGATTTCCAATTCTGATAAAATGGGTTTGCGAAAAATACCTTATGTTTTTACAGAACAAGGTGTTTCAATGCTTAGTGCTGTGCTAAAAAGCGATACTGCTATACAAACAAGTATTAAAATTATCAATAGTTTTGTACAAATGAGAAAATTCCTTTTAGATAACGCCTCCATTTTCCAACGATTTGACAAGATTGAGCAACAACTTTTGCTCTACGATAACAATTTTAATAAAATTTTTAAAGCCATAGAATCCAAACAGCTAAAACCAACTCAAGGGATATTTTATGATAGACAGATTTACGATGCTTATATTTTTGCAAGTGATTTAATAAAAACAGCAAAAGAAGAGATAATTTTGATAGACAACTACTTAGACGATACAGTATTAACCCTGTTTTCAAAAGTTCCAAATATCCAAGTGACGATATATACGCATATCATCTCAAAGCAACTCAAACTTGACTATGAAAAATACTCTAAACAATACGGCAACATCACACTCAAAACTTTTAAAAACTCTCATGATAGATTTATGATTTTAGATAAAAAAGAGATTTTTCATCTTGGTGCAAGTCTTAAAGACCTTGGTAAAAAATGGTTTGCATTTTCTAAAATAAATATAGATGTTGATGATTTATTATCGAAACTCAATTAATAGGGATTGTAGTGTTTTATGTTTCTTTTAACGCTTTTGCTACCTTCTTTTTGAACTATCAAGAAACACTTGACAGTTGAATTTTTTGACATATAAGTTTATTTACCTGCTAAACTTTTAAGAGTTGGGTTATTTATAAGTGATTTCATCTGTGCGATTGCTGTTTGGTTTAGTCTTACCAGTCGCTCATTTTGAGGTAGATTTTGTTTTATAAGCTCTGCATTGATGCTCTCAAGATTTGAAAGCACTATGAGTTGCTCTACGCTTGCATAGTCTCTAACATTACCATCTTTGTTTTTGTTCGCGTCCCGCCACTCTTTTGCAGTCATCCCAAACAAAGCTACATTTAGTAAATCTGCTTCATTTGCATAAATAAAGCTCTCTTTTGGTTTGTTTATTGTCCGTGGCAACAAATGCTCTTTTATAGCATCCGTATGAATTTTGTAGTTTATCTTTGACAAACTTCTACTCAAATCCCATTCAAGCGATTTGTTTTGTATCTCATCTTCTTTTAGTCTTTGGAACTCTTTTATGAGAAATAGTTTAAACTCGGCACTTATCCAAGATGCAAATTCAAATGCTATATCTTTGTGAGCATAAGTACCGCCATATCTGCCTGCTTTTGAGATTATGCCTATGGCAGATGTTTTTTCTATCCATCTTTTTGGTGTAAGAATAAAACTATTTACTCCAGCTTGCATTTTAATTCCATCGAATTCGATGGAATTAAAATTATCATTATTGATTCTTTCCCATAAACCTAAAAACTTTGATTTATGCCGAATTTAACTCCGCCGTTGATAGTTTAAAGCAAAGAAGTGATTTTTATCAAACAATGTTATAATCACAGTATAAAAATATTTAGGAGAGGGGTGTTTCATGCATACAATTAAATTGAGTGTTTCAGATAACATCTATGCACAGATACTTTCTCTGTTTCAAACATTTCCATCGAATGAACTTAAAGTTGTTGAAGATACTCCATCTTTTGTAGTTAGTGATGTAAATGAGGCAAAAAAAAGAGTTTTTGAAGCAGAAAAAAATGCCAAATATATAGACCATGATGAGTTGATAAAAGAGATAGATAAGCATATAGATTCTTTATGAAAATAGTTTATGAAGAGCATTTGTAAAGTCACTTAAAAATATACTTAGCTACATAGCCCTAGATAAAAAATCAGCCGCTAAAACCTTCAAATCAAAACTTATAACCCATATAGGGCAAATCCCAAATAATCCAAAAATGTATAAAAAATCATTTTATAGCAATGATGAAACATATAGAGATATGGCATTTCAAGGCTATACCGTAACCTATAAAATTGAGCAAACAGAGATAAAGATTTTAGAAATCTTCAAATGGCAAGATAAATAGGAAAATTCTGTGTCAATCACACAAACCCAATCTTTGTCGTTTGTTTCTAGTTTTTCAAGCCTTTTGATGGATTAAATTTAAGTTTTTGTATGTTATCGCATTTTGCGGTCAAAAATTGTGACCGCAAATATTTCTAAAATAAGAACAAATCCTAAAGTATTTACCGAACAAGGCATATATATGCTCGCAACCATATTAAAAAGCAAAGTTGCCTCTGATGTAACCATTTCATTAATGAAGACCTTGGCAAAAAATGGTTTGCATTTTCTAAAATAAATATAGATGTTGATGATTTATTATCAAAACTAAATGAGAGCTAAACGAACCCTGCCTTTGTCGTTTATTTCTAGCTCTTCAACTACCCCTGTTTTTGATAAGCTCCGTAATAATCCCTCTCTTTTTGAAAACTTCTTCTTCAGTGACATCTTTTTCATAAAGTGCACCTGTCGGGCATACATAGACGCATTTGCCGCAGCTTGTGCAGCTTTGTGAGAGTGCCCACGGCTCATCCATGTCATGAATTATTCTTGTGTTCAGTCCTCTGCCTGCCAAGCCTATGGCATATGCACCTTCTATCTCATCGCATACGCGGATGCATCTTGTGCAGAGTATGCATCTGTTTGGATCGTTGACAAAGTTTTTGTGTGAAGCATCTATCTCAAATCTTTGGTTTAGGTATGGAACTTGGCTATGTTCAAGTGGCAGTTCCACCGACTTGCTTTGAAGTTCGCAATCTCCGTTTGCCACACATGTACTACATGTATGAGACCTTTCGCTAAAAAGCATTGAGAGTATCATTTTTCTGTTCGCTTCAATTTTTGGCGAGTTTGTTATGACTTCCATCCCCTCTTTTATCTTTGCAGTACATGCCGGTATGAGTTCATGAGAGCCTTTTATCTCTACGATGCACATTCTACATGAACCGACACAGCTAAGACCCTCTAAGTAGCAGAGAGTAGGAATCTCTATGCCGTGTTCGCGCGCCACTTCAAGTACGGTCTGGTTTGATTGTCCGGTGATATCGACACCGTTAATTTTAAAGGTTTTAACCCTTACTTTTTCTCTAATCATCTCTAATTCCTGCAAGATATTCATCTTCAAAATATTTTATTGTACTTAGAACAGGATTTGGCGCAGTTTGTCCTAAGCCGCAAAGGCTGGCGCTTTTTACAATTTCGCACATCTCTTTTAATAGTTCAAAATCACTCTTAGTGGCTTTTTTGTTTATAAATTTGTCAAGAAGCAGTGTAAGCTCGGTTGTTCCTACTCGGCAAGGTGTACACTTTCCGCAAGATTCGCTTCGGCAAAAATCCATAAAAAATCGTGCGATTTCTACCATATTTGAGCTGTCGTCTATTACTATGAGTCCGCCGCTTCCCATGATAGAGCCTGCATTTTTCAAAGATTCATAATCCACATGCAGATCTAACAAAGATTCCGGTATACACCCTCCGCTTGGACCTCCCGACTGGATGGCTTTAAACTTTTTCCCATCAGGCACTCCGCCGCCGATGTCAAAGATAAGCTCTCTTAAAGTCGTACCCATTGGAACTTCTACAAGCCCTGTGTTTTGTATATGCCCCGTAAGTGCAAAAACTTTTGTTCCGCTTGAGCTTTCTGTACCGATGCTTTTGTACCAAGCTCCACCGTTTTTGATGATTGGAGCAATGTTTGCAAAAGTCTCGACATTATTCAAAACGGTAGGTTCGCCCCATAAACCATAATCGCTTAAATGCGGCGGCTTTTGTCTAGGGTTGCCACGATTTCCCTCAATGGAGGCGATGAGTGCAGTCGCTTCCCCGCAGACAAACGCACCTGCACCGAGTCTTACCTCAATATTGAAGCTAAAGTTGCTATGAGCGATATTTTCACCCAAAATCCCAAGTTTCGTTGCCTGTTTTATGGCTCTGTTAAGCTTATCTACAGCTAGCGGATATTCGGCTCTGACATAGATATACCCTTTGTTAGCGCCACATGCATAGCCTGCAATTGCCATTCCCTCTAAAATCCTATGCGGATCTGACTCCATGACGGCTCTATCCATGAAAGCTCCGGGGTCTCCCTCATCGCCGTTGCAGATAATATACTTTTGCTCGCTTAGCACTTTTGAGACGCTCTCCCATTTTATGCCAGTAGGATAACCTCCGCCTCCACGACCTCGCAATCCGCTTATTTTGACCTCTTCTATGACATCTTTGGGCGACATCTCATCAAGTGCCCTAAAGAGAGAAAGATAACCGCCATGGGCAATGTAGTCTTCTATATCATCAGGATCTATTATCCCGATATTTTCAAGCACTATTTTCTTTTGATACGTAAAAAAAGGCTGAGAAATATCGCACATTCTATCCTCAAGCGGAGTGCCGTTTTGAATAGAATCTACCAATCCGCTAGCATCACCGGATGTTATTCTCTCATAAAAAGTGCTTTTGCTTTTATCTTTTGTGCAGTAAGAGACCAATGTGCCGTTTGCACAAAGCCCATTACAGCCGACACTCTTGATATTGCAGCTATCGTTTAAGCCTCTGCTTTGAATCTCATCTTGCAGACTTTTTTTCAGCTCAGATGAACCAAGAGAGAGACAGCTTGTTCCTGCACAAACTCTTAACTCACTCGAATTTTCGGCACATTCAGCTCTTTTTTTCTCGGCAAGCGCTTGAAGATCATCTATGGATGTAATCATTTTATCATCTCCTCTATGTCACATAAAGCATTTTCAGGCAATACCTTCCCCTTAGTTTTGTCATCACAAATTATCACCGGAGCAAGAGAACATGAACCAAAACATCTGGCACTTAAAAGAGAGAGCAATCCGTCTGGAGTTGTCTCTCCAACTTTTATGCCGAATCTTTGTTCTATCGTTTCAACTATTTTATCCGCACCTTTTATGTAACATGCAGTTCCCATGCAGACAACTACATTATGCTTGCCCTTTGGTTTTAACATGAAGTAGTTGTAAAATGTGGCAACGCCATAAACTTTTGAGTAAGGTACTTTTAGGCGTGAGGCAATAAACTTGAGAGTGTCGATTCCCAAATACCCGAATGTCTCTTGAGCGGTATGCAGAGTTTCAATCAAAGCACTTTTGTCATATCCGTGCTTTTTCATGCTTTTTTCAAGGGTTTTGTATCTATCATCTATTGTTTCTAACATATCTAACTGCCCTTTAAAAGAGGTTTTCTCTATTATAAGAAAGAATTGATTAAAATAGTCTAATCTTTCCAACACATTAACAAGTCACAAAATTATGCGAGGATTTAAAATGCAATACAGATACATAGGAAAAACAGGGCTTAGAGTTACTCCCATCGGCTTGGGGACTATGAGTTTTGGCTCTTGGAGCGATGAAGCAGAGGCTTTTAAAATCATGGATAAGGCGTATGATAGAGGGATAAACTTTTTTGACACGGCAGAACTTTATCCCGTTCCGCCAAAAGTCGAAGATGCAGGTATAACCGAGACAATAATCGGAAAATGGCTAAAGGGCAAACCCAGAGACAGCATCATCTTAGCTTCAAAGGTTGCAGGTGCTGCAAACGGCTGGTTTGTTCCGCCCATTCGCCACGGCTATACTGCCATCGACAAGTTTCATATTAAAAAAGCCATAGAGGGAAGTTTGAAGCGGCTTCAAACGGATTATATCGACCTGTATCAGATGCATTGGCCGGATTCCGTTGTGCCCATCGAGGAGTCGTTAAAAGCGTTTGATGAGCTGGTAAAAGAGGGCAAGGTCAGATATTTGGGAACTTCAAACGACACCGCTTACGGACTTACAAAAGCAAATGAGACTTCAAAAAGATTAGGCATATCAAGATTTGAATCCATACAAAACAATTTTTCACTGAACAATCCGCGGTTTTTGGATGAACTCTCACATGTATGTAAAAGAGAGCAGATATCACTACTGGCTTATTCGCCCATAGCAGGCGGAGTTTTAAGCGGTAAATATAACGGTGAATTTTACCCTGAGAATGCGAGATATTCAGACTATCTTATCAGCAAAAATATCCGCCTAAACTCTCAAGCCGCAAAGTTTGTAAATGAGAAAACCCTAAAGTCCACCGCACGCTATTTGGAAATAGCAAAAAAGCTTGATATCTCCGCTGTGACTTTGGCAGTAGCTTACTCAAAACAGTTTGATTTTGTCGCTTCAACGATTATCGGGGCAAGAAATGTAGAACAGATGGATGCCTCACTCGCTGCGTTAGATGTGACTTTGAGCCAAGAAACCATGAGTGAGATAAAAGCGGTGCAGCAAGATATCATGTACCCGATGGGATGAGAGATGAAAAAGCTATATATTATCAGACATGCAAAATCAAGCCGTAGCGATGAGACGTTAGAAGATTTTGAGCGACCACTCAACAAAAGAGGTAAAGCAAATGCCCCGATGATGGGAGAGCGGCTCAAAGAAAAGGGCATCATGCCCGACATCATTATCTCTAGTCCTGCAAAAAGGGCGAAAAGCACGGCAGAGATGATTGCCAAAGAGATTGGCTACAAAAAAAAGATTCTATTTGATGAAAATATCTATGAATCAAGCGTTGACGAACTTCGCAAAATTCTAAGAGCGATTGATGATAAAAACTCTGCGGCTTTTTTGGTAGGACACAACCCCTCTTTGAACGATTTGGCGAACTATTATGTAAATCATGAAGCAAATATCCCTACATGCGGTATCGTCGAGGTAGAGTTTGAGTGCAATAAATGGTCGGATATTGAGCCAAAAAATGCAAAACTCCTCTCGTTTGAGTATCCCAAAAAAAGTGACGGATAGCTTATGGAAAATAAACAAGTAGACAAAAAACTACAAGAGTTTAAAAAGGTAGTAAAACATTTCAGAAAAAAATCTTTGCAAAGCGCTGAGGATATTCACACGCTTCGCATCAAGTGCAGAGAGCTTTTTTCTCTGCTCAGTAAAGATGACACACTCGCTAAGAGCGTAAAAAAAATCATCTCACTAAGCAATGAAATCAGAGATATCGATGTGTTTTTTAGCGACTATCTTGCGGCTCTGCCTAAAAAACAGAGAAAGAAAGTGAAAGAAGAGATAGCATCAAAAGCAAAAGATGATGGTAGAGAAAAAGAGATAAAGAAACTGCATAAATATCTAAAAAATCTAAAAATCCCAAAGAGTATAGAGCAAAAAATCCAAGAAGAAACAGAGCAAAATTTGGTTGCGATGGAATTTCCAAAGTTGCATAAAAAGAAGCTGCATAAATATAGAATTTACATCAAAAAAAAGCTCTATATAGAGAAAAACAGCGCTGTAAAAGATGAGAATAAGATAAAAATTTTAACGGATGTTAAAGATATTTTGGGTGCCATAAACGACAACTATAACGGGCTGGAGAGACTCAGTAACTACGGCGTAAAAGGGAAGCTATATAAAAAGATAGAGAAATTTACGCAAAAAGAAAACAGAAAACTTTATGAGTCGGTCGCAACCATTTCACAATAATACACCGTTATGATATAATCTTTAAATGTTCAAAAGGAAGAGAATGAGAGCTACGAAAGATGACATATTGCACTATTTAAAAGAGCTAAAAGCTGAGTTTTCAAAAGATGGTATTAAGACATTTGCACTTTTTGGAAGTTTCGCCAAAGATACGCACGGTGTATATAGCGATATAGATGTAGCCATCGCAAAAAGTAGCGACTACCTATCTTACAACTCCTCTTACGCCTATTTTGAAACCATCGCAAAAATCAAAGATAAAATAAGAAAAAAATTTCACCGCAATAGTGATGTATTTGACCTTGATAGCCAAAGCTCATTTAAAGAGACAATCCAAAAGGAACTTATATATGTTTAGTCAAAAAGCCATAGAGAGAGTAAATCTCATAGCTAAAAAAATAGATTTTATAAATGCAATAGTAAGTGAAAAAGGCTCTGTTTCAAACGCTCTTGAAGATGAGCAAAACTCAAGAGCTTCCATACTAATGCATCTAACATCGATAGCCGAACAGTTTGATAAGCTTCTTCACAACGGTGAACTTGAGGTATTGGCATTTTTTGACAAACAAGATATAAAAGGGAGCTATGAACTGAGAAATTTTATAGCTCATGATTATGAAGGCGTGGACTTGTATATGGTCGAAGATGTTATTGCGCAAAGACTGCCTGTAATAAAAGAGTCAGTTAAAAAAATAATGCAAAATCATATATCATAGATAAGACTATTTATAAAGTTGGCTAGAACAATATATTTTGTTATTGAAAGAAAGGGCGTAAGCTGTGGAGTTAGTATATCTTTGGGTAGATGAGTATAAAAATATAAAAAATCAAGGGTTTAACTTTTCGCCGAGGTTTACATGTAAGTATGAAGATGGCAAATTAACTATTGATAAAAAAGAACATGTAAGTATCTTTCCTGACAATATCAATGTTACTGCTATTGTTGGGGAGAATGGGAGTGGGAAGAGTAGTATATATAAATTAATACTAATGCTAATTTATTATCACTGCTTTAGATATTTAGTAGATGCTGACAAATTTTTGTCACATGAAGATCAGAAAAATTATCATGGAAAAAAGAAAATAGAAAAAAAATTTAAAGATAAGTTATTTTTGGTTATATGTGCAAATAATAAATTACAAACAATTAATATTGGAGATGCTATTCCAAATAATATACCAAAACTAGGAGAGATTACTTTTTTTTCGACATATCTTAACTACATGATGGATACTTTGTGGGATGATTATGATGACGATTGGACAAATCATGTATATCATAAAACAGATAATTACAGCACACCATTATTAATCCAGCCTGATAAAAAAATGGGTCAAATCAGTTTACATAATCTTGAGTATTTAACTAAACAAAAAATATTTCAGTTTAATAATGAATTGAATAGCAATATCAATATAACAAATTTTTTCAAGCCAAATTTTATAAGATTAGTGGATAGATTGATACATGATATGAGAATAAATAACTCTATGCCTCCATCTCATCCATTGTCAATTATGAAGAAAATTGATGACAAAATTTTACATGTTGTTCAAGTAAAATGGGGGTTTAAAACCAAAACAGACTTTATATATGAAAAAATAAAAGAAATTGAAAACAGTAAAGATTATGAATATATAAATTTATTATATATAGCTTTTAAGGCTATTGATTCTAATAGATTATATTTTGATGAAATTTTGTATCAACAACTTGAAAATGATACAAAAAAGTTTATCCAAAAAAATTCATTACCCTCTAAAGAGTATCTAAATAGTTTTGAATTTAGCAAAATTATAATAGATGACTCTAAAAATTACAATATACTAAAATTAAAAACATCATTAGATTTTCATAAAAACAAAATCTATAATAATGAAAAGTTTAAAAATCTATTTAATGGAGAAAAGCATACAATAAGAAGTTTGAAAGATATTTTAATTTATATACCTGCTTGGATTGATATAGAATTCTTTGAAAACGAAAAATCTTTTGAATCACTTAGCAGTGGAGAAAAATCACTATTTAGATTGATTCTGGATTTAATGTATCAACTTAATAATATAATAAAAGAATATGATACTGTTAATTTTTTATTAGATGAAACAGAATTAGGACTTCACCCCAATTGGCAAAAAAGATATTTAAATGACTTATTGAAATCATTACAACCTATTTTAGAAGCAAATAAAAAGAAAAGAATAAATATATTGTTCGCAACGCACTCACCTTTTATCCTCTCGGATTTACCAAAAGAAAATGTAATTTTTTTAGAAAAAGGCAAACAAGTAGATGTGAAAATTGATACTTTCGGAGCAAATATTCACACTCTTTTAGCTGATGGTTTTTTTATGAAAGATGGTTTGATGGGCGAGTTTGCGAAAGGTAAGATAGAGGATGTTATAAACTATCTAAATGATAAAGAGTCAACCATCAAAGATAACGATGAAGCTCAAAAGCTTTTAAATATTATCGGTGAACCGATTATTAAAAATCAACTTCAAAGAATGCTTGATAGTAAAAGATTATCTAAAGTTGATGAGATTGATAAAATAAAATCAGACATGGAAAATTTGGCAAAAAGATTGCAAGAGTTAGAGAAATGATTAAAATCAATACAACTCAAACCATTATTGATGATTTTTATAATTCAGTTGTAAAACTATTTGAAAATAAGCTAAAAAAAACAGAAAAGAAAAAACTTCTCTGGGAAATAGAACTAAAAAGCATAGATAAGTTATTGGCTCAAAAGCTAAAAAACTTTGACGAACATGTAACTTTTGAAAAAATCATAAAAGCTGATTATCCATATATGAAAAATTTGGTTGAATTTTTAGATAAACATCCTCAAAGATACGCATTAAGCCCACAAGAAAAAGATTATTTTTTAACTATGTACGATAGATTGAAAAAAGCAGATTTTATAAAACAGTTAAATATCAACGTATGCCCATACTGCAATAGAAACTATATTTTTAATTTTAGTAAAAATAATCAACAAGAAGCAACTGCACAACTTGACCACTTTTTTGATAAAAAAGACTACCCATATCTTGCAGTCAGCATTTATAATTTAGTGCCTAGTTGTTCTACATGTAATCAAAGAAAATCATCAAAAAGAGAAAATATTTTTTATCCTTATTTAGAGAGTTTTAATGAGAGTGCAAAGTTTAGATATAAGGGAATAAAGCCTATTGCTAAAGATGAAAATATAGATTTTTTAGATTCTAAAAGAGTGATGTTTGATATAGAAGCTATAAAAGATAAAAAAAAAGTAGAAAAACATATAGAGGTATTTAATCTAAAAAATTTGTATGAAGAACACAAAGATATAGTTGCCGAGTTGCTTCAAAAAAAAGAAATCTACAACGACAGCTACATAGATGAACTTATGCAAAAATACGAAGGAACGCTATTTAAAAATCGTGAAGACTTGCTTAGACTTGTGACATGTGGATATGTGAGCGATGACGACCTGCACAAACGCCCTTTAAGCAAACTAATCAAAGACATAAGCGAAGAGTTAAATCTGATATGAGTAAAATTAAGAAAGATACGGGAAAATAGAGATGAATGACATGCAAACACAAAATGATTACAACTCTTTTTTAGCAGAGATAAAACAGCAGATAAAATCATCGCAGATAAGGGCTATAAATAGTGTAAATAAAGAGATGATACTTCTTTATTTTCGCATTGGAAAGAACATAAACCAAAAACAAAAAGAGCTTGGTTGGGGTGCAAAGGTTATTGATAATCTTAGTCATGATATCAAGAGTGCATTTCCGGAGCTTGGCGGGTTTTCTACTAGAAATATTAAAAGAATGTTGCGCTTTTATAAGGAATATGCACAGCCTTTTGAAAAAGTGCCACAAGCGGTGGCACAAATGGAGGATGAAATTATGCCACCGATAGTGGCACAAATTCCTTGGTCGCATAATGTAATTTTAATAGAGAAAATCAAAGACATAGATTTAAGATATTGGTATATGCAAAAAACTCTTGAACATGGTTGGAGTAGGGATGTACTGGCTTTAATGATACAAAGCCAACTGCACAAAAGAGAAGGAAAGCTCGTATCAAACTTTAAAAATATTTTAGCCCCACAAGATAGTGATTTGGTGCAACAATCATTTAAAGACCCTTATTTATTTGATTTTTTAACTATTGCAGAGCCTTTTTTAGAAAGAGAACTTGAGTCAAATCTAATCAAACATATGGAAAAATTTCTCATAGAACTCGGAAGCGGTTTTGCCTTTGTCGGCAGACAATATAAGCTTGAAGTAGGTGATGATGATTTTTATATTGACTTACTTTTTTACCATCTGAAACTTCGATGTTATGTAGTCGTTGAACTTAAAAAAGGTAAATTTAAGCCTGAATATTCGGGGCAGGTTAATTTTTATTGTTCTGCTATAGATGGGATTTTGGCTCATAAAGAAGATAAACCGACGATTGGGCTTATTCTTTGTCAAGAAAAAAATGAAATAGTTGCCGAGTATTCACTGAGAAATATGTCGCAGCCTATTGGCATATCGGAGTATGAATTGACAGAGGTTTTACCAAAAGAGTTTGAATCAAGTTTGCCGACTATCCAAATGATAGAAAATGAGTTAAAACATAGTTTAAGTGCGATGGAAAAAACAGATGACTAAAACAATAAGTCTAGCACATGGAAACGGTGGAGCTGAGAATAACGAGCTGATAAGGGATGTTTTTTACAAAGCGTTTAAAAACGACATCCTTGACAAAAGCGAAGATGCGGCTATTATTGAGGGTGGGAGATTGGCATTTTCAACCGATAGTTTTACGGTAACTCCGCTCTTTTTTGCCGGAGCGGATATCGGTAAACTTGCAGTTTGCGGTACATGTAATGACCTTGCTATGATGGGAGCAAAACCGAAATATCTTACATGTAGCGTAATCATAGAAGAGGGTTTTGAGACAAGAGAGCTAGAGAAAATCGTTCGCAGTATGAAAAAAGAGCTTGAGGTAAACGGTGCGATTGTTGTGAGCGGCGATACGAAAGTTGTCCCAAGAGGAAGCGTAGATAAGATTTTTATAAATACAACGGGAATCGGCGAAGTTCTTCAAGAGGGGATTAGTTCAAACAACATCTCATGTGATGATGTGGTGCTTCTTAGCCGCGATATCGGGTGTCATGGAGCGACTATTTTCGCATCTCGTGAGGGGATTGAGCTAAGCAGTTCTCTTATGAGCGACTGTACCTCTCTTTACCCAATCGTAAAAAGTCTTATAGATGAGGGCATAAAGATAACCGCCATGAGAGATGCAACCAGAGGCGGTGTCAGTGCAGCTCTTAATGAGTGGTCCAAGCAGTCAAATATTTGCATAGAGATAGATGAGGAAAAAATCGCTGTAAGTGATGAGGTAATGGGGCTTTGTGAGATTTTGGGTTTTGATGCTCTCTCTCTTGCTAATGAGGGAACTTTTTTACTTGCAGTTAAAAAAGAAGAAGCAGAAAAGACGATGGAAATCCTTAAGTCATACAACAAAAATGCTTCCATCATCGGCAAAGTTACAGACAAACACCTTAAAAAAGTCATTATAAATTCTGCGTGGGGCACACAGAGATTTTTAGATGTTCCAACAGGCGAACTGCTCCCGAGGATCTGCTGATGCATGAGTACAGTATTGTTCAATCTTTGTTAGATAGTTGCGATGTACATGTAAGGCAAAACAATGCAAAAAAAGTAACAAAAGTTGTAATAAAAATCGGGGTTTTAAGTGGAGTAGAGCCTCATCTATTAAATGAAGCGTTTGAGGCATTTAAGCAAAACAGTGTTTGTCATGAAGCTCTTTTAGATATAAATATCCAAAAAGTAAAAGTAAGTTGCAATAAATGTTTGGCTGAATCAGAACTTGAGAAAAATGAGTTTATCTGCCCAAAATGCGGTAGTTTTGACATCAATGTTCTTGATGGTGAAGAGATGTATCTTATGAGTTTGGAGTTGGAATAGTTATGTTTTGCATTGAGATACGAGGCATTGTACAAGGAGTCGGTTTTCGACCTTTTATCTACAACCTCGCTACTTCAATGGGCTTAAAGGGAGAGGTCTCAAACAACGGCTACGGCGTGCTGATACTTCTTGATGCGACACAAGAAAAAGTGGATAAGTTCATCCGAAATATTGGAGAAAACAGACCGCCTCTAAGCGAGATAGACTCCATAAAAATAACCCGCACTAAAAAATCAAAACCTTTTGAGGGCTTTAGCATAGAGATGAGCAAAAGTACAAAACTGCTCTCAAGCAAGATTCCATCAGATATTGCAATGTGCAGTGAGTGCGAGAGTGAACTGTTTGATAAAACCAACCGAAGATTTGAGTATCCGTTTATCACATGTACAAATTGCGGCCCGAGGTTTAGCATTATAAAAAATCTTCCTTATGATAGAAAAAACACATCTATGGATGAGTTTGTCATGTGTCAAGAGTGTTTGAACGAGTATAAAAATCCAAAAGACAGAAGATACCATGCAGAGACTATTGGATGCCATAAGTGTGGAGCAAAGCTCTCTTTGTTTGATAACAGCGGCAAAAAAATAGAGTCCAAAAATATCATAGATGAAGCAGTAGAAGCGATAAGAAGCGGCAAAATTGTAGCCATAAAGGGAATAGGGGGCTATCATTTAGTTTGTGATGCTTCAAATGATAGTGCGGTAAAACTTCTAAGAGAGAGGAAGCAAAGACCATCAAAACCGTTCGGAGTGATGGTAAAAGATGCAGAGACGGCAAAAAGCATCGCCATAATGAGCGTAAAAGAGCAAGAGCTGTTAAACTCAAACAGACGCCCTATAGTTTTGCTTCAAAAAAGAGATAGCGACTTTATAAGTCTACATGTAGCTCCAAATATGAGTCAAATCGGGCTTTTTTTGGCTTACACTCCGCTTCATCATCTGGTTTTGCAAAGATTAAACAGACCCATAGTCGCAACGAGTGCAAATATCTCAGATGAGCCGTTATGTAAAAACTACGATGAAATTATGAGGCTCTCCTCTGTTTGGGATTTTTGCTTGGAGCATAACAGAGAGATAGTAAATAGCTGTGATGATTCGGTTTTGTTTGTAGAGAATGAAAAGATATTTATGTTAAGAGCCTCAAGAGGATATGCGCCTTTTTATCTAAAGCTTCCTCATAAAACAGACAAAAAGATTTTAGCTCTTGGTGCAAACCAAAAAAGCACCGTTGCGATAACCGTTGAAGATAGCGTTGTTTTATCGCCATACATCGGGGATTTGGGAAGTTTGTCTAGCGTGGAACATTACAAAGCACACATAGAGACGCTAAAGAGAATTTATGATTTTACTCCCGATGTGGTTGTTTGCGATAAACATCCAAACTATGAATCAACAAAATATGCGAAAGAGTTAAAAGCAGAGAATGAAGAGATAGAGCTTTTACATGTTGGGCACCATTACGCGCATATTTTAGCTACTATTGGCGTAAACTCTATTACTTCAAAAGTGCTTGGTGTAAGTTTTGACGGAACAGGGTATGGCGATGATGGTAACCTTTGGGGCGGAGAGTTTTTTGTCTGCGACTTGGAGGGCTATGAGAGAGTAGGGCATTTTAAATACTTTAAACTTCTTGGCGGAGAGAGGGCGATAAAAGAGCCTAGACGAGTTGCTCTTAGCTTATTGTTTGAGATATACGGCGATGAAGTTTTTAAACTTAATAATCCTACAATTAACTCTTTTTCATCTTCTGAGATTAATACACTTTACACCGCATACAAAAATGGGCTTAATTCGCCGCTCTCAAGCTCATGCGGACGACTGTTTGATGCGGTGGCATCTATCTTGGGTGTTATCCAAATTTGCAGTTACGAGGGTGAAAGCGGACTGCTTTTGGAGAGTTTGCATGATGAGAATATTTTAGAGTGCTATAAGTTTAGCATAGAAGATGGTGAGATAGATTTTAGTCAAATAGTAAAACAAATTTTAGACGAAAAAGATATACATGTAGCGGTTTCAAAATTTTTCAATACGATAGTAGAGATTATTTATCTGATGCACAAAAAGTATGATTTGCCTTTGGTTTTGGGCGGCGGAGTATTTCAAAACAGAGTGCTTTTAAGGTTGATTGTGAGGAAAATTCCTGATGTTATTTTACCTGAGATGTTTGTAAGCAATGACAGTGCGATTGCCTACGGACAAGCAGTTGCCGCACTAAAGCTCAAAACTCTTTGACATGTAAAGCTTTATGTCGCTTGTTTTTAGTTCATGGTTGACAAAAAGTTCATTTGCCAAAACACCTTGTCCTAAAAGCATATCCGCGCCGTCTTTGCAGATGATATTTTTCCCTTTTGCCATCTTTAAAAACGGTGTCACTTTTCCGTAGATAGCATCTGCCACAAAAGAGGTGTTGTCCAAAATCTCTTCTATCAACGCCAAAGGAGCAGGTAACTCCTCATCTTTAAGTCCGGCACTTGTCGTATTTACTACCAAATCATATGAAGCAATTTTAAAATCACTCCATGTAAAGCAGTCACATCCAAGCTCTTTAAAGTAGGCTAGTCTCTCTGGGCTTCTGTTTAAAACGCTTGTATTTATGCCCTCTTGCATAAATCTTGAAGCCAGAGCTTTTGCAGTTCCGCCTGCACCTAGGATGAGAATATTTTTTATCTCACCGAACTCTTTTATAGCAAACATAAAGCCGTCCGCATCTGTGTTGTAGCCGATAAGTTTGCCGTTCTCATTTATAAGAGTGTTTACGACTCCGACTTTTTTAGCAAAGCCTCTTACTTCATCACAAGCCGCATAAGCCGCTTCTTTGTGAGGTACGGTAACATTTGCGCCGCTTAATCCAAGAGCAAAAAAAGTCTCTTTTAGTTTTGAACCATCCGTTAGATGAACTCTTGTGTAGCAGGCATTATATTTTAGATGTTTAAATACGGAGTTGTGCATAAGAGGAGAGCGAGAGTGCGCAACAGGGTCGCCAAAGATGGCAAAGAGCTTCATTTAGTCTAAATCTTCGAGTGAAGCAACAAGCGCGCCGAGTTTGTTTTTAACTTCGAGGTACTCCAGTTCATTTTGACTATCAGCTACTACGCCAGCTCCAGCTTGAAGGACAACTTTATCTTCTTTTACCAAAGCGGTTCGGATGGTAATCGCACTGTCCATATTTCCGTCAAATCCGAAGTAGCCGATGCTTCCGCTGTAAAAACCGCGCTTTAGTCCTTCATACTCGGCAATAAGCTCCATCGCTCTTATCTTTGGAGCACCCGTCATCGTTCCGGCAGTAAAAGTTGCCATAAACAGGTCAAACATATCTTTATCGTCTGCAATAGTCGCAGTTACATCCGAAACAATATGCATTACATGTGAAAATCGTTCTATATGCATCATATTTTCAACTTTTACACTTCCAGTTTTTGCTACGCGGCTTACATCGTTCCTGCCAAGGTCTATTAGCATAAGGTGTTCTGAGAGTTCTTTTGGGTCAGCGAGTAACTCATCTTCAAGCTCTTTGTCTCTTGCTTTTGTAGCACCTCTTTTTCTAGTACCTGCAATCGGACGAAGCAGAAGTTCGCCGCCAGTTAGTCTAACCATAACCTCAGGAGAGCTGCCGACTATGTTAAAATCTTCATACTCCATCAAAAACATATATGGTGATGGGTTTTTGCTTCGGAGTATTCTGTAGAAGCTAAAAGGATCTACATGTATATTTCTCGTAAAGCGGTTTGTCATAAGGATTTGAAAAACGTCGCCGCTTCTTATCATCTCTTTTGAATCATCAACCATTTTGAAAAATTGCTCTTTTGAAAATGCAAAAGTTCCTTTGTCAATCCCTACATTTCTCTTCATGTGGACATACTCATAAGATGTTTTAAGAGCATCTTCTACCATTTCAAACTTCTCACTCATCTCTTTAAGAGTGCTTATGAGCGTAAGCTGATAGTTTTTATGAGAGTAGACCAAAATCATTTTAGGAAGTATCAGATCTAAATCAGGAGTGTTGAGTTCATCTACTAAATTGTCCATAGTCGCATGTAGCTTTGGCTCGAAAACTTTTACCATATCGTAACCGATATAGCCGATAAAACCGTCAACATAGCCAACTTTTAGCTCACTTGTAGCTTTTTTGTAAATTGACGTATCTATATCTTTATAGTAATTTTTTAAAAAAATAAACGGTGATTCATCTTTTACATGCACAATGCCATCTGCATCGGTATATAGCGTTTGATTATCTATATACTGAATTCTCTCTCTCGCACCTATACAGATAAAACTGTAGTTTCCTTCACTTCCTCCGGCACTCTCAAAAAGATATGAAATCTCATCTTTGAAGAGTGTTTTTAGTTTTGCATAAACTGCAACAGGAGCTAGTTGATCTTGTATAAATTGTTTCGAGTAAATCAAGTGAGTACCTTGTAAAAAAGAGTTGCTCCCGCAAGAGGAGCGTAAATTGGTTATATTTTAGTTAAAAAAGCGCCCGGTTCAACAGAGCTTCTTACTTTTACTAATGCTTTTCTTGCTTCTTCTTGGGAAGGAAAAGGTCCTACTAAAACTTTACTTACTGTTCTGGCATTTGTTTTAACTTCATGAAATTTATATTTGTAGCCTAATTTTAAAATTGAATTTAAAAACTTATCATCAGGCTGATGTTTTTCAAAAGAGCCTACTTGAATATAGTGACCACCGGCAGTTGGGCTTGAAGCTGAAACTGCAGGAGAAACAGGAGCTGTTCTTGGGGACTCTCTAGGTACTTCTCTCGCTGCAACCGCTTTAGCGGTTTCTGCCTTTTTAGGTTCTGCTGCAGCTGTTTTAGTGCTTTCTATTTGCGGTGCAGGAGCTACTTGAGTACTCTCTTTAATGCTCTCTTCTTTTAGTTTTTGTGCGATTCTATCTAGAGATCCATTTTCTTGCGGAGCTTCTCGAACAACATTTACTTCTTCAAAAAGAGGTTCATTTGCACCAGCTATAATCTCTTTTTGCGGTTCTGGAGGAAGTGCCGCTTGCGGTAAATTGTCAGTTTTACTAGATGTTAGTGAATTCATAAGCATTACAACGATTATTAAAATAATACCCAGTGTAGCAGCAGCCAAAATAATTTTTTTATTTCCCGCAGACGAGCTATTTTTGTTTAAGATAATATCGTTTAGTTCATTTTTTTCTTCCATAAAACTTCTCCTTCTTCGTTCTTAGTTTATAATAATACCCAAAACTTATTTACGCTGAGCATTTTTTTAAAATCATACATGTCTTCTCAAGAAAATATTACATGTGTTTTGACCAAGACGCACCTCTCTCTTTTGAGTAAACTTCATAAGGAAGAGTCAAAATATTATACTCCTCAGGCATCTCGTCATTTGGAAACATTCTCCACTGTTTAGGCTGTTTTGCAGCTAGTTTCATGCTTATCATTTTTCCCAGTTGTATAGCTTCTTGGAGCGTAGTATGCCCTTTGTGAATGTATACATGTAGGTGACCATCTGTCTTTGTTGTAAAAGCGGTAAAATTTATATATCCCTCTTCGCGAAGAAGAAGTTGTGTTTTGTGGTAAAAACGCTCAGGATCTCTACCGTTGTAGTCAATTACTATATTCTCAACTTTTCCAAGTTTATTTATTAGAGAGTGAGCAACCGTTATCTCACCCTTTAAATGTTGATTTATAACAGCTTGCGACAATGTGGAGTTTACTTTCTCGAACTTATTGTAAAATGTACGACCTTTAAAGAGTATCTTATCAACGACTTCCTCTCTTTTTATCCAGTAGTGGTCGGTGAGCATTTTTATAAGTTTTAAATCCATTGCCGTCATATAGCTGTCCTCTTAATATGTAGATTGATTGTATATTACAAAATTTTGAGCTAATGCTTTTAACTCTTTTTTGATATTTGCTTGAAGCTCAGTATTGTTGATATCATCAAGAACATCGGCGATTTTGTTTGCGATAAATTCAAACTCTTTCTCTTTCATTCCTCTGCTTGTTAGCGCAGGTGAACCGATACGAATACCTGAAGTTACAAAAGGACTTCTTGTCTCACCCGGAACTGTATTTTTATTTACTGTAATACCGGCATTTCCAAGTGCAATATCAGCATCTTTTCCAGAGAATTCACGATTGATAAACGATAATAAAACTAAATGGTTGTCAGTTCCGCCGCTTACAAGGTCGTAACCTCTTTTAACTAAAACTTCTCCAAGAATTTTAGCATTAGCTTTTACCTGCTTTGCATAATCTTTCCACTCAGGAGAGAGGTTGTATTTAAATCCGACTGCTTTTGCAGCTATTACATGTACAAGCGGTCCACCTTGAAGAGCAGGGAAGATTGCAGAGTTCATCTTTTTAGCTATCTCTTCATCGTTTGTCATAATTATACCGCCGCGAGGACCAGCAAGAGTTTTGTGTGTAGTTGTGGTTACAACATGTGCATGAGGGAATGGGCTAGGGTGCTCTCCGGCAGCTACAAGACCTGCAACATGGGCGATATCTGCGAACATTATTGCTCCGACAGCATCGGCGATTTCACGGAATTTTTTAAAGTCAATCTCTCTTGCATAAGCAGAAGCACCACAAACAATGATTTTTGGCTGAACAGCTTTAGCTATTTCCATAATCTTGTCATAGTTCATACGACCGTCAAGCTCAACACCATATGTAAAACTTGAGTAGTTTTGACCTGAAAAACTTGGCTTGCTTCCGTGTGTCAAGTGACCGCCATGGCTTAAATCCATACCAAGAAGTTTGTCTCCTGCTTTTAAGAGACCTGCATAAACAGCAGCATTTGCTTGACTTCCCGAGTGAGGCTGAACATTTGCAAAGTTACATCCAAAAAGCTTACATGCTCTGTCAATTGCCAACTGCTCAACACCGTCTGCATATTCACATCCGCCGTAGTAACGCTTGCCAGGATATCCCTCAGCATACTTGTTAGTAAATACAGAACCCATAGCTTCCATAACTGCAGGAAGCGTAAAGTTTTCAGATGCAATCATCTCTAAGTGGTCAGTTTGACGCTCTAACTCTTTTTCGCATAAATCGAAAATTTCTTTATCGTAATCTTGTAAAAAACCCATTTCTATATCCTTTTCTATTTAAATTAAAATGCCAAAGAGGTAATTTCTTTAGCAACGCTTATCTTTATGATTTATTCTACTCAGTTTCTTCAATTTTTGCTTCATTATGCAACGGCTTCATGGCAGGGAATAGCAGAACGTCTCTGATCGAGTGTTCGTTTGTAAGTAGCATTACCAATCTGTCTATTCCTATGCCTTGACCAGCAGTCGGAGCCATTCCGTAACTGAGTGCCTCTACGAAATCCAAGTCCATCTCATGTGCTTCATCGTCACCGCTCTCTTTGGATTCGACTTGAGTTTTAAATCTCTCATATTGATCAACAGGGTCATTTAACTCACTAAATGCGTTTGCAATCTCTCTTCCTGCGATAAATAGTTCAAATCTCTCTGTTATATCAGGATTTGTATCGCTTCTTCTTGCAAGAGGAGAGATCTCAACCGGATACTCAGTGATAAAAGTAGGATTTATTAGTTTTTCTTCAACAAATTCATCGAAAAGTTCGCCTTGAAGTTGACCTAAATTTAGTCCATTTTTAACTTGAATATTACGGCTTTTTAAAAACTCTACTATCTTCTTTTTGTCATTTACTATCTCTTGCGGAACTCCGCCGATAGTGTAAAGAGACTCTATAAGTGGTATTTCGCTAAATTTGCTAAAATCAACCTCTAAATCGCCATAAGGAAGATTGGTAGGCAGATTTAAGTGATCAAACAGATATCTGAAATACTCTTTTGTAATCTCAATCAAATCTTTGTATGTTTTATATGCCCAGTAGAACTCAATAGAAGTGAATTCAGGGTTGTGCGTAGCATCCATACCTTCATTTCTAAAGTTGCGGTTTATCTCAAAAACAGCTTCAAAACCGCCGACGATAAGTCTTTTTAGATAAAGTTCAGGTGCAATTCTCAAATATCTGTCGATGCCGAGTGCATTATGATGTGTGACAAACGGTTTAGCGTTTGCACCGCCTGCAATAGGATGCATCATAGGAGTTTCAACCTCTAAAAAGCCTTTGTCTTCAAAGAAGCGGCGAGTCAGAGAGATGACTTTTGAGCGGATTTTGAATGTTTTGCGAACATCAGCATTCATGATAAGATCTAAGTATCTTTTTCTGTATCTTGTCTCTTTATCTGTTATGCCGTGAAATTTCTCAGGCAGCGGAGATATGGCTTTTGTTAAGAGTCTTAGTTCGTCCGCATGAAGTGAAAGCTCGCCTTGACCGGTTACAAAAGGGTAGCCGCTTACTTCTACTATATCACCGGTTTCTATATTTTTCTTGAAAGTCTCATTATAAAAATTCTCTCTAAGATTGTCTCTTGCGACATAGACCTGAAGGAGTCCGCTCTCATCCTCAATCTGAATAAAACTAGCCTTACCCATAACTCTAAAGAGTTTTATGCGACCGCTAAGCGTATAGTGGCGATTTTCATCTCTCTTGTTTTCTTTGTTTATAATGTCTGAATTAACATTTAAAAATTTTTCAATTGTTGTATTTCTTTTAGAATCGTTAGCGTAAGGATTAATACCCTCTCGTCTTAGAAGCTCCGCTTTTTCAATTCTTTGTTGTATAAATTTATTATCAAAAACCAATACTGTTTCCTTTATTTTTTTTGGCAATTCTTACAGATCCCATAAATCTGCATAGAGTGATCTTGCATTTTGAAGCCTAGTTCATTTGCAATTTTATGCTGTCTCTCTTCTATCTGCTCATCTACAAACTCAGTTATGCTTCCACATTGTGTGCAGATGAAATGATCATGGTGATGCTTAGCACCGAGTTCATACTTCTTTCCCTGTGCACCGAAAGAGAGCGATGTAACCATGTCAGACTCTTCCAAAAGAGAGAGTGTTCTATATACGGTTGCTATTCCGGTTTTTAAATCAGGAAACTTCTCTTGTATAAGATTATGAAGAGATTCCGGTGTTAGGTGCTCGTCAGAGTTATAGAGAGTTTCCAATATTACTTCTCTTTGAATCGTAAACTTTAGACTGTTTTTTTTAAGCAACTCTTTAAAATTATGAAGTAATTGTTTGTATTCAACTGTTTTATCATTAAAATTGGTCGTAATTTCAGACATTATTTATTCTCCCTACTTGATAAATTTTGTTCAATGCTATCTTCTAACTTTTTCTTTGTATCGTCTAAAATTTTTAGTGTTGAACTTTGCAAAGCTTCTGTTGCGCTACCTTGCATCATTTCTGTACTTTTACTTATACTCTTATTAAGGTCTTCAGAGATCTCTAGAGGATCAAGTTTCATAATTACACTTCCCGTCTCAACCAATACCGGAAATAGAACACTGTTTTTCATAACCGAGTCGATATTTGTTTTCATAGCTTTCATATTTGAAGCTGCATATGCAATGACGGCAGCAATAAGAAAAAATTTACTAGCACTAAAGATAAAGCCTAAAATTCTATCAAAAACACTCAGTCCGCTAATTGAGCTTAATTTTTTAAATATTATGCCGACTCCGACCATAAAGAGCCAAAAGAGGATAAGCGTAATTAAAAAACCTGTGAAGCTAACGGCAGCGCTGCTTTGAAGTTTAAAAATAGTTCCACTTACAAGTTGACCTACGCTCTCACCTACTCGAGAGGCTATAAAAATACCGCCGACAATTCCTAATAAGCCAAACAACTCTTTAAAAAATCCGTTTATAATCCCTTTGAGTCCTAAAAAAAGAACGATAAGAGATACAACAATATCAAAGTAGCTAAATCCCATTATCTCATTACCTTAGATACCATGTTTTTGCCGTTATGTTTAGAAGCATATAGTGCCTTGTCTGCTCTTGATATAAGCGTGTCAGGCGTGTCATTTTGAATTAGCTTTGTCATTCCTATACTTGCGGTAACCAAAATATTTTCACCCATATAGACTAGTCTGTTAGAGCTAATAAGTTTTAAAATTCTATTTGCAATAGCTTCGCTCTCTTCATCATCATTGCGATTTAGTATGACTGTAAACTCTTCTCCGCCGAATCTAAAGATTTTATCACCTTCTTTAATTGTTTTTCTAAGTATATTTGAAATAAAGATTAAAATTTTATCGCCTGCGATGTGTCCGTATGTATCGTTGATAGTTTTAAAATTGTCTATGTCAAGCATAATTGCATGCATTAAAGGAGTGGTTTTATTTGCACATACGCCGTCTAAATATGATATCAAAGCTCTTCTATTGAAGACTTTTGTAAGCGGATCCAGATTTGTAGTCTCTTCTAATGTTTTAACTTTTTCTGATAGTTCTGAAATTATTTGATTTGCTTTTTTTACTTCGTCTGTCATATGCGACTGAATCTCACCAAACTTAGTTGTAAGAGCTTTTAGATCAATATGCTTATCGTTGCATTTTTGAAGTGCTTGCTCATTAAGTTGTGACAGCTCTCCAAATTTATCATTGGTGTTTTTGTAGGAGATCAAACTCTGTTTTACAAGCTCTTTGTATGAGTTGTTAAAGGCTGCTTTTGCATGTTCTATGGAGTCAATATCTTTATCATCAATATTTAAAACAACATCTATTGCATCTTTTAAATAGTTGACTACCTGAGATTTTGTCGCATTTTCTTCTGCATCAATGCGCTCTAGCAGGTTTTCATAAATTTCTTCAATAAGTGCTTTTAAATCGTTTTTTTCCATAATTGGCAATCCGTAAAAAATATTGTGTATTATACATTTTCAAGCATAAAGAATAGCTTTTTCGTTATATAAATCCATATAAGATTAGGTATTGTTTTGTTTCTATAAAAAGAGAAACCTTTAGGAGCACTACAAAAATTAAATGTTGAAAATCCCCCAGTTAAAGGATATTCAGTTTATTTTTTATATAATAGCACATTCGACTGTATGAGGAATTTAAATGCGACTAAGTTTTAGAATTAAACACCATTTTTTTAGTGCATTTCGTGAGTTGTTCGTCCATCACCACAGTTCACTGGAGTTTCGTGCCAGAGTATTTGCGCTTGTTATTTCTGCAAATGAAGATGTAAATGTTGAGAATTATATAGTTGTTAAAAAGTTCGGTATGGAAATTTACAAAGGTGATGAAGAGAGAGCAAACTTGTTGATGCTCTCTACAAAAGAGCTTGTTAACAAAGTAAAAGAAAATAGTGAATTTAGCATAGACACTCTTGTCTTAAATATTCAACGAGAGTTAAAGAGAGTACCAAGATATGCTAAAAAAATAGATTTGGATTCATTAAATGAGTTAGTTACTCTTTCACATGATGAAGACACGATTGCTTATCAAAAAAATATTATAGAATTTTTAAATACCTTAAAAGAAGATACCCTTCATGAGAAAAAAGTGCAAATTATTAAGGATGAAGAAAAAATAGAGTCTAAATATTAAAATAAAACTTTATATTTTTTAGAAAATAAGGCGTTTTTAGGCGAATTTCTTTAATTTAGGTTAAACTTGCCAATCAGTGCTATTTTAGCTATCTTTATGTAGAATAACAAAAAAATAGATAGAAATTATATTTCAAAAAGAGGGTTTTATTATGAGTAATTGGGAACCGACAAGTTGGAGACAAAAGGCGATTGTGCAACAGCCGACTTATCAAAATAAAGATGAATTAGATAAAGTTTTAGCTGAGTTGAAAAATTATCCGCCGCTTGTTTTTGCAGGTGAAGCACGTTCGCTTAAGAGTCAATTGGCTAATGTTGTTGAAGGTAAGGCGTTTTTACTTCAAGGCGGAGATTGTGCCGAGAGTTTTAGCGAGTTTCATGCTCATAATATTCGTGACACCTTTAAAGCAGTTCTTCAAATGGCAGTAGTTATGACTTATGCAGGCGGGGTTCCGGTTGTAAAAGTGGGTCGTCTGGGCGGTCAGTTTGCAAAGCCTCGTTCAAGTGATACTGAGACTATTGGCGGAGTAACGCTCGATGCTTATCGCGGAGACATTATAAACGGTGTAGATTTTACATCGGAATCACGCATACCCGATCCTCAAAGAATGATAAAAGCTTACAACCAATCTGCTGCGACGCTAAACTTGCTTCGTGCATTTGCATCTGGCGGTTTGGCTGATTTACATGAGGTTCATAAGTGGAATTTGGACTTTACGCATCAGAGTGAAATAAGTAAAAAGTATGAAGATTTAGCTGAGGAGATTGGCAAATCTTTAAAGTTTATGGAAGCATGCGGAATTACATCAAAAACGCATAGAACACTAAAAGAGACTGATTTTTATACTTCACATGAGGCACTTCTTCTTCCGTATGAAGAAGCGTTTACAAGAAGAGATTCTATAACCGGTGACTGGTATGATACCTCTGCACACATGTTATGGATCGGAGATAGAACTCGTCAGTTAGACGGTGCGCATGTCGAGTACATGAGAGGGATTAAGAACCCTATCGGTCTTAAAGCAGGTCCTTCTATGGATCCTGAAGATTTGATAAGACTTTGTGATATTTTAAATCCACAAAATGAAGCAGGTCGTTTAAATATCATCGTAAGAATGGGTGCGGACAAAGTTGCTGAGGGTATGCCGAAGCTCATCCGTGCGATTGAGCGTGAGGGCAAAAAAGTTCTTTGGAGCTGTGACCCTATGCATGGAAATACAATCAAATCATCAAATAATTTTAAAACTCGTCCGGTTGATGCTATTCTTACAGAAATGAAGCAGTTTTTTCAGGTTCATAAAGCTGAGGGTACGTTTGCAGGCGGGGTTCACTTAGAGATGACGGGTAAAAATGTAACCGAGTGTATCGGTGGTTCATTTATCGTAAGAGAAGAGGATTTAAGCTCTCGCTACCATACGCATTGTGATCCTCGCTTAAATGCGGATCAAGCACTAGAGTTGGCGTTCTTAATCGCAGATACTCTAAAAGAGGCTCAAAAATAGCTTCACAACGATGCTTTTGCTCAATTTTTTCGTTAAAATTGAGTGAAATTTCGTCATTTACTACAGTAAACTCCTCAATTTAACTAAATTTTGCCTCAAACTTGAACAAAATCCTCTGTCGTGCAGTGGAGTATGTTAGCCGTTTATCTCTTCCTCTTTTAGTTGAATAGTTAATAGCTCTTCAACTTTTTCTTCATACAACGTCTCAAGTTCTTCCAACTCTTTTGCCAATTGTGTAATGCCTATCTTCTCATAACATGTAGGGTTTGCCAAGCATATATTTTTCTCTTCAATTTTGGCTTCAAGTTCTTCTATCTCAAGCGGCAGTTTTTCTAGTGCGATTTTCTCTTTAAAAGTAAGTTTTACATCTTTTGGCTTGCTCTCTCTTACTTTTGACTCTATTTTTTGACTCTCTTTTTCCATGTCGTTGAGTTCTTGCAACTCTTTTTCAAGTTCAAGATATTCGGAGTAGAGTTGATGGCTCTCTTCTATCTCTTTGTTTTCTTTAAATATAAAGAGTTTTTTCGCAATCTTATCGACAAAATATCTATCATGGCTTACTATAATTACTGCTCCGCTGAAGTTGGTTAACTGCTCTTCTAAAATATTGATAGTCGGAATATCCAAATCATTTGTAGGCTCATCGAGTATAAGAATATCAACATCTTTTGTAAAGAGCAGAGCAAGTGCAATACGGTTTTTTTCTCCGCCGCTGAGTATGCCTATCTTCTTATCTAAAAACTCTCGCGGAAAAAGAAAGTTTTTTAAGTATCCAAAAACATGCATATCACGACCTCTGACGCTTACACGGTCGCCGCCATGCGGGCAGAATGTTTCTATCAGGTTTCTCTCATCATCAAGCATTTCTCGGTGCTGATCAAAGTAGCCGATTTTAAACTCACCGCGTTTTATGCTTCCGCTTATAGGTTCAATGCGACCTAAAAGAGCTTTTAGAAGTGTTGATTTGCCGCTTCCGTTTGGTCCGACGATGGCAATTACATCTTTTTGAAGAATTCTGGTAGTGAAATTTTTTAGAAGTTCCTTGTCTCCGAGCGTTAAACCTAGATTTTCAACTTCAAAAAGCATTTTTTGTCTGTTTACGCTTTTATCACGGTTAAAATGCTTTGCTTCACGTTCCAGTTCAAGAGTCATTTTTCTGATTTTTGAAGGGTTTGTTTTGGCATCTTCTCTAAGAGACATAAGCCGTTCTTTGCGACCTTCGTTTCTTTTTAGTCTAGCTTTTACGCCTCTTGAAAACCACTCGTTTTCACGTTTTAAAATGGTGAGCAGAGTTTCATGCTGTTTCTCAAGAGTTCGCATGTACTCCTCTTTTTGAGTCAAATAGCTGCTGTACCCACCGCTATACTCTCTTATGGAACAATCCTCTACTTCAACGCTTTTTGTAGCTACCCTGTCTATGAAATATCTATCATGTGAGATAAATACAAGAGTAAATTTCTCTTTTAAAAGCAGCTCTTCCAAAAATTCAACCATATATACATCAAGGTGGTTGGTAGGCTCATCAAGTAGCAAAACATCCGGTTTTTGAAGAAGCAAAGAGGCTAGGGCGACTCTTCTTTGCTCTCCTCCGCTTAAGAGTGCTACTGGCTTGTCTTCATACTGTACGAGATCAAAATGTTGGATAATTCTCTCTATTTTGTCATCTAAATTCCAAGCATTATGGTGTTCTATGTATCTAGAGAGCCTCTCATGTTCATCGATAAGAAGCTTATTCTCAAAGTCTTCAGATAAAAGAAGTGAGAGTTCGTCATATCTTTTTTTTGCAGAGTTTAGTTCGTCCAAACCTGCTTCAACTGCTTCTCTGACGCTTTGTCCCTCTTTAAAATTAGGTTTTTGATCTAGCATTTTTATCTCTAGATTTTGCTTTGTGATTCTTTCTCCGGCGTCTTGGTCGAGCGTACCGTTTACAATTTTCATCAGAGTAGATTTTCCGCTTCCGTTTTTCCCGATGATAACGATTCTCTCACCTTCGTCTACATGAAAATTTATATCTGTTAAAATTTTTTGCGCTTCATAATGTTTTGATATATTTAATAGGTCTATTAGTGCCATGTATTATTCTGTTTTCCCTTGTTGATTATGTTGCATTATAGTATAAGTTTCATAAGAGTTAAATTTGAATATAATCTAGCAGTTTTAAAATAAAGGACTTAATAATGGTAACGGTAACATCATACGGAGCAGCACAAACTGTAACAGGCTCATGTCATTTACTAAAAATAGGCTCCATAAAAATATTGATAGATTGCGGTATGTTCCAAGGCAACGGAGGAGAAGATAGAAACTATGGACCTTTTGACTTTGACCCTTCAAAAGTCAACTATCTTATCTTGACACATGCGCATCTAGATCACATCGGCAGAGTGCCAAAACTTGTAAAAGATGGATTTAACGGCACGATAATAGCTACAAATGCTACGTTGGATATTGCAAAAATAATGCTTCTTGACAGTGCTTCAATACTTCAAGAAGAGTATAAAACAATAAGAAGAAAGGCTCGTAGACGCGGTGAAGAGAAGAGTATACTCGAACCTCTCTATACTAAAGAAGATGTAAAAGAGGTTTTTGCAAAAACATGGTGCACACTTGAATATTTTGAGGAACATAAGCTAAAAGAACATGTGAGAGTCTCTTTTGGGAATGCCGGTCATATTATGGGAAGTGCTTTCGTTATGATTGACTATCAAGAAGAGAATCAACATAAGCGAATCGTCTTCTCCGGAGATTTGGGTTCTCCTGAACGCTTAATTATTGATGGTCCGGACAATATCGGTGAGGCAGACTCTCTATTTATAGAGTCAACCTATGGAGATCGCAAGCATAAGCCGCTGGAGGAGAGTATTGCGGAGTTTAAAGAGGTGGTTGCTTCAACGCTTAAGCATAACGGTAGTGTTCTTATTCCATCTTTTGCACTAGAGAGAACTCAGGAGATATTATGGCTGCTTCATGGGATGCATGACAATGGAGAGTTGCCGAAATGCCGTATTTTTCTTGATAGTCCGCTTGCTATTAAAGCGACAAAATTATATAACCGCTACCCAATACATTTGAGTGATGAGCTTGAATACTCAACAGGAAGCGGTAAAGATCCGTTCTCGTTTGCATGGCTGGAACCTAGTACAACGAGAGAACAATCCATGTCTATAAACAGAGTAAAAGAGAAGTGCATAATTATAGCCGGAAGCGGCATGTGCAACGGCGGACGTATTATGCATCACTTAAAGCATAGACTTTGGAATAAAAAAAATGCAATCGTTTTTGTCGGGTATCAAGTACCGGGAACATTAGGACGAAGCATAGTTGATGGCGATAAGATGATTAAAATTTATGGAGAAGATATAGCAGTAAAAGCAAAAATTTATACCATTAACGGTTTTTCGGCACATGCAGATCAGAGTGAACTGATTGGCTGGATGCGACCTATTGAGGGGATAAAACATCTTTGCCTAATCCACGGTGAAACTGAGAAAATGGAAGTTTTCGCCGATGCGATAAAGAGGGATTTAGGGCATGAGAGTCATATTATGGCTTATGGAGTTTCTGTTAAGCTCTGATTTGATTCGTTGCATAACTCTTTTGCCGTGTACCAGTCGGCTATGCCTTGGTCATTATAGTGATACTCTCTTTGAGTTATGGGTATAACGCTGTTTCTTAGATTTGAACGGATGATGCCCATTATAATAAAAGAGAGAACCAGAGTAAGCAATGCTATAAAGTAGTCAAACATATACCATGCAGCCAAGCTTGATAGAATGGTAGTGTATTGTAAAAACAGTTTCAATAAAAAAGAGACAGTTTTGCACTTTTTTGAATAAAGCTTTGGGGTCGGCTCAATCATCTCTATGTAATTATCTGACATACCGTTCTCCTTGAAAATATAATTGTATGATTGTAGCAAAAAAATATTAATTCAACTTGGACTAAATATAGTTGAGTTGATTAGACTAATACAAGTTGATATGATTTGCACTCATTAACTTTTTTTTGCTACCATTGCCTTGAAATTTTAAATTAAAGGATTCAAACGATGGCAAAACATCAGTTTCAAACAGAAGCAAATCAAATATTAAATCTAATGATACACTCGCTCTACTCAAATAAAGAGATATTTATCCGTGAGTTGGTTTCAAACGCATCGGATGCACTTGATAAGCTAAATATGCTGGTTTTAACAGATGATGCTTATAAAGGCGTAACCTTCTCGCCACGCATTGATATAGTTGCAAGTAAAGAGGCGAAAACGCTTACTATCAGAGACAGCGGTATCGGTATGAATGAGGAAGACCTCATGAATAACCTTGGTACTATCGCAAAATCAGGGACAAAAGCGTTTTTAGAAAATCTAACAGGAGATCAGAAAAAAGATTCAAATCTTATCGGTCAGTTCGGTGTAGGTTTTTACTCATGTTTTATGGTTGCGCACAAAGTTGAAGTGACAACGAAAAAAGCAGCCCAAGAGAAAGCTTATCTGTGGACAAGCAAAGGTGACGGAGAGTTTGAGCTAGAAGAAGCTTTGATGGAAGGGCACGGAACTCAAATTGTTATGCACTTAAATGATGATGAGGGTGAATTTTTAGAGAGTTACAGAGTTGAAAATATCATAAAAAAATACTCTAACCATATACCTTTCCCAATTTTTATGGATAAAGAGAACTATATTCCTGCAAAAAAAGATGATGATGGCAAAGAGATAGAGCCATCAAGAAATGAGATTGAAAATGTGCAGATTAACCGTGCAAATGCACTTTGGACAATTGCAAAAAGTGAGATAAAAGATGAAGAGTATAAAGACTTTTACAGTTCAATCGCTCACTCTTCTGAAGAGCCGCTTGCATGGATGCACAACAAAGCAGAAGGTGCTATAGAGTATACGACACTATTTTATATTCCATCAAAAGCACCGATGGATCTCTACAGAGTAGATTATCAAACGGGTATAAAACTCTATATTAACCGCGTATTTATTACAGATGATGAAAAAGATTTAATGCCGACATATATGAGATTTTTACGCGGTGTTATTGATTCTAAAGATCTTCCGCTTAATGTTTCTCGCGAGATTTTACAATCAAATGCGGTTATGGCAAAAATCAAAAATGCTTCAGTTAAAAAGGTACTCTCAGAACTTGCAAAAATGGCAAAAAATGAGAAAGAGAAGTACAATACATTCTTTGCTCAGTTTGGAAATGTATTAAAAGAGGGACTCTATAGCGACTACGGCAATCGTGAAAAAATCATGGAGCTTATGAAGTTTAATACTCTTAATTCAGATGAAAAAGTGATGATAGAAGATTTTGTTAAAAATGTAGATGAAGCTAAAAAAGAGATCTACTACATAACCGCTAAAGCATCTCTCTCCATGCTTAAAAATTCGCCGTCTTTAGAGCGTTTTAAATCTCGCGGTATTGATGTTTTAGTGCTTAATGAAGAGGTTGATACTATCATATTCCCAATGGTAACTGAGTATAAAGAGTATAAGCTTATTTCTGTAGCAGATGCTAAGTTTGAAGAGAATGAAGATGATAAAAAAGCTCATGAAGAGAGCACAAAAGCATTTGAAGGCTTAACGAAAGAGCTTAAAGATATTTTAGGAGAAAGTGTAAAATCTGTTGAAGTTACTTTTGATTTGGTTGACTCTCCTGTAAAACTAAAAGAGGACAAAGAAGATCCATCTTTTATGATGGCTCAGATAATGAGACAGATGGGACAACATAGCGATGCTCCTGCTCCGGCATATATCTTGCAGATAAATCCAAAGCATGAGCTTATTATAAAACTAAAAAATTCTGTTGATCAAAATCTAATCAGCGATGCCGCACATGTACTTTTAGATCAGGCAAAATTATTTGATGGCAAAGAGATAGAAGATACTGCCGGCTTTATCCTAAGACTAAATAGAATCATTACAAAAGCTATCTAATAACTTTATGGTTGTGAGTGTATTCTAGTAGCACTCATAACCTTTTAAATGCTAGTTTATAACTTTAAATTATAAGAGAAAAACAAAGCTGTGGTATCATAGCTTTATGATTGATTATAGAGAAAAAAGAGAGCAGAAAAATGCCGAACTTCGCCGGAATATAGATAAATTGCTTGATGAGGGTAGCGTTTTTATTCAAAAAAATTTTGAGCATCTAGAAATTTCGAATTATCGCTATCAAATCAATGAGGCAGTTTACGAACTCTATCTAGATGAAGATACCGTTGGTGAGCTTGTAAAAGATTATGTTGTTCAGATTTTAAAATCTAAAATAGTTTTTTACAAATATATTCACGAATTAAAAAGAGATAATCTAGAGGGAAGAGATTTGGATTATACGGATATAAGAAATTTGGCACATAAAAATCTAGGTGTTGCTCGAAATCTCCGTATTAAAGATGCTCAAAAACTGCTAGAGGCAATTATGCAAGAGAACAATCTAGATTATTTAAGATTATGCGTTAAGGCACTAGAAATCGGTGCAGTAAGGTTAAATCCGCTTTGTGCATATGAAACGCTAAAGTTGATTGAGATTAAAAAATCTCTATAAACCTGTGCTGCGTTCTATTTTGAAATCGCTTGAGGATACTTTTTTTGAGGTGTTGCATCTTCATTTGCTGTCGGCACGACAAAAGCTAGTAAAATAAAGACAAGCGAAAAAATAATACTGCCCAAGATGGCAAGTATAACACTCATTTTAAAGTTTTCCATCTTCCCTTTAGTCCACTTTATTTAACTGGTTTGTAGTCATATATATCCAAAACTCTTTATGTGTATAACCTCTATTTAGAAAAAATATCTGCAAAATTGCAACTCTGTAGAGAGTTATTAGCATTTTTGCGAAAGGGATAAAGAGACTTAGGCTCACAAGTAGAGACTGCTCTTTGTCTCCTTTAGATTGAATCATCTCTTGCATCCCTATATTTTTACTAAGGTATAGCCCAAAAAATATAGAAAAAGCAAAATTAAGTACTAATCCAAATATAATATATGCCATAAAATCTTGTTCATTCATTCCGGCAATCATAAACACTCTCCTATGATAATTAAAAAAAATATTTTAACTAATTAAAACTTTTTAATTCATAAGTTTTAATTTTTGCTTTGGTAAAAAAAGTTCCAAATGGCACAAGAGAAGCTATAAAAAATATGATATTTTCTTTAAACGCCCATTTGCTCTCTCTCCATGCTATTAATAAGTAGTAGCAAAATATTATAAAGAGTATTCCGTGAACCATTCCGACTATTTTTACCGCCAAAGGTACGTCAAATAGATATTTCAAAGGCATCGCAATAAAAACAAGAGCAAGATATGAGTAGCCTTCTATTGTATTGATTTGTCCAAATTTTACTACATTTTCATTTCTCATATTAGTCCTATGATTCTTTTTTTGTGAATTATATAATCAAAAAGTAACAACTTGGGAATTCTTAAGTGTTACAAAAAGAGGCAAAAACTCTTTTTAAACATTAATGTAGTAAAGTTTCGCGAAACATGTTAGAAAGGTGTACGGATGGAAACAAACCTTGTAGTGGAGAGCATAAAGTTTATGATGCTTGGTATGGGAACCGTGTTTGCATTTCTTGGAATTATGATTTTTTTTATGGACGTAATGTCAAAAATTGTTCATAAATTTTTCCCTGAAATTCAGCCGGATGTAAATGCTGCATTAAGAAATACTCAAAATGAAAATAATCAGAAAAAAGTAGTTGCCGCGATAACAGCTGCAATTAAATATCATAGAGAAGGGCAAAAATAATGGCTAAAAAATTTATAGACATAATGGATACAACCTTTAGAGACGGTTTTCAGTCGGTCTTTGGCGGTCGTGTATTGATGAACGACTTCTTTCCTGCAGTTGAAGCGGCAAAAAGAGCCGGGATTACTCACTTTGAATTTGCAGGCGGTGCAAGATTTCAGTCTCTTTACTTCTACCTAAGAGAAGATGCTTTTGAAATGATGGATAAATTTCGTGCTATTGTTGGACCTGACGCAAATCTTCAAACCTTAGCTCGCGGTGTCAATACAGTTATGTTAGACACGGGTTCTAAAGAGCTTATAGATTTACATGCAAAAATGTTCAAAAAACATGGAACAACTACGATTAGAAATTTTGACGCACTAAATGATGTTGAAAATCTAAAATACTCTGCAGAGAGAATTGTTCATCACGGACTTAAACATGAAGTTGTAGTTACTATGATGGATCTTCCTCCTGGATGTTTTGGTGCTCATACTGTAGAATTTTATGAAAAAACACTTCGTGAAATATTAGACAGTGGAATTCCGTATAACAGTATTTGTTTTAAAGATGCTTCCGGAACATCAAACCCTCAAAAAGTTTTTGAAACTATTCAGATGGCAAGACGTTTAATCCCTGAGGGAACACACCTAAGACTTCATACTCATGAAACGGCCGGTGTCTCGGTTGCTGCTTATATGGCGGCTCTTGAAGCTGGTGTTGATGGTATTGATATGGCTGCTGCTCCTGTAAGCGGTGGAACTAGTCAACCTGATATTTTAACTATGCTTCATGCTACAAAAGGAATGAATTATGACCTTGGCGGACTTGAGATAGATAAAATCCTCACATATGAAAAAGAGTTGCAACACTGTTTGGCTGATTATTTTATGCCGCCTGAAGCAACAATGGTTTCTCCTATCATTCCATTCTCTCCAATGCCGGGCGGTGCGCTTACGGCAAATACACAAATGATGCGCGATAACGGTATTATGGATAGATTTCCGGAAGTTATCGCAGCTATGACTGAAGTTGTAGAAAAAGGCGGATACGGAACATCTGTAACACCTGTTTCACAATTCTATTTCCAGCAAGCACTTAACAATGTTATGCAAGGTCCTTGGAACGCAATCGCTCCTGGTTATGGAAGAATGGTTCTTGGATATTTCGGTAAAACTCCAGTTGCACCGGATCCTGAAGTAGTAAGAATAGCTTCTGAAAAGTTAGGTTTAGCGCCTACAACTGAGAAAGCTATCGATTTGGCAAATGCTGATGAGAGTAAATCTTTGGCTACATGGATAGACAGGTTAAAAGCAGAAAATATTGAGATAACTGAAGAAAATATCTTTATAGCTGCGGCTTGCCATGACAAAGGAATCGCTTTTCTAAAAGGCGAGGGTGAGTTAAATGTTCGTAAGATATCCAATATGAAAAAAGAAGAAGAAAACAAATCACAAGGGAGTTTAAATATGGGAAGCGGAAATTATACGGTAGTAGTAGACGGTCAAAAGTTTAGTGTTCAAGTTGCAGAAGGTAATGCAGATATTCAAGTTATTGCAGTAAACGGAGAGAGTACGGAAGTTTCTGTACCAAAAGCCCCTGTGTCAAATATAATGACATCGGCAAATCAGTTTGATATTAAAGCTCTTCTTCCTGGGAGCGTATGGAAAATAGTTGCAAATCCGGGTCAAAGCGTAAATGAGGGTGATGTTATCTTGATTTTAGAATCTATGAAAATGGAGATAGATATCGTAGCACCAAAAGGCGGAGTTATTAAATCTATCAATGTTGCTACAAATGATAAAGTAGTTGAAGGTCAAGTCGTAGCAGTTCTAGGATAAGAGCATGAAAGCATTTATTATAAAAATAGTTACATTGCTCATGCTGCTTGGTTTTAGCAGTGTATGTGCTTCTGATGCTCAAGCAGGAAATGCCGCTGCTGATAGAGCAGCGGCAAATGTTGAGACATATCAGCCAAAGCCAATGATGGAATTAATGGGTGATTTTTTAAAATCAACCGGTATTAGTGCTCTTGTAAATCCTAACCCTGATGAACTTGATTCACATGGCAATAAGATGAGTGATTTTCATAAATCATGGGGCAGAGTAATTATGATTCTTATAACATTTTTACTCTTCTATCTTGCAATAGCAAAAGGTTTTGAGCCGTTGTTGCTTCTTCCAATCGGATTTGGCGGACTTTTAGCAAATATTCCTGTTGCAAATATGGCTGGTCCTGATGGATTTTTGGGCATTATATACAGCATAGGATTAGCAAATCAGCTCTTTCCTATCTTAATATTTATGGGTGTAGGTGCCATGACTGATTTTGGCCCGCTTTTATCAAACCCAAAAACGGCTCTTCTTGGCGGTGCAGCACAGTTTGGTATCTTTGGAACGCTAGTAGGTGCCGTTATGCTTGCAGAGTATACTCCGTTATTTGATTTTACTTTAAAGCAGGCTTCTGCAATCTCCATTATCGGTGGAGCTGATGGACCGACATCTATTTTTATCGCCACACAGTTAGCCCCTGAGCTTCTTGGTGCGATAGCGGTTGCATCTTATTCGTATATGGCAATGGTTCCAATCATTCAGCCTCCTATTATGAGAGCACTTACGACGGATGCTGAGAGAAGAATAAAAATGAGTACTATGCGCCATGTATCTCGCATCGAGAAGTTGGTTTTCCCTATTCTTGTTTTAGTTCTTGCTATTTTAGTTCTTCCGGACGCAACGCCTCTTATTGGCGCGTTTATGTTTGGTAATTTCTTAAAAGAGAGCGGAGTTGTAGATAGACTATCTGACACTATGCAAAATGCTTTGATTAACATTGTAACAATCTTTTTAGGTCTGGCAGTTGGTTCAAAACTTGCTTCTGAGCAATTTTTAATTGCAGAAACGCTTGCCATTTTGGCGCTCGGTATACTTGCATTCTCTGCAGGAACTGCAGCAGGTGTTATTATGGCTAAGATTATGAATATGTTTCCTGGAAGCAAAGTAAATCCGCTTATCGGCTCTGCCGGTGTTTCTGCTGTTCCGATGGCGGCTCGCGTATCGAATAAAGTAGGTATGGAATATGATCGTTATAACATGCTTTTAATGCATGCTATGGGTCCTAATGTTGCCGGCGTTATCGGTTCAGCTGTCGCAGCAGGTGTAATGATTTCAATCTTCAAGTAGTTCACAATACTCCCCTTTTCTGGGGAGTAAGAAATGTTATTTCTTGCTATTCATTATCTCTATAATAAGCGGAATAATATTTTGACTCTTTGTTTTATCTACAAAACCGTCTGCACCTAAAACTTCAGCTTCTCTTTTATTGTTTGATCCTGTCATAGAACTGTTTACTATTATAGGTATGTCTTTAGTTGTAGAGTTGTTTTTTAGTAGTTTAACAACCGTAAAGCCCGACATCTCCGGCATCTCTATATCTGTAATGATTGCAGGTACCATTGAAGCTTTTTCTCCTAATGCATGTACATAATCTACAAGCACTTTTCCGTTATCAAAGATTTTTATAGAAATATTGGCATTATCAAAAATCTGTTTGAGATGTCTTTGCGCTGTTTTAGAATCTTCGGCTATTAATACCGTTCCATTTTTTAGCTTGTTCGGCATTTTTAAATCTTTTAAATTTGCAGGAGATTCAAATACGTCAACCATGGCTTGAGGAATTACGTCTGCTAATAGCTTTTCATAATCAAGTACTAGACATAAACTGCCATCTTCTAGTCTTGTGTCGTTGATAACAACATTATCTTCGCCGACTCTGTAACTGTTTGGCGCATGCATCTCATTCCAGTTTTTCTTTATAACTCTATAAGCGGACATGATTCTAAGCCCGATAACAATTCCGTTAAAATCGCAAACAAGAATATTTGATCTTTGAATCTCATCTTGAGTGAGTATTGTTCCAAGCCATAAAGGAAGATTCAGTATCGGAATCTGCATTCCTCTAAGAACTATAGTGCCTTCAAGCATCGGATGTGATGAAGGTATTTGAGTCATGCGGTGATTTTTTGATTCGACAACTTCTCTCGTTTTAAAAACATTAATAGCGTAAAAAGCAGAGTCTATCTTGTCACTTACTCTAAATACTAAAAGTTGTACCTCATTATTTTTCGCCAGATTTGTTGAAGCATCGACATTATCTAAAACAGACATTTTAACCCTTTGCATTGTACTAACTTAATATCACTCAATAGTACCGAAAATATGATGAATTATGCTTGAATATTAGTAATGAAATGATAAAATACCCATAATTATTTATGTATTATCTTGACAAAGGTGTCTAGTGAAAATTTTTATATCTATTTTTTTTATAATTACTATATCTTATGCAAAAGTTTATTATGCAAAAGTTGAACCGTTTGAATTGAGAGAGATTTCTTCAAATATTTCAGGCTTAGTTGTTTATGCGGATGAAAACTTGATAGGTAAAAGACTTGCCGATAAACCATACATCAAAATAGATTCTGAAATAGATCAAAAAGATCTTAAATCCGTAAAAGAAAAATTGGTTTATATTAAAAGTATTATAGAGATGAATGAAGCTGTTTTGGTAAATTTAGAGGAGTCTCTTAGTAAAAAAAGAGAAAACTATAAAAAAATAGAACCGCTTAAAGTTAAGTCGTCAGTTGAAAAAGACAGAGAATTTTATGACCTCATTACCAGTGAAAATTTATATCTAAGTACAAGAAAAGAGATTCAAAATTTAAAAATAGAGATTTCAAATCTTAAATTAAGAGAAGCTCAGCTTGAGAGAAACATATCTGATAAAAATTTAACTGCGCAGAACTTTATCCTTTATGAGATACTCGTAAAAGCAGGACAAGTCGTCGGTGTTGCAACCCCTTTGGCAAAAGTTGCAGATGATTCTAAGGCACTTCTTACAATCTATCTGGATGAGCAGGATGTGTTAAACGCTAAAAAAAGCACTCTTTATATAGATGGAGAAAAGAGTCCATATAAGATCTCAAGACTTTTAAATATTGCTGATAGCAAAAATATATCTAAATACATGGCTCAAATCATAATAGAGTCGCCAAAGCTCTTTTCAAAACTAGTAAAAGTTGAGCTAAAGGATGAGTAATATTACGGCATGTCCGCTCGATTGTTATGATGCATGCGAGGTGATTTTTGAAGATGGGATGCTTAAAGGTTTAAAAAGCGGCTATACGCATGGCTTTTTATGTCCTCATTTAAATCATTATGAAAAACATGTAACTATTCAAAAGCCGAGATACAAAGGCAAAGAGATAACTCTTGAAGAAGCACTTTTAAAATTAAAAGAGATAATTCTCTCAAGCTCCAAGAGTGAGATTTTACACTATCGTGGAAGCGGAAATTTTGCTCTTATGCAAGAGGTGACAGACCATTTTTTTGCCTCTTATGGAGCTACGCTTTGTGAGGGAAGTTTATGTGACGGAGCGGGAGAGGTCGGAATAGAAGAGGGCAGAGGCAGTAACAAAAATATGCCCATTACAGAAATCGCAAAATCTGAGGTTGTCATATTTTGGGGAAGAAATCCTCATACGACTTCAAGTCATCTTTTGCCGCTTGTAAAAGATAAAACCATAATCGTTATAGATCCCATAAGGACAAAAATAGCTAAGGCGGCGGATATTCATATTCAGCTAAAACCGCATACGGATCTTTTTTTGGCGATGTTGCTTAGCCGTTTTTTACATATTGAAAATGGATGTGACGAAGAATTTTTGCAAAAGCATGCAAGTGAGTATGAAGATTATTATGAATTAACGCAAAATATAAGAATCAAAGCAGTTTTAGATCAGATGGATGTTTCTATCGGTCAGCTTGGAGATGTTCTTAGATTGGTAAAAGATAAAAAAGTCGCTATTGTTTGCGGAGTAGGCATACAAAAGTATAGCGACGGCGCAGATGTTATGAGAGCAATTGACGCTTTTGCCGCTATGCTTGGACTATTTGGGAAAGAGGGATGTGGCGTGAGCTATCTTGGCTCTTCAAGGGCAAATATAGTTTCACCGTTTAATAAAAAAAGCGAAAAAGTATCTAAAGTTAATACTGAATTTAGCAACTTTAAAACAGTTTTTATTCAAGGTTCAAATCCGCTCTCTCAGATGCCAGATTCTCTGAGGGTAAGGGAGTCTATAGATGGAGTTAAAAATATTGTATATTTTGGACTTTATGAAAATGAGACTAGTGAGGCGGCTCATCTTGTAATTCCTGCAAAAAGTTTTTTGTATAAGGATGATATCAGAACTTCCTACTCTCACAATAAAATGTCATTTATGCCTAAAGTTGCAGAGTGCAAAACAGGAATCAGCGAGTATGATTTGAGTGCCTATTTGTGCAGAGAGTTTGGCATAGAGCTTGAGAGTGAAGAGTTTTATATCAAGCATTTTAAAAACTTTGCAGTGCAAAAAATGGACGGCTCTTGGTATGTTGAAGATAGAGAAGAGATACCCTACATTAACGGTTTTGATACTGATGATGGAGAATTTCTCTTTTTAGATGAACTTAACTCCAAAATAGATGAAGATAATGGAATGTACCTTATCACATGTAAAAGCCAAAAAAGTCTGAATTCCCAATTTAACCGTGAAGAGCATGTTTATCTGCACAGCTCTTTGGGGTTTGCTGAGGATGAAGTTGTAAAAGTAGCTTCCATAAACGGAAGCATTGAACTTAAGGTGAGGCATAATGATGATTTGCGTCGTGATTGTGTTTTAATATACAGCGGCACAAGAGGCGTTAATAATTTAACGACTTCAAAGCATGCATTAAGTGCAAAGAGTGCAATATTTCAAGAAAATAAGGTAGAAATAAGAAAATGAACACTATAAAAGAACTAGATAAAAAATATGTTTTACCGACTTATGCAAGAGCGGATGTTGAGTTTGTAAGCGGTAATAATGCGAGATTGGTTGATGCAAATGGGAAAAATTATATTGATTTTGCTTCAGGAATTGCAGTTTGCAGTGTCGGTCATGCAAATAAAAGAGTAAATGATGCGATTTGTAAGCAGCTATCAAATATAACACACACATCAAACCTCTATTACATCGCTCCTCAGGCAAAAGCAGCTCAGAAAATTGTTGAAGCGAGCGGCTATGATATGAAATGTTTTTTCGGAAACAGCGGTGCAGAGGCAAATGAAGGAGCTATCAAGATTGCTAGAAAATTCGGTGAAAAAGAGGGCGAACTTAAAAGATATAAAGTTATAACACTTCAGCACTCTTTTCACGGAAGAACTATTACAACGGTAAAAGCAACGGGACAGGCGTACATGCATAACTATTTTGGACCTTATCCGGACGGGTTTGTTTATGCAGATGATATAAACCATGTTGAGAGTTTGGTAGATGATCATACATGTGCGGTTATGATTGAACTTGTTCAAGGTGAGGGCGGAGTTCAGCCACTAGATAGAGAAGCGGTTCAAAAGTTGGCAAAATTTTTAAAATCAAAAGATGTCCTGCTTATTATCGACGAGGTGCAAACCGGAGTTTATAGAACAGGAAAGTTTTTAGCTTCAAACTATTATGATATAGAACCTGATGTCGTAACTCTTGCAAAAGGGCTAGGCGGCGGAGTTCCAATCGGTGTCGTTATGACAACTCTAAAAGATGTCTTTAGTGCAGGAGACCACGGTTCAACATTTGGCGGAAACTTTTTAAGTACAACCGCTGCATGTGAGGTTGTAGATATTTTAGACGAGATGTACGAGAGTGGTGAACTTCAAAAAAGCATAGACTATTTTGATAGTGAACTTGAGAAATTCTACATGGAGCATAGAGATGTTTTTACTTCAAAAGTCGGTATCGGTATGATGTGCGGATTGCGCGCTAAAGATAGTGATACTTTAGCAAAAATAATCTCAAATGCAAGAGAAGAGGGTGTGGTAGTTTTAAGAGCAGGGCGAGATACGCTCAGACTTCTACCGGCTCTAACAATTACGAAAGAGGAGATAGATGAAGGTTTTAAAGCTCTCAATCGCGCTCTTAGCTCTTTGTAGTAATACACTTTTTTGTGATGAGAAACTAGATGACTATATCTCTAAAAACAAAAAAGAGCAGTTTGATTATGATTTTAAAAAAAATGAAGCCGAGAGTTCAAAACTTCGCGATTCATGGATAGCGCCTCTTAATTTAAACTATAGCCATACAAAAAGCAATCCATACGGTGATGATCAAACTTCAGAGAATGCTGCGATTAAAATGGATCAGCCCATTTTTCAAAGCGGCGGAATTTACTACGGCATCAAATTTGCAGAAGCTTCTAAGATTTACTCAAATTACTCTATTGATGTGGTAAAAAGGAAGTTGATAAAAGATGCAATTTCTCTTTTGATGCAGATAAAACAGATGGATTTGAAGATAAGCAAGCAAAAACTTCAAATAGAAAATTCTGAGATAAATCTAGCACAGAAAAAAGAGGGCTATCTTAACGGTCAGCTTGATTCCGGCTTTTTGGATAGTGCAATAGTTGAGAGAAATATTTTGATTCAAGCTCTTTATGATATAGAAACAAACAAAGAAAGAGTTATCTCAAAGTTTCATGCTATTAGTGATATGAACCATGAAAATACTTCTGTACCGACGTTAAAACTCATTACTCAAGAGCAGTTTTTAGAGCAAAATATTATACTCTGCATGTCAGAAAGTGAAATTATTAAAAACGGATATGCGAAAGATTTGACCGTTACAAAGTATCTCCCAAGGGTTAATGCTACAGCGGGATACAGCTGGGATAAAAGCAATACTTCTTACCAGTTCGGTCCAAATGAAAAAGAGTATTACAGCTTTGGTTTTAAAGCAAATTTGCCGCTTGATATAAACAGTTTTAAAGATGTAGAGTCTTCAAAAATCGACTATTTAAAATCAAAACTTGTTGTTGAAGATAGAAAAAGAGAGTTAATCGCACTCTTTGAGCAGGTGATGCAAAATATAGATAATTTTGAGAAAAAAAAGCAGCTAAGTGTTGAAAACAGAGATATTTATGAGAAGCTTTTAGCAGATACGCAAGATCTCTTTAGAGCAGGATATAAAACTCTGTACGATGTTGAGCTGCTGCAAAACTCTCTTGAGATTCAAAAAGGCGATGTCGAGATTTATGAGATTGATAAACAGCTTGAACTATTAACCCTATATGAGATGTACAAAGATGAAATTTAGCGACTACATGAATGATTGGCTTTATGGCGAAAATGGCTACTATGCAACCTATAAAAATATTGGAAAAGGAGGTGATTTTTACACCTCTGTCAGTACAAGCAAATTTTTTGGCGGCACTATTGCAAAACATATTATCTCTTTGGTTGATGAGGGCTTTTTGTCTAATAATGCGACTATATGTGAAATAGGTGCGCACCACGGCTATTTTTTAGCTGATGTGATAGAATTTATCCATACTTTAAGACCGACACTGATAACCACTTTAAAGTTTGTAGTTATCGAGAGATTTGACTCACTGCAAGAGTTTCAAAAATCATATTTTGAGGAGAGTTTTGGCGATGTCGTAAAACTTGCACACTATAAATCTTTGAGTGAATTGAAGTGCAAAAATGCTTTTTTTATAGCAAATGAAATTTTTGATGCATTTCCATGCGAACTTTACTACAAAGGTAAAAGTGCCAGAGTTGATGGACATGAAGTTATTTTTGATGTCGATGATGACTGGGTAGAGCAAAAAGCAAAAAAATATCACAAAGACAGAGGCGAAATAGCTCTTGGATATGAAGCATTTGCACAAGAGATGGCATTGTCATGTAAAAAATTTGAGTTTATGAGTTTTGACTACGGAGAGATGCATGCACGCCCAGACTTTTCACTAAGAGTCTACTCAAAACATGAGGTAACGCCATTCTTCGATGAAAACATCAAAAGAGATGAGCTCTTTGCAAAATCAGACATAACTTACGATGTAACGTTTGCACATGTAAAGGATGCATTTCTTGAAGCAGGTGTAGAGTTTGTAGAGCTAAAAGCACAAATGGTCGCCCTTGTGGATATGGGAATCTTAGAACTTCTAGAAATCCTAAAAGAGAGAGCGGATGAGAAAATTTATAAGCAAGAGTTGGAAAAAATAAAAATCTTAATCATGCCCAATTTTTTAGGCGAGCGGTTTAAGATGATAAGGTTTAGAAAGAACAAATCATAGAACTTAGTGAAATGGCTATACAACTCTTTGTTTAATGTATAAAAATGACCGCTCAAAGGATGAGCAGATGCAAGGAATATTTGAATTTCTTCTTCGTGGTCGTAAAATAGGGGAAATACCCGCTAGATGATGAACTAATAACTAAAATACCTGAGGGTAACGATTTGCTATTTAGCGTATCGACTCCAACAGTAAGACGACATTTTGCTTTACTGCTAAAATCTCTTGATTTGCCTCAAATACATGTTCATGATATTAGACATAAGACGGCTACTATTTCTCTTGAGTCAGGTGTAGATGTAAGCATAATGTTAGGGAATAAAGATATTGCTACTACGGAGAGAATCTATATAGATAAAACCACAAAGATGCCTAAAAGGGTTACAGACGGATTTTTAAATGCTGTAAAATAATCATGTATAGCTCTGAATACTAAAAAACTTAAATAAAACTTAAAAAGCCGAAAATAGCCACTTTTGAAACTCTGATCTATCAAAATAAGATATTAAAAGATATATATTTAGCTATCGAGTAGCTAAAGTGATAGTAATACAGCATATATAATTTATTATATTATAAAGAATACTTAAGAAAAAAAAATATTATGATATACTTTTTTGAAAAAGAATAGGATTAATATGATAAATAGTGTTTTTCTATCAAATAATGCGCAATTTTATAGGATTAGAGATGGCAAGCAAGTTATAGCGTCAACCATTGAAGATATAATCAAAGAAGCATCCAACAACAAGTTAGCACGCAGCTACATGCTTGACGACTTTAGACTGGCTAGAGATGTAGATGGATTTACTTTTAAATATACATTTAGAATTTATAAAGCAAAGAAAAAAGTAGACTTTATATTTGATAGTGATAAATTTGATACGATACATGCTTTTATTTTACTAATAGAATATGATAACAATTTAATTGTGTTTAAAAAAAGTACAAATACCATTACATCTAGTTTGTCAAAAATCTTTGAACTATTGGATTATGAGAAGATATTGAATATTGTAGATGACACAATGCATATACAAAAAGTAGCTTTACGAAATATGACAATTTCTGGAGAAGCGATACATTCTCATTCTTATGAAACACCTGGAAATTTAAATGGATTACTTTCTATGCATTCAGCTGGAAAAGCGATTCCACAAAATATGAAAGTTAAAAAAGATGCAACATCGAAAAGTTTGACTGCATCAACAGGTAGAGTAATTGAATCTTCAGGAAGGCAAAATATAGATAATTTATTTAAATGGGCAAAAACACAACTAGATATAATGAGTTCAACTCATAGTAATAAATTTCTTGAAAAATTTGCTCAACCAGTTGCATTGCATAGAATTTTACCTAGAACTGAACCTAAAGCTATTTTACTTGAAGCACATACAATTCGAGAAGAGTTAGACAACAACAATATTGAGTTTGTAATTTATAAAGAATTTCCTAATAGAAAATCTAAAAGAATAAAAAATCAAGCCATTATTGAAAAGATATTAGCAATGTTAGAAAAAGTATATGAAATTGATATCACAAGGAATTTAATTTCAAAAGAAATTTCTCATTCAAAGATAATTGATATAAATACGCATGAATTTGTAGGTAATCTAAAAATAAATGACAAAAGTTTAACTTTTGACATTCCATGGCTAAAAAGAATATCCGTTAAAGAAAATGGCACCTGTATAAGTTTACAAAAATATTTGATAAATAAAAAGTTATATAGTATCGTTTTCAACGACTTTAAATATATGTATTTTAGAGGGGCTTGTTTTAAAGACTCAACGGGAAAATCAGAAATAGATAGCATATTAGAAGCATTAGTCCCGCAAGTAAGATTTAATAATGTAATTAATGAAAAAGGTACAATTTCACCAACTCATACTAAGTTCGACAGTATTTCAATGTTTGATGCAGTTGAAGATATTCAGTCTTCTGATGATTATATTTTTTGTGATGACCTTGGAACAGAATGGTGTGACCATATTACTATAAATAAAAACAATAAGAAAATAAGATTTATACATTCTAAAGCGGGTGACACAACTAGTCTCAGTGCAAGTAAGATGCATGAAGTAGTTGGGCAGGGAATCAAAAATTTAGGAAATATGAGTTTTTCACTAGATGATTTCATTTCAATAAAAGAAAATAAATTTAATAGAATGTATGAAAGGGACAGTACTGTAAGCCAAATTCAAAGAATGAGAAAAGGCTCTCTTTCTACATTAGATAAAGACCTCATAAATAATATTATAAACAATTATGAGACGCATAGAGAATGTATATTAAGTTGCTCATTTTTATCTAAAAATGACATAAAGATAGAATTTGACAAAATTAAACTTGACCAATATGTAAAAGGGAATGTATATCAATTATTTTGGATAATATCATCTTTTATACATGCTTGTAGAGGAAGTAATGTGATACCAATAATTTATTGTAAAGCATAATCAGTATGAGCATAAACTACCTCAGTGTAAAAGGCAAAAGATGACTCAATCAGAATTTTATAGAATGAGAAGACCAGAGTTATTCTCAGATTCAGAAATCATTACTCAGGTGACATTACAAAAAGAAGTTTTGGCTTATGAATTAAGCAAGATATCTAGAAATCAAAAACAAGATGAGTTTGAAACTTTATCCCTATAATTAATTTTATCTATTCTCCATATCAATTATTTTTAAACTTACTAAAAAAAGTCCAAACTTTCTAGTGTCGCTGCCCTCTAATTCCTCTTTATTCTCAAATGGTTTTGGGGGTACAATCTCAATTGTATTTGCATATTCTAAGTTGTCGAATTCAAATGTGTATTTGCTGGGGCTTTTATACTGCGGTGTAAACTCATGTATGTTGTTTCCGACTTTAATTTTTACCCTATTTTCATTTATGTTTTCCCCATATGCTCTACAAACTATCTCTAATTTAAATTTTGATGCAAGAGGCTCTTTAAATGTAAATATTGCACTTGGATGTAGCTCTGCATCTGTCCATCTTCCCAGTTTATCAGGGTAAGAGACGCCTTCTATATTTTTTAAAAAACTTGGATAGCCCTCTTTTTTAAATAAAATAGCATCTTTTAATGTGGCTTTATACTCTACTCCGTTGCGTTTAAGCATATCTATATTGCTGATTATTCTCTCAAGGCTACTGTTTACACTTAAGTTATTTTCATAGTTGTCTATCTTGTAGTCTTTGATTTTATCAACTCCCTTTACTTTGTATTTAACACCTAAAATGCCCTCTGCGATGCACTGTTTGCCTGACTCGTTTGTACTAAATATATAGTTCATGACATCACATCTGTCAACCCATAAAAATTTATCATTTTGTTTAAAATTTTCTAACTGCTCGTAGAGTTTCCATGCATAGTTAAACTGAAAATACGGCTCTACATTGTTATCAAGCACTCTAAATAAAACAGGAAGCTTATAACTGCTTGATTCAAGATTTACTAGCATTTTTTTAAAATCTATGCTCAAAGTATCTGACATTTTTGGAAATTGCCAAAAACTAAGGATGTAATTTCTCCACTGGTTTAGTTTCTTGTCAAAGTCGCCAAAAAGAGTATATACAGACTCACTCTCTCTTAGATTTCTGCCAAGCCCCAAATCTGTTTTTATATCAAGAAACGATAATACCGTGGGCGAAAAATCAAATGGAGTTCCCATCTTATCTACCGCTTTGTACTCTTTGTTATTTGGGTCAAGAACCACAAAAAGGTTTCTTCTATTTTTGGATTCATTTATTTGATCTATTGCGGTATTTCTCATAGCCAAATGGTCGGATGTAAGAACTATAATTGTGTTAGCGCCATATTTTGAATTTTGAACTTTTTTAATAAATTTTGATATCAATATATCTGAACATTTTACGGTATTTAAGATTTCGTTAGATCCATCTAGATATAGATCTTTTGAGCATGAGTTAGATAGATGCCCCTTTGGATGATGTGTGTCTAAAGTATGAGTAAAGAGTGCAAAATGTTTATTTGATGAGGATAGTGTTTCAAACTCTTTATAAACCATCTCAAAAAGTGAATCATCATAGAGACCCCAGCCGTTAACATATCTTCTGTTTTGAAGTTTTTTTTGTAACTCCTCTTTTCCTTGTACTTTATCAAAACTGTGTGTTTTGTAAAATTTGTCAATACCGGAAAATTTGGTGCTGCTTCCTTGCATAAATGATAAAAAGTAATCATCCTTTTTTAAAACATCGCCTATACATGTAGCTTTTGGGTAGAACTTATCCACTCCCTCCATGGAGTTGCCGCTTGAAGTGGTAAAAAGCGGAATCCCGCACTGCGTGGAGGTGATGCCGGCGATGGTGTAGTTTGAGCCTGATGTTTGTACGATATTGGTAAATTCAATACCGTTTTCTTTTATGATTTGAGTTAAATTTGGTGTCAAATTTTCAAAAAGTTTATTATCAAAATAGGTTTTCTCAAGACTCTCGGCATATAAAAATATAATATTTTTTTTGCTTGAATTAAGATCCGAAGTGGTAGGAATTTTATAGTATTCATAAAAATCATCCGCTTGTTCTAGCGTCAATGTTTGATAGAGATTTTTAAGATCTAGTGTAGAGGGATGTGCCAAAAATGCCAAAATTAAAAAACCGTTATGTAAAAATGCCTTTATCTTTTGCGGTTTAGCAGCTACTACGCTATCAAGATGTCGATAGTAAAAAAAAGCCGTAACAAACAGAGTAACAAATGAGGCAATAGAAGCAAGGATAAGTAAAATATACTCTTCAAATCCGGCTTCTCCCAAACCTAAGTTCAGAGCTGCTAAAACCGTTTCGTTTATTCCGTTACCTGTAAAATAACTTGCTACAAAATAGATTATCGTAAGTATGCCAAAGAGAACAAATAATCCTACATCTAAAAAAATTCTTTTTCTTTTTTTCTCTTTATACTTCATTGTAAAAATGGCAAAAATAAAAAAAAGCAAAGAGAGTAAAAGTATATTCATATAAAAAAAAGCTCCGAAAAATCGTATATAGTGATTATTTTAAAAAAAAGTTTATAGATTGCTTAATATTTTCATAAGCTCTTCAGGTCTGTTTGAGGTTGCTATTGCAGTCTCTTTGGAAATCGTTTTTTTGTGTAGCAATGCTAAAAGCTGATCTGTCTGCGTCGTCATATGGGTTTCATTTTGATTTAACTGCATTTGCGAATAAATTTGATGTACTTTGTCTTCTCTTATAAGGTTTTGAATTGCAGGATTTGTTATAAGCACTTCTTGTGTCGCAACGATGCCTCCGCCGATTCTTGGCATAAGAGATTGTGAAATAACAGAGATAAGTGAAGATGCAAGCTGTGCCCTGACTTGTGCCTGCTCACCTGCATCAAAAACGTCTATAATACGATTTATGGTTGATGGTGCCGAGTTTGTATGAAGAGTTCCAAAAACAATGTGACCAGTTTCAGCGGCAGTAAGGGCTGCTGCAATAGTCTCTTTATCTCTCATCTCTCCTATAAGTATAACATCAGGATCTTGTCTGAGTGCAAATTTGAGTGCTGTTGCAAATGAGCTTGTATCAGAACCTACCTCTCTTTGGGAGAAGAGTGATTTGATATTTGTATGAACAAACTCAACCGGATCTTCGACTGTTATGATATGTTTGTTTGCCGTAAGATTTATTTCATGAAGCATTGACGCAAGTGTGGTTGATTTGCCGCTGCCGGTCGGTCCTGTTACTAGAATAAGTCCTTTTTCTTTTTTAACAAGTTCTTTAAAAATAGGATTATTGTTAAATTTGTCAAGTGGCGGAATTTCAATAGGAATCATACGAAATGCACAAGCGATGCCACCTATTGTGCGGTAGTAGTTTGCACGAAAACGACCTACATTTTCCAGCTCAAAAGAGAAGTCAAGTTCATTTTTATCTTCAAAAATTTTCTTCTGCTTGTCTTCAATAAGTGCATACGCCATCTCTTCTATCTCTTTAGCGGATAAAACAGGAAGATTAAGAGGTTTTAATGCTTTATCAATTCTAATCTGCGGTTCACTTCCCGGAACAAGGTGCAAATCTGAAGAGTCGAAGTGCAAAACACTTTTAAGCAGTTTTTTAATATCGATTGGTTTTTTTTCTTCGCTCATAATCTTATTCTATTATTTTAGGCACAACAAAAAAGTGATCATTGCTCATAGGCGCATTTTTGATGATACTATCATTTATGGCAGAGTTGCAGTATGGAATATCTTCTCTTAAAAATGTGGCTTCATCACTCATAGCAAATTTATCATCAACACCATCAGTGTTTAGTTCGCCTAAATTATCTACAAAATTAACAATTTGTGATAACTGATCTACAATCTCTTGACGTTTTTCATCTGAAATTTTTAAAAATGATAGTTTTTCTAATCTAGCTAATAATGCATCATCTACTTGCATGGAAACATCCTATTATAATAATTTACAAGATTGTAACAAAAAAATTCTATCTATTTGATGAAACTTTAACAAACTATGCGATATTATTTTGAACTTTTTGATAATTATATATAAAACGAGGAAATATTTTTGAACTTAAAAGACAACATAAGTATGGTAAAAGAGGAGTTAAACTCCGAAGAGAAATTTTTTGAAAAAGCGGTAATGACTGAGAAGTTTCTTAAAAAATATAAAAAAGTGATGATAGCTTCAGCTACTGTTGTTGCTTTAGTTATCGGTGCTAATTTAATCTATGATATGAATAAAAAAAGCAATACAACGGCTGCAAATGCTGCTCTTTCTAAACTTCAAGCAGATGCAAACAATGTAACGGCATTAAAAGAGTTAAAAGAGGTAAGCCCCAATTTGCATGATGTTTGGGTTTATTCTCAAGCGGTAGCAAAAAAAGACCTTGAAGCGATTAAGGGTTTAAAAAGCTCAAACGCGTTGATAGTAAGTGATTTGGCAAAGTATGAATCGGCTACAGATGCTGCTTCGCTTGAAGATTATGCTTCAAAACAAGATGCTATATTTAGAGATCTTGCTCTTGTTCAGAGCGCTGTAATGCTTTTAAATGAGAATAAAGTAGATGAAGCAAGATCAAAGCTGTTAAAAGTATCCAAAGACTCTTCGTTAAACAAGATAGTTTCAGCTCTTATGCATTATGGTTTAAAGTAATATTTTGAAACTTTTAATTATTGCACTTATCTCAGTTACGGCTCTTATTTTTTCTGCATGTAGCTCCAAAGAGGTGTTTGAACCTACTCATGTCAAAGATGATTGGGAACATGTCGGCAACAGCAAATTTACTATAAAAAATATTTCACCTGATGCTGCACTTGTAGAGGATCATAAAGTATTACTACATGGTAAAGTTCTAGACATTAGCATTGAAGATAACCATAGATTGCTTGGAGTTAGCGATGGGTGGATTATGAGTTCAAGCGTAGAGGGTAATCTGACACTGCAACATTCAGCAGATAGCAAAAAAATTGAGAAATTTAACCTAAAGAGAACTGTTGCAACAGCTAGTGTTAAAGGAGATCTCTTAGCCGTCCTATTTGCAAATAATGAGATGGCTATTTACTCTATAGCAGATAAATCTCTTTTTATTAAAGAGCAGGGTGATGCTCCGATAGTTGTTAACTCAAAAATAGTAAAACCGAATTTTAAAGATGATTTGGTTATTTTTGCAACACTTGACGGAAAAGTGGTTATCATAAACTCAAAAACAAAAAAGAAACTAAGAACCGTTATCGTAAGCAGTGAAGAGCACTTCAACAATATTATATATCTGGATTTTGTGGATAATAAAATCGTGGCAGCAACAGGTCATAAAATACTCTCTTTAGCTCAAAAAGAGATTCGCTTGGCATATGATATAAGAAGCGTTATAGCTGATGCAAAAGAGCTATTTGTAGCTACAAAGCAGGGTGAGATAATTTCTTTAACACCGGAACTTCAACAAAATGCAAAACTTAAATTTCCGTTTGCTCACTTTTTGGGGATGATTATAAGTCATGATAAACTTTATGTTCTGGAAAAAGAGGGTTATATCATAGAAATTTCAAAAGATTTATCAGAATATACCATATATGAGGTAGACGTAGAAGATGGTTATGTTTTTATCGATGGTAAAATCTTCTTCGTGGATGATGAATATATCTCGGTAGAGTAATGTGTCAAACGAGCTAGAAGCTTTTATAGAGTATATCAGTGTTATAAAAGCTCTTAGCAAAAAAAGCGTAGAGGCTTATCAAAGTGATTTGGAAGCCCTTGAAAAAGCTCTAAATAAGCCTTTAATAGAGCTGGATTCAACTTCTCTTTTTGGTGTTCTTGGTATTTACAAAAACAAAAGAACCTTAAATCGAAAACTATCTTCAGTCAATGCCTTTTTTGATTTTTGTTATAAAAATCAGTTCTCTCAAGAAAAAACCAAACTAAAGTTTTCAAAAATTCCAAAACTTCTCCCGAAGTTTCTGCCCTATAAAGAGATACAAAATGCTCTTAGTCAAATAGACAAAAGTACGCTTATCGGTCTTCGTGATTATGCAATGATTCTTTTTTTATATGCAAGCGGAGCTAGAATCAGCGAATGTTTGGCACTAAGAAGAGAAGATATTGAGGGTGAATGGCTACATATAAGACATGCCAAAGGCGAAAAAGAGCGCATGGTACCACTAGCAAAAGTTGCAATTTTGGCAGTAGATAGCTATTTAAATGAGATGAAAAAAAATAACGGACATGTTTGGTGTAACTATAAAGGGGAGAAGCTTAGTCGCATATCTGCTTATAAAATAACACAGAAATATATGGGGGTCTCTCCACATGTACTTCGTCACTCATACGCAACATCGCTGATAAGCGGAGGAGCTGATTTGAGAGTTGTTCAAGAACTTTTAGGGCATGCTTCTCTTCTAACGACTCAAATATATACGCATATCCAAAAACAAGACCTTAAAGAAACGGTTGAAGTGTGTCATCCTATGGCAAAAGAGCAGATATGAACAAAACAGACAACCCTATTTTTTCAAGACCATTTTTAGAATCTCTCTTTTTTGTTCAAAACAAGTGGCACGAACACGGCATCTTAATCCATACGCTTCGTGTCACCTACTATATTTTAAAAGATAAAAAGTTTAATTTTTTTGCAGCCGGACTTTTACATGACATCGGAAAACCGTTTTGTGCTTTTAAAAAAGATGATGAGGATATAGAATTCGGCGAATATAGTTTCACTGACCATGAAGAAAGAAGTTATGAGATAATCAAAAATTGGTTCTTTGTAAGTGAATATACAAAACAGATAGTCCGCTATCACTATCTTATCAGAGATATAAAAAAGAGTCAAAAAGAAGATTATGCGAGATATGAGAGCAAAAAAAAGATTTGGGATACTCTGAGCGAAAAGCTAAAAAAAGATTTGGAGCAGTTTTTAGTATATGATGATTTGGGTAAAGGAAAAAAAAGAAGGCAAATCTAACGCAAATGTAACAAAAACAGTGTAAAATTTACTTTTATTTAAGGTTGTGAACAATGATAAAGAAATTTATTCCTCTATTTGTAGTATTAATGGCAGTTTTAGTTATTGTAATGATTTTTTTATCTTTAGCATCATCTAAGAAAATGGTTGTTGTGCAAGATGGAAACATAGAACAAAAACCTATTGAGATGCAAGCAGGTATTTTTCAAGACAGCGACTGCGGAATGGTTATAGATGATCTTGTAGACGCTTCTCAGGTTATTACAAAGAGCGGTAAGAGCTGGTTTTTTCATGATCATGGCGGTATGGTTAAGTGGCTTGAAGATAAAGAGTTTAGAAATAGTGCAAAAATATGGGTTATGAGCAGAGATACCAAAAAATGGATAGAGGCAGAAGAGGCTTTTTATTCTCTTGTAGATAAAACACCGATGGGCTACGGCTTCGGCGCTTATGAAAAAAACAACCAAGAGTATGTTAATTTTGATACAATGCGGCTTAGAATATTAAGAGGGGAGACTCTGCGTAACCCGCTTATACGAAAACAGCTTTTAGGAAATTAACAAAGCAACTGATGGAAACCGTAAATATTATAAGCATTATAACTATTGCATTTTTAGGCTCGTTCGGTCACTGTATCGGGATGTGCGGCGGGATAGTTTTAGCATATTCCACTATAAAGATTGAGCCGAAAAGTTCTAAAGTTTCTCAAGGTGTCGCACATCTACTCTATTCGTTTGGCAGGGTATTTACATACTCAATTTTGGGTGCAATTTTTGGAGCACTCGGCGGTGTTGTTACATTTAGCAATACTGCAAATGGGGTAATGCTTATTATTGCAGGTATTGCAATGGTTCTTGCAGGCTTGTCCCTTATGGGCAAAATAAAATTTTTAACTCTTATAGAACACTCATTTTCATCCTCATCAACATATAAAGATGCATTTAAAAGAGTATTAAACTCCAAGTCAAATTTTAGTTTTTTTATTTTAGGAATGCTTAACGGTCTTTTGCCGTGCGGCTTTGTCTATTTTTTCGCTATCACCGCGGCAAGCACTGCAAGTCCGTTGTACGGTGCTTTCGTCATGGCAATATTCGGTATTAGCACGATTCCTGCAATGTTTTCTCTTGGTTTTCTCACATCTATCTCTGGGGCAACAAGCTTTAGAAACATGATGGTGAGCTTATCCTCTTTTGCGGTTATTCTTTATGGTTCATATACTCTTTACAACGGCTATGACTATATATCCAGAGCAGAAAAAACGTTGAGCGAGTGCCATACTAAATAGGTTTTATATATTAAATTCCGTAATGAAAGTCAAGGATTTTGTCGTAATTTGATTAAATTTGTTTTTTTGATTAAAAGTTGATTTTATCTCATAATTGCTTTTAAAGGCATTTATGAGATTTTAGAGAAACTAAGGTTGAGATTGATTTTTTGTCTTCATGTGAAGAAGTAAATCATTTTGAGCGTGGATACGATAAATCATATCTCTGAGAGTGTTGAATTCTTCAATGTCTTCTTTCATAGTTTTAACTTCAGATTCCAACCTTACAAAGCGTGAACTAATCACGATAAGTGAGGTTAAGAAAGTAAAGAAAAGACCTGCTAAAAGTGCATAATCTTGAAAGTTCATCATGTCAGCTTGTTAAAGAATAACTTTTTTCATACTCATGATGAAAACTTCATCTACTAAAACCTCATTGATTGTTAGACCGATAAGAGAATTAAAAATATCTTCCTCTGTTTTTGTAGGAAGTACAAGCATATTCATATATGCTTTAACACCTGAAGTAGTATTTTTAACCATACAGCCAACTTCATAGTAAGAAGTTACAACGTCGCTACCTGAAACGGTACCAGCTTTTAAAACTTGGTATTCGCCATCTAAGAAATCAGTTGCAAAACTTGTAGCCTGAGTATCATCACAAGGAAGATAAACAACGTTGTTTTTACCGCTAAAGCGATTTATAATCATAGACTTAGCCAAAAGCATTATAGAAACTGCTATAATAAGTGCTAAAAAAGGGTATCAAATTTGAAAAGCTCGATTATTGAAAGCATAAAAGCACTTCCGCCCCTCTCCGCGACTATTATAGAGATTAAGAGAGTTTATGCCGACAAAAATTCAACAATAACAGATATGGCGAAAGTTATAGAAAACGATCCTATGATTGTTGCAAATATCCTAAAAATCGCAAACTCTCCTCTTTATGGATTTGGTAGAGAGATTAAAAATGTTACTCAGGCAGTTACCCTTTTTGGAATGAATATGACTCGTTCCATCGCCATAGGAAATGCTATAAGAAAACTTTTAAATGTAGATATGCAACCATACGGAGTGACATCAGAAGAATTCGCATACAATTCATCTCTGCAAGCATCTTTGCTTTTTAATTGGTATAAAAAAATTGATAAACAAAAAGCAGAAGAGCTTTTTTTAGCCGCATTTTTGCAAGAAATGGGAAAGATACTCATAGCAAGTGAAGTGATACAAAACGATGAAACTATAAGTTTTGCGAGTGAGATAGAAAATTCAAATAATCTTTCTATGGTTGAGAGGGCATACTCCAATGTCACATCTGCAGAAGTTACGGCGATGATTTTTGAACATTGGGGATTTGATACCGATTTTGTAGAGATGATAAGACATTCGGATGATCCATCTTTTGCTCTGAGTGAAGTTAAAGAGTATGCCACTGCTTTAAATATCGTAAAAACAATTGTCCCTATAAATAAGCCTTTTTCTGAAATGTCAATAAATTTTGGACTTAAAATAGCTTCAGATGCGCTTTACGATACTGCTCTTTTAGAAGAGAGTATTTTACAGATAATGAGTTTTAAAGAATGAGTAAAACAGTTACTATTATTGACACATTCGGTTTTTTCTTTAGAAGTTTTTATGCACTTCCGCAGCATCTTAAAAATAGCGAAGGTTTCCCTACAGGGCTTTTGACCGGCTTTACAAACTTTATCTCAACTCTTCAAAAACAGCATGACAGCGACTATATTATCTTTGCAATAGATACAAAAGGAAATAGTTTTAGAAATGAGATAGATCCAAACTATAAAGCAAATCGCTCCATTCCTCCCGAGGAGCTTATAATGCAGCTGCCGATTGCAATAGAGTGGATAGATAAGATGGGATATAAGACTCTAGGACGTGTTGGATATGAAGCAGACGATATGATAGCTACCGTCGTGCATTTTGCCAAAGAGAAGGGTTATAACGTAAGAGTTGTCTCTCATGACAAAGATCTCTTTCAGCTTATTGATGACGGCAAAGTGGTTTTAGTCGATGCTATCAAGAAGCAGACCATGGATGAAGATGCTTGTTTTAAAAAATACGGTATCGCGCCAAAGCAGTTTATAGATTATCAGGCAATTTTAGGCGATTCTGCCGACAATATCTGTGGGGTTAAGGGCATCGGCAAAGTAGGTGCACAAAAGCTTTTAGCGGAGTATGGAACGCTAGATAATATTTATGCAAATATAGATAGTGTAAAACCCCTTGGTGTGCAGAAAAAATTAATAGAATTTAAAAACAACGCTTACATGTCAAGAGAGCTTGTAACTCTTAAGCATGATGTGTTGGAGAATTTTGATTTTGAAGAGTACAAGATGGATGTAGAACATCCGTTTTTAAATATCTACGATGAGCTTGTAAGGTATGAACAAAATGCTATCTTAAGATCACTTCAAGCAAAAAATATAGTTACGCAAGAGACACATCAAGAAGCTGTGAAAAAAGTAGAAGCAGAGGCTCAAAGTTCTAAAAAAATGGATTTTAAGGCAACTCTCATAACGGATGCTAAAGAGCTGCGTAGAGTTCTGTCTTTGTTATCGCATGAGAGTATTGTGGCTTTCGATACAGAAACTACAGGGCTTGATTATGAAAAAGATTCTCTTGTAGGTTTTAGTTTTTGTTTTAATGATGAGGAGGCTTATTATGTTCCTATCGCTCACTTTTATCTTGGAGTTCCGCAGCAGATAAGCGAAGATGAGGCAAAAAAAGCAATAAGAAAAATATTTGCTTCACATGTGGTTGGACATAATATAAAGTTTGATTTGCACTTTGTGAGTAGATTTTTAAATGATGTGAATCTGGATATTTTCGCCGACTCGATGATTCTTGCATGGCTTATAAATCCAGAGAGTGCCCTATCTCTTGATAAACTCTCTGATAAACTTTTAAATCATACGATGGTGCATTACAAAGATACGGTAAAAAAAGGTGAAACATTTGCTTCTGTTGAGTTGGGAGATGCATGCAAGTATGCTGCAGAAGATGCGTTTGTTACTCTAAAGCTCTACCGTCTTTTTTTAAATATGCTAGATCTTCAAGGTGCAAAGCATCTTATAGACGAGGCTAGGGAAGTAGAGTTTCCTTTTATAAAAACTCTTCTTTGCATGGAGATGGAAGGTATAAAAGTGGATGCTCTATTTTTGGAGAAGTTCCTAGTTGAGGTAAAAGGTACTCTAAGCGGCTTAACTAAAGATATTTATGTTTTAGCAGGAAGAGAGTTTAATATTAACTCTACTCAGCAGCTTGGGACGATACTCTTTGAAGATCTTTGCCTCTCAAGTTCTAAAAAAACAAAAACAGGATACTCTACGGATGAGAATGTTTTAAATTCCCTTAAAGGCGCACATCCGATTATTGAGCTTCTTTTAGAGTATCGTGAAGTCTATAAGCTCTACTCAACCTATATAGAGCCGCTTTTAAAACTCTCCCGTGAAGATAAAGAGAGCCGCATTCATACCTCGTTTGTGCAAACCGGAACGGCGACTGGGCGTTTAAGCTCAAAAAATCCGAATTTGCAAAATATACCCACAAGAACGCCGCTTGGAACAAGGATAAGAGAAGCTTTTGTTGCTGGAGAGGGCAAAAAACTAATCGGAATTGACTACTCTCAGATTGAGCTAAGATTGCTTGCCCATTTTACCGGAGACAGGGTTTTAGTGGATGCATTTAAAAATGATAAAGATATCCACATGGAGACCGCAATCGCTCTTTTTGGCAAAGATGAAGCAGCTAGCAAAAGAAATATTGCAAAAACGGTAAATTTTGGGCTTCTTTATGGAATGGGGCAAAAGAAACTCTCCGATACGCTTAGCATAACCACAAAAGAGGCAAAAGAGATTATAGATAGATACTTTAACAGTTTTCCGAGTGTCAGGTCATATTTTCGCTCTATTGTAGATTTTTCTAAAGAGGCAGGATATGTAGAAACGCTCCTAAAACGTCGCAGATATTTCGACTATGAGAGTGCTTCGCCGATGTTTAAGGCTGCGTATGAAAGAGAGTCTGTTAACAGTCTGTTTCAAGGAAGTGCGTCAGACCTTATAAAGCTGAGCATGAATAAAATCCACAAAGTAATAGAAGATGAGAAGTTAAATGCAAAGATGCTTCTGCAGATCCACGATGAGCTTATATTTGAAGCGGGTGAAGATGAAGCAGAAGTTTTGGGAGAGCGATTTAAAGAGATTATGGAAAATATTGTTGAGCTGAATATTCCGCTCAAATCAAGCATAAACATAGGAAATAACTGGAGCGAGTTAAAGTAGTGCTATATGTTAAAACAGTATAAAGAGGCAATAGAGAAGAGCAATATTATCTCCAAAACGGATATTAACGGGATAATAACTTTTGTAAATGATGAGTTTTGCACAATTAGCGGCTATTCTAAAGATGAGTTAATCGGAAAAAACCATAATATTGTAAAACATCCTGATGTAGATAATGAAAAGTTTAAATTATTATGGGAAACAATCTCAGATAAAAAGACATATAAAGATACTGTAAAAAATTTAGCCAAAGACGGCTCTACTTTTTATGTCAACTCCACAATAATCCCAATTCTTGATAAAAATGAAAATATTGTTGAATTTGTCGCAATCAGGTACGATGTGACAAAAGAGGTACTCTTAAGAGAAGAGCTTTTAAAAAAAGAGATAGAGTATGAGGAGTTAAACAGAAATCTTGAAAAAAGAGTTCAGGAACAGACTAAAGAGCTCAAAGAGCTAAACCAAACATTAGAAGCACGGGTGCGTGATGAGATAAGAAAAAACGAAGAGAAGCAGCGTGTCATGTTTTGGCAGTCACGTCATGCGAGTCTAGGTCAAATGATAGCAAATATCGCTCATCAGTGGAGACAGCCTCTAACAGAACTTAGTTTGGCGATGTTTAACATAAAAAAAGCCGTTCAAAACGATAGAGTCGAAGATATGTCAAAATTTTATGATGAGAGTAAAAATATCATCAAAAATATGTCTCAAACAATAGATGATTTTACAAACTTCTTTTCCCCAAACAAGGTGCGTTATTATTTCAATATAAGTGAGAGCATAAGAGAGTCCATTGGACTTTTAGAGAGTGTCATTAATGATGAGATGATAACCATTAAGACGAATTTTGAGGATATAAAAGTTCTTGGAATTACAAATGAGCTTACGCAGGTGATAATAAATCTGATAAATAACTCAAAAGACGCTTTCATCCATAATAGTATTTTACTTCGAGAGATAAATATAAGCACAAAAAAAGAGAGCGGTTTTGCCGTTATCGAGGTGCAGGACAATGCAGGAGGGATAAGTAAAGAGAACATTGAGAAGATCTTTGAGCCTTACTTTACCACTAAGCATAAAAGCCGTGGCACGGGACTTGGTCTATTTATGTCAAAAATGATTTGTGAGCAAGGTCTTCATGGTACGCTTGATGTTAAGAGTAAGAAAAAGACGACAACCTTTAGCATAAAAATTCCATTGGATGATAATGAAAAATAGAGCCCTAAAAGATCTTAAAGTTCTGCTCGTAGAGGACGAAGAGAGCATCTCAAGACTTTTAAAAGAGGCAGTTGCGGATAGTTTTTATACTTTTTTGATTGCTAAAGACGGTTTGGAAGGCATAGCACTATTTAAGAAGCTAAAACCGGATATTGTCATTACTGACATTATGATGCCTCGCATGTCAGGGCTTGAAATGGCACAAGAGCTAAGAAAGATAAATCCTGATATTCATATTATAGTCTTGAGTGCTTTTAGTGAAAAAGAGAAGCTTCTTAGTGCCATTGACATAGGTATTAATAAATATTTTTTAAAACCCTTTGACACGGATGAACTCTTGGACTATATCCAGAGCATCACTCCAAAATTATCGGATAGGCTTATCAAGCTTGATGATGGATTTGTATTTAATAAAAGCACAAACTCTTTGTATAAAAAAGATAGATTTGTCCCTCTTACAAAAAACGAGATGAAATTTTTATCTCTTTTGCTTGATAATCAAGAGAGCGTAATAGACGACACTCTCATTAAAAAAAATCTATGGGAAGAAGATGTGAGCGATGAGAGAGTGAGAACTTTTATAAGGCGTCTCAGAGCAAAAACATCGAAAAAACTGATAAAAAATGTAAAAGGAGTTGGTTACCAACTCGCTTTTAACGGAAATTAGTTCTTTGAATCTTCGGTTTGTAGTGAGGGTCTTCTCCCTCAATTGTCCAAAGTTTTTTAGATAAGTAGCTGATTGCATTAAAAAAGCTCTCATCTACATGTTGCCAAAAATCCAACTCTGCAAATTCGCTCTTAAGAAGTGATACTTCAAACTCGAAACTCTCCATTGTGTCAAGTTTTGGAAGCATAACGGATCTATTTGTTTCAAGATTTGCCAAAATCCACAGAGATAAGAAATCCTCAGAGTAGTTCCATAAGATATCTTTTGCGTACTCCTCAAAATCTCTATGTCCGCTTAACTCAAAAAGTTCAATCACAAGCGATACGACTCTATGCAGATGAACAAAAGGAACCATTGAGAAGAGTTGTCGCCCAACTGATGTTCCCTCCGAGTGAAGAGCACCTAAGAAGATTCTAGCTCCTCCGTCCGTATCTCCAAAGTTGTTTGTTTTTAAGCCAATCAAACCTATATCTGTATGTCTATGTCTTCCGCACCCTTTTGCACAGCCTGAAAAACCTACTTGTATACGGTGTTCGTTTATCTTATCAAGAGGCAGATAAGATGTTTCATCTTTGATGCTCCAAACTGCATACGGACAGAGGTTTCCTGCACATGCTACTATCGTATCGCTTATGGCAGGTGATTTTAGTGTAGTTGATGGCTCTTTTAGAGATAGAATGTAGATATTTTGATCTATTCCAAAACGTATCTCCGCATTGTTCTTTGTGACAAAGTCTGCAATGCTTTTTATTTCATTTGTGCTTAGTCTTGAAAAATCCGTCTGATAGCAAAATCCAAAAGTACCGTCTTTGAGCTTATGAAATTCACTAAAATTTGATTTCTCTAAAATAAGTTCTCCCTCACTCTCGAACTCTCTTTTGTATTCGCTCTTGATATGGGCTTTTAAGCCATCCATCCCAATCTCTTCTATCATGTGAAAGATACGTGTTTTAGAGCGAGAAAAGCGGGATCCGTGAAGGTAAAATGCCTCAACCAAAGCTTTGAAAAAATCAAACACTTCACCCTCTTTTAAAAAGATATCTGCACTTTGGGCTACTTCCGTATTTTTTCCGCCCATGTAGACGTTAAACCCAAAAACACCATCTTTTTTAGCAAGTGCAAAGTAGATGTCGTTTGCAAAGAGCGAGGTTACGTTTGAGCGGTTACCGGATATGCCGATAGATAAACGGCGAGGCAGCATACCTACGTATCGTGGATTTTCGATGATATAGTTATGCATCTGCATTATAATTGGATATACTTCAATCTCAGAGTACTCCGCGCATCCATCGTAAGGATCCGTTACTATATTTCTTACATTATCTCCAAAACTCTGCCATGTAGAGATGCCAAGAGCGTTTATACGCTTGTAAATCTCTAAAACATTATCAGCCTCTATATTGTGAAGCTGCATGCCTGCTCTTGCCGTCAAGATAATAGTCAAGTTATATTCATCTACAATTTTAGCAACATCTGCAAACTGTTTGGCTGATATTCTGCCGCCGGGTATGCGTATGCGGATTGTAAACTCATCTTCTAAAAAATCGGTATTAAATATGCCGAAATCCTGAAGATAGTATCTATCTCCCTCGCCAAGATTTTCAAAGTCAATATTTTCAAAATCTTTATAGTAATCAATTGGTTTTAATTGAGCTTTATATCGCTCTCTTTTATTTAATTTATTTTCCATGTGCGTATTTTATCTAATAATTAAAATAGTTTGTATTGATATAAGTCATCTAAAAATAATTTCAATATCATTGAGTAGAAGTGACTTGTCAAATCTGTTTTTTGGAGCTTGCAAATTTGCAATATTTGAACCCGTGTCTCTAAATTCTTGCAAATAGTATGGTTCTTTATAGCCTCTCTTTATAAGATCTATAATGATTTCATTTATGTCGTTTTCATTTAGCAAATCGCTGTGAAGAGTGGTTCTGACCTCGAACTCTAAAGAGCTACTAAGCAGCAAATCTAGTGTTTTAGAAAATTCATCAAATTTGTTTGAGTGGGTAATCTGAGTGAATTTGTCTTTTGGAGCTTTGTAGTCAAGTGCAACATAGTCTAAAAGATTTAAGTCAATCAGCTCTTTTACATGTAGAAAATTTGTGCCGTTGGTGTCAAGCTTGATTTTAAATCCAAGCTCTTTTATTTTTTGGCAAAAGAGCCTCAACTCATGTGAAGTTGCTTCTCCGCCTGATAAAACAACGGCTTCAAGTAAATTTACTCTGGTTTTTAAAAAATCGAGGATATCTCTGTAGCTGTGTTTGCCGTCCTTGGCAAAAACTATATCTTTGTTGTAGCAGTAGTCGCATCGCATATTGCACCCGCTAAACCACACTATACACGCTAGGTGGTTAGGGTAGTCTAAGTGGGTGAATGATGTTAAATCATATATTACTTTAGCACTCAGTGAATTGTTTTCGCTGTTTATGCTCACCGGTTTTTCCTACATTAAAACTCTCAACAGGTCTGTGATAACCCATAACTCTTGTGTAAACAATACACTTTTGTCTTTTGTCTTTTAATATAGTTAAAGCTTCATTTTTACTCATTTTCTACCTCCTTTGTTTAAGATAAAAGATTATGTTCATTTAGCAACTCTTCGTCACACTTCGGACAAAACTCATGCTCACCGGCAATATATCCATGTTTCGGACATACGGAGAAGAGTGGAGTTACCGTAATGTAAGGAAGTCTAAAGTTTGTTATTACGTTTTTAACCAGTTTTCTACAAGCCTCAGTTGAACTTACTTTTTCTTGCATGTATAGGTGAAGAACCGTTCCGCCTGTGTATTTGCACTGTAAATCATCTTGCAAAGAGAGTGCCTCAAAAGGGTCATTTGTCAAATCAACAGGAATCTGTGATGAGTTTGTATAGTAGATATTCTCACCCATTCCGGCTTGAAGAATCGAATCACCGTAACGTTTTTTATCCTCTTTTGCAAATCTGTAAGTTGTTCCCTCGGCAGGAGTTGCTTCAAGGTTGTAAAGGTTTCCGGTTTCTTCTTGAAACTCCACCATCCTGTCTCTCATGTGATTTAAGAGTTCAATCGCAAACTCTTCTCCTATTTTATCGCTGATATCGTATGAGTCGCTCGTAAAGTTACGAATCATTTCATTGATACCGTTAACGCCAATCGTCGAGAAGTGGTTTTTAAAGCCCGGTAAATAGCGTTTTGTATAAGGGTATAAACCTCTGTCATACATCTCTTGAATAAACACTCTTTTTTTCTCTAGCGTAGACTTTGCATGTTCCATAAGCTGATCAAGTCTTACATAAAGAGCCTCTTTGTTCCCTTTATAAAGGAAGCCGAGTCTCGCCATATTTATAGTGACAACACCGATAGAGCCTGTCATCTCTGCCGAACCGAATAGTCCGCCGCCTCTTTTTAGAAGTTCTCTTAAATCAAGTTGTAGACGACAACACATACTTCTTACATGTCCCGGTTTGTAAGCCTCTTCATTTGGAACAAGTTTGCCTTCTGAATCACGTTTAAACTGAGAACCGATAAAGTTTTGGAAGTATGATGAACCAATTTTTGCAGTGTTCTCAAATAAGATATCAGTGTTTTCTCCGTACCAATCGAAGTCTTCAGTGATGTTTACGGTTGGGATAGGGAATGTAAACGGCTGACCGGTTAAGTCACCCTCAGTCATAATCTCATAGTAAGCTTTGTTGATAAGATTCATCTCCGGTTGGAAATGCTTATAAGTCATCTCTTCAAGAGAGTTTACACCTCTGTGCTTTGCTTCTTCTAGAAGTTCGTCATCATTAAGAGTTTTAAATATATGGTTCTGTTTAGATGTAGGAATCTGCTCTTTTAAATCTTCCGGTACAGTCCAGTCAATAGTAACATTCGTAAATGGGGATTGACCCCAGCGAGCCGGAACATTAAGATTATATACAAAGCTTCTTATAGCTTTTTTAATATCGTAAAATGATAACTTGTCTTTAAACGCATAAGGAGCCAAATAAGTATCAAATGAGCTAAATGCTTGAGCGCCTGCCCATTCGCTTTGTAAGATACCTAAGAAGTTTGCCATCTGTCCTAGTGCTTCACGAAAGTGTCTTGGAGCATCTGATTCTACACGACCACGGACACCGTTAAAACCTTCATCGAGAAGTGCTCTTAAACTCCATCCTGCACAATAACCTGTAAGACAATCTAAGTCGTGGATGTGATAGTCTCCATTACGGTGAGCATAACCTTCTTCTTTAGAGTAGATTTTGTCCAGCCAGTAGTTTGCTATTACCTTGCCTGCAGTATTGTTGACAAGACCGGCATTTGAGTATCCTGTATTTGAGTTGGCTTTAATACGCCAGTCTGTTCCGCCTATATACTCTTCGATAGTTTGAGTAGAGTTAATGTAGGTTGTATCTTCATCCAGTCCGCCGTCTCTTTGCATTTTATGCGTATGACGATAGATCATAAATGAACGCATTACGTCAAAGTATCTTGATTTGTATAGCTCTTTTTCTATCAAATCCTGAATATCCTCAACTGCAACGACTCTTTTACTTTTGAGTTTTTCAAGAACATTAAAGAATATCGAACTGTCATAAGTTACATTTTGAGATTTAAAAGCTTTTTTGATAGCATCTTCAATTTTAAAAGATAAAAACTCTTTATATGTTCCATCTCGCTTTAAAATATTCTCAATCATGTAACTTCCTCGTAAAAAATTAGAAACGCAGTTTATATAAATAGACGTTAAAAACTTATAATAAAATGTGTCACACTTGCGTCACTAAAAGCTCTATTCGTGAGAGTAGTGTATAATTGCACATGTAAATTTTTAAAAAAAATTATGAGGCTTAGAGATGTATAAATATTTAATAACATCAAAAGATTTTTATACTTGTGATGTTGATGAATTTTGTAAAATTTTAGCAAATCAGATAGAAAAACATCAACCGACTCATATTTTATACAGAGATAAAGAGAATGAGAATTATGCGCATCAAGCTGCCTATTTTGCAAGAGTTTGTGCCGGGTATGAGAATCTAAAAAGCTTCATTCATCAAGATATAAATTTGGCGAAAAGGTTAAATACAACAGGTGTTCATCTGACATCAATGCAGTTTGATGAGATTGCAAAAGCCAAAGATTTTGGATTGCAAGTCATAGTAAGTACGCATGCAAAAGAGGAGATTTTAAGAGCTAAAGATCTCGGTGCCAACGCTGTCACATACAGCCCGATTTTTTCTTCTCCAAATAAAGGCGAGCCAAAAGGAGTAGAGAATTTAAAAGAGATTTTAAATGCGTGTGATATAGATATTTTTGCATTAGGCGGCATCCTCACGCAAGAACATGTAAAAGCTTTGGAAGAGACGAATGTATACGGTTTTGCTTCTATCAGGTATTTTTATTGAGTTTACCTGCTAGATGTCCGCTTGCAAAGCTCCACTGAAGATTATAGCCTCCGCATGGACCGTCAAGATCCATAATTTCTCCGCAAAAGTATAAACCGTTTATGATTTTACTCTGCATTGTTTTTGGTTCAATCTCTTTTAAATCAACTCCGCCGCGTGTAATCATCGCCATCTTAAAACCATCATGTCCTACAACGGTGAGCGGTGTCCAAGCAAGCAACCCTATAAGTTTTGCTCTGGCTGCTCCTGATACTTTTTTATAGGTTGTTTTAGGATCAACTTCACAGAGAATGCACAACTCATTTGATAGACTCTCTGGGAGCAGAGTGCCTACAAGTTCTAGCATGTTTAGATTTGGATTTTTTGCAAATTCATCTTTTAAATGTTTTGTGATTTGCTCCTCATTCATGCCCTTTGTAAGGTTTAGAAGAATGGGAACTTCGCCGTATTTATCGAGCAGCGGGGTTATCTCTCTGGCGGCATCTAGCACGACAGGACCTCTAATGCCGTTTTTTGTAAAGATGAGATCTCCATTTGCTCTGATTTTACTCTGTTTTTTCATGTCAATGCGAAGTTCAACTTTTGCGATTGTATCTGCACAACACGAAGCTACCCACTTCTCTTTTGTTTGAAGCGGCATCATGGCAGGATGCAGATCTGTTACATGATGACCTAGCTCTTTTGCAATTTTATGACCATCACCGTCTGCTCCAAGAGTCGGATAACCAAGTCCTCCGGTTGCTAAAATAACATTTTTGGCATAAAATATCTCACCCTCGGTTTCTACTGCGACTATTTGATTTTCTACATGTAAGAGGTTTTCTACTTTTTTGGATGTTAAAATGTCTACATCCAATCTTTGCATCTCATCAAGAAGTGCGGATATAATGGTCTGTGAGCTGTGTGAAGTGGGAAATACTCTAAAACCGTCTGGTGCATGAGTCTCAACCCCAATGCTTTTAAAAAATTCTACCAAAGCTTTGGAGTCAAATGCTCTAAGAGCATCTTGCATAAATCTTCCGTTGCGACCGAATTTTGCCATAAAATCTTCATTTGACAGAGTATTTGTGAGATTGCATCGTCCTCCGCCCGTAGCTTTTAGCTTTACGGCGATTTGCGGAAGTTTTTCCAAAAGCAGAACTTTTTTTCCTTCTTTTGCAGCGGTTATGGCTGCCATAATTCCGGCAGCGCCTGCTCCAATGATTATACTTTCGTAACTTTTTGTCAACTTGATACCTGATTTTTTAAAAGTATACTAAAAAAAATTATATTTGGTGGTATTATTGTCTTTATTAATAGAAATAGGAATTGTTATGAAATTTGATAAAATTATTAAAAGCGTATTTTGTGCTGTTTTGCTATGCGGTTCGCTTTTTGGGGCTTCACATGGAACCCATTGGGGTTATACAGGTCATGATGGTGCTCAAAATTGGGGTTATTTGGCACCACAATACAGCACATGCAAAGACGGCAAAAATCAATCCCCGATTAATATATCAAAAGGTGTTACGATTACTACAAATAAGCTTGAAGATATAGACTTTAATTACAAGTCAAGAACATCTGATATTGTAAATAACGGTCATACCATACAAGTAAATGTAAAAGAGGGAAGCAGCATAAAGGTTGATGGAATAGAGTTTTATTTGAAACAGCTCCATTTTCATACGCCTAGCGAAAATCAGATAGAGGGAAAAAATTTTCCGCTTGAGGCGCATTTTGTACATGTCTCAAAAAAAGGTGAAATAGCCGTAGTAGCGCTTATGTTTGAAAATGGAAAAGAGAATCAAACCATAAAAGATATTTGGGATAGAATGCCGCGTAATGCGGATGAGAAAGAGTGCTACTGTTCGTCTACCGATGTTTTAAATTCGTTTTTACCAAAAAACAGATCATACTATAGATTTACCGGTTCTCTTACCACTCCGCCTTGCAGCGAGGGTGTAAGATGGTTTGTTCTTAAACATTATTCAACTATATCGGAAGCTCAAACAAAAGAGTTTTTAGAAGTTATGCATCATGAAAACAACAGACCGATCCAAGATATAAACGCTAGAAAAGTTTTATTAAACTCTCCCATCTCTTTTTAATAGAGTTTGGAGTTGTTAAGCATGACATAAAAAGATGGCAACTGACACCCTTTTCGTATTATAGACAGAGCGATATATGTCTAAAGGGTCTATCAGTAAAGTTAATTTATATAGAATGTCCTCTAATAAATAGTTAGTAGTAAGAAATACTTTTTAAAATGAATAAATATTTATAATAAGGAATAAAATGACACTTCGATGTAGAGTAGTTTGTACTGTTTGTGAACAGAATTATTTAATGCGTATATCTTTAGGTCATAGCACAAAACAGAATCATATGGTGGAGTGTAATAATTGTAAAAGTAGTATGCATATAAAATTAGAGCTAGATAGTCAATCTTATAAAATAAATTATCTTGAAAACTGCCAAGAAGCTAATTTTGAAGATGAAGGATTATTATCAAATAATGATAATTATATAACAAAAAACTTACATCCTGAACTATTAATTCCGAAAGAATTTAGTGAAGACAACTTTTATAATGCAAATGTATTCGAAGGTTCAAAACTTGTGGAGGATAGAATAAAGAATGCAGGTATAGTGTCTGATGAAAACATGAAGATGACATTTGAATATACTAATAACTTAAATATTATCGAGAAAAATTGGAATGTAATTAAAGTTGCATGGAAAATGAAAAATAATAAACAAGCAGATAAACTTATTATTAAATATTTAAAAGAATATAAAAGTGCAACTGAATCTGTAGATGCGGACTTTAACAGTATACTTTTTGATTTTAACAATACAATATTATTCCCAGATTTTATAGATTATACTCCAGATTTTTCAAAATTATTAAGAGATTCCTTTGATGAGTCAGAATCAAAGAGTAAAGAATATTTAAAATGTATAAAATATTATAAAACAAACTTACTAGATGAAAATATGAAAAAATTCTATGATATTTATTGTGATTATTTTGAACTATACAATGATTTTAAATCATTACTAATGTATGTAGTAACATCCAAAAAAGTCAATCCTGAAAGCCTTGTATCTTCAGAAGATTTTGAAAAAACAAAGATGTTTTACGGAAAACTGTTTGAAGCTTATACTTCAAATGTAAGTTTTATAACAATGCTACATAATATTTATAAAGGAAGAAAATTTGATAAGTTAGAAAATATAGATTTTGAAAAATATTTATCAACCGATAAAGCAAATAGAACTATAAATTTTAAAGATACTCAAGAATTTAAATTCTTTGATGAGTTTATTGATAGTCAATTAAGAAATGCATCACATCATGGTAATATTGAACTTAAAGATAATATTGTGATATATAAGTCAGGAAAGCCATTGAAGGAATATAAGATGACATATACAAAGTATCTTGAAATGTGTACACAATTATTTATAAGGTTTATCATATTGCACCAGCTGCAAATATTGAAATATCATAGTTACCTAAAGTATAATCGTTAAATAGAGCAAAAAGACTTTTAATCGCTCTGCTACTAACAAATCAGTGGAGCCAATAAATTACCCTGTGGAAAATTTATTAGCTCATTTCAAACGTTATCCTTCATTAAGGAATACAAGTGTTGCATAAAAATAAAAAGGTGGCTGACACCCATTTTCTGATTGCTTCGCTGCGCTCGTAATGAGGTAGTTAAAACCAAAAAAGGAAGCAAAGATTTATCTTTGTTGATGAAGCAGACGAGGTTAAAACCTCGTTTCCAAGAGAGAGTTTACGAGAAGTCTCTATTTATTAAACATAATTGAGCCAAGGCGAACCATATTTGATCCACACTCGATTGCCAGTTCAAAGTCGCCGCTCATTCCCATAGAACAGATATTCGCACCATCTAGCTGTTTGTAGATGTTGTAAGTAGTCTCAAAACTTTTTTTAATTATGGCTTTGTCATCCGTGTGTGCGCCGATGCTCATGACGCCTTTTAGGTGGATATTTGGGCACTCTTTTTGAATTTGCCTATAAGTTTCAACGGCATCTTCTGGCATTACGCCGTGCTTAGACTCCTCTTTTGCGGAGTTTATCTGCAGAAGTGCATCGAGCGTCATGTCTCTGGCTTGAAGCTTTTTTTGCAGTTCATGTGCCAACTCCAAAGAGTCAAGCGCATGAAAAAGGGCAGGGTTGATATCGAGCAGGTTATTGATTTTATTTTTTTGCAGATTACCTACAAAGTGCCATTCAAGAGGCAAATCTTCAAGCTCACTGCTTTTTGCTCTTAAATCCTGCACCTTGTTTTCGCCAAAAGCTCTTTGACCTATACGGTAGAGTTTTTCTATCTCATCTGCCGTAGAATATTTGCTGATAGCTACTATCTTAACTATATGTTTCTCATCAAATCTAACTCTGGCAAACTCGACTCTTCTTATGACGTCGTCTATATAAATTTTGTACTCTTCTTGTGTCATTGCCTATCCTATCAATCTATTTATATCGTTGTAAATCCCGAGTCCCATAAGCGAAAATAGTATCACCCAGCCTGCTATCGTTAAGTTTATCATGATTCGCTCATTTACCTCTTTTTTGAATATAAGCTCATAAAGATTGAACATGATATGCCCGCCGTCAAGCGCAGGGATTGGAAGCAGGTTTAAAACACCTAGGTTTACGGAGATGAGTGCCGCAAAAAATAGCACGCTCATCCATCCAGCTTCGCTTGCGTCTGAGGTTAGTTTAACTATGGAGATAACACCGCCCAGCTCTTTAGCAGGAACTTCTCCTACTATGAGTTTTTTAAGCCCTGTAAAAATCAGCGTAGAAGCGTGAATAGTCTGATCAACGGCATAAGAGAGAGTCTCTTCTGCACCAAGTTCAAGTTTGTGCGTTACTCCTGCACTACCGATTCCAATCATCTTTTTTTCAATCACTTCATTAAACATATTTGTTGTTTGCGTGGTTTTTGGCATAAGCGATATTTGTTGCATGTAACCATTTCTAACTATCTCAATATCAAGTGCTCCCTCTGAACTCTCTATGATCTTTGCCATCTCTTCCCAAGTAGATATCTCAATAGAGTTTATGGAACGAATAGTGTCGTTTGTCTCCAACCCTGCGACAAAAGCAGGAGAATCTTTTACGACTTGACCGATAACCGGAGAGAGGATATTTGGTCCGCCAAAAGCGATAAAAAGATAGAGAAAAAATGCCAAAACAAAGTTTGCAAGCGGACCTGCAAGCAGGATAAAAATCTTCTGTGCAGGTGTTTTTACATTGTAGCTGTCTTTATCATAACTCTTTTTTGTCGGATCAGCGTCATCTTGTCCTTTCATTTTTACATATCCGCCAAGTGGGATGAGTGCGATTCTCCACTCAGTTCCCCATTTTCTAAACGAGACTATTTTCTGCCCGAAACCTATGCTAAATACCTCTATGTAAACGCCCATTGCACGTGCTGCAAAGTAGTGACCTAACTCATGGAAAAATATAAGCGCCGATAGGACTAAAAGTGAAACTAAAAAACTCATCTATTTGCTACCTTTTAAAATTGCGTCTCTAAAACCCCAGAGATATTCAAAACCTGAGTAGAGTGTAAGTGCTACGGCAAGCCATAAAAGCTCACTGCCAAGTGGCCAGTGCATAAGCAGAAATCCTATGGCAATCATCTGAAGTACAGTTTTTATCTTTCCTGCCATCGAAGCTTTTATGTCAAGCCCCTCGCTTATCGCTACAGTGCGGATTCCAGTGATAAAGAGTTCACGAATTATGATAATATAAATAGCCCATGCATTTGCCTCTCCTACCATCATAAGCCCCAAAAATGCGGCAATAGTAAGCATTTTATCCGCAAGCGGATCTATTATAGCTCCCAGTATCGTCATTTGATTCCACTCTCTTGCAATGTAGCCGTCAAAAAAGTCTGTTACGCTTGCCAATACAAAAATGAGTGAAGCGGTGTAGTAGCTCCATGTGATGTGATAACCTGCATCCGTAAAGTAGTTTGGATTTAAGATAATCCAAAACATAATCGGTGCTAAAAGAATACGCAAAAATGCTAACAAATTGGGAAGATTTAACAAAAAATAGCCTTGTTTTTTGGCGTATTTTAGCTTTTTGGCTCTTAAAGAGGGCTTGACATTTTCTTTGCATCTCTGATATTATAGATTATTAAACTAATAGCCAAGTGATGAAATGAATCTGCACAAAATAGAAGAGAAGGTACGCTCATATACCAAATTTATCAAAGAGATTGAAGTTATATATCATGACGGATATCCTTTTGCACTGGTTTACCCGGATTTTGATGCCCTAAGAGAAGCAAAAATAATAAACATCGAAGAGGAGATAAAGTGGTATGCTATAGAGCTTTACAATATGGAATCAGATGAGGACAAGAAGATAAGAGGTTATAAAATATTAACCGATAAGATTGATGAGATGGCAGAACCTGATAATGATGTTTATGATATTTTAAAATCGTATATCGCAACTTTAACGAAATGTGAAATTCTTCCATCTTCACATTTGGAACTTGACCTTGGGCTTGATTCACTTAACTATGTGGAGCTTTTTGTGTTTATACAAGAGAGTTTCGGAGTTAAAATCGATGAGGCAATTTTTTCAAATATAATGAAGATGCAAGATCTTTATCTCTATGTTAAAGCACACACTCTGTATATCCGTCCGTCTATGCTTGCATGGGAAGATATTTTATCAAAAGAGATAGATGAAAAGCTTGTCTACTCCCCCTTTATAATGACTATATACAAAACCGTTCTCTACCCGTTCTTTAAACTATATTTTCGCCTTGAAGTGGTGGGAGAGGAAAATATTCCGACCTATCCATGCATAATCGCACCGTCGCATCAAAGTATGCTTGACGGCTTTTTGATAGAATCCATACTGCCGTACAAAATTTTAAAAAAAAGCTTCTTTTTAGCGTATAAACAAGTATTCGGTACTCCCTTGCTAAGCCCTTTGTCAAAGCATGGACAGACTATTTTGATAGATGCCAATGAAAATCTAAAGCACACAATGCAGCATTGCGCATTGCCCTTGAGGGAAGGAAACAATCTTGTGATTTTTCCGGAGGGTGCAAGAACAAGAGATGGAGAACTTCTAGAGTTTAGACCTTTTTTTGCGATGCTCTCTAAAACTTTTAATATTCCCATAGTTCCGGTTGTGATTGACGGCAGTTTTAATGCACTCAGAGCAGGCAGGCTTTTTCCTCGACCGAAAAAGATAAGAGTCACATTTTTAAAACCTCTCAGACCTGATGGGCTTGATTTTAATCAACTTACCCAGAAAGTAAAAGATGCTATAGAGAGTGAACTCAAACTAAATCACTCAGTGCGTCGCTAAGCTCTTTTTCGCCCTTAGTCTCATCAACAAAGAAGAGTAAAATCGCTCCTAAGAGAAACAGCAGTGATATTGAAGCAATAGCGAGGCGTGAGTTTTGAGTAAAAAGTGCCACGACTGCCACAAGCAGAGGTCCTAAAATAGCCGCAAACTTGCCTATAAAATTATAAAATCCGAAAAACTCTGCCGAACACTCTTTGGGAATCATCTTTGAATAGTATGAGCGGCTAAGGGCTTGAGTACTTCCTTGAACGATGGCAATCATGATAGCGAGTATATAAAATTCAGAAACTTCCCTCATCGTCGTTGCCCAGATAACTATAAGCAGATAGACCGATATGCATATATAAATCATCTTTTTCGTGTTCCAAGATTGTGCGAGTCTTGTTAAAATCAGTGTTGCTGGAAATCCGACAAACTGAACGATAAGCAGTGCAAGGATAAGATTTTTAGGATCAAATCCAAGTGCCATCCCATAGTCTACAGCCATCTGTATAATAGTATCTACACCGTCAATATAGAGCCAGTAAGCTGCTAAAAAGAGAGTCAAATGTTTAAGCTCTCTAACCTTTAGAAAAGTGTTTTTTAATCTGACATACCCGTCTCTTAGCGCAAAGGCACTTTTTTTCTCACTTTTTTGCTCCTCTTTTACAAATAAAAGCAGTGGCAAAGAGAATAGCGCCCACCATATAGCTACGCTAACAAATGAAACTTTTATTGCATCTGCTTCGCTGTTTAATCCAAAAAATGCAAAGTCTTGCAGCATCCAGACATTTATGCTAAAAAGAGTGCCGCCTCCCAAATAGCCAAGAGCATAACCGAGACCTGAGATAAAGTCTACATTTTTTTTAGTTGAAACAGATTGTAAAAGTGCGTCATAAAAAGTGTTTGAGCCCATAAAACCTATATTGCCCAGCACATATATAAAAATCGCAATCTGCCACTCGCCATGTCCGACAAACGACATTGCGGCACTCATTAAGATGCCAAGATATGAGAAGATAAAGAGAAATCTTTTTTTGAGTGAATTTGCATCGGCTATGGCACCCAGAAGCGGAGCGACAAGCACTATGATAAAACTTGATATCGAGTTTGCAAAACCAAGATGTACGGTGCTGATGGTTGCATCTGCTTCTGCGCTGTAATATGCTTTAAAAAAAAGAGGGAAAAATCCGGCTATAACGGTAGTTGCATACGCTGAGTTTGCCCAATCGTAAAGCGCCCACGAGTAGATAGTTCTTTTTTGGGTCTGCATAAATACCTTTTCATATTTTGGTATAGATTTTACCACAAAAGCAGAGATTAGATAAAATAAGTGATAGAATATTGCATGAAATTTTTAGAGCTTTTAAACCGTATCGGTCTTATTGCCGCTCATAGAGGTGCAAGATCTGTTGCACCTGAAAACACCCTCACGGCTTTAAAAAAGAGTGTCGGCAAGTGTGATTTTATTGAGATAGATGTACAGCTAAGCCGTGATGGGGCAGCTGTAGTTATGCATGACGATACGCTTGAGAGAACTACGAATGTGAGCGAAATGGATCTCTTCAAAGAGCGTAGCCCGTATAGAGTCTCTGATTTTACGCTTGATGAGCTTCGCATGCTTGATTATGGAAGCTGGTTTTATAAAGATAAAAATCATAAAGAACCGCTGCTTACTCTTGGCTTGGCATTGGAGTTTATAAGAGAGAAAGGTTTGTTTATGAATGTTGAGATTAAAGATATGCATGGCACTTTTAGTGATGAGAGAGTCGTCGAGAGCGTTGTAAAAGAGATAGTCTCTGCTGATGTGGATGAGAGAATTTTACTTTCATCTTTTAGACATGAGTATCTGCGAATGTTTAAAGAAAAATTGCCGAATGTGCCTACTGCGGTTTTGGTTGAAGATAAACATCCGCAAAATCTTATTAAGTACTTAAGAGATCTAAGAGCAGATGCTTATCATGTAAATGATAAGTCAGTGGATGAAAAAACAGTAAAAAAGCTAAGAGAAGAGGGCTATTTTGTGGGTGTTTATACGGTTAATGACGCTAATCGCGCAAAAGAGCTTTTTAATATTGGAGTGAACGCTATTTTTAGCGATAGCCTAAAAAAAGATCTAGAGATGAGCAGTTTATGAATTACGAAAAATTTGAAAAAGCTCTTGAGATTTTAGATATCGTAACCCGCATAACACAAACCGAGCTAAAAGAGAAGTATCTAAAATTATCAAAGATCTATCATCCAGATATGCCTGATGGAGATGCGATAAAGTTTAAAGAGATAAATGAAGCGTACAAACTTATAAATGCTTACATGCAAAACTTTAGATTTTCTTTGGATGAAGAGGAGTTTTACGCCCAAAACCCTTTTTCAAGAAAATCAAAAGATTGGTTTTATAACTTTTAAGGAGTAAAAGATGATTATTGGAGTTCCAAAAGAGGTAAAAAGCAGTGAGTTTCGTGTCGGTATTACGCCCTCAAATGTCGCATGTCTTGTAAAAGATGCTCATAAAGTAGTTGTTCAAAGCTCTGCAGGGATTGGCAGCGGTTTTAGCGATGCTGAGTATATAAAAGCCGGCGCAACAATCGCACAAAGTGCAAAAGAGCTTTATGATGAGGCTTGGCTGATTGTAAAAGTTAAAGAGCCGCAGCCGTCTGAGTACGGGTTTTTAAAGGAGAATCACACTCTTTTTTGCTATCTGCATCTAGCGGCTATGCCTGAGCTGACTTCTGTTTTGATAGAGAAAAAGGTCTGTGCTATCGCATATGAAACGGTATCAGTGGATAATGAACTTCCTCTTTTAAAGCCCATGAGCGAGGTGGCCGGTAAAATGGCACCGATAGTCGCGGCATATCATCTTAGCCGCTATCAAGGCGGTGAGGGTATTTTGATAAGCGGAGCAGGCGGAGTCGCAGGGGCAAATGTTTTAGTTATCGGTGCAGGAAATGCAGGAGCAAATGCGGCAAAAATAGCAATCGGTATGGGAGCGGATGTAACCGTCATAAACCGCACTATGCCAAAATTAGAGCAGTTGCAAAAAGAGATTCCAAATGTCAAAACGCTTCTCTATTCACATGAAAAACTTGGAGAAATGCTAAAAAGTGCTGATATCGTTATAAGCACCGTACTTATTCATGGAGGAGCGTCTGCACCGAAACTTATAACTCGTAACATGTTAAAAGAGATGAAAGAGGGTGCGGTTTTCGTTGATATTGCGATAGATCAAGGCGGAACGGCAGAGAGTTCAAAACCGACTACACATACAAATCCTGTCTTTTTAGAAGAGGGTGTGCTTCACTACTGTGTGGCAAATATGCCCGGAGCTTATCCGAAAACTTCAAGCGTAGCTCTCTCAAATGCTACAATTTTCTATGTTAGAAAACTGGCAAATGAGGGAGTTCTAAACGCTGTTAAAAACGATGCGTCCTTAGCTCTTGGAGTCAATATTTTTAACGGAGCCGTGACAAACCGTGCCGTTGCCCAAATACATAACTTAGAGTTTAAGGCAGTTATGCCATGGAAAGGTAAGTAAAAATGGGTTCAAACAGTCAAATGGTCGATTATCTTGTAGATATCGGCACACTTCGCTCAGACAATATTATAGAGGCATTTAGAAGTGTAGACAGAGCGGATTTTGTAGCAGATCCGAATGCTTTAAATGTTTATGAAGATCATCCTCTTGGCATTGGATACTCTCAGACGATTTCACAGCCTAGAACTGTTGCCATGATGATGGAGATGCTCTCGCCGAAAGAGGGACAAAAGATTTTAGATATCGGAAGCGGCTCAGGATGGACAACTGCACTTTTAGCTCATATTGTCGGGGAGAGCGGTTCTGTAATAGGAGTTGAGAGAGTAGATGAACTTGTAAAGTTTGGAAGCTCAAATCTTAAAAAATACGGCTTTAAAAATGCAAAGATTATTCAAGCCCAAGATGAGTTGGGCATTAAGGGTGAGAAGTTTGATCGTATTTTAGCTTCAGCCGCAGCGGCTGAGTTTCCGCATGAATTGACAAAACAGTTAAATGTCGGCGGAAAAATCGTTATTCCTGTAAAAAATTCAATCTATGAGATGATAAAAAACAAAAATGGCGAACTTGATGGAGTAGAACACTACGGATTTTCTTTTGTTCCGTTGATTTATTGATAATCTATAAAATTCTGACACGAAAGTGTCAAGCTTTAGTGCCATAGCGGTTTATCCTCTTTGGTCGAGGGCTAGCGCAGATGGCGGAATCGAGGTACCCCTTGAGGGTATGCTTCCGACATCGTTATAAATAAATGAAGGTTCTTCTTCATTTTATGGAATAAAATTAAGGAGTAAAAGATGTCACATACAGCATGGTTAAGTAAAAAACTACAGAGTGGTAAGATTCTTTGTGAGGCTTGCGCACATGTATGTAAGCTTGATGAGGGCGAGTACGGTATATGCGGTGTTAGAAAAGTAGAGGGCGGTGAGTTGAAATTGCTTGTATACGGACTTGCCGCTGCGGTCAATATAGACCCTGTAGAGAAGAAACCTATGTTTCATTTTCTGCCAAAAACAAAAGCTTTTTCTGTGGGAACGGTTGGATGCAATTTTTCTTGCAAATTTTGCCAAAACTTCGATATATCGCAATATCCAAAAGAACACGCCCATAAGATAACAGGTCATGAACTTTTGCCTGAAAAAATCGTTGAGCTGGCACTTCAAAACGGATGCGATTCAATCGCCTACACTTATAATGAGCCTATAGTTTTTTTTGAGTATACCTATGACACGGCAAAACTTGCACATGAAAAAGGGCTTAAAAATATCTATGTCACAAGCGGTTATGAGACAAGAAAAGCTATAGATTTACTTGCTCCTTATGTACAAGGTATGAATATAGATATAAAAAGTTTTTCGGACGAGTTTTACAAAGAGATTTGCGGCGCAAGACTAAAACCGGTGCTTGAAGCTGTGAAATATGCCCATGAAAAGGGAATCTGGATAGAGATAACGACTCTTCTTATCCCTGGTAAAAATGATTCGGATGAGGAGATTAGAGCTATAGCAAAATTTATAGCTGAGGTTGATAAATCTATGCCTTGGCATCTTTCAGCCTTTCATCCGACATATAAGATGCTTGATGTTCCGCGCACTCCCGAGTCAACGCTTCTTAGAGCATATAAAATAGGACAGGAAGAGGGGTTAAAATATGTTTATATAGGTAATGTCGACAATGAAGATTATGAATCTACATATTGTCCGAATTGTAAAAAAAGAGTGATTGATAGAAGCGGAAATATTGGGCAGTATGTGACAAATGAGCTTGATAAAAACGGTATATGTCCATATTGCGGCTATAAACTAGAAGGAATCTGGCATTAAACAAGGTACTGTAAATGAAAATAAAACCGTTTGATATTGAACTGCTTGAGAGTATTGACAAGGAGTTTGAACAGGAATTTTATAAATATTCAAAAATCATAGAGCATCAAAAGGGATCATCTCCTTTTACTTCCTATGATTTACTGAAATTTTTTTATATCCTCTTAGATGGAAAAGTAAAAACATATCAGATAAATTTTGAAAATTCTAAAGAACAGACATTTTTTATATATCAAAGAGGCGATATGTTTGATGTCGTATCATTGTTGGATGAGCAGCCTCATGAGGTTATATATGAGGTTTTAGAAGATTGTAGAGTTTTACAGTTTCCTATACAAACTGTGAGATACTGGATTGGAAACAATCCTACATTTAGTAAGATATTTTTTCCATATTTAGCCTCAAAAATAAGATATACCGAAGATTTGGCAAGTGAAATTTCTCTTTATGATGTTAAAGATAGATTTGTGCATTTGCTTGTTGAAAATATAAATCCAAACAATAAATTTAAATATAAATTGCTGCAAAATCTCTCAAACAGCGAAATAGCAAAGCTTCTAGGAACTGTAAGGCATGTCATAGAGAGGATTTTAAAACAGTTGAAATCTGAAAAAATCATTCAAACGCAAAGAAAAAATATTATAGTCATAAATATTCAAAAGCTTTTAGAAAAAACAGACAAAATGCTACATAAGTAGCAAAACTATTTTTTGAATTTTTGTATAGTTTTGTCAGCTCAAATGTAAGTTTGAGCAAATAAAAATATGAGGAGTCTACAATGTTAGTTTCAAGATATTTAAATCCGGTTGAGTCTTATAGAAAAAAAACGGGTCTTGATTTTTTCAATGATTTTTTAAATTCATTTGAACACTCAAATGCAGGTGATGTGATGGTTGATTTTAAACCTGCCGTAAATACGAGAGAAGGGAGTGATGCTTATCATATTGATGTTGATCTTCCGGGTGTTAAAAAAGAAGACATCAGCGTAAGTGTTGAAAATAACATGCTTACTATCTCAGGTAAGAGAGAGACAAAGAGTGAAATTAAAGAGCAAGATTACTACAAAGTAGAAAGTAGTTATGGAAAGTTTCAAAGAAGTTTTACACTGCCCGAGAAAGTTGATGTAGAAAATGTTAGAGCAGCAACTGAAGATGGTGTTTTAGAGGTTATTATCCCTAAGCTTCAAGTTAGTGTAAATAGTGTCAAAAAGATAGAAATTAAGTAAGTGAGGTTACTATGGATATCGTAAAAACATCAAAAAAGTTAGCTGATAAAGTAGAAGAAACAGGTGAAAAGGTGTTGGAAGTTGTCAAAGAGACATTTGACAATTTAGCGAGTCATCTCCCTTTTGCGAATTTGGCAAAACACTCAGACAATACTTTTAGTATAGAAGTGGATCTTCCCGGTGTCAAAAAAGAGGATATTGAGATAAAAGTTGAGGATAATTATCTAACTATCAACGCAACGAGAAAGTATAAAAATGAGATAAAAGAGGATAGTTATTATCTTTGCGAATCAAATTTTGGGATGTTCTCTAGAAGTTTTATGCTCTCGGATAACATTAACAAAGATAAAATAGAGGCTAAGTATGAAAACGGAAGACTCTATCTTACGCTTGAAAAAACTGAATCTAAAAAAGCAAAAAGCATAGCTATCAAATAATTTTTGAGAGCATATTGTAGGAGGAGGGAACGTTAGAAATTGAATATATACTCTATTAAAAGTAAGAGCTGATTAAAGTTCTCTTAAAACATTTAGAGTACATTCAATTTCTTCGAGCCGCACTCCTATTTTTTTAGCGAACAACTCTTTAGATTCACTGTCAAGCTTGGATAAATACAATAATCCGTCGAATTTATTATTATTTTTTTTAAGTTCATTTTTTATATTTTCTACATAAACGAGATCTTCTTTAAACCTATCATATATGACTTCTAAAATCATCGAACTTACATAATCCATTTTTTTCCTTTTAAAAACAAATATGAAACATTATCTCACATATTTGCTTTTAAAATATTTTATCAGCCCATATTTCACACAATATTTCAAAATCATCCATTATATGATGAATAGCTCCAAATATTTGTTGAATCATTTTATTATCCTTTTAAAAAATATTAAAATAATCAAGCAATCAGTGTGCCCCTAAACTACCAAAAATGCAACATACTTGCAACATTTAGGTTGTATGGTTTCCCCTTTTTTCCTATTATTTATCAAAAAGATTGAATATTACCGGCAATATTTTCTAAATCAATTATCTTTGTAACGGCATTGGACTCAATAGCTTTATTTGGCATACCAAATACTACACATCTTTTAGAACTTTGAGCAATTGTAAACGCTCCTGCATCATGCATCTCTTTCATTCCGATTGAGCCGTCATCACCCATTCCCGTAAGAATTATTCCCATTGCATTCGAACCTACAGCATTACGTACACTTCTAAATAATATATCGACGCTTGGTTTATGTCTGCTGATTTTTGGACCGTCAAGCAGTTTTATGTACTGTTTTGTCTGTCGGTTTTCTAATGTCAAATGACGATTGCCCGGTGCAATATAAACTGATGAATTTTCAACGGCTTGCCCGTCTTTTGCTTCATAAACATTTAGCTGGCAGAGTCTATCTAGTCTTTGGGCAAAACTTCCAGAAAATCCAAACGGTATATGTAGTGTTATAAGTATTGGAGGAAGCGGCGGAGTTAAATGAGAAAATATTTCTATTAATGTCTCAACCCCGCCTGTTGAAGCACCTATCGCTATAACTTTTGAGGTAGGGATAAATGCAGGTTTTAAAGGTAAGAGCATATCCGGATGATTTTTAATTGTTTCGATCTCAATTACGGCAGTTGCTTTTTTTGCTTGAGATTTACTTTTATATCTATCAATTAAAAATACTAATCTTAAGAGGGTGTCTTCAAGTCTGGCAAAAAAAGAACTCTCACTTTCGCCAATCTTTTTTTTGGCTATAAATCCTACTGCTCCATCATCAAATACTTCATGGTTTCGTGAAATATCCGTAGAAATAACAACGGCAGGCATAGGATGCAGACGCATTAAATTACGTAAAAAAGTAACCCCGTCCATTTTAGGCATATTTATATCTATAGTAACTAGATCTGGATCGTATTTTTTGATTAACTCACGTGCTTCAAAAGCATCGGAAGCGGTAGCGACTACTTCAAAATCATCTAGCTGAGAGATCATATCTGAAAGTATATTTTGCATTAAAGGCGAATCATCTATTACTATTACCTTATACATAGGAATCCTAAAATAGAGTTATGTCTTGCGAAGAATCGACATTTGTTTGATTTACAATCGTTGCAAGTGAATTATCCGCAAGTGCAATACGTTCATCCATTATTCTATTGGCAACAAATCTAGTCATTGTATTAAACTCACTATCTAGCATTACTACTCGACCGTTATTTCCAAGTACACTTTGTGCAACCACATGTATCCCCTCTGCACTACAAAAATTTCGTGCAAACATAACATTTCTTTCACCGATATTGTCCGAAAAATTTTTTAATATCGTAGCACCGCCTGCAATTTTTGCACTGATATTCTCTTTACGGCAACCGAGTTTATACATCTCATTAAGCATGGTTTCCATTGCATACAAACCAAATCGGCAAGATTCTCCGCGTGCACATGAAGAGGGTAAAAGAAAATGGTTCATTCCTTTTACACGCTTATCCTCATCATAAAGCATGACTGCGACACAAGAGCCCAAAAGCGTGCTTATCGGCAAGTTGTCATCATCATAAGTAATAGCAAACTCTCCGCCTATAATGCCTAGTGTTTCTTTATTTTGTATATATTTTATAGCATCTGGACGTGATAGCTTTAATATTTTGGAATCTATAGTTCCTTTAATAATTTTCATTAAAATTCTTTCGTTTTTATAAATATATTTTGCCCACATCTCTCAACATATGGACTAAGCCCGAGTGGACTTTCTGAATGACCTAGATATAAAGTACCGCCTACTTTTAGAGTGCCAAAAAGTTTTTTCAATATAGCGTTTTGGTCATCTTGATTAAAGTAAATCAAAACATTTCTACAAAAAACCACATCAAACTCATTGGTATTAAACGGATACTTAGGCGACATTAAATTCATCTGATCAAATTTTATCTTTCTAGATAAGATATCTTTGATTTTTATAAGATGCTCTCCATGTTTGTTTGGATGTTCTCTTCTTTTAAAATATTGAGAAGGCTTTATCCATAACGGAAAATCGTTTGCATTTTTATTAAACTCATAAATGCCTTCTTGCGCATGTCTTAAAACTTCTTTATCTATGTCGGTGGCAATAACAGAATAGTTAAATAATGGATTTGCATGCTGTTCTTTAGCCTCTTCTATCGTCATTAAAATAGAATAAGGCTCTTCCCCCGTAGAAGCTGCGGAACAATATATCTTTAATCCGGCAGAAGATTCTATGGCTTTTTTTACAACACGATCTTTTAAATCTTCAAAATGAAACGATTCACGAAAAAAATTAGTTTTGTTCGTTGTGAAAGCGCTTATAAAAATATCGATATTTTTGCCACTTTCATGTATAGCCAAAACTTCATCGATATTTTCATTTCCCAAAAGCCGCTTCAACTTATCTAAGCGGTTAGAGATCATAACATCCTTGTTTGCGGCTAAAGAGATTCCACTATGCTCATAAGCTAATTTTCTTGCTCTATCAAGCTGACGCTGGGAGTACACTTGTTGCTGCCTCTTGCGAATGACGAGAAAGACGTTGCATCTCTTCCTTGTCTAAGATTTTGTCAATATCAAGAATAACAATCATCTTATCCTCTTTTTTAAATAGACCTCTTAGATACTTAGGGGCTATAGAAGTTCCCATATCAGGAGCAGGGTAGAGTTTGTCAAGCTCAACGTTTTCCATATCAGAGACTTCATCCACGACTAAGCCTATCATTCTGGAATCTTCTGTTTTAACCGCAATGACAATAGTTCTTTCATTATAAACAGGCTCAGAGTTTATATTGAATCTTACTCTTAAGTCAATAATAGGAGCGACTTCTCCTCTTAGGTTGATAACCCCTTTAACCCAACGACTTGCATCGGGTATGGGTGTTACGATGGGATAAGTAAGAATCTCTCTTACTTTACTTATCTGAATGCCGTATGTTTCACTTCCAAGTTTGAAAGTGAGTAATTGATTACTTTCTATAATAGCCATGTTGTTCTCCTAATTCTTATCCATAATATTCATAGTATCGATAATAAGCCCTATCGTTCCATCACCTCGAACAGTTGCTCCGCCTATACCCTGTGCATTTCTAAAGTTTCTATCAAGCGGTTTGATGACAAACTGCTGCTGATTCATAAACTCATCCACAAACAAAGCTATTTTTTTAGTACCCGATCTGACGACTATTAAAATCCCATCAGTGAGTTTATGATTTTGAGGGGCGATGTT